>Ga0182007_10001764_pt1 | contig 11338 bp, 9 predicted proteins | sample Sormic07211113_1_FD_123023 | JGI IMG/M metagenome (GOLD analysis project Ga0182007, IMG submission 123023) | Rhizosphere microbial communities from Sorghum bicolor, Mead, Nebraska, USA - 072115-113_1 MetaG | ecosystem: Host-associated > Plants > Roots > Rhizosphere | place: USA: Nebraska... | reverse complement strand
ACAAAAATTCGCCACTATCCTTCATGAAGCTGACATTAATGAGAAACATATCGACGATCGACTTACGCAATTAGCAAAATATGAGATAAATGTTAAAGCAAAATCACCAATTTCCATATAAGAGAGCATCAGGTATTTTCTGCCAACGTTCCATCGTCCTATCCCAATACAACTCTCCCCCATTACCACCCCGGGTCATTGAGGTACAGTGCCTCCGAGACCATGGGCTTCTGCCAGTGAAGATTTCAGTGTTTTTGGGCGGAACTGGAAAGTGCCAACCAGATTCCCGATATTCTGCAAAAAGAAATTTTCTCTATGTCTTTTTTACGTAAGTAATCATTAAGTAGATCATCAATATATGGTTCAGCGGTATAGAAATTGCCTCCATGTGCTCATCTTAGGATAATGTTTGTCAGGAAGTGATTAAGGATGTTGCTTATTTCTGATGTATGAATTCTCGTTCCTCTTTATTGTCTTCATCATAATTGGATCAAGTCATAACCAAAGGAATAATAATCTTCATAAACCTTTGCGCTTACTGTTGCCATAATTTTTCTTTTAGCACGCAAAATCTCCATTACCTATTTGTTACGGTTTCTTGTTGAGTTTAACAAAAAACCATGTAAATCCTGCCCAAAAGACGAAGAAATTGGGAGTTTCGCCGATGGAAATCGCCTATAGAAAACAAAAATAGCCTTAGATTTCTCTAAGGCTATTTTTTGTGGGCCCTGCTGGGCTCGAACCAGCGACCAAAAGATTATGAGTCTTCTACTTTCACCGTCTTTTGTGGAACAAAAATCCTCGTTTCTGACTTACAAAGTGAATTTAATGACTTTTTCTGAAAAGGCAAAATTTACTCCGTTACGTAGTTGTTACGGTTTTTACGAGAAATTGAAATTGCATCTACGTCAGATTATAATAAAATACTAGCAAAAAGAACTAAAAGAAATTCGGCTGATTACATTCGAGTGCTGTAAAGATTCTTAGATTAACCGCAACCAATATGTTAATCCTCGAATATTTCATTGTTAGGCGTACCACGTCCCAAAAGCAATAGGGTAAGAAGCATTAAAATTGATGGATCGTTTTAGCAAATGCGATGTGCATGCGAGGCATGTGTTCGAATGATTATCTTAATTTTATATGTTAGCTATTCAGTCCTTTGTGAATCAGAAGGAAACAAGAAACCTTTATCTCCCAGGTGTACAATATTTGAAAGAACACTTTGAGAGAATAAAACATCACCACAAAACCCAAATACATCGGGGTATTTCTTGTATTGCATACAAACCAATGTATTTACTAGATATGAATAACGATAGTCAATTTTACATGGTAAAAAAGAAGTTATAGCTTATAACGAGCTTTTACTGGGGCGCTGATTTAGCGAAAAAGTTCAGAACTATTCATTTACTATTTCATCTAGTTTACTTTCCATAGAGTCTAAAAAGTCGATTACAAGACTTGCCGTTTGCGAAATTACTTCTTCAAAACCACGCACAGCCTCCAAAATTTCTTCTCTGTTGTATTCATCCAGGATAGAATCATTTAAAGATGAATCACCAATATTTTTGCCAATGCTTTCCCAAAAGACGATCTTATCAAATCTATTATCTATGCTCTTTCCCTGATGAATTTTGCTGTGTCTGTGCTCGGCAAAGCTTTCTAAAAAGTCTGATAATTCAAATACTTTATAGGCTTGTTCCGTATTTTTTATTAAGGCGCTTTTGGCAAAACTGTAACCATTAGCATATCTTTCTTCAATCTTCAATTTATATATCGCTATTCCTATCTTACCACAAATGTCTATTGAGGTCATAAGGCGCACAACAAAGTTATCATAATGGTATTTGTAATATTCCTCTGCATCTAATGAGTTTCCGTACAATGCAGAAATCTTTGTCTTATCGACTCGGAGGTAATTCAAAACATTTTCCAGGTCATCAAAGTATGAGGATAATATCCCTATTATGTCCATAATTGATTTTATGTGCTTTTCCTTCACAGTACCCATGCTTTCCAGTGGGACAGAGAAATTTTTATCCAGCGACTCCTTCAAATGTCTGCCATAAATTGGAGTTGCTGCTATTACAAGTTTTCGAATGAATTTAGATTCGTTAAAAAAACTGGTAAATTTTGGAATTGTATCCATTGAAATCATTTAATACGATTATTTAAAAATTTTATACTTCAAATTCACCAATTAACTCAAAGATTAAGATAAGGCTTTTACTAATATATAAAGTTATCGAATATCTAATCACCTATGTCGGGAGGGGAATAACCCACCCAACTAATTTAAAACCGGGTAGGATAGCCCCATTATCACACGAACAGCATTGAACAGGGAATTTAAATTTGCGTTTTCATCGCCTTTTAGTTGAAAATTTGATTAATTGTGCAGGTCTCCCAGTCTATACTATCGGTTCGACATTTCCCCAAAAGTGGGTGATTTTTTAATTAAGCACTTTTTCCATAGCTTCAAGTGCCTTAACTCTGATAGATGGCATGGCCAACATTCGGTCGAACTGATCCAAAGCTATTTGTTGTTCTGCAGCGTATTTAAACTTTAGGTTGCGCAATTTAGAATAAATTGCAAGCACCAATATCAATGGCTCATCTCCAAGATATGCTGTTTTACGGATATCCACATTAAAAGGAAGATTCATTTTGACCAGAAGCTTTAGGCACTCAGCTGGATAATGGGCAGCACACTCGGTAAGATATTCAAATAGATACCTTGGATCTTTAGCGAAATGAGATGTAGTGATATATTTATCTATAAAATCATATAGCTGCAAAAAATAAACGGGAATAAATTTTCTCAGGACCAGACCTGAAAATTCATGTGAAAGATCCTCTTTTTCTTGTTGTAAGCACCTGCTCAGTACCATTAAGCATCTTTCATCTATACCGTCCTCTCCAATTAAAAGCTTTTCTGCTACGCTCATTGCGCAATGATACGCCTTCCCTCCATAGTTCATGAAGTTATTATACATTTCATAATCATCGATACGATCGAAAACCCAACTGGTGACAAAAAAATAACTGGTTTCATATAGCTCCGGATATTGTAGAACCTGCTGAAAGTAGAAACCCATCTGGTTATGTCGCGTATTATTATAGTATTGAGCCGAATTAATCGAATGTTTAAGGATATCGACATCTTCATAAGACACCAGACAACTGAAAATTTTGAAAGCCCTATCGTTATCTAACCTATTCAGATATGCAATGTTTGCCATGATTCCGCAGGATAGGGTTTTAGTAGGGACTTGCCCTTTTCTGATTAGGAATTCGATGGTTTCAAAGACCTGATCGGCGTATTCGGGATAATCTCCCAGACGCATCAAATTATCCAGGGCTGTTCCACGGGGCGTATTGATGAAATCACTCATTTCCTGGCCCGGATTGAGCCGGTCATTTTCGTGCGGTTCCCATTTGGCCACTCTGATCCAAAAGTCAACGACTTCCTGGCTAACCATCTTGTGTTGAATGAAAAAACGAGTATGCCATATCGCATATTGAGTATATTCCCTGTCCAGTGATAATTCAATCTCTTTAAATATCAGCTCTGCGGTCCTTTGAATGTTATTCTTCGCCTTGATCAGTGCAGAAATGCCGTGGGAAATATATCTTGGCGATACGCCCGATTCATTAAAAAGTGAGCTTATAAATCCATAAAAATAGGCTGGTTTTTTCTCTACTACCTGTTCAAAAGATCTGCCATGTTCAAAGATATTCCCCCTCATAAAGTCGGGATGTTTATAGCCTTCATGGATTTTTCGCATACTCGCGAGCCATGCCTTGTGATCAAACTTATCAAAATTAGGGTTATTTAATGCGGATTGACCAGTTCCCCACATAGATCTGCTACTATCCTGAGAACGATTGTGATCCATGTTACCATAGCGGCGCCGCAGAACCTGATACTCCTTCAGAATCTCCACATCCATTTTTAAGATATCTTCCGGCAAAGCTTTCAGAAAAAGATATTTTTTTTGTCCAACTTTTGACTGAATCTTTTTTTTGCCTCCTGCATCCGTCCAAATGTATATTTGGTATGGATGTATGATGTTAAGCAAAATATTTTTTACCTCCGCATATTGTGCATTATCAAAAAGCTTTATGGAAGCAGCAATAAGCCGCCGGATTTGTAACGAGAAAAAGTCATCATATCCTTTTAGCCCATTTTTGCTATCGATAACTTTTATAAGAAGGTAAATCTCATTTACAAATTCCCCTGCCCGATCTCTTAATAGTTTGATGAATAGTGAAAGTAGTGGTACATAGTTAGAATCGTGATATGTCTGAAAGAGCTCCGCCAATTCACCCCTGTCACACGAACGATAATATTTAAGTAAAAATGATTCAATGGATTTTTCATCTTTACTCTCCCTATAGAAAAGTCCGTTATCATAGTGTGTTGAAGCTAACAGTGGTGAGGATAGTTGTTCATAGTTATCGTAATAGGCATATTGCGTGCTTTTTAAAATTTCAAGCTGGATATCAAATAGAAATTCAGCAGTCGATTTTGCATCAAGACTAAACAAATGCTCCATGATCCGGTCGTACCGGTAATCAAATTTCATGCGCTCGTTGCCTTTACGCTGCGCAAGAAAAATTGGCTTGAGTTTATCCAGCACAAATACCATATCTACTTCAGCTATTTTTTTTAGCGTTTCGAAGTACCAAAGCTCATTATTCTCGGAATAGAGATAGTGTCTCTCAAAATAAGGCAATAGTCCCTGCGTCCAGTCCTTGATTCCAGGTATTAAATTGGCAAACAGGTTTTCTTTACCCTCTAAATCACTGATTTCAATAAAGTCTAAAATTCTTTTTGGCTCGAATCTGAGATTGCGGTGAAAAATATGATGAATCAAACCCGAATCCTTAGGAAGACATTCATTGTTCATTAGAAAGGCAAGCCAACCTGAAGAGGTAAAAACCTCCAAAAAAAGCTTTCCATGCGCGTTATCTAGCATCTCATAGACCGTGTGCTGCTCACGCTCAGTTGGCTGCTCAATTTGACCCAGGTTAGTTATGAATAAGTAGCTAATATGGTAACGGATTTCTTCGTTCCCCAATACATTTTGATATAATTTGATATATCTAGAGTGATCCGCTTCCCTTAAATAATCGATTACATTTTTTACTAAAGAACGTATATAAAGATTCTGTTCCTGCTCAAATATGTAGGCAATCAAATCTATTTTCCCATCCACAAACCACCTAGCCAGATAGTATTCATAAAATGATTGATGGAAAAAAGACATTTTCGAGCCATGCCTTACTAAGATACCGTGCGAAATCAGATAGTCAATCTCTTTCGTAAACGACTCGAGGTATTGCTGTTCAATAATGTTAGGCAGTCCGGCATACATTCTTTGTACGATCTGATCCAGACAGGCAGTTATTCTCAGATAGCCGCCTTTAAGCAATTGGGAATAGAGTTCTGCATGTAGCCTGGAGATGTCTATCTCTGATTTTTTTTCCAATAAAGAACTTAAATCAGGAATTTTTGAAAACAACTCTAGATTGTAAGGCACTTTCAACAGATCCAACAGCTGAGTATTTTTAACTTCAATTCGTAAAACTTTGAGAACTGATCCAACTTCGTGCGGAGAAAGAATGTCAACTTCGATATGTTTAACAATTTGCTGATCACTGAACCGTATCAGGTCGGCATCATAGTCGAGATCGAAACTTCTGGTAGAAAGGATGACCCTAATATTTTTCTTCAGCAATAGATAATCAATCAAGGCCAGATAAGTTTTTAACCATCGGCGATCCGTTGAGAGCGTCTGGGAAAGAGCATCCAACTGATCGAGCAATACAACAACCGGTTTTCCCGTAGCTTCAGCTTTGGACAATATATTTTCAAACGAAATGCCCGCGCTGAAAAGCTGTTTGGCTAGGTCCTCAGTATTGATATCATAAAATTGATCGCATTTAATTGCCAAAACGTGCATACCACCTTTATTGATTATTTCCCGATACGCATCTGCAATTACTGTTGACTTACCAACACCCTTTTTGCCTTTAATCACCAATACCTTTTCGAGATTTTCTCGTCCCTTACGGTCGGCGCTGATCCAATCCATTATCTGCGCAGTCTGTGTGCGGGCGAGATGTGTTTCACAGTTACCGGAGAAATAGTTTTTAAGCCCATTTATATAGCTTGATCCTCTTGCCAACTCGGCTTCCAGGTCGTAAGGTTTTGGCGCAGTTCTTTCAAGAATAAGAGAGATATCTCTCCTGAGATCTTCATCGAACGTCTGATCATAAAGACCGTATTCTCTCAGTCCATCGATAAGCTCAAGGCCGTCCAGGAGCTGGATGAAATTGCTCTCCAGGTCATACTCTTCCTCTTGCCGGCTTTTCCATCCGGACCACCATATATGTTCCTCTTTGCTTAACTGCATAGGCAAGCAAAGTGTCCAGCTGGACGCCTTAAAATCTGCGGCTGACATCACACGGCCAAAAGATTCTTTAATCTGTTGCTTTTGGGAAGCAGCTATTCCATTTAAGAAAAATTTGCATTGATAAATTGCCGCCTCTACAACACCAAGCTCTCCGATAAAAACATCAATACCGCCGTCCCCTGCGCTTACCCTTAGGCTTTTGACGTTATAGCCATTAAACTTCCTGCTCAAAAAACTTGTGCAGATTTCCTCAAATCTGCTTCTCGCTCCTTCGGATTTGTATTTTTTGGCTAGAAAATCCCATTCTATCATTGTATTTCACTAGTTTATATTACATATATAAGTACGGATCATTAGTTTGAAATTACTCAATTTCAAACCTTTGTAAATTGGTTATTCTTGCTTTACGATGATGTTAGCGGTCGGCTGCCTTCATGTAAACCACACCCATCCAATAATTGCAACGGCCAAATTCCTATTGGTTTTCGTAGGAAAGCCTCGGTTTGATTTTGCATATTTCCGGCTTTTTTTGGCGCAAAGGTTCATTGCAAAAAGTATATAAGGGACAGCAATACTCCTCGCGCCTAGCCATATAGTTTTGGAAAAAGTCGACATGGCATAGGAAGATCAATAATTCACTGCTCAGATCGGAAGAATTATACGATCCAGCAAAATACCGCATATAGGTATCATAGGGTTCTTCGAACTGGTAAGCCATCGGGCACATCCTGATCTGCTGTTGCAAGGCATCCGTCACACCAGAAAATGCAGTATCAATTTCAAAGACTGCCATATTGCATTTTGAGCTAATTAGATTTATATTGGGTTCATTCTGCTGGCTTATACTTATCCAACGCGGCTTTGTATAAGATATCGCTTTCGTCCTTAAACCTGGTTTTATTGGCTACCAGGTCAATGAATTTCTCATATAAATTCTTATAGATGATCTGATGCGCTTTATTCGACAATATTTGCTCATCGTAGGCAGCCATCTCGAAATCGTCCGACACCGCCTTTTTAAGCAAAAAGTGAAGATCCTCCTTGGTGATCAAATCGATCGAATGCCAGGTCGCCTCGTGATCTCCCCCGTCTCGAACGAAAAAGCCTCTGTTATCATCAATTTTTAAGTATATCATAAATTGTATTTTTTCTATCATTGTAAGCCTGCTGACCTGCCTCCAAACAGCTCAGCATGATATCATAATTATCTGTGACTGCGCCATCAAGACTTTTCAATTGTTTGTCGCCGGGATAACCGTAGAACAAATGATACTTTACCTCATTTTCTACGATTGATTTTTTGGTGTACACAATGAAATCAGGCTTGATCGACGCTCCTACGGTACTGTTATGCGTGACAATCACTACTGGTATATCTTGGGAAATCTGCTTGAGCAGTTCATTGACGTCATTCTTTAGGAATAAATTGTCAAACGAGGATTCAGGTTCATCGATCAGCAGCAGATCAAATTGCAGCGCATCTCCAATCTCATGCAGAAGGTTGAACTCCGAACGTTCGCCCCCTGAAACGGGAAAACCATATTTATTGAGCGTTTTGTATTCTATATCGACAAAATACTTGTGGAAATCGGTTTCCTCCAATCCAATTTCCTTAATGGAATTCAAAAATGAATAGGGAGTTTCATACTTTTTAAAGGCCTCCATGAATGAAATCTGTTTACGAGATTTGAGCTTTAACTGGTTTGCACCGGTATATTTTTTTGTTCTAGCAACCACCTTGAATCCCCGTATGTTCTTACTGTCTATTTCTCTTTCCTTTTGGATTTCCTTGATGATCTCATTGAATTTTTCGACTTTTTCGTTTTCTAAAAGGACACTATAAAAATCAATGTCCAAAGGCGGGGTATTAGCTGTTTTCAGTTTCAGATCATCCTTGATCTTATTGATCAGGTCATTCAACCACCGCTTTTCCAGATTCTGTTTATGGGTTCCAATATGCTCGGTAATCAAAGCCACTGCCAGTTGCTTTAAAGAATCAACCGAAATATGCTGATTGATTAGCTCGCTATATTCGGTATTATCAATCAAAAGACAAGCGGCATCAATCAAACCGACCAGGCCTTTCAGGTCAGTTTCAGAAAACAAGGTTTCGCTGAAAAGCGCTGCTTTTGAAAAGCTATCGAGCTTATCACTTTCCGAAGCAAACTTGACCAGACTTTCCAAGTATTTTTCAACTTCCTTCTTGTTCGCTATCAGGTCAACCTTAGTCATGTCGGCAACCATATCCTTCAGCTCCTTTAAAAACTGTTCGTTAACCGTACTGTGCCTGGTTGACAATAGCGCTTCGAATTTTTCTTCGCTATCCTGAAGCAGGGCAAACTGCTTAAGGTATTTCACATTCTCAAATGAGCCCATGATCCGTTCAAGGGTGTGGGTTTTGCCGGTTGAACGTTCTCCCAGCATCACGTTAAGACCGGTAGAGAGAAACAGACCATCATCAGTAACCTGGAAATAGTCGTTGCCTTCACTTTCCGAGAGACAAACTTTAGTTCTATCTGTCAAACATGCCTTGATACTTTTGAGGGTTATTTCACCTACATCGATAAAACACTGCCTCGTTGGGAATGCTTTGATCCCTTTATAAATTCTTACGTCACTAAAAATCACCGGGACTAGCTTGGTGTTATCCTTGGAGCAGGCCTTGAATTTTCTGGGGCTGGTTACTTCTCCCGCGTGGATGTGTGGGTTTAGCTTAGCGATGGTATCTTCTGAAATGTTGGGTTTCTTTTCGTAATGCGGTATCAGCAGGTACCTGCTTAGATCACCAAAAATAGCCTGTAGGTTTTCTACGGTGATGCAGTCTTCCCGTGTCTTGATCAGGGCTCGAACCTGATTGCATTTTGTGGTGAAGTCACCAAGCTCGGTATTTTCTGAAATCAATAGTAAATGACCTTTCTCCAGATCTATCTCAATACCAGGCAGCACTTTAATGTCCAGGTTTTCACATATCTGAGCGAATTGTTCTGCGTCAAACAAATTATGGTTGGTGACGGCAATGCAATCCAGTTTCAGTTTGGTAACATATTCTTTCAGGGTTTCCAGGCAAAAGTCAAAATGGCTGTCACTAATCGTACTAGGAATTGTGTGGATGTGGAGGTCAATTTTTTTCAAGATTGTGAGCATTAATTTATACAATAATATACAAAATTCACCACAACCTGCTTTTATTGAGGGAAATTCATATTTAGTATAATGTTCCAGAAAAAGTTAGATCATTACCTGACATGCTCTTCAGCAATAACGAGCTATTAATACAGTGCTACCCCCTAAATCATACATCTAATCACCAAGATTCTTTTCACTAACATCTAATAATATTTTTGTCTTAAATTGTAGATTATGAATAGGTAACAGGAAAGCTCTCAGAAACTCAGGCAGAATTGCTGCAGCCTGAGCATTTTTGCTATATGCTAAAGCTTGTTTCAATTCTGTAGCTTGTGAATTCTGAGTCTTCTAGTCTCAAAAATAAGGTCGTCTAATTGTCCATTAAATGCCCTTATTAAAATACTTTCGAGGTCATATTAATCTTAGAAAAGTCAAAAGCAAGAGCGAAAAGTGTTTTTGCATCCCAAATTATTACACCACTTTCCTTAAATATTCCTTCTTTTAAACTTGGTGTTACATAACTAGAAACCACTAAAAGAAGTTTAGCACTTTCATTGTCTTTTTGAGAAAGTAATTTACGATATGCCCGTCTTAATAAATCAAGCTTTGGAAGTTTACTTTTATAAAATTTCACTTCAACAAAAGCAAACGTATTGTCAATGGTCACAATAAAATCATAACCCTTTTCTTTTGGTGGAATTTCTGTCTTAAATCCATTGCTTTGAAGAATTTTCTGAACAAGTTTTTCAAATTCTTTATAAAGTGAAAAGCCGTCAAAATCCATTATTTTTTCCATATAGTATTGTGTGTCTTTTAGAATAGTCGATAACGGTTCTGGGCTTGGGGCGGGAAATCGAAGCACAAAAGCCGAATTTATTAATAAAGTTTAATTAAAAACTATTGTTGAATTTCCGGACTTCAGTCCGCCTGATGCAAAACCCTAATAGGCGATCGCCCATTGTATCATACTTACATTATTGTTCATATAATTCAAAATATAAATCATCAATAAAGCGAATAAATTTTTCACTAGTAAATATTTCTCGGCAATCGCCGTCTTCGTCCAGAAGATAAAAACGTCCTTCTTTTTTCATTACAGCTCTATAGACCATACTTGCTTGAAATGGGGTGTCAAAATAGTAAAGTTTATCTTCTTCTTTACATACTTTATTGAACACTGAATAGAGAAATAAAAGTCGAGTTTCACGTACCAGTTCTTCCAATTCGTTAATTATTTTCAAATAATGTTTCGGTGTTCCTATTGAATTAATATCAAAATCTGCTTTTAGCAGTTTTACATTTTCTGTCCAAGGTTTAGTTTCATAACTACGCGATATATACTCAATTTCTTGTAATAATTCATTTATTTCTTCTTTTTCCATACTTATGAAAGTGTTTTGTCATTCTAAATTACATTGTTTATTTTACTGGTTCTTGTTCTCCGTTATCAGCTAATATAGCTCAGCCATAAACTTTTGCGCTTACGGTTGCCATAATTTTTCTTTTAGCACGCAAAATCTCCGTTACGTATTTGTTACGGTTTCGCGTTAAGTTTAACAAAAAATTATGTAAATCCTGCCCAAATGACGACTGCAATTGGGAGATTCGCCGAAAGAAATCGGCTATAAAAAACAAAATAGCCTTAGATTTCTCTAAGGCTATTTTTTGTGGGCCCAGCTGGGCTCGAACCAGCGACCAAAAGATTATGAGTCTTCTACTCTAACCAACTGAGCTATAGGCCCGATCTTAGATTTATGTTCTAAGGAGCGCAATATTAGGGGTTTTTT
>Ga0182007_10001763_pt1 | contig 11349 bp, 8 predicted proteins | sample Sormic07211113_1_FD_123023 | JGI IMG/M metagenome (GOLD analysis project Ga0182007, IMG submission 123023) | Rhizosphere microbial communities from Sorghum bicolor, Mead, Nebraska, USA - 072115-113_1 MetaG | ecosystem: Host-associated > Plants > Roots > Rhizosphere | place: USA: Nebraska... | reverse complement strand
TGACGTCCTCGTGGGTCACGGTCTTCACCACCTCGGGGCCGGTGACGAACATGTAGCTGCTGTCCCTCACCATGAAGATGAAATCGGTCATGGCCGGCGAATAGACGGCGCCGCCGGCGCAGGGCCCCATGATCATGCTGATCTGCGGCACCACGCCCGAAGCCATCACGTTGCGCTGGAAGACCTCGGCATAGCCACCGAGCGACGCCACGCCCTCCTGGATGCGGGCGCCGCCCGAATCGTTGAGACCGATCACCGGCGCGCCGACCTTCATGGCCTGGTCCATCACCTTGCAGATCTTCTCGGCGTGGGCTTCGCTGAGCGCGCCGCCGAAGACCGTGAAGTCCTGGCTGAAGACGAACACCAGGCGGCCGTTGATCATGCCGTAGCCGGTGACCACGCCGTCGCCCGGGATCTTGTTGTCGGCCATGCCGAAGTCGCTCGAGCGGTGCTCGACGAACATGTCCCATTCTTCGAAGGTGTTGTCGTCGAGCAGCAGCGCGATGCGCTCGCGCGCCGTCAGCTTGCCCTTGGCATGCTGGGCGTCGATACGCTTCTGGCCACCGCCGAGCCGCGCCTGGGCGCGGCGATTTTCGAGTTGTTCGAGGATTTCTTTCATGACGTTCCGTCGTAGGAGTTGATCTTTTTTGAAAGGGATGGCCGAAGGCTACGCCTGTCCGGCCTGGGCGGCGAGCAGTTGGCGCGCAGCCGTCGAGGCCGGCAGCCGGCCGGCCGCCACCTGGGCCACTGCCTGGGGCAGCAGCTCGCGCACCTGGGGATGGTGGCGGAAGGCTTGCTTGAGGCCGGCGTCGATGCGCTCCCACATCCAGGCCAGTGCCTGCTTCTCGCGCCGACTGGCGAAGCCGCCATTGGCCGCCTGCAGCGACTTGAACTGCAGCACCGCGTCCCAGAAGGCATCCACGCCGGTGCCCAGCAGGGCACTGAGCTGGATCACGCGGGGCAGCCAGAAGCGCACTTCGGCCTCGGGCGAGCCGGGCGCCGCGTGGGCGGCGTGGATGGCCTGGGCATGCGCGGGATTGCCATGGTGGCCGAACAGGCGCAGCGCGGAGGTGATCTGGGCCTGGGCGCGGGTGGCCGCATCCTTGTCGATGTCGGCCTTGTTGATCACCACCAGGTCGGCCAGCTCCATCACGCCCTTCTTGATCGCCTGCAGGTCGTCGCCGGCGTTGGGCAACTGCAGCAGCACGAACATGTCGGTCATGCCCGAGACTGCGGTCTCGCTCTGGCCGACGCCGACGGTCTCGACGATCACGATGTCGTAGCCGGCCGCCTCGCAGACCAGCATCGCCTCGCGCGTCTTCTCGGCCACGCCGCCGAGGGTCCCGCTCGAGGGGCTGGGCCGGATATAGGCGCGCTCATGCACCGACAGGTGCTCCATGCGCGTCTTGTCGCCGAGGATGGAGCCGCCCGAGACGGTGGACGACGGATCGATGGTGAGGACGGCTACCCGGTGCCCCAGTCCGATCAGGAACAGCCCGAGGGTTTCGATGAAGGTCGACTTGCCGACACCCGGCACGCCCGAGATGCCGAGCCGGAACGATTTCCCGGTGTGCGGCAGCAGGGCAGTGAGCAGTTCGTCGGCCTGCGCGCGATGGTCGGCACGGGTCGACTCGAGCAGTGTGATCGCCTTGGCGATCGCGCGGCGCTGCGGCGGGCCGACGTCGGCCAGCAGGGCGTCCACCGTGACCGGTGTCTTGGCGGGCGGCATCGTCAGGCTGCAACCGCCGCGCGAATCTGCTCGAGCACGTCCTTGGCGCTCGCCGGGATCGGCGTGCCGGGACCGTAGATGCCCTTGACGCCGGCCTCGTAGAGAAAGTCGTAGTCCTGGCGCGGAATCACGCCGCCGACGAAGACGATGATGTCGTCGGCGCCCTGCTTCCTGAGCTCGGCGATGATCGCCGGCACCAGTGTCTTGTGGCCGGCGGCGAGGGTGCTGACGCCCACGGCATGGACGTCGTTCTCGATCGCCTGGCGCGCGCATTCCTCGGGGGTCTGGAACAGCGGGCCCATGTCGACGTCGAAGCCCAGGTCGGCGAAGGCGGTGGCGACGACCTTGGCGCCGCGGTCGTGGCCGTCCTGGCCGAGCTTGGAGATCATCACGCGCGGGCGCCGGCCCTGTTCCTCGGCGAACGCCGCGATCTCGTGCTGCAGCGCCTCCCAGCCTTCGGCCGAGTCGTAGGCGGCGGCATAGACGCCGGTGACTTTCTGCGTGTCGGCGCGGTGACGGCCGTAGATCTTCTCGAGCGCGTCGCTGATCTCGCCGACGGTGGCGCGCAGGCGCACCGCATTGATGCTCAGTTCGAGCAGGTTGCCCTCGCCGCTTTCCGCGGCGGCGGTGAGCGCGTCGAGGGCGGCCTGCACGGCGGCGCTGTCGCGCTGCTCGCGGATGGCCTTGAGCTTGGCGATCTGGCCATCGCGTACCTTGACGTTGTCGATCTGCAGGATGTCGTGGGTGTCTTCGGTCTTGAGCTTGTACTTGTTGACGCCGACGATGACGTCGCGGCCCGAATCGATGCGCGCCTGCTTGTCGGCCGCCGCGGCCTCGATCTTGAGCTTGGCCCAGCCGCTGTCGACGGCCTTGGTCATGCCGCCCATGGCCTCGACTTCCTCGATGATCGCCCAGGCCGCATCGGCCATGTCCTGCGTCAGCTTTTCCATCATGTAGCTGCCGGCCCAGGGGTCGATCACGCTGGTGATGTGGGTCTCTTCCTGGATGATGAGCTGGGTGTTGCGCGCGATGCGCGAGCTGAACTCGGTCGGCAGCGCGATCGCCTCGTCGAGTGCGTTGGTGTGCAGGCTCTGGGTGCCGCCGAAGACCGCGGCCATGGCCTCGATGGTGGTGCGCACCACGTTGTTGTAGGGGTCCTGCTCGGTCAGCGACCAGCCGGAGGTCTGGCAGTGCGTGCGCAGCATCAGGCTCTTGGGGTTCTTCGGCTCGAACTCCTTCATGATCCGGCACCACAGCAGGCGCGCCGCGCGCATCTTGGCGACTTCAAGGTAGAAGTTCATGCCGATGGCCCAGAAGAAGCTGAGCCGGCCCGCGAAGCCGTCGACGTCGAGGCCCTTGGCCAGCGCGGTCTTCACGTATTCCTTGCCGTCGGCCAGCGTGAAGGCCAGCTCGAGCGCCTGGTTCGCGCCGGCCTCCTGCATGTGGTAGCCACTGATCGAGATCGAGTTGAACTTCGGCATCTTCTGCGCCGTGTACTCGATGATGTCGCCAATGATCCGCATGCTCGGCGCCGGCGGAAAGATGTAGGTGTTGCGGACCATGAACTCCTTGAGGATGTCGTTCTGGATGGTTCCGCTCAGCTGGTCCTGGGCCACGCCCTGCTCTTCGGCCGCGACCACATAGCCCGCCAGCACCGGCAGCACCGCGCCGTTCATGGTCATCGAGACGCTGACCTTGTCGAGCGGGATCTGGTCGAACAGGATCTTCATGTCCTCGACCGAGTCGATCGCCACGCCGGCCTTGCCGACGTCGCCCGTCACCCGCGGATGGTCGCTGTCGTAGCCGCGGTGGGTGGCGAGGTCGAAGGCGACCGATACGCCCTGCCCGCCTGCCGCCAAGGCCTTGCGGTAGAAGGCGTTCGATTCCTCGGCGGTCGAGAAGCCGGCGTATTGGCGGATGGTCCATGGCCGCACCGCGTACATGGTGGCCTGGGGGCCGCGCAGGTAGGGCTCGAAGCCGGGCAAGGTGTCGGTGTACCGGAGGCCCTGGAGATCGGCCGCGGTGTAGAGCGGCTTGACCGTGATGCCGTCCGGCGTGACCCAGTTGAGCGCTTCGAGGTTGCCGCCGGGGGCGGACTTGGCGGCCGCCTTGGTCCAGGCTTCGAGGGTCGCAGGCGAGAAGGTGTAGTCGGATTTGCTCATGGGCGCCGCTTAGGAGGTCATGCAAAGGTTCGGGGACGAGTGTCTGCGCAGTCGCAGCGCAACGCCAGCGAGTGTACCTTATTCATAATTATTAATTCAAGTCGGCGGTTTGCGGTACATTTCAGGCATGTCCGCCGTCACCCTCACCCCGCGCGCCCTCTATGAAGAAGTGGCAGAGCTGCTGCGCCAGCGCATCTTCAGCCGCGAGCTCGAACCCGGGAGCTGGATCGACGAACTCCGGCTGGCCGAGGAATACGGAATCAGCCGGACGCCGCTGCGCGAGGCGCTGAAAGTGCTGGCCGCCGAGGGACTGGTGACGATGAAGGTGCGGCGCGGCGCCTACGTCACCGAGGTATCGGAAAAGGACCTGGCGGACGTCTACCACCTGCTGAGCCTGCTCGAGAGCGATGCGGCCGGCGTCGTGGCCGGGCACGCCAGCGAGGCCGAACTGGCCGAGCTCGAGCGGCTGCACGCCGAACTCGAGGCGGCCGCCAAGCCCGGGCATGTCGACCGCGAGCATTTCTTTGCGCTGAACGAGCGCTTTCACATGCGGCTGCTGGCGATCGCCAACAACCGCTGGCGCGACCAGATGGTGGCCGACCTGCGCAAGGTGATGAAGCTGAACCGGCACAACTCGCTGCTGAAGGCGGGGCGGATCGACGAGTCGCTGAACGAGCACCGGGCGATCATGGCGGCGATCAAGGCGCGCGACCCGGACGCCGCGATGGCCCGGACGCAGGAACATTTCCGCAACGGACTGCAGGCGGCGAACTGAGTTCGTCGAACGCGGCCGGGCTTCGCCGGCCGGAGGTCACTGGGCGGCGGCGACCGTTTCGTGCGCGATGTCCATCACTTCGTGCGGCGGCAGCGTCTTGAGCTTGTGGTCGCTCCACACCTGGCGCCAGCGGCGGGCGCCCGCCAGGCCGTTGCGCAGGCCAAGCATGTGGCGCGCGATATTGGACCAGGGCGTGCCGTGCTCGGCGGCCTCGCGGGCCATGTAGTCGCACATCTGCAGCTCGACCGCTTCGCGCGTCAGCGTCGAGGGCGGCTCGCCGTAGAACACCGCATCCCACTCGGACAGGCTCCAGGGGTTGTGGTAGGCCTCGCGGCCGATCATCACGCCGTCGAGCAGGCGCAGATGGGCCTGCATCTGCGCCGTGTCGGCGAAGCCGCCGTTGATCGAGAAGGCGAGCGCCGGGAAGTCGTGCTTGAGCCGGTGCACCAGCTCGTAGCGCAGCGGCGGCACCTCGCGGTTCTGTTTCGGCGACAGGCCCTTGAGCCAGGCGTTGCGGGCATGGACGATGAAGGTGCTGCAACCGGCCTCGCTGACCCGGCCGACGAAGTCGCGCACGAATTCATAGCTCTCGATCTTGTCGATGCCGATGCGGTGCTTGACCGTGACCGGGACGTCGACCACGTCGACCATCGCCTTCACGCAGTCGGCCACCAGCTGCGGCTCGTTCATGAGGCAGGCCCCGAAGGCGCCGCGCTGCACCCGCTCGCTCGGGCAGCCGCAGTTGATGTTGATCTCGTCGTAGCCCCAGGCCTCGCCCAGCTTCGCGCAGTGGGCGAGGTCGGCGGGCTCGCTGCCGCCAAGCTGCAGCGCCACCGGGTGCTCCTCGGCGTTGAAGCGCAGGTGGCGCGGCACGTCGCCATGGATCAGCGCGCCGGTGGTCACCATCTCGGTGTAGAGCAAGGCGCGGCGGGTCAGCAGGCGATGGAAGTAGCGGCAGTGGCGGTCGGTCCAATCCATCATCGGAGCGACGGACAGGATCTTCGGTGCAGTCAAGGAGGCGTTCCGGATTCGAAGTGGGACTTGGCTCGCCCTGGGCGGCGGACGGAGTGCCGAATTTTGCCACCCTAAGCCCGCAGCAGGCCCGGATCCAGCCGGCGCCCCTGCAACAGCGCCGCCAGTCCCTGCGGCTGGTAGCCCGCGAAACCGTCCAGGTAGACCTGCACGCTCGGATGGAACAGCGCATCCTGCGGGATCTTCCGCGGCCCGTGAGGCAGCAGGGCGAAGGGCGGGTCCTTGTACGGTGTATGGACCGGCCCGAAGTTGCCAGCTTTCACCGCCTGGTACTGCGGCGAGATCGCCACGCCGCCGTCCCTGAAGTGGCCGATCATCCAGTCGAGCGCGAAGCCCGACAGGTCCTGCGTCGGGTAGCCGCCGCCGACATCCGCGTGCGCACCGCAGAACCAGCGCTGGTGGACGCCGTCCCTGGCGTCCCACAGGGTCGGTTCGAAGTCGCCCCGCTGCTCGTCGATGGCGATGGCATGGAAGCCGCTGCGCACCTTCGGCGACAACGCCCGGTCGGCGAACTCGAAGACGTCGATCTTCTTCGCGTCGGCCGGGTCGTACAGCGGCACGCCCAGCGAGCCGACCGTGTCCCAGACGCCGATGGCCTCGATGCCGACACCCTGCACCAGCCGCGCCGGGTCGATGCGGCGCGACTTGAATTCCTCCAGGTAGCCCAGCAGGGTGCTCGCCTTGCCCGCCCGCCGCCGGTACTCGGCCCAGACATGGATGCCGAGGCCATAGGCCTTGGCGGCGTCGTAGCTGCCGTCGTCCGCGCGCATCGCGTCCGGCGGCAGCAGGCCCATCGCGGCGATCATGCCGCCCAGGGCGCGCACCGTGTAGGCTCCGCGGCTGAAGCCGGCCAGGTAGATGCGGTCGCCGGGCTGGTAGTTGCGGGACACGAAGGTGTAGCCGCGCACGATCCGCTCGATGAAGCCCTCGCCGAAGACGCCCCCCAGGATCTTGCGGATCGCATTGCCCGAATCGCCCACGCCATGCAGGTACTTGGCGACCTGGGTGGCGCCGCCGTCGGGACCGAGCGCGACTTTTTCCTGTTCGTCCTGCTTGCGCAGCGAGTCGGGCGTGACCGCGCCGGCGAGGGCCGCGAACAGTCGCAGCACGTTGGTGGCGTCGGCCTGCAGCTCGTCGCCATCGCCCTGGGAATGGCCCAGGCCCTTCCAGGTGCCGTCGGCACAAAAAACGATGTTCTTCGCCATGCTGCGTCCTTTTCTCGGAGATGCCCGGCGGTCAGTCTGGTCCGCCGCGGATGCGGAATCCATGCGCCATTCGCTCTATGCCGCGCGCTCGAAGCGCCCGCCTGCAGGCCTTCGGCGGAAATGCTATGGTGCGAATCCAGGGTTAACCCTTCACCTTCCCCTCCCCCGTGCCCTCTCACCCAGCCCCCGGCCATGCCGGGCCGCAGGCTCCCGCCGTGCCTGCCGCGCTCTCGACCGGACTCACGCTGCTGTTCGCGGTGGCCTGCGGGCTGTGCGTCGCCAACATCTACTTCGCCCAGCCGCTGATCGGCCCCATCGCGGCCACGCTGCAGATGCACGCCGGCCTGGCCGGGCTGATCATGACGCTGACCCAGCTCGGCTACGGCGCCGGGCTGCTCTTCCTGGTGCCGCTGGCCGACGTGGTGGAAAACCGCCGGCTGATCCTGGCCGCGATGGCCGGCGCGGTCGTGGGCCTGGTCGGGATCGCCTTGTCGAACTCGGCCGTCGCCTTTCTGGCGGCCTCCTTCCTGGTCGGCACCTGCGCCGTCGCGGCCCAGGTGCTGGTGCCCCTGGCCTCGCACCTGGTGGCCGACGCGACACGGGGCAAGGTGGTCGGCAACATCATGGCCGGGCTGCTGGCCGGAATCATGCTGGCCCGCCCGTTCTCCAGCCTGGTGGCCTCGGCCTTCGGCTGGCGGGCGGTGTTCGCGGTCTCGGCGCTGCTGATGGCCGTGCTGGCCGGGGTGCTCTGGCGGGCCCTGCCCCGGCGCCATCCCCATGGCTCGATCGGATATGCCCGCACCCTCGCCTCGCTGCCGGGCATCGTCCGGCGCACACCCCTGCTGCGCCGGCGAGCGCTCTACCAAGGATTGCTCTTCTCGGCTTTCCAGGCCTTCTGGACCGCCGTGCCGCTGGCGCTGGCGCACGAGTTCGGCCTCGGCCAGGGCGGCATCGCCTTGTTCGCGCTGGCCGGAGCGGCCGGTGCGCTGGTCGCCCCCTGGGCCGGCCGGCTGGCCGACCGGGGACACACGCAACCCGCCACGGGCGCGGCCATCGGCGTCGCCCTGCTCTCGTTCGGTGTTGCCGCGCTCGGCTTCCGCTTTCATTCGATGGCGGCGCTGGTGGCTGCCGCGGTGCTGCTCGACGGCGCGGTCCAGCTGTGCAACGTGCTGAGTCTGCGCAGCCTCTACATCATGGCGCCGGAACTGCGAGGCCGGCTCAACGGGCTGTTCCTGACCTTCATCTTCCTCTGCGCCGCGGTGGCTTCGGCGCTGGCGGCGGCGGTCTACACCTTCCACGGATGGGGCGCGCTGTGCGCCCTGGGCGCCGGCTTCGGGGGGGTCGGCCTGTTGTATTACGGCACCGAATTCAGGCGGAAAGCCCTTTCGCCGCCGCCCGCGGCAGCGCTTCGAGATAATAAGGGTTAACCCTCGACCTCCCCCTTGATGACAGCTCCTTCCTCGCAGCGCGCGTCGCCGCGCATGCCCGTGGCCCTGCTCGCCCTCGCCGCCGCCGCCTTCGCCATCGGCACCAGCGAGTTCGTGGTGATGGGCCTGCTGCCCGACATGGCCCTGGACCTCGGCGTCACGCTGTCGCAGGCCGGCCTGCTGGTGACCGGCTATGCGATGGGCGTGGTGGTCGGAGCGCCGGTGTTCGCAGTGGCGACGGCACGGCTGCCGCGCAAGGCCACGCTGGTCGCGCTGGCCTGCCTGTTCGTGCTGGGCAACCTGCTGTGCGCGCTGGCACCGGACTACGGACTGCTGATGGCCGCCCGGGTCATCACTGCCCTGGCCCATGGCACCTTCTTCGGCATCGGATCGGTGGTCGCCGCAGGACTGGTGCCGCCCAACCGCCGCTCGCAGGCGATCGCGCTGATGTTCACCGGCCTCACGCTGGCCAACGTGCTCGGCGTGCCGATGGGCCGGATCATCGGCGAGCACTTCGGATGGCGGATGACCTTCGCCGCGATCGTGGTGATTGCGCTGGGCGCCGTCGCCGCCCTGGTCGCGTTGCTGCCGCGGCAGATCGAGATGCAGCGGGGCAATATCCTCCGCGAATTCAGCGTGCTGGCCGACCGTCGCGTGCTGCTCGCGCTCGCCACCAGCGCCCTGACCTCGGCCAGCCTGTTCTGCGTCTTCACCTTCATCGCGCCGCTGCTGACTCAGGTCAGCGGCTTCTCGAACGCGGCCGTGGCACCGGTCCTGCTGCTGCTGGGCGTCGGGCTGACGATCGGCAGCACCATCGGCGGCCGCCTCGGCGACCGGCGGCTGGTGCCGTCGATGCTGGGGGTGCTGGGGCTCAACGCGTTGGTGCTGGGGCTGCTGCATTTCGCGCTGCCGCTGAAGGCGCCGACGGTGCTGCTGATGCTGCTGTGGACCACGCTCTCGTTCGCACTGGTGCCCTTGCTGCAGACGCTGATCGTGCAGCAGGCGAGCGCGGCGCCGAACCTCGCCTCGACCCTGAACCAGGGCGCGTTCAATCTCGGCAACGCCGCCGGCGCCTGGATCGGCAGCGGCATGCTGGCCGCGGGCGCGCCGCTGGCCGGCCTGCCCTGGGCCGGCGCGGCCATCTCGCTCGGCGCCCTGGCCCTTGCCGCCTGGAGCAGCCGGCTGGGCGACCGCGAAGCGCTGCTGCAGACCGCCTGAGCCCGCCAAAGCAAGTCCCCCTGCACATCCCTGGTTGCGGGATTAGGGATGACACCGAGATGATCGGTGCATCCAAGTATCAGCCGGGGCAAAGGAAGTACCAAACCCGGAAATTCGCGTCTCCACAATCGGCGCACGGCGACCCGCGTCGTCGATCACAAGGAGACATTCATGAAGCGTTTTCTGAAGGCGGGCCTGGCGCTCGCAATGGCCGGTGCGGGCTTGGCCCATGCCGCAACCGAGCTCGTGATCGCGACCGTGAACAACGGCCACATGATCGAGATGCAGAAGCTCGGCAAGTTCTTCGAGCAGGCCAACCCCGACATCAAGCTCAAGTGGGTCACGCTGGAAGAAGGCACGCTGCGCCAGCGCGTGACGACCGACATCGCCACCAAGGGCGGCCAGTTCGACGTCATGACCATCGGCATGTACGAGACGCCGATCTGGGCCAAGAAGGGCTGGCTCAACCCGATCGCGACCGACGCGGCGTATGACGTGGACGACCTGCTGCCGGCGATGCGCAACGGCCTCTCGGCCGACGGCAAGCTCTACGCCGCGCCCTTCTACGGCGAAAGCTCGATGCTCATGTACCGCAAGGACCTCGCGGACAAGGTCGGCTTCAAGATGCCCGACCAGCCGACCTGGGTGCAGGTGAAGGAGCTCGCGGGCAAGATCCACGACCCGAAGGCCGGTGTCTACGGCATCTGCCTGCGCGGCAAGCCGGGCTGGGGCGACAACATGGCGCTCCTCACGACCATGGTCAACACCAACGGCGGCCAGTGGTTCGACACCAGCTGGAAGCCGCAGATCGACACCAAGCCCTGGCATGACGCGATCAGCTTCTACGTCGATCTGATGAAGGCCTACGGCCCGCCCGGCGCGTCGGCCAACAGCTTCAACGAGAACCTCGCGCTCTTCAACGAAGGCAAGTGCGGGATGTGGGTCGATGCCACCATCGCGGCCTCGTTCGTGAGCGATCCCAAGCAGTCGAAGGTGGCCGACAAGGTGGCGTTCGCGCAGGCCCCGACCGCGGTCACGCCGAAGGGCGCCAACTGGCTGTGGGCCTGGGCGCTCGCGATTCCGGCCGGCTCGCAGAAGGTCGACGCGGCGCAGACTTTCATCAAGTGGGCGACCTCGAAGGACTACATCAAGCTGGTCGCGAAGGAAGAAGGCTGGGGCTCGGTGCCAACGGGCACGCGCAAGTCGACCTATGCCACGCCGGAGTTCGTCAAGGCCGCACGCTTCGCCGAGGCCGAGAAGAAGGCCATCGACACCGCGAACCCGAACGACAGCACGCTGCCCAAGTCGCCGTACGTCGGCGTGCAGTACGCGGCCATTCCGGAATTCCAGGCCATCGGCGTGGCCGTGGGCCAGCAGATGAGCGCGGCGCTCTCGGGCAAGGTGACGGTCGACCAGGCCTTGAAGACCTCGCAGACCACCGCCGAGCGCGAGATGAAGAAGGCCGGGTACTACAAGTAGCCCGACACCGGACATTTCGCCGTGTCGCATCTCCCAACTCCCGTCCCGGAGACACCGCCGGCGGACCCGCAAGGCTGGCTCCACGGCGGCGCCCGGTCCGCTCGAAAGGAGGCCGCCGCGAGCCGCCTGCTTCCCCGCGCATTGATGGCACCGGCCGTGGCGGTCCTGGTCCTCTGGATGCTGGCGCCGCTGTTGATGTCGATCTACTTCTCGTTCGTCAACTACAACCTGATGCAGCCCGGCGAGCGCACGTTCAACGGGATCGAGAACTTCCACTACTTCGTCACCGACCCGGACTTCTGGCCCGCCGTGTGGAACACGC
>Ga0182007_10001760_pt1 | contig 11377 bp, 11 predicted proteins | sample Sormic07211113_1_FD_123023 | JGI IMG/M metagenome (GOLD analysis project Ga0182007, IMG submission 123023) | Rhizosphere microbial communities from Sorghum bicolor, Mead, Nebraska, USA - 072115-113_1 MetaG | ecosystem: Host-associated > Plants > Roots > Rhizosphere | place: USA: Nebraska... | reverse complement strand
GCTTTACCGCCTGTGTTCGAGTTCCGGCTCGACGCCAGCTCACTCTGGTGCAATGACGCCCTTGCGTAGAATGACGCTCCCGTAGAAGCGCCTCTCTCCCGTCACCACGACTGTGTGGGCGGCGCGAACGCGGTCTTTAAACTCGTCTGGCTCCACTGCAGTCAGTTCAACTGCTTTACCTTGTGTCTTCTCGAGGCCGGCGCTGTAGTCTTCGAAGACCGGCAAGATCTTGGCGGCATCGCCTTCGGCGATCATCCGCCATGCCACATGCGGTTCCTGCTCTTCCAGCGGGAAGATCTTAAGGATGGCTTCCAGCGCTCTTGGGCCAGAAATGCCATCGAGGCGAATGAGACGTTCGTCGCCTGGATCGCAAGGGAAATTTGCATCAACGATCGCAATATCGTGTCGATGTCCCATCGATCGAAGAGCGTAAAGAAGTTCTGGAGAGAGAATTGGGTCGATTAGCTTCAGCATTTTTTTCCTCCACTGGCTGGCTATTTGCGTTTGTATTATACAAATACAAATAGGCTGTCAAACACGTTTGGTGTTAGGTCTGGAATTAAACGGTGGGTAGTTCAGGAAGGTCGAAAAGGCTCTCGCGAAGAAGGGCGGCAGCGCCGATGGCGGCCCCGTCACCACCGAACCTGGCGACCGATATTGGCGGTACGTTAAACCCGTGGACGAGGTTTTCGGAAAGCAGGCTCTCGACGCGCTTCGATACTCGCGGATAGAGGACGGCAAGGGGCCCCCCCAGCACGATCGCTTTCGGATCAAGGATATGAGTGAGATTCAGGAAACCGGTCGCCAGCGCCAAGGCCCATTCGTTGAGTGCCTCATCGAGAGCCGAGGATCCTTCCAGCGTCACAAGTTTGGCCAACCCTTCCGGAATCGGGACATCGTGTTCGATGAAGGGAAGAAACTTCTGATAACCGGCCAAAATTTCGAAAGTGTGTGTCGCCGCCATTCCAGGCTGTCCGCCCATGACCATATGTCCGACTTCGCCACCCAGTCCGTGGGCACCCTCGACGACGCGGCCCTGACGGAGATGGGCACTGCCGATGCCCTGCGCGAGCAATAACAGAAGCACGTCGCTCAGGTCGTTTTCCGATGCGTCGGCCGCTACGGCACTCGCAAGAGCAACCGCGTCGTTGCAAATTTGGACCTTCAGCGAGGATTGCATCGCGTCCGACATCGCCGACATGACGTCGACATCACGCCAACTCAGCCATGGCGCAGAAATTATACGGCCTTCACGCACGATGCCTGGAGCGGAGATACAAACGCCGCGCACGCGCGATGCCTGTACCTTCGATATGTCGATCAATTCCTTGGGCAAGGTCGCGAGCAGCTCAATGACTCGCTTCGGGTCATCATAACGGTCGGCGATCGACACGATCCGCTTTGCGACGACATGCATCGAGAAGTCGATCAAAACGGCGTTGATTTCAGCCGAGGAAATATCAAGTCCGATAAAGTAGGCGCCGGCCGGGTTCAGCGACACGAGCGCGCCTGGACGCCCGGCGCCGTTGGCTTCAGCGCTCTCATTGAGGTCGATAACCAGATTTTCTGACAGCAGCTGTTTTATCGAGTTGCCGACGGTCGCCCGCGTCACGTTCAGTTCGCGTGCAATATCCGCGCGCGACAAAGGGACGTCTCTACGCAAGACGCGAAGGCACCGCACAGCATTCATGTGTCGTAAGACACTGTTCGTCGTCAATGTTCCTCCTAGAGACAACATGTGTCGGTCAGGAGCTGTTTTCGGGCATCGGCAAAGCACTCGAATCGTTGCCGAAAGTATCTATTGAGGCAGTAGCAGATGCCCGCGTGCAAGCAAAGGTTAGGATAGACGACCCATTCATGCGATCGACCATCCCCCGTCAACCAACAGATTGGTGCCTGTGACAAGAGATGCAGCAGGAGATGCGAGATAGACAACAGCGCCGACGACATCATCGGTATCGCCGATCCGCCCCAGCGGAATATGGCCCACCGTCCGAGCGTAGAAATCAGGGTCGGCGAGGACCGGCCGGGTCGAATCCGTCCAGATGAAGGTCGGTGCGACGGTATTGACCGTGATGCCGTAATGCGCCCATTCCGCGGCCAAGCACCGGCTCAAATGGTTGATTGCTGCCTTGCTCATGCAATAAAGCGCTTCACCGCGAAGTGTCACCGTCCCGGCCTGCGAACTGATGTTGATGATCCGGCCGCTTTTCTGCCCAATCATATGACGGGCGACGGCCTGCGTGACAAGAAATGTGCCTTTGATGTTGACGTCGAGAATTTGGTCAAGGTCCTTCTCCTCAACGAGTTCCGCAAGATTGCCCGGGGCGACGCCGACATTGTTCACCAGCACGTCGATTTTTCCGAATGCGGCAACTGCCTCAGCAACGGCGTCCGAAATCTGGCCGCTGTCTGAGATATCCATTGTAACTGCGAGAATGCGCCGACCAGTTGTTTTCAGTTCGGCCACCAGGTCGGCAACCGCCTCTACGTTGCGGACGCCGATGACGACATCGGCGCCGGCCGCCGCGCAGGCGAGCGCACAGGCGCGACCGATCCCGCGGGCCGCGCCGGTGACCAGCGCCACTTTTCCATCGAGACTGAAATTTGGTGCTTTGACTGTCATGTTTCTATCCATTCCGGGGTTGGTGGGCCTTATGCCATCGCGGCGGCAAGTCGGGCGGGCTTGCGGCCGAGGATGATCATTTCCAGGGCGTCGTCCTGTGTCAGCTCGCTTGTAGCGTAGGAGCCTACAACTCGGCCTGACTTCATGACGGTGATCCTGTCAGACAGCGCAAAGACATCGTGCATGTCATGACTGATGAGAAAGATACCCAGACCCTGCTTTTTGAGCTCCTGGATCAGTAGGCCGACATTTTTTGTCTCCTCAGGACCCAGAGCTGCCGTCGGCTCGTCCATAATGAGGATCCGCGCATTGAAATGAAGGGCTCGCGCGATGGCAACAGCTTGACGCTGCCCTCCGGACATCGACCTTACAGACGACGTCAGAGAAGGAATCCTCAGCCGCATGCGCTCGATCGTCTGTCGGGCGCCATGCTCCATCGCCTCGGTGTCCAGGAAGCCGAAGCGGTCCGTCTGTTCGCGTCCGAGGAAAAGGTTGGAGATCGCGTCGAGATTGTCGGCAAGCGCCAGTGTCTGATGGATTGTCTCGATACCGAGTTCCTGCGCGTCATGCGGCGAGCGGATATCGACGGTCTTGCCATCGATGAGGATCTCGCCGCTGTCTGCGGGGAAAACCCCTGAAAGCATCTTGATGAAGGTCGATTTGCCAGCACCGTTGTGGCCGAGCAGAGCGACGACTTCGCCAGGCAAGAGCGACACACTGACATTTTCCACCGCGTGAACGCCGCCAAAGGCCTTGTTGACGTTGCGGGCTTCGAGCAGTGGGGTTGTCATGATGGTCTCCTTTCGCGCCACATTGTATCAATCCAGACGGCAAGCACGAGAACCGCGGCGAGCACCATGCTCTGCAACGGGCTTGCGATGCCCATGAGAACCATTGCGCTTTGAAGGCTCTGCATGATCAGGGCGCCGACGCAGCCGCCGAGGATCGTCCCCGCTCCACCTGCAAGCGACGTCCCACCAATTACGGCGGCGGCAATGACGTAAAGTTCCATCATCGTGCCCGCTCCGCTTGCAGCGGCATTCAATCGGGCCGTCAGCACGATGGAGGCCAAACCGGAAAGGAACCCCATCAACACGAAGACCTTGAGGACCACGCGCTGGGTATTGATGCCCGTTAACCGGGCGCTCAGCGGATCGCCCCCGACTGCGAAGACATGACGTCCGAACCTGTGTCGTTTGGCGATAATCGTCATCAGCGTCGTCACTGCAATCAGAATGAGCACAGGCACGGCCAATCCCATAGACTCTGTCGTTCCCGGTCGCTTGTAGCTGTTCATGACCGCGACAAGACCGAATGCGCAGATGCACCAGAGAGCCGCCGAGACAACGTCGAATGCCGTCAACGGATTCTGAATGCCAAGCGACTTCTTCCGCTGATATTTGCGCACGAGATTGAAGACAATGTAAGCGCTGACTGCGGCGGCGGCGGCCCAGCTCAACGTGGCTCCGAGAACGCCATTCTGACCGCCGCCGAAAATCTGAAATGTCGCGTTCAGTGGGGCGATCGTTGTGCCGTCATTCAATTCGTATGCGGCATTGCGCAAGAAAAGCAGGCCACCCAGGGTCACGACAAATGACGGTATTCGCGCATAGGCGACAAGGGCGCCTTGGAGCAAACCGATGACCATGCCACCCGCCAGCATGACAAGGCAGGAGATCCACCAGGCGTGCATGCTGTCGGGAAGCCAGTTGCTCTGTACGAGACCACCGAGAACCCCGAGAAAGCCGACCTGAGATCCGACCGACAGATCGATATGGCGCGTAACGATCACGAGAATCATGCCCGATGCCATGATCGCCACGACGGAAACCTGCAGCGAGAGATTGAACAGGTTGCGAGGCGACAAGAATACGCCATCGGTAAGGATGTTTGCAGAAAGCCAGATCAAAGCAAGGACGATGACCATTGCGACAAGGCGAGTGTCTCGGCCACCGCCCCCGGCCGCTTGCAGCAGCCGGGGTACGAGCTTCATTGAACTGGACGCAGGTTGGAGAACGGATGTCATGACAATACTCCAGCTGGGACGGCCTATTGGCAGGCTTTTGGAGGGTTTTTCGTCACGCCCTTGCAAAGCACGTCTTTCGAGATCCACCGAGCCTTCACGACGAGGTCGAGATTATCCCGCGTGATGGCGATTGGATCGAGGATGATGGCGGGCTGAGATGCTCCGGAAGACGTTTTGCCAGGCTTTGCGCCTGCCACTGCGTCAATTTTCGTGCCCTTGATAATTTCGACGGCGGCCTTTGCGGCGACCAGTCCAAGCGCGTTCGCGTCCTTCCAGACGGTCATCGTCTGCTCGCCTTTGGCGATGCGATTGAGGACGTTCTTGTCGCCGTCCTGCCCGGAAATGGCGACCTTGCCCAGAAGATCCTGGCTGGCGAGTGCTGCCGCCACGCCGTTGGCGATGCTGTCGTTCATGGCGAGTACCGCATCGACCTTGTTATCGTTTGCGGTCAGTACCTGCTCCATAAGCGCTTGCGCCACGTCGGGCTTCCACTGCTCGACATTTTGCTGGGCGACGATCTTGATGTCACCCCTGTCGATCGCCGGCTGGATTGCCTGCATCTGCCCGCTCTTGAAAACCTGCTGGATCGTCTGGGCCGGATCCCCATCCATCGAGACATAATTGCCTTTCGGCACCGCCTTCAGCAGGGCCTCACCCATGACGCGGCCGACCGCCACATTGTCGAAACTCGTGTAAAGGACGTCGCCCGTGTCGATCGGCGCATCGTAGGCGATCACGGCGATGTTGTTGCGCTTGGCTTCATCAATTACCGGAATGATTGCCTTGGCATCCTGAGCGACGACGACGAGGACTTTGACGCCGCGCGCAATTAGGCTCTCGATGTCGCCAGCCTGCTTCTGGGGATCGCCCTGTGCGTCTATGCCGACATAGGAAACCCCAGCCTTGTCGAGAACGGATTTTATCGCCGCTTCATCGATCTTCCAGCGTTCGTCCTGGAAATAGCGCCAACTCACACCCACCGTGTCCTGAGCGGCAGCCACATTCGTCATCAGCGCAACAGCGGTGACGGCACCGGCGAGCATATGCGAAAACTTCGGCATTCTTGTTCCTCCCTTTGAAAATAGCGGCATGCGGTCTCCCGCCGCACGCTTTAGCAAGACCTCCCGTCGTGCTATTTGTATTTGTTTAAAGCAGATACATATTAGAGTCAACCGGCTCAGTTTCGCGTGGAGACCAACAGACCGTTTCTTTGTCGGGGCCACAGCACAGGAGGAGAAGGATGAATATCCGTTCAGCGGGGCCCCTCAATAGCCCTCTCGGCGGCCGGAATCACGGTCGACTTATGATCCCGTTGGCCGACAGCAGCGCCCAAGTCCTCCTGTTGCTGCTACATTACAGGAACAGTCGGTAGGCCAAATTGCTGGTTTCCTCATGGTGTGGATAGCCAAGTGCCGCGAGGAAGTGGTCAAGGCCGGAAGGGTCGCCCTCCGGCACCTGAAACCCCGCAAGGACTGAGCTGTAGTCGGCACCCTGATTGCGGTAGTGGAACAGACTAATGTTCCAGTCCGGCGCCATTGACGACAGGAATTTCATCAGCACGCCCGGCCGTTCGGGGAACTCGAGGCGAAACACTCGTTCGTCATTTGCAAGTGGCGAACGGCCACCGAACATGTAGCGGATATGCTGTTTCGACAGTTCGTCGCCGGTCAAGTCGATTGTCTTGAAGCCGTGCGCATCGAACGCCGCAGCGATCTCGGTCGATTCTCCGCGTCGCTTGATCTGCACACCCACGAAGATGTGCGCCACCTGCGCATCAGCGATCCTGTAGTTGAACTCAGTGACATTGCGGTCACTCACAAGCGCACAAAGGCGCTTGAAGCTGCCTCGCTCCTCAGGGATAGTCACCGCAAACACCGCTTCGCGCGCCTCGCCGACTTCCGCACGCTCGGCGACAAAGCGCATTCGGTCAAAATTCATATTCGCGCCCGACGTGATCGCAACCAGCGTCTGATTTTCGATGCCTTCGCGCTCCGCGTAGCGTTTCGCGCCCGCGACTGCGAGCGAACCAGCCGGCTCCAACAGGCTACGTGTATCCTGAAAAACGTCCTTGATCGCGGCACAAAGGGCGTCTGTGTCAACGGTTACGACCTCATCGAGGTAAGCGCGGCAGAGACGGAAGGTTTCCCTGCCAACGAGTTTGACCGCAGTGCCGTCCGAGAATAGGCCCACCTCTGTAAGCTCGACGCGACTGCCGGCGGCGAGGGACTGCGCCATTGCGCATGAATCCTCGGTCTGCACACCTATCACTTTGATCTCAGGTCGCACGGCTTTCACGTAGGCCGCAACACCCGCGGCGAGTCCGCCGCCGCCGATAGGCACGAAGATTGCGTGGATCGGGCCCTGATGCTGGCGCAGGATTTCCATGGCGATGGTCCCCTGGCCCGCGATGACGTAGGGATCGTCGAACGGGTGAACGAAGGTGAGGCCGCGCTGCTGCTGTACGTCGAGCGCATGCGCATAGGCATCGCTGTAGGACTCTCCAGCTTGAATCACCTCGACAGTCGGGCCACCGTGCGCGCGCACTGCATCGACTTTCACTTGTGGCGTCGTGACGGGTACGACAATCACGGCTTTGACCCCTAGCCGGGCCGCCGAGAACGCCACACCCTGCGCATGGTTGCCAGCTGATGCCGTAACGACGCCGCGCGCGAGCACGCCAGCTGGAATATGCGCCATTTTATTGTATGCGCCGCGCAGCTTGAAGGAGAATACCGGCTGATTATCCTCGCGCTTCAGGTAGACCGCGTTGCCCAGCCGTGCCGATAGATTGCGCGCATGCACGAACTCCGTCTCCCGTGCGACGTCATAGACGCGCGCTGTAAGCACCTTCTTGAGATAATCGTTCTGGTCGGGTGGGCTGCTCTCGGTGGATTGAGCGTCTGATTGGGCTTGGCATAGCAACATAATGAATTTCTTCCAGGTCGGGTTTAGCGTGCCCGGAAGCGGAAAAGAAAACCCGCCTCGCGGGCGGGTTATCAGCATTTAGCCGGACGTGCGCTAACCCACCATTCAATGAATGGCGGTAATAATCAGTGCAGCGATGACAAAATGACGGCTCATTCGGTCATCATATCAACCATCCTGTAGAGTTGTCAAATGGAAAATAGAGAGTGCGTTGCCTGATCTTCATCAAAACTCATCCGCGGTTATGGGAATCGCATAGAGCAATGCGCAAACGGCCATGATCGCGCCTAACGCTGGCGCCAAGTTTCTCGAGAAGCCAATCCCCTCGATTTCCGCTTGGATTAGGTGAGGTGTAAAGCAGTCAACCACTGCATCGGTGAAAAGGACAAAAATGATGAGGCCAGAAAGGTTCGTCCGACTAGGGTTTGCATGCGGCAGTTATCTTATGATGAACAATCGAGGAACCGATTTACGGAGTTGAGAGCCAACTTGTCAATTTGAGTGAGCGGCACGGTAAGAGTCCATGCCGAGGCAGTGTTAGTCGCAGGGCGCTGAGCGCGACAGTCAATATTCGTGTACTGCCTTTCCTAGCGAATCGTCCCTACTCACGCCGGGATATTCAGTAGGCGCACGCAACCCGGAAGCCGCTTGTCGCCGTTCCGAGAGTCCATCCATGCGCGCCACCAGCGAATCGGAATTGGGGAAACTCGACACGTTGGCGTCAACATGCTCAGCGATCGGCCAGCCAAGCGTCGAACGCAGAATCCAGCGGCTTACCCGCTTTGCGCTCCACGTTCCGGGAGATCTCAGCGAGAGTATGGCCCTTGAGAGCGTTGCGCATCTTTGTTTCAGCCTCGAGCATAATTGCGTGTATGGAACAAACACCTGTCGTGGTCCACCCGGGAGGGCGACCATTGAATATTGCGCATTTTGAGCGAACTTCTCGACAATCAAATATCGGCTTTTCGCCGTCGATAGCCACAACCACGTCCCAGACGGATATCTGGGCGGCTTTCCTGGCCAGCCGGAACCCCCCTTTGGTCCCCTCTGAGGATATCACCAAGTTTGCCTTCTGAAGGCGCGTGAAGATTTTGGCGATGTAGTCGGCCGAAATGCTTTGAAATTCGGCCAGTTCTTTGGTGCTGGCCTGCCGACCGTGTTTGTCGTCTCCAACGAGATACAACAAGCTGTGCAGTGCGTATTCCACTCCGGCAGTCACATGGCTCAACGATCGAACTCCAGGACAAAATTGGGCTTCATAACGCTGGAGCTATCCTCGGGCACCATTGTGGAAATTTCCGCCAGATGCGTTCTTCGGGATGGCCCGACCCGCAAATATCGCCTCAAGAGCATTTTAAGCTAGATCTCCGACGCCAAAAATACCGTCGGCTTCCGAAACATCCACAGGCATCTGGACTAGGACGATAGCAGTCGTAGTTGAGTATGTGAAGCGAATGCAGTTCGGAGCGATTTATCGTTTATAGAAGCAATTCGCATCGGGATCTCTATAGCTGGCCGACACCGTCGTCTGCATTTCGAAGACGGATCACACCGTTCAGCGATCCAGATCGGTCCGTCCGTTGGTGCAGCGAAAACGCTGTTTCTTGGTACTCACGAGAACTACTCGTTTCAGCTAAAGGCTCGGGGCTTGTTGAACTGTGGTGAGGACCGCGTCGGCACGTTTCGCACCTTCCGGCCCATTCAATGGCACCCCAGGCCGATGGCTGCGGTCAGGCTGCTGGCGACGTGGAGTTGGCGCGCCGCCAGCAAACAGTTCGGGAGCTTGCGGCCACACGAAATAACGGAGAAACAGCGTGAAGATCCTACACATTGATTGCAGCCCGCGCCCAGAAGCATGGAGCCGCAAGCTATCGTCGCTTATCCTTCAACGCGTGCTCGATCGTCACAATGATGCAACCGTTCGGAGGCTCGACCTCGGCATCGATCCAGTCCCGCACACCGAACCAGCCTACGCAACAGCGCTTTCGAACCGGGCGAATTTCATGGCGGCTCAGGGTGGGACAGCTCTTGATCGCTCTGACGAGCTGATCGAACAACTCGAAAGCGCCGATCTTGTTGTCCTCGGTACGCCAATGAACAACTTCACGATTCCTTCGTCACTGAAGGCCTGGCTCGATCAGGTCATTCGCATGGGACGGACAATAGGCTCGACTCCTGCAGGTAAGGTCGGACTTCTCTCCGACCGGCCGGTTCTGATAGCCGTATCCTCCGGAGATATATTTGAGGGCGAGAATGCCAACCAACCCGACTTTCTTCGGCCTTATCTAACAGCCGCCTTTTCCGTCATGGGATTGAAATCTGTGCAATACTTTTCCCTTCAAGCCACGGCGCGTCAAGACGACAGCGAGCTCCTACAGGGCATACAGGCCATGGAATCAGCGATTGAGGCTGCCGTCGAAAAGATCGACGTTTCAGTTGCGAAAGTTGGCTGACGAGCCCCTTGGATAACAGCGAGTGAGGTTTTTAGAAACCTTGCCTCGCCCACCTGAAGTTGCATTTTGTTTGTTAAGGTGCGGCTGGCCGAAGCTGCCGCGGGTCAGGTCTCAAGCCATCGACGCTCACGGATGTCTGACACATTTTTTTGCCAGCCATCGGCGTCGAAATCGCGTTCATAGGACTGCGCCAGTTCCTGGAGCGTCACCGAGTGCAGTGATCGGCGCCATTGCCTTTCCGCTGCGTACATCAGCCGATCAATGGCACTGCCCTCCGATACATTGTCATCGCGTAAAAATGGCAGACGGGAGTGGATGCTTGTCGGACGATAAAGGCTGTCGCTTGCTCCGATCGCCTCGACAATGTCCAGTGTTGTTATAGCGCCACTGGCTTTTGCCAGCCGGTATCCACCCATTGGGCCAGGCGCCGTTTCGACGAGTTCGGCCTTGGATAGACGTTGGAGCGCCTTGTGAAGGTAATCTTTCGGCAAGCCATAAAATGCCGCGAGAGCTTTAGTGGAGACATATTGCCCAGGCGGCAATGTCGCAAGCACAACACAACAGTATAGCGCCCATTCGACGTGATTACGAAGTGCCATCGCTTTCCTATTTGGACCTGTGCCGCTCCCATATGCCGATATCGACGGTTGCCTGCCCCGCGAGAGGCATACCGCAGCAGGGCATCAAACTACGACTGAACTAGTCGGAATTGAAGCCAAAATCGTTAAATGGGGCTTTGGTCCAGTCAGTTTGGCGGTTTCTGCGTCTCACTATCCGTGCCGTGCGGAGATAAACCTTCCATGCCGCAAGATGATATGAGGACCCCTATGTCAGACAATCCAAACAAGACCGAAGCATCGCCCTTCACCATCGAGCATGCGACGAGCGAGGAAGAGCTTGCCGCCTGTTTTCCGGTCATTTCTCTGCTGCGCACCTACCTCGTCGACGCAGACGACTGGATATCACGCGCTCACGCAATGGCGCCGGACGGATACCGTGTCGTTGCGGCATGGCAGGATGGGAAGGTGGTGGCGGTCGCAGGCTATCGCATCATGCAGAACCTGATCCATCACCGGTTTTTGTATGTCGACGATTTGGTCACCGCTTCCGATCAGCGCGGACAGGGCCTGGGCGCAGCACTTCTGAAGGAGCTCGCTGCCGTGGGTGCGAACGAAAAGTGCAACCGTCTGGTTCTCGATACCGCCGCAGCCAACACTGACGCGCGGCGCTTCTACAAGCGCGAGGGCCTTCTAGATGTCGTCGTGGGCTTCGTAAAGCCACTTTGAGTTCGCGAGTCCCAACCATCCAGACCTTTATTGGCGCGGGATGAGCCGCCGGTCCTTCTTT
>Ga0182007_10001759_pt1 | contig 11378 bp, 13 predicted proteins | sample Sormic07211113_1_FD_123023 | JGI IMG/M metagenome (GOLD analysis project Ga0182007, IMG submission 123023) | Rhizosphere microbial communities from Sorghum bicolor, Mead, Nebraska, USA - 072115-113_1 MetaG | ecosystem: Host-associated > Plants > Roots > Rhizosphere | place: USA: Nebraska... | reverse complement strand
TATCGTTGCTGCAATGAGTTCGCGAAGTAAGTGGGACATATTGTTCCTTGATGGTGAATGAGGGAATCTAAAACATCGACTTGCAGATGACAGGGGGCGCTTGTCACACGTTTTGAGGAAACATGGCACGCCGGGCTTCTTCGTCGAAGTCGGTTTTCAGTACCAGTTTCTCCTTGAGCGCCTGGGCACGTATCGCTGCCGGGCGCGCCGAGATTTCGTCAAGCACGCGTCGTACATGCGGATAATCGCGCAATCCTTGTTCGCCAAAAATGTAACCCGCGGAAATGCCCCAGCCCCACAAGGCCATGTCGGCAATCGTGTAGGCATTACCGGCCAGGTAAGGAGACATCGCCAGGCGCTCATCAAGTACGCGGTAATGGCGCGCGACTTCTTTCACGTAACGATTGCGGGCATACGGGAGAACTTCGGGGGCGTAATGCAGGAAGTGCGCCGCCTGCCCCGAAAATGGCGATAGTCCGCTGGCGACGAACATCAGCCATGCCAGCATCTCGGCTCGCTCCGCGCTGCTGTCCGGCAGGAACTTGCCGTGCTTCTCAGCCAAGTAGAGCAGGATGGCGTGGGAATCGAAGACTCGCACACCGTCGTCCACCAGCGCCGGCACTTTGCCATTCGGATTAATCGACAGGAATGCCGGCGCATGTTGCTGGCCCTTGAGCGTATCGACTGCGACCAGTTCGTATGGCACTTGCAGCTCTTCCAGCAACAATGCTGCCTTGATCGGATTGGGGGTAGGATGAAAATAAAATGTAAGCATGGAAATTCTTTCGTCTGTTTAAGGAAGTCAGGGTCAGCATGGTGCCGTGTTCCCGCCAGCGAACCAAGAGGGCTGCTACCAATTGACTATTCCATCCTGAGCAACAAAGTGGCAAAATATGCGTTTGGTTACGAATGGTGAGAGCATGGCCTTGGATAAATTATTAGCCATGCAAACGTTCGTCCAAGTCGTCGATGCCGGTACCTTCACCCGCGCGGCCGATGTCATGCGTATGCCGAAATCGACCGTCACACGCATGGTCCAAGCCCTGGAAAAGGAAGTTGGCGCCAAATTGCTGCATCGGACTACCCGGCAATTGAGTGTGACGCAGGAAGGGGCTATTTATTACGAGGGTGCACTGCGCCTAATAAACGAACTTGGGCAATTGGAACATCGTGTGGCGGGCGCCACCGCAGTGCCAATCGGCCGGATAAAGGTCGAGGCGCCTGGTGCGATTGTGTACAGCGTCTTGCTTCCCGGATTGCCAGCTTTTTTTGAGCGTTATCCGCAGGTACAAGTCGAACTTGGCGTTGGAAACCGCACAATCGACCTCATTGCTGACCACGTCGATTGCGTGATACGGCTCGGACCGATCATGAACGAGATGCTAGTTGCCCGGCCGCTTGGGTCGATTCCCATGATTACTTGCGCTAGCGCTGGGTATCTGGCGCGATGCGGCGTGCCCAACGATTTGAACGATGTGGCGAACCACCACACACTGATCCAGATCGTTGCACCGAGCTCTGGCCGCATCTTCACCAATACGCTAGAACATGATGGCGTAGAGGCAACCATCGAAGGCAGTTACCAAATCGCCGTCAACGATTCGACGGCGGCGCTCATTGCCGGGGTAGCCGGTCTGGGAATCGTTACTACCTATGAGTTTCTTGTGCGCCCCTACCTGGAATCTGGCGTATTGCAGCGCGTACTGCCGGAATGGCAGGGCGAGATCGTTCAGGCCCATGTTGCTTATCCTCTAAACCGCCACCTGCCGTCCAAGCTGCGCGTGTTCGTCGAATGGGTGGGGGAACTGTTTCAGCAACCAGCATAAAGACCTGCTCGTTACAATAATCGATCGCCTTTTGTGGAGAGGATATGCTCCGCGACGCCATATCGATCTTTCCTGCTTGCGACCTTTACTCTGGGAAATGGCAGGGAAAATAGTTGCTCATTTTTGCCTAAAAATTTCGTCCGCAACCGACCAAGAGCTGGCGGTCAGATTAACTTCTGAAATCTGGCTCAGGGTGCATATCTTGACGGTGAGCTGATCGTTGACAGGGCGGAACACGGCATATGTGCCAGGTCAACTAATGAAGAGTCGCTGACGCAAGTCGTTCAAAAGCCAGGTCCCGAGCGGTCCCAGAGGTTTGTTGCGGATATGAGCCGCATATATCAGCAGGCGCGTGCTGGGCACGATTTTTTGATCTTGGGTTTCCAGAAGCACTAATCTTCCGTCTTTCAACATCGGCTCCACGATGTGTTTCGGCATCTTGCACCAGCCGAGTCCCGCCAAAAGAAAATCAAGCCGTCTTCCATTGTCGACGAAACGCCATAGCCTCGGGCCGACGACGCCATAATTGGCTCCATCCTGGGCAATGGGGTCAGATAAAACCAGCTGGACATGTGCTGCGAAGTCTGCCGTTTCAAGCGGTCGATCGATCTTGGCCAAAGGATGATCGGGAGCCGCGACGGGCAGCAATTGCAAGTCCATCAATGGGTACGCCATCAGGTCGTCAGGAACGGACGGCAGCAACAGACACACGCCCAGCGCAGCGCTCCCATCTCGTAGCCGTCGTTCGGCGCCTCCTAAACCTTCCGTCCGGAAAGTCACGGGGACGTCGATGTAGGTCTCGCGCAAGGCGTGCAGACTTGCGATCAGCGGTTGCGAGGGGATCAGCGGATCGATTGCCAGGGGCAACTCGGCTTCCAATCCCGCGCGTGAGCCGAGCGCTAGCGATTCAAACCGTTCCGCGCTGAAAAGCACCAGACGGGCTTGATCAACCATCATTTTGCCAATCGCAGTAAGGCGGGGCCTATGTTCGCTGCGGTCGAAAAGGGTGACTCCTTGCGTATCCTCCAAGGTCCTGATCATTTGACTGATCGCCGACTGCACCCGTCCCAGACGTCGTGCCGCTGCTGAAAAGCTGCCCGAATCGGCAATGGCGACCAGCACTCGCAGCTGATCTAATGTGAGCGAACCAATCAATCCATCACCTCAGATGATAAAGATCATCACATTTTAATCACTTCTGCGAATGCTTTCCAGGCATTACGATGGACACACCTTAATCTTTATCGGAGTAGAAAATGACGAATCTTCTTGTAATTGAGGCGAGTCCACGGGGCATGGGCTCTGTATCGCGCGACATGGCCGTTGAATACGTCGATGAATGGCGACGCGCCAACCCCAGTGGCAAGGTTATCCAGCGCGACCTTACGAACACCCCCTTGAAGTTTACGGACGCGCCCTGGCTCGCCGCGTACTTCACTCCGTCGGACAAACAGTCAACTGAGATGAAGGATGCGCTGAAACTCTCGGATGAGCTCGTCGAAGAGCTTTTGAGCGCTGACGTTGTCGTCATTGGCACCCCGGTCTACAACTACAATGTCCCGGCCGTTTTAAAGGCTTGGTTCGACCATATCGTACGGAAAGGCATTACCCTTGGTCTTTCGGGTGAGGGGCTTTTAAAAGGCAAGCGTTGCACGGTCTTGCTAGCTTCGGGCGGTGTCTATACAGAGGGATCGCCTATTCGAGACCGGGATATAGCAACGCAGTGGCTGCGCCTCATCTTGAATGTCCTCGGTATTGAGAATATCGAATTTGTAGCGGCAGGCGGTACAAAGGTGATCGACCTAGGTGAACAGTCTCGATCCGAATACATGGCGTCGATGATCCCGCTGATCCGAGACGCGGTGAATCCGTAAAGCGTCAGTTAAGTCATGGATGGGGTGCCGCCTGGCGTACAGACGGTGCTACACCTTGACGCTTACTATATTCTCTACTAGTTGCCGCCTTGGTTAAAAACTGCGGCGATAGTCCTCGTTTCCACGAAGATAACCGTACCCATTCAACTAGCTGTCAGACGGCTCGTCGTCTAGCGCGGCAGCACAGCGCTTGAGCAGCTCGCAAAGAAGCCGGGCCTCTTCAGTTGACAGCATGGAGAGCATCTGCCGTTCCACTGCGTCGGCAGCTTTCGCGCCATCGGCGACGGCCTTTTGACCGACCGTCGTCAGCTCGGTCATGATGACCCGGCCATGCTCCGGGTGCGGGTTCCGCACAATCAGGCCTCCGCGTTCGAGATTGACGAGGATCGCCTGCATGGTCTGCGGCGTCACGAACGCCGCGCGAGCCAACTCGGCATTCGAGATTCGCGGATTGCTGGCGACGGCAAGCAGGACTGCGTTCTGAGGTGCGGTGATGCCGAACCGCGCGAGTTCGGCATCCAGACGTTGCCGCAATCGATGTTGCGTGATCTTCAGGTTGTAGCCAATCCAGTCGACTCCACTTCGGGGCGTCAGTTTTGCAGTTGACATATCAGGGCCCTTACATTAATATCAGTACGCTGATATTACTTGATAGGAGCTAGTATGACAACGCCAATCGGCCCCGACTTCATCGCCTTGCAGGTGCGCGACCTCGCCGCATCTCGCAAGTTCTACGTCGAGATCTTCGGTTTCGAAGCTTCGGCGCACTGTCCCCCCGGAGCGGTCATTTTCAGGACCGAGCCGATTCCGTTGGCGCTACGGGAGCCTCTGCGTGCGCTTCCCGAAGCGGGGCCGCTCGGCGTGGGCATGGCGCTCTGGATCGCGTGCACCGACGCCGATGCGCTGCACGACCTCATTGTCAAGCGAGGCGGCGCGATCCTCAGCCCACTCGCAGACGGCCCCTTCGGTCGCTTCTTCGTCGCTGGTGATCCCGATGGCTACGCGATCACCTTTCATACGGCACGGAGCTGACCGCAGTCTGCGCTTTACAGCCGCTGGGGACCTCGAATGACCGTCGTCGACTCGTTCGACGACTACCAGCGAGATAACGGGCGATTACACTCGCGCGGCTGTTCAAACGTCACAATGCAGAGCTTTCCACGATGGCAGTTCTATACGACTAGAGCGTCTACTGGCTACCGTGCTTGCACCAGGACTTCGCTGGCGTCCCACAAACGCTTGGCCACGGCATCGTCGTGCGCCAATGGATTGGGCGAGCTCAGCGGCCAGCCGCCCTTGCGCGAGGCTTTATCCTTGTAGCGAGCGATCTGGCTATAGTATGCCCCCGACTGCTTTTCCACCTCCGGCGCCAATAGCGCGTGCAAGCTCGTTTGCGAGCCTTCCCACGGCTCGATCATGCCGGCCAGGCGCAGCACCGGAATCACCAGCAAACGTTGCAGCCACATCGGCAACGGGATCGTTATCAGGTTGGTGCGTACAAAGCCAGGATTGACGCTAACGGCCGTGACGCCGGTGCCGGCCAAGCGGCGGCCGAGCTCGCGCGCATGCAGCAGATTGGCCAGCTTCGATTGCGCGTACGCTTCCCAGGAGTCGAACGGACGGCGATGGTAGTTCAGGTCGTCGAAGTGGATTTCGCCCTTGCGGCCCATCGAGAACTCATGGAAATAGCTCGACAAGTTGACCACCCGCGACGGCGCCCCGGCTTTCAACGCATCGGTTAGCAAGTTGGTCAGCAGGAAGTGCCCCAGGTGGTTGACGCCGAACTGCGTTTCAAAGCCGTCCTTGGTGCGGCCGAAAGGGGTCTTCATGACACCGGCGTTGTTGATTAGGCCCTGCAGCTTAGGGTGATGACGGCAAACTTCACCTGCGAATGCCCGGACCGACGACAGGTCGCCCAGTTCGAGCTGGAACACTTCCAGTTTGGCCAACGGCATCTCGCGGCGGATCTCGGCGGCGACGCGCTTGCCTTCTTGAACGCGGCGGACGCCCATGACTACGGTGGCGCCTTGCTTGATGAGTTGCCGCGTGGTGACCAGACCGATGCCGGAATTGGCGCCGGTAACGACGTAGGTCTTGCTGGTCAAATCTGTGCTGAGAAGTTCCGAACGAACCATGAGTGGGGTAGGCATGCTGCGCTCCAATGTGAGATATAATGCAAATAAAGAACCAGTGGTCTCTACAATATAAGACCACCAGTCTCTTGTCAAGCTTCGTCGCGATCAATATCGTTTCGGCACTTTCGGATAATTTTCTTTATTTACTTTATGACATCATCAGAGCAATTCCAACGCGCCCGCCGTCCCGAACAAAAGGAGGAGCGTCGCCTGCATCTCCTGGAAACGGCCAAGGTGGCTCTGCACGGCGGCATGGAGGTCAGCGAACTGGGCTTGAACGAGCTAGCGCGTCGCGCTCAGATGACCAAGTCGAATGTGTACCGGTATTTTGAAAATCGCGAGGCCCTGCTGCTGTCGCTGCTGGAGGAGGAAGCGGTGCTATGGCAGGATGAGCTGAGCACTCGGCTCGCCGCCACACGGCACGCGACGGCGGAACAAGTGGCGCAGGCCTTCGCCGGCGCGTGCGCGGCCTATCCATTGATGTGCCGTCTGTTCAGCATCTTGCCATCCATCATAGAACACAACGTGTCGCGTGAACGGCTGACTGAATTCAAGCGGAACTCATTAGCATTGGCGGCTGGCGTGGCGGATCAACTGCACCGTAGCGCGCCGGCGCTGCCGTTTTCCGCTTATGTCACGTTCCTACGCCTCGCGATGGCGCTGCTGATTGGGCTATGGCCGCTCAGCAACACGACTGAGATCCTGGCCGATGTGCTATCGCTGCCGGAACTACAACCGTTGCGCTATGACTTTGAAACCGATTTCGCGGCGGGCCTGCTGCTGCTGCTACGCGGTCTAAAGCCGGTGTGACAGCCATCTCAAATCAAATTGCGGAGACTGGACTTCAAGTAGTATTGCAAGGCTCCTTCCGGCCGAGGCTGTGTGAAAACGCAGAAAAATTCGGCGGACAGAAAAATCGGCCTCTCAAAACGACCGCCACGCGATTTTCTCGATATCGGCAATGGTTATCCTATCCGCGAAAATTTCATGTTTTTGCGTTTTCACACAGCCTCGGCCGGAAGCGGACATCCATGAATTGACCCCCAAAGAGTTGGACGAAAGTCCAATCTCAGGGGGCAGTTCACGTGCGGGCTTTTTTAAATATGCGTACCTCATCATTGCAATTCTGGCGTGGTATCGAGACAAATCAAGAACCTAAGGTTTTTGCTTCGCAATCAATAAATTCAGCACGTGTAAGCCCTGATGGATTTTTATTCAAAGAAAAATTCCGGAGCTGAGTTCTCCCCGCTTATGTACAAATTTTTTCCTCGATTCTGGCAGTTCTCCATACGTTTAGAAAACGCTGGGAACCAAATTCTCGCCGCCGGATACTTCGACGACGATGCCGGTTACATAAGGGTTTGTCATCAGAAACAACGCGGCATGTCCAATATCATCTATTGTGCCCGCATGCCGTGCTGGAAAACTGCTACGTACTTTTTCTTTCAGCGCATCTCGTTCGTCATCGGAAAAATCTTTCCACAAATCCGTGTCGACGAAGCCTGGGCGTATCGTGTTGACACGGGTAGGGGCCAGTTCCAGCGCAAGTGAGCCAGATAAAGATTCCACCGCGCTAAACGCAGCCAAGACCGCGCTGAAGCCGATTTTCGGCCGCACCGCCAAACCGCCGGTAAGAAGAGTGATCGATCCGCCTTTCCTAAGGTGGGGGGCCGCATAACGGGCGCAGGCCCAGCTACCGAAGAACTTGCCATCGAGATAGCTGCGAACGCCGCGCATATCTGCATCCATGAAATTTCCCCATGATCCAAATTCGGGGCCCGCCGTGACAGCGAGATGGTCAAATGGTCCAATGGCGTCAAATGCCTTTCGCACTGCAGCTTCATCGCGGACATCCAGGATTATTTGTTCGTAGTTCGCCAGATCCGGACGTTCCTCCAGAGAGGTAATGCGACGACTGGCGACCGTCACTGACGCCCCTGCCGCATACGCCGCGTGCGCAATGCCAAGTCCAATTCCCGTTTTGCCTCCGACTACTACTACTTTTTTTCCTGCAAGGCTCAGTACGGCTGGCGACGACGGCTCTCGATCATTCAATGCTGTGTTCATGAATTTAGTCCTGACTAATCATTCGTTCGATATTGCTACAGGGATTACCACTGCAGAACGGCCAATCCTCATCGGTGAGTCGTGTTTCAGGTTGGGCGAAGAAACAGCAAGTCAACATGCCACTACCCGCTCGCTGTTGCCGCCGTTTGATCTGCTGTTCGATAACGCACTCATAATAAGTTGGCGAAGCAGAATTGATAATCAGCAGATTTGTCATAAGTGCCATTCTTTAAAAGAATCGGTTGGTTCACTCAGGAGAAGCGTGCATATCTGATTTATGACAAAATCCATACGCTCCACTCCGAGGGAGAATGAATGATCGTCAAGGGACCGCAATGGATCGATTTTATGAATTGACTGCTTTCATCACGGTCGTGGAAGCAGGCGGTTTTTCCGCTGCCGCACGTCGACTTGGCGATTCGCAATCAGGAATCAGCAAATCTGTCGGTGCCCTGGAAACGCGACTCGGCGTGCTGCTGTTCAACAGAAGCACTCGCAGTGTGACGCTGACGGATCAGGGGCGAAAATACTATGACCGCATCAAGCCGCTTCTTGAGGAAATGGACAAAGCGGACGGAGAGCTTACCAGCAGCGCTGTTGATATTTCCGGCCTGGTCAGAGTCGCGACACCCTCTACATTCGGCCGACTGCATGTCCTTCCACTCATCCCGCAATTGTTGTCGCTTTATCCGAAGATCAAGTTAGATCTTCGCCTTTCCGACAGTATCGAAGATTTGCTTGCGGATGGAATTGATTTAGCGATCAGGGTAAGCTCGGTGCACGATCCTGATGCAGTGGTAAAGCGCGTAGCAGACACCCCGCTGATATGCGCCGGATCTCGCAGTTATTTTGATCTGCACGGGATCCCGGCTGTCCCGGAGGACCTTGTCAATCACAATTGTCTTATCTATGGAGAGATGACGAATTGGACTTTTCTTGGCTCTAAAGGAAAATTCCACGTGCCAGTGAGCGGCAATCTTTCGTCCAACGCCATGGATGCCATTCTTTCCGGTGTACTTGGTGGCGTAGGCATCGGTATGTTTTCCAGAGCTTCATTGAGGGGTGAACTCCAACATCCAGACATCATTACTGTCCTCGACCAATTTATGGATGAACCAAGAGACGTCAGCCTCATCTGGCCAAAGCGCAAATTTGTATCGACCCGGGTGCGACGAGTAACTGATTTTTTCGCGACGATGCTTGCCCAATGTGTTTGAAAACGATGGCGCTAAATCATCCATCGTTCAGGGACGGACGCCGTGATGGACGAGATCGTCGCCCATCAGTATCCTTTTAGACAAGAGTTCTCTATATTCGGTTAGTCGACCTAATTGAACGGATGACGGTACGCGAGAAAATCGTCAATTCGGACGATTCGCTCTCTTGGCATGCGCATCGCGAAGCAGAGCGGTTTGACGACAAATCCATGGTTGATGAACTCGATGTATATTTGAATCAGAAGCCGACGAAAGATCAGCGATCAGCCGCTTACTTCATCATCGGTAAGATCGCAAAGAACTGTCTAAGCCTAGAATGCGCGTCACGCTTAATTACATACTCAGCCAAGGAGAAAGATAAATATGCACTCGCAAATCTTCTTGAACGGCTTGCCGAAATACCGAAGCCAGAAAGCGTCGATATCGAACCGCTATTTTCTCTCCTCCAAGATAGTCGATGGCTTGTAAGGCATGCTGCGATCAGGTCTCTTCGAGGGTGCAATAGTTCCGAAGCTGAAGTTAAGTTGCTAGAGGTGCTGGCTAATACGTCTGATCCCTATGACGCTATTTATTGCCACAGCACTCTTGGCGAAATTGGAACATGCAAATCCCTGTCGGCTCTTGCGCTGGGCCTAAAATCTCGAAAGCGCGATGTGAAGGATTCAGCCCAAGCGGCAATTGCGGCGATTGAGGTACGTAATGGCCGCCTGATGGCAGGTGCTGAGGGAGAAGCTACGGCCATCTAGCTTTAGCACTGGGAGTCCGGTTTGCCGCAAGGAGAATGGTGCTTTTGGGTCGAATGCGATAGCCTGCAATCGGCCAGAAGTGGACATCTCTGCGACACCCCCGGATGACATTCGCACATCCGACTTACAATATCTTCATCCATTAACGGCACCTGACGACAGGCGCCATGCCATGAGGTATTGCCATGAATAACGCTTTGAAAATCGATTTCGTCTCCGATGTCGTATGTCCCTGGTGTGCGATCGGGCTGGCGGGTCTCAATATCGCGCTCGAACGCCTCGCTCCGGAGACGCACGTCGACTTCACCGTCCACCCGTTCGAGCTCAACCCTGGTATGCCCGCAGCCGGGCAGGAGCAACTTGAACATATCACCAAAAAATACGGCATCACCGCCGATCAGGCGCGCATCAACCGTGAACAGATCCGGGCCAGGGCGGCTGCCGTCGGTTTCACCATGAACCGCGATGACGCCAGCCGTGTCTACAACACTTTCGACGCGCATCGTCTGCTTGCCTGGGCGAAAGAGAAGAATGCGCAAGCAACGCTCAAACTGGTCTTGCTCAAAGCCTATTTCACCGACGGCAAAAACATCGCGGACAGGAATGTGCTGGCGGAACTTGCCAGGCAGGCCGGCCTGGATGTCGCCGAAGCCGACGAAGTACTGGCATCGGATCGGTTTGCTCAGGAAGTGAAGGAAGAGGAAACGCTGTGGGCCCAGCGCGGCATCAGCAGCGTGCCGGCAGTCATCGTGAATGATCGCTACTTGATCTCGGGCGGCCAGCCGCCGGAGGTATTTGAAGAGCAGCTTCGGGCGATCCTGGCGAGCGACGAACGGGAGTGATTGTCACGGGGGAGTGTTCACGAACTGGTGCTGACCGGAATTAGCCGGTACCGGCCATGACCCGCCGTTCACTTGTCAAAGCTCGGTGCCTCAAAGCGGACGTTAGGAACAGAACCAACGCCGAAAGATCTCGCGGACCAATGGCTCTCCACGACACCGCTCACTGTTATCCAGTCCGGCACCTGTTGAAGCACAGCGCGCCGTCAGGAAGAGCAACATCAAGACGACCAACGGTGAGCGCTGAAGCTCAATCCAGCAGCGCACCCGCTCGACGGTGCGGGTCTGACCCGAGGCTCAGCGTCAAACGCTGAGCCCGGTCGACGAGCGGGTTCGTCGATTGCTGCCAGTACCTGAAACCGAGAGTTCGGCGAGCGCCGAAGAATTCGGCCGGACCGGCAGTTAGCCGCAATCGTGCGCGGCGGCGGAGGCGACTTGGGAGATTGGGCGGCAGCGTATGCCAGGAATTGGATAATACGCAGCTCTGTCCACGGTTCGGGATCAGTCTTCCACGCGGCCCAATCGCCTGAATGCCGCGTGCGCGCGGCAAAACCGTAGGACGGGCTGTTGGTCTCCGCGACTCTCAAACGGGCCCGTTGATCGCCCTGCATTGCGCACTTGCTCGCTCAACGTCTCGGCAATGGCCATCCGATGCCGAGCTGATTCAACATGCT
>Ga0182007_10001758_pt1 | contig 11378 bp, 8 predicted proteins | sample Sormic07211113_1_FD_123023 | JGI IMG/M metagenome (GOLD analysis project Ga0182007, IMG submission 123023) | Rhizosphere microbial communities from Sorghum bicolor, Mead, Nebraska, USA - 072115-113_1 MetaG | ecosystem: Host-associated > Plants > Roots > Rhizosphere | place: USA: Nebraska... | reverse complement strand
GATGTGCACACTAGAAACCACGGGCGACTAAACCCGATCACTGATGGGCAGTGACACGGATCAAGTTACCGAGCGACCCCAAAGCGCACAAGCCAGCGGATTCTGGTGCAACCGTAGGCAACGGCGCAAGGTTTTGTAGCTTTCAGGACGTAACCTTGAGAGGGTTTAAACATGCGTTCTCAGCAGCTGTTGAAAAAGCTGACACGCACTTCCTACAGGCGATGAAGGCTTCGAAAACATTCAGCAAGCCGCTTACGTATTTATAAAGGTGACCGACGCAAATGTGTTTGAAACGAACTAGAAAAGGGGACTCATTTATTTTCCTGCGCTACCGGAAGCTTCTGGCCGGTTTCGGCTTGTCGTGACAGGCAGAAAACGGCCAATAGTAGTCACTCGAAAGTGTCCATTTCACCCAGGAATGACGCTGACTGTGTTGACGACGCCATCTTCGCTAGTGGCCCGTTCGATGCCCAGTGGAGTGGCACGTCGGTCTCGCAAATAGCGATAATTTTTTCGGCTTTCTTCAATCAGCCTGCGCTCCAGCGTGGCACGGACAGGATGTCCATCGATGGATTCGACCAACACATTTCCGAACGGATCGACGGCGACACTCTCGCCAGGAAACGACAGGCCCTTGCCTTCACCAATGCGGTTCACCAAAACGGCAAAGCATTGGTTTTCCATGGCGCGGCTGATCACGGCGCGTCGGTGTACGGGGCCGTAGGGGTTCATGTTGCCATCCAGCACGAGGATGAGGTCAGCGTCCAACAGGGCCAACGAGCGGGCGGTCTCCGGAAACTCGATGTCATAGCAGATGAGCACGCCTACGCGTAACGAGGCAATTTCACACACCGCGTACTGCGAGCCGGCATCGAAAACGCCCCAGTCCGTGTCGGGCCAGAGATGAGTCTTGCGGTATTTGAGGGCAATGCGCCCCGATCCATCGACCAACATCGCGGTGTTATACGCCCGCCCGTCAGCCACTTCGCAAAAGCCAAAAGCGATGGCGGTATTGCTATTGCGTGCCGCCTCCCGAATGAGTCGGATAGGCTTGCCACTGGTCGTCAGCCCAACGGTGCCAATCTCATCCTTGGTGGGAAAACCTGAGAGCGTCGTCTCCGGAAACACGATTAAATCCGTATCGATCGGAGCATTGCGGATCATTGACAGCATGTTGCTCAGGTTGATGTCGACCTGTGCATCCGCGATGGGCAGTTGTGCCAGCAAAATGTTCATGGAAGCCTCCATAAAAAAGGGCATCGCACCTGGGTCGATGGGAGCGGTGCCCTGAAACGTCAAACAACGCGACTGTCAATCAGAACCAGAAAACGGGGGTCGTCGTCAGCAACTCGATACCGGTCCGGGTGACGATGAAGTTCTGCTCCCACCCAACGCTGCCGACACCTTTTCGTGTCATGAACGACTCCCCGGAAGCGACCATCCCTTCTTCGAAAATATCGTCTGCCGTGACCGAGTCCCGGTTGATGATCGGGTGTTCCCACATGGAGCCGTTGCCGTGGCCAAAGTACGGCCATTGCTTGGCGGCCAGATCCTCTTCTTCGGCCACACGTGCCTGCACACGCTCGGCCTCGCCCACCACGTCGAGCACCCGGGCACCGTGTTTCACGGAGTTCATCACCGCCTCCGTGATGGCGTAAGAGTCGACCAGCAGCGAGCGCTGCTCCGGGGAGGGCTTGCCGCCGCAAACCAATGAGCGGCCTGGATCGAGCCAGTACCCCTGATGCGTGGGCCCATAGATCCAGGTCCTGACCATATCGCCCTTGCTCGGCGCGCCCATGGAATACCCGTACATGGGGTCACGCTCGAAGAATTGACTGTCCTCGTCGTTGCCGAAGTTCACTGGAATCCGCAGCCAGCCTCCCCCACGACGCGTAAGTTCATAAGCGCCCTCTGCCGCCGCTTCGGCCGCAGTCTTGCCCGCGTAAAGGCTGTCGCACACGCGGTACAAGGCGCTGGAGACCATCTGCCCCGCTTCGCGAAACATGTCCAGCTCTCGCGGGCTCTTAATCCGGCGGCAGCGGCGGATTAGGTTATCGTCATACTCGAACTGGATACCGGGCGTCTGTTCCGCGAGCTGCCTGGCATACTTCATCGGCAGATTGTCGGACCCGACGAACACCACACTGCGATGCGGCTTGCGCGCGTTCAGAGCCTTGGCGACGCTGCTGATCGGGTCGTCACTGAAGGAATAATCGCCGCAGCGCACCATACGACGGCGCACTGTCGCCACGTCGGCATGCAGTTCAGGTTTCTTTCCAGGCTCCAATATCACACAGCAGAAACCTCGTGCGTTCCAGATTGGAGAATCCGGTTCCTGGCCAGAGTGTTCCGACCAGAAGTTGGTCAGCCAAAGTGTTTCCATGGCCCGCTCATAGTGGCCGGCTGTCTTGCCCCAGACAATGGCCAGCTCATAACCCTGCCGGCGCATTTCATCTTCCACTTTTTTCCAGCGACCCTCATATTCGTCCACTGGAAAATAACCGTCAGGGTAGTTCATTCTTTCGATTGTCATCACGATTACCTCATTCTTTGTTTTTATACATAAGTACGCCGAATACTGATCAGCGTTCGAGCGTCGCAGCCGTTATATTTAACCCATGACAGGAGAATTCAAATACTGCAAATCTGCACTATTGCTATCGCTATTAAATTAACCATGAAACGAAAACTCGTATCATTAGAGGCCACTTTCCACGACAACATATGCAAGTTGTCGAAGTGCATCGGCTTCTTGGCCAAATGCGTCCAGTGCCGTTAGCGCCCCCAGCAGAAGTTGCCAGGCATAATGCCGTGCCCCTTCCAATCCCAATGAAGAAACAGCGGTTGATTTGTCAGCGTGCTGGTCCGCGTGAACCGCTTTCCCCAGGGCAACCCGATCGCCGACGACATCCAGAATGTCGTCGCACACTTGAAAGGCTCTGCCGATCTGTTCGGCGTATTTTCTCAAGGCCACGAAGCGATTCGTTTCCACAGTTGCGCCACTCGCCATTGCGCCCAGCACGACGCTAGCCTCGATCAATGCGCCGGTTTTCAAACGCTGCATTTCGGCGACTTGCTCCAGCGTCGGGCGGGCTCCGGCCAACGCCATATCGAGAAACTGGCCGCCTGCAAGACCAGAGGGGCCAGCCGCCCTGGCCATGACCGCCACCATTTGCAGCCGAATCCCGGGACTGACCGCTGATGGTTGTGCCAACGATTCGAACGCCAGTGCCTGCAACGCATCACCCGCGATCAAGGCCGTGCTCTCACCGTAGGCCACATGCAATGCAGGCTTGCCTCGACGAACGAGCGCGTCGTCCAGTGCCGGTAGATCGTCGTGTATCAAGGAATAGGCGTGCATCAGCTCCACCGCGCAAGCGACACCATCCGCAGCGTCGAGCCGCCCTCCCATGGCTTCACACGCACTGTAAGCAAGTATTGGCCGCAAACATTTACCCGGTTCAAATACGCCATAAGCCATGGCGTTATACAGCTTCTCCAGTGAGGGATTTGAGTGTGTCAGTAGTTTCCGTAATCCATTGTCCAGTCGAGCGCGAAGTATCAGATATCTTTCGCTGTCCCTGTGTTTATGTATTCGCATCACCGGCTCGCCAGATTTATTCGTTATCCGCGACGGCAGCGCGTAACGTAGAGTGCGTATAAGAAGGTAAGGCCCATTTCGAATAAATAACCCAACCCGCCATCGCCAGGAAAATAATCATGATCGGCACCGCCCAGTTTTCGTACCACGAAAGTTCCGGATAACGAGGCCACGAAATATTGACCGTTTCAAATAGAGTCCAGCCGGTTGCCGCAAAGATGGTGGGAATACTCAAGATACCAAGAGAGAACGGCCCCTCTCGCCAGTCACCTTTCAGTACGCTTATACAAGCGCCCACCAGCGGGAATGCAAAGGCGAGATAGAATCCGGCAATACTGAACGCCAATAACAGCGGATAAATATTGGTAAAAGACAACATGAACAACAGTGCCGATAACCCGCCCGTTAACAGAAAAGCGCGCGTAGGCAATTTGTCGTCCCCACTTAACTGTCGCAGGAAATCCGAGCAGGGAATGGTTCTGTCCCGAGCGAACGCCCAAATGACCCGCGATACCGAAGCCTGAATGCCCAGCATGCACGCTAGAAACCCGATAATGAACAGCACTAGCATGCCCTTGTAAGCGATCTGCCCCAAATGAGTGATCAGCGTCACCGTGACAGGGTCGCTTCCCGCAGGGAATTCCAAGGTGGGCAAAGCCAAAATCAGCGAAAACGCCGAGAATGCCACCACCGCGCCAACCGACAGCAGGCAAAACAGCATCGCCTTGGGTACCGCTCGTTCAGGATCTTTGACTTCCTCAGCAACGGCACCCGCGCTTTCAAAGCCCACGAATGCCCAACCGCAGTACGCAATGGCGAGCGCTACTTTCGACGAGAAAAAGCCGGAGATACCTGGTTCGGGCCAGGCAAACAGCTGAGCGTTGGGAATCAGAATGGACAGCGCGTTGACCTTGAACTCCACCAGCAACAGCACGCCGATGCCGATCGAGCCGATCACTTCGGCAGCAATGCACAGCCAGACGATGGTCGAAAAAATCTTTCGGCCTTGGGTATTGCCCCACGTGGCGAATGCGATGAGAAAAAGGGCAATTGGCACACTGATCATCTTGTCGCTCGCATCGATGCCAAACAGCTGCGCCACGAATCCCGCTCCGCCCAGGGCCACCGTTGCAATGGTGATCGGCAGCGTGCAGATGTACGTCCAGCCCGCAAACCAACCAAAGCGACTGCCGAGCAGGTACTTGGACCACTGATAAATACTGCCCTCATACGGAAATCGCGATACCAGCATGGCGAAGACCAACGCCACTAACAGTTGCCCTGCCATGGCCACCACCAACCCCCACCAGAAGGCAGGACCGACCGTTAAAATGCCGATTCCGAAGATGGAGTAAAGCGCCACGATGGGCGATATGAAGGCAAAGGCCAGGGAGAATGTGGAGGAAAAGTTAAGTTCACGCTGGAGGTGATGTCCCTTTTCCTGACAATTGTCCTTGCCAACCGATGTGCTGTTCATGGGCATACTCCCGCCGCTCGCGTAATCCGCGAGTCTTCAAGTTCATATTGTTATCGTTGTAGGCCGGCCGCTGAATGACCGATGTTGCGGGGAAGCGTGCCGAGCCTTGAAGGCGATGTTAGCGCTCGTTACCGACTGTACCAATAGTGCTAATCTGCACTAGCCACCGTTATGACTGCCCGAACATGTGCATCATGAACAAAGAAAATATTTCCCGCTCACTAGTGATGTCGAGTTTGGCGTACAACCGCTGCTTATAATTTCTGACCGTTCCTAGACTAAGATCCAGTTTTTCTGCGATCACGGGCATGGAATACCCGCGCAAAGTTTTTTCGACCAGTTGTCGCTCGCGCGGGCTGAGGTGATAAGTAATATAGAATTTTTCGAAGAACTCTTTTACATCTGTCTGTATATACCCTTCGCTTTTCTGTTCGAGAAATACTGCCCTAACACTCGTAGCAGAAGCGGATACATTCTTGGAATATTCCCAGTGGGCAATCAAGCCCTCAACATGAACTGCGATCAGTTCAGGCTGACTCAAAATGAATTCCAACGTTTCGTTGCCGAAGGCAGGACCGGCCAAGGCGTGCCAGGCGGGATTTTGGTAGATGATCCTGTTATCACTGCCTAACGTTAGAACGCCGACCTTTCCATTCCCGAACAACGCACCGAGCCCTTCCAGAAACTCCGTTCGCATGTGCGCGGCATGCGCAGCGACGATGATCGGGTACAAGGCGGCGAAAAAGGCGATTTCATCCTCATTGAACAGGGTGTACTCGCGGTCGAAGCAGAAACCCAGATACCCCCCACCGATGACAGGCAGCATCAGCGTCAGCTCATCCAGAATCTGCCCTGACTTGAATATTTCATCGTAATAAACATTGGAATCATCCTCGCTTTGCATGAGTGAAAACGTGACCACAGAGGGCACACGATCTTCAGTCACTAACCGAAGCAGAGGGTCGATCCTGTAGAGTTGACTCATGTATTGCTCTACCGCCTCGCCGCTCAACGACGTGTTGACAATGAACTCGGGGGCAGAAAACCTGCTGTACTTGATAGCCAGCCAACGCTCACAGTCAATATATTGTCCCAGTGTCTCCAGCACTATGGCATAAAAACCCTGTTGCCCCACAGCATCGACAACGGCCGCTATTGCTGCCGCCACACGCCGATGATCATGAAAGACTTCACCCATGAGGACCTCCGATTTTGCAACTGCCTAATCGCGTTAAGCATAGTCCTTTCACGGTGCAGCATGCCCACCAAACGACGCGCATAACCGATGGTTCCAATACGATGCTGGATCTCGATTTTCGCAACTATCGAGCACTGTAGTATCAACCTCGGGTAATTAAATACCGCGCCAGCTAACGACAACCGATCACGCTTTCGAGAGACATGGCAATTACTTTGCAACGCTGACACAAAGAAGTAGATACGCAATAGTGCAATATTGCACCATTGACTTTTTATCAAGAGACGACGCATCAGAGCGATTGAATATCGCTGTCCACCGTGTCGTCTCGTGCCTCTTGCTATGGGTAGTAAATGGCCAGAAGCAGTCACTCTCTAATGACTGCTTTGGCAACTTACATCGTGTCCCTGCGCATCTCAGGAGTTTTTAATAGGGCCGATGATCGCTCGTGGAAATCATCATCAAAGAAGTAGGCGTTCTGGCTGTAGTCGGCAGATCATCCTACCGCGGCCTTTTGCGATTGAATGTCAGCTCGATACACTGCTTGACAGCAGTGGGGTCTGGTCGTCCTGCTTGAGCACCATGCGCTGAATCTTCCCGACGACCACCAAATAGCAAAACATGGCGACAACGGCATTTGCGGCCACGAAGATCAGAGCGATTTCGAACGAGCCGGTGGCTTGCAGGATCAAGCCGATGATGATCGGCGTGGTGATGCCCGCCGTATTACCGAAGGCGTTGAATACGCCCCCGCACAGTCCGGCAATCGGCTTGGGCGCAGTATCCGCCACCACTGCCCAACCTATTGCACCGAAGCCTTTACCAAAGTAGGCCAGTGCCATGATTGCGACGATCATCCACTCGGCATCGACATAATTGCAGGCGACCATGGTGGTGGACATCAGCATCCCTAAAACAAGGGGCGCTTTTCGGGCGAACGTGAGCGATCTGCCGTTGCGAATCAATGCATCGGAAATGATGCCTCCCAGTACCCCGCCGAGAAACCCGCAGACGGCGGGAATCGATGCGATGAAGCCTGCCTTGAGAATCGACATTCCACGTTCCTGAACCAGGTACACGGGAAACCAGGTCAGGAAGAAGTAGGACAGCGTGTTGATGCAGTACTGGCCGATGAATACCCCCATCATCATGCGATTAGTCAGCAGTTGCTTGAAGTTCGCCCAACTTGGCTTGGGAGCATCATTCTTCACGCCGACCTGATCCATATCGATCAGACCACCGCCGTCTGCAATGTGGCGCAACTCGGCTTCGTTGATACGAGGATGCTGTTTGGGTGCGTACACCGTCTTTAACCAGACCCCGGTCATGATGACACCCAGGCCACCCATGACGACAAACACGTAGTGCCAGCCAAACTGGTAAACGATCCATCCCATGAAGGGTGCGAACAGTACGGTAGCGAAGTACTGTGCAGAGGTGAAAATACCGGCAGCGGTACCCCGCTCTGCCGAAGGAAACCAGGCAGCGGCCATGCGGCTGTTGCCTGGAAAGGAAGGAGACTCTGCAAGCCCCACCATGAAGCGCAATACGAACATCACCACGATGGCTACCGGCACGCTATACCAGCCGACAGTGGCTTGAAGGACCGTGAAGATAGACCAGAGGAAAATACTCCAGGCGTATACCCGCTTGGTGCCGAACCGGTCGAGTAACCAGCCCCCGGGAATCTGGCCCAGCACATAAGCCCAGGCAAAAGCCGAGAACAACAGGCCCATTTGCACGGGAGTGATGCCCAGTTCCTTCTGCATCGAGGAACCAACAATCGACAGAATTGCCCTGTCGGCATAGTTGAGCGTTGTGACCAAAAACAGCAAAAAGAGGATTACATAGCGAATCCGAGTGGGTTGCGCAGTCATGGCGAGGATCTCTTGTTATTGTGTGGCTGGCAGCGTCCAGCCGCTGCCGGCAGGTCAAATCAGATTGCTTACTTGGCGGGTACTCGTGCGATCATTTGAGGAGGTCGCAAGAATTCGAAGTCGCAGCCCTTGTCCGCCTGGGTCATCTGCTCATAGAAAAGCTTGCGGTAGCCCCGCTCAGCATCCACAGGTTTGGGCAATTGCAAATCACGGCGACGTGCTTGCAGCTCTTGCTCACTCACAAGCAGTTCAATGCTTCGCTGCTGGACGCTCAGGCGAATCCGATCACCACTGCGCACCAGGGCCAGAGGGCCACCGAGTGCGGCTTCCGGCGTGACATGCAGAACGATTGTGCCCGCTGCGGTGCCACTCATGCGTCCGTCAGAAATACGCACCATGTCTTTGACGCCCGCCCTGGCTAATTTCTTCGGAATCGGCAGGTATCCCGCCTCGGGCATACCCGGTGCACCGATAGGCCCGATGTTTTTCAGCACTAGTACATCGTCCGCGTTGACGTCGAGATCCGGGTCATCAATGCGCTTGGCCATGTCTTCGCAGTTCTCGAACACCACGGCGCGGCCTTCGTGTTCCATCAACTGAGGATCGGCAGCCGATTGCTTGATGATCGCACCGTCCGGGGCCAGGTTGCCTTTGAGGAAAGCGATACCACCAGCCGGATAGATCGGATTGGAGAAGCTTCGTACTACGTCCTGCTTGTACGCTGGGAAGTCCTCCAACTCTTCACCCAAGGTACGACCGCTGACCGTCAGGGTGTCCAGGTGCAGTTGTGGCTTGAGTTCACGCAGCACCGACTGCAACCCACCGGCACGGTGCAGATCTTCCATGTAATGCTGCCCCGATGGTTTGAGGTCCACCAGCACAGGCGTCTCACGGCTCATACGATCAAACGCTTCAAGGTCAATTTCGAAGCCCATGCGGCCGGCGATTGCAGTCAGGTGAATGATGCCGTTGGTGGAGCCGCCAATCGCCAGCAGTACGCGCAGAGCGTTCTCGAAAGCCTTTTCGGTGAGAATCTTGTCCGGGGTCAGGCCAGTCCGCGCCATGATCACGGCACGGCGTCCGCTTTCTTCTGCCACCCGAATTCGGTCGCTGGTGACCGCCGGCGGTGTGGCACCGCCAGGCAGAACGATGCCCAGCGCCTCGCCGATACAGGCCATGGTGCTTGCCGTGCCCATGACCGAACAGGTGCCAATGCTGGCCACCAGTTTGTTGTTCACTTCGTTGATCTCTTGCTCGTCAATTTCCTCGGCACGGTACCGGCCCCAAAAACGACGGCAATCCGTGCACGCGCCAACACGCTCGCCGCGATGTCCACCGGTCAGCATCGAGCCGGTGACCAGTTGGATCATTGGCACGTTGGCCGAAGCTGCCCCCATGAGTTGAGCCGGAACAGTCTTGTCGCACCCACCGATGAGCACGACTGCATCCATGGGTTGAGCGCGGATCATTTCCTCCGTGTCGATGGCCATGAGGTTGCGCAGGTACATGCTGGTGGGTTGAGAGAAACTTTCTGCGATGGAAATGGTTGGAAAGTCGATGGCCAATCCACCCTCCATCATGACGCCACGCTTGACCGCTTCAATCAGTTGAGGCGCGTTCCCGTGGCAAGGGTTATAGCCACTTCCAGTGTTGGCAATCCCGATTATGGTTCGATCCAGAGCGTCGTCGCTGTAGCCGGCACCCTTGATAAATGCCTTGCGCAGGAAAAGCGCGAAGCCGGGGTCACCGTAATTGGTCAACCCCTTGCGGATACCGGTTGGCTTGATGACTGGAGATTTATCAGGCATGGGAATCACCATTGATCTATTATTGGATTTATTTTCGATAGGATTATTGATAATACGTTGAGACGCATGAAATCACGATGAAAGAGGATGTGCAAGGGCCCTTCATAGCCCGACCTACAATTCGTACCCTGCTGCGAATGCAGAGGATTTGTGGCAGTCTCACCACTTAATTAACGCGCAGTGCCAAGGCATCAACCCATGCAACTCGTTGAAAATGTAAGCTCCGTTGGCTTGGAACAGGCCGTCCGCGTCCTTGAGGAAGAGATCGTCCTAGGCTTCCTTCACCCCCGTGAGCGTTTGGTGGAGGACGATCTGTTAGAACGCTTTGGTCTTAAGCGGCATGTGGTGCGTCAGGTGCTGGTCGAGCTGGAGCGGATGGGACTGGTCGAGCGCAAGCGAAATGTCGGAGCGCTGGTCAAGGCATACACCGCCAAGGAGGTCGAAGATCTCTACGCCGTTCGTGAGTTGCTGGAGTGCCAGTGCGTGCGTCTGATCAGGTTTCCGGTTCCTCAAAGCGCTCTTGACGCGTTGACTGCAACACAGGAACTTCACGACGAAATGGTTCAATCTGGCAATCTGCGGGGAGCCTTCAGGGCTAACATGCGTTTCCACGAACTGCTGTTTGGGCTATCTGACAACCCGGTTTTGGTGGCGGCGATTCAGGACCATGCGCAGCGAGCACATTCGGTCCGTTCATCTTCATTGGTGGTTGCTGACCAGCTGGAACGAGCGCGTCGCGAGCACTGGTCAATTATCGAGGCGTTGGGGGACCAGGACGTGGAAAAACTTGCTCAGCTCTGCGGCGATCATCTCAAGCCGTCCCGTGACAACTACATAGCCGCCTACCATCGTCGAACCGGACAATAGCAGCACATTGTTTGCTGATTCATGCCATCTGCGAGGGTTCGTTTTGGGTCAATTGTGTGCTTCGTGACAGACCATTATCGGCCAAAGCAGACAGTCGCTTGGATTCGCCTCCAGCGATGGACAACCTCGCGATAAACTGAGTTTGCAGGGTGGATTACACCGAATTGGCGCACTTCTACATCATTAATATAGCCTCATGAAAGCCATCGAATTCTGGACGTGTCGGGCTTAACATGGACGTTGGTTCAACAGGGGGACTGCAATGGATCTGAAGTTCAGTCACGTAGATGTTCTGGTTAATAATCTCGACGAAGCCTGTGCTTACTACGCACAGATACTTAATGCCAAGATCTCCAAAACGCTCGTATGGGAACGAGGTGGTCTGCACGTGCGCTACGCGATTGCGCTGATCGGCCAAGAGCGTTTTATGTTGGTACAGCCATTGGCGGGGAACCTGAAGGATCTATTGGACTCCGCAGGAGAAGGGATGATTTATCGCCACTGCTATTCGACGCCGGACATCGAGAAAGCCTACGATGAACTGATGATC
>Ga0182007_10001757_pt1 | contig 11382 bp, 12 predicted proteins | sample Sormic07211113_1_FD_123023 | JGI IMG/M metagenome (GOLD analysis project Ga0182007, IMG submission 123023) | Rhizosphere microbial communities from Sorghum bicolor, Mead, Nebraska, USA - 072115-113_1 MetaG | ecosystem: Host-associated > Plants > Roots > Rhizosphere | place: USA: Nebraska... | reverse complement strand
CGCGGCTGGTGCGCCGCTGGTCCCACCTGGAGCGCCAGACCGGCGGTGCCGGCGTGCGCGGCGGCCCCGGCGAAAAGCAGATCGAACTCGACCGCCGGATGATCAACGAGTCGATCAAGCGCACCCGCGAGCGCCTGATCAAGGTGCAGCGCCAGCGCGGCACGCAGCGCCGTCAGCGCGAGCGGCGCGACACCTTCAACATCTCGCTGGTGGGCTATACCAACGCCGGCAAGTCCTCGCTGTTCAATGCGCTGGTCAAGGCCCGCGCCTATGCGGCCGACCAACTGTTCGCCACCCTGGACACCACCACCCGGCAGCTCTACCTCGGCGATGCTCGCCGCAAGGTCTCGATCTCCGACACCGTGGGCTTCATCCGCGACCTGCCGCACGGACTGATCGACGCCTTCAAGGCGACGCTGCAGGAGGCGGTCGATGCCGACCTGCTGCTGCACGTGGTGGATGCCTCGAATCCGCACCACCCCGAGCAGATGGCCGAGGTCCAGGCGGTGCTCAAGGAGATCGGTGCCGACGTCGTGCCGCAACTGCTGGTGTTCAACAAGCTGGATGCCCTTGAAAGCGCGCAGCACCCCCTGCATCTCGAAGACGAGATCGAAGTCGACGGCCTGCTGGTGACCCGCATTTTCCTGAGCGCCCATACCGGGGAGGGGCTGCCGGCGCTGCGGGCCGAACTGGCGCAGCGATCGCACTCGGTGCCCGAAGATATGCCCTTGGAGGGCGGGGCCGAATTGCATGAGGCCACCGATTGAGATTGTGCACAATCCCACTTCACTGACCAAAGAACAGACTCGAATGAATTCAAAGCCAGTGTGGAGACGGTTTCCGGCGATGTTCAATCTGAACGACGGCCGCTGGGGCCGGGGTGACGACTCCTCGTCCAACGGCGACCGCCCGACTGCCAACCGGCCCGAAGGCGAGCCGCCGTCGCCGCCTCCCGGCAACAACAACAACCGTCCTCGGGGCCAGGGTCCGAACCAGGGACCGCCCGACCTCGACGAACTCTGGCGCGACTTCAACCGCAAGCTCGGCGGCCTGTTCGGCGGCGGGCGCGGCGGCGACCGGCCGCCGGGCGGCAACGGCAATGGCGGCGGCATGCGGCCCGACATGAAGAACGCCGGCTTCGGCCTCGGCCTGATCGCCGTGGTCGCGGTCCTGATCTGGCTCGGCACCGGCTTCTTCATCGTCAACGAAGGCCAGCAGGCCGTGATCACGCAGTTCGGCCGCTACAAGGCGACCGTGGGGGCGGGCTTCAACTGGCGCCTGCCGTACCCGATTCAGCGCCACGAGATCGTGGTCACTTCGCAGATCCGCTCGGTCGATGTCGGCCGCGACACCATCGTGCGCTCGACCGGCCTGCGCGAGTCGGCCATGCTGACCGAGGACGAGAACATCGTCGAGATCAAGTTCGCCGTGCAGTACCGCCTCAACGACGCCCGCGCCTTCCTGTTCGAGAGCAAGGCGCCTTCCGACACGGTGGTGCAGGTGGCCGAGACCGCGGTGCGCGAAGTGGTCGGCAAGATGCGCATGGACGCCGCGCTGGCCGACGAGCGCGACCAGATCGCGCCGCGCGTGCGCAACCTGATGCAGACCATCCTCGACCGCTACAACCTCGGCGTCGAGATCGTGGCGATCAACCTGCAGCAGGGCGGCGTGCGGCCGCCCGAGCAGGTGCAGGCGGCCTTCGACGACGTGCTCAAGGCCGGCCAGGAGCGCGAGCGCGCCAAGAACGAGGCCCAGGCCTATGCCAACGACGTCGTGCCCCGCGCGACCGGTACCGGCTCGCGCCTGAAGGAAGAGTCCGAGGCCTACAAGGCGCGGATCGTGGCCCAGGCGCAGGGCGATGCCCAGCGCTTCAGCTCGGTGCTGTCCGAATACCAGAAGGCGCCGCAAGTGACGCGCGACCGCATGTACCTCGACGCCATGCAGCAGATCTACAGCAGCACCAGCAAGATCCTGATCGACTCCAAGCAGAACTCCAACCTGCTCTACCTGCCGCTCGACAAGCTGATGCAGCAGACCGGCGCCAATGCCGCCGCCGGCACGCCGTCGGATGCCGCGAGCCCCAACGTCGCCGGCACCGCCGCGCCGCAATCCTCGGTGATTCCGGTGGCTCCGTCCGCCGGCGATGCCCGGGCCCGCGATGGCCGTTCACGCGACCGCGACGTGCGCTGAGGACCAGAAAGCTATGAACAGAATCGGATTCATCGTCTCGTCGGTCCTGGTGGCGCTCGCGCTGCTGAGTTCCACGCTCTTCGTGGTCGACCAGCGCCAGTTCGGCGTGGTCTACGCGCTCGGCCAGATCAAGGAAGTGATCACCGAGCCCGGCCTCAACTTCAAGCTGCCGCCGCCGTTCCAGAACGTGTCCTATATCGACAAGCGGCTGCTGACCTTGTCCAGCCTCGACCCCGAGCCGATGCTCACGGCCGAGAAGCAGCGCGTGGTGATCGACTGGTACGTGCGCTGGCGCATCACCAACCCGTCGGAGTACATCCGCAACGTCGGCCTCGACGAGAACGCCGGCGCGGTGCAGCTCAACCGGGTGGTGCGCAACGCCTTCCAGGAAAACATCAACAAGCGCACCGTGCGTGACCTGATCTCGACCCGCCGCGATGCGCTGATGGCCGACGTCCAGCGCGAGGTGCTGGCGGTCGTGAAGGGCGCCAACAAGCCGTGGGGCGTGGACATCGTCGACGTCCGCATCACGAGGGTCGACTATGTCGAGGCGATTACCGAGTCGGTCTATCGCCGCATGGAGGCCGAGCGCAAGCGGGTCGCCAACGAACTGCGCTCCACCGGCTTCGCCGAGGGCGAGAAGATCCGCGCCGACGCCGACCGCCAGCGCGAGGTGATCGTGGCCAACGCCTACCGCGACGCCCAGAAGATCAAGGGCGAGGGCGACGGCCGCGCCGCGGGCATCTATGCCGAGGCCTTCGGCCGCGATCCGCAGTTCGCGCAGTTCTATCGCAGCCTGGACGCCTACAAGCAGAGCTTCAACAAGAAGAGCGACGTCCTGGTGCTCGACCCCTCGTCGGAGTTCTTCCGGGCCATGCAGGGCTCGGGCTCGACCGGCAACGCGCCGCGTCGCTGACGACCGGCTTCGCCGCGTGGACAGCGACACCTTCTGGAGCGCGCTGGCCCTGGTCCTGGTGATCGAGGGCCTGCTGCCTTTCCTGTCGCCCGGCAGTTGGCGGCGCGGCTTCAACCAGCTCATGCAGCTGCGCGACGGCCAGCTGCGCTTCTTCGGCCTGTGCAGCATTGTTCTAGGACTGTTCCTGCTCTGGCTCCTGGGGTGATGTCGCCCCCACGCTTCCCCACTGCGTGTGGGGCGCTGCCCGCCGAGGGGGCCCAGGCCGCCTTGGGGCGGCCCGGCGGCGGCCTGCCACAGTCCCGGTAGAATCCCGGTTTAACCACGGCCCCCGATCTCCATGTCCGCCTGGGTCCTTCCGGATCACATTGCCGATGTGCTGCCTTCCGAGGCGCGCCACATCGAAGAACTTCGACGCCAGCTGCTCGACACCGCCCGTGGCTATGGCTACGAGCTGGTGATGCCGCCGCTGCTGGAGCATCTCGAATCCCTCCTGTCCGGTACCGGCGAGGCGCTCGATCTGCAGACCTTCAAGCTGGTCGACCAGCTGTCGGGCCGCAGCATGGGCCTGCGCGCCGACACCACGCCGCAGGTGGCCCGCATCGACGCCCACCTGCTGAACCGGGCCGGCGTGGCGCGGCTGTGCTACTGCGGCCCGGTGGTCCACACCCGGCCCGACCGCCCCCACGCCACCCGCGAGCCGCTGCAGTTCGGGGCCGAGATCTACGGCCACGCCGGGCTCGAGGCCGACACCGAGATCCTGCGACTGGCGCTCGACTGTCTGCGGGCGGCCGGCGTCACCGGGCGCGCCCAGGCGCCGGTGATCGTCGACCTGGCCGACGCCCGCATCGTGCGCGCCCTGTTCGCCGGCGTGCCGGTCGATGCCGCTGCGATCGCGCGTGTGCATGCGGCGCTGGCGGCCAAGGATGCCAGCACCCTGCGCGAACTCACGGCCGGCTTCCCGGCCCCGTCGCGCGACGGCCTGTTGGCCTTGGTCGAGCTCTACGGCGATGCCGCGGTGCTCGACGAAGCGGCCCGCGTGCTGCCCGACAACGCCGGGATCCGCGCCGCGCTCTCCGACCTGAAGCAGCTCGCTGCCCGCCTCGAGGGTGCGCGCGTGAGCTTCGACCTGGCCGACCTGCGCGGCTATGCCTACTACAGCGGCATGCGCTTCGGCATCTACGCCGACGGCGCCAGCGACTCGCTGGTGCGCGGCGGCCGCTACGACGAGGTGGGCGCCGTGTTCGGGCGCAACCGTCCGGCGGTCGGCTTCAGCCTCGACCTGCGCGAACTGGTCGCCGTGCTGCCCGCGCGGCCGCTGCGGGCAGCGATCCGCGCCCCATGGAGCGACGCCGAGCCCCTCAACAAGGCCATCGCCGCACTGCGCGGCGAAGGCGAGACCGTGGTCTGCGTGCTGCCGGGCCACGGCAACGAAATCGACGAATTCCATTGCGACCGCGAGCTTGTCCAGCAGGACGGCCAATGGCGCGTGCAAGCCATCTGACATCTTGAGAAGCGAGACACCATGAGCGTTACCACCGGAAGAAACGTGGTCGTCGTCGGCACCCAATGGGGCGACGAGGGCAAGGGCAAACTGGTCGACTGGCTGACCGAAAGCGCGCAGGGCGTGGTGCGCTTCCAGGGCGGCCACAATGCCGGCCACACGCTGGTCATCAACGGCGTCAAGACGGCGCTGCACCTGATCCCCAGCGGCATCATGCGGCCCGGCGTCAAGTGCTACATCGGCAACGGCGTGGTCGTTTCGGCGGCCAAGCTGTTCGAGGAGATCGAAGGCCTTGAGAAGGCCGGCGTCGAAGTGCGTTCGCGACTGCGCGTCAGCGAGGCCTGCCCGCTGATCCTGCCTTTCCATGCGGCGCTCGACATCGCCCGCGAGGCCTATCGCGAGAAGGGCGGCATCGAGAAGATCGGCACCACCGGCCGCGGCATCGGCCCGGCCTACGAGGACAAGATCGCACGCCGCGCGCTGCGGGTGCAGGACCTGAAGCATCCCGAGCGATTCGCCACCAAGCTGCGCGTGCTGCTCGACCTGCACAACCATGTGCTGACCCAGGTGCTGAGCGCGCCGGCGATCGATTTCGACACCGTCTACGACGAGGCGATGCGCCACGCCGAGCTGCTCAAGCCGATGATGGCCGACGTCTCGCGCGAGCTCAACGACGCGAATCGGGCCGGCGCCAACCTGCTGTTCGAAGGCGCCCAGGGCACGCTGCTCGACGTCGACCACGGCACCTATCCCTACGTCACCTCGAGCAACTGCGTGGCCGGCAATGCGGCCGCGGGCTCGGGTGTCGGCCCCGGCATGCTGCACTACGTGCTCGGCATCACGAAGGCCTATTGCACGCGCGTCGGCGGCGGCCCGTTCCCGACCGAGCTCGACTGGGAGAAGCCCGGCACCGTCGGCTGGCACCTGAGCAACGTCGGCGCCGAGAAGGGCGTGACCACCGGGCGCAGCCGCCGCTGCGGCTGGTTCGATGCCGCGCTGCTGAAGCGCTCGGCCCAGGTCAACGGCCTTTCCGGCCTGTGCATCACCAAGCTCGACGTGCTCGACGGCCTCGAAGAACTCAAGCTGTGCACCGGCTACGAGCTCGATGGCGAGTACACCGACATCCTGACGATGGGCGCCGACGAGATCGAGCGCTGCACGCCGGTCTACGAGACGCTCGAGGGCTGGAGCGACAGCACCGTGGGCGTGACCCAGTACGACAAGCTGCCGATCAATGCGCGGCTTTATCTGCAGCGCATCGAGCAGGTCACGGGCGTGCCGATCCACATGGTGTCGACCAGCCCCGACCGCGATCACACGATCATGATGCGCCATCCCTACCTGGCCGACTGAACGCAACCACCCGCAGGAACACCATGACCATGTTGACCGAAGACGGCAAGCACCTCTACGTGAGCTACGACGAGTACCACAACCTGATCGAGAAGCTCGCGATCAAGGTGCACCAGTCGGGCTGGCAGTTCGACACCATCCTGTGCCTGGCGCGCGGTGGCTTGCGGCCCGGCGACGTGCTGTCGCGGATCTTCGACAAGCCGCTGGCGATCATGTCGACCAGCTCGTACCGCGCCGATGCCGGCACGGTGCAGGGCCACCTGGACATCGCGCGCTTCATCACCACGCCCAAGGGCGAGATCGCCGGCAAGGTGCTGCTGGTCGACGACCTGGCGGATTCGGGCCACACGCTGCATGCCGTGGTGGAGCAGCTCAAGAGCAACTACAAGCCGATCACGGAGCTGCGCAGCGCGGTGCTCTGGACCAAGGCACTGTCGACCTTCACGCCCGACTACTCGGTCGAGTTCCTGCAGACCAACCCCTGGATCCACCAGCCTTTCGAGGGCTACGACTCGCTCGGCGTCGGGAAACTGCTGGAGAAGTGGTCGGTCTGACCCGGTGAGGCCCTCGCGGCCTCACTTGAGTTCTTCGGTGTAGCGCTTCTGCATTTCTTCGGGCGCCACGGCCTCGATGGCGTGCCCGACATTCCAGCGGTGTCCGAACGGGCAGCGGAAGGTGCCCGAGCGTTCGCCGTAGAAATGATCTTCCAGCGGCATTTCGAGCGTCGCGCCGGCCTTCAGGGCGCGCGCGACCAGCGCATCGGCGTCGTCGACATGCAGGTGCAGCGTGACGGGGGTGGCGCCCAGGGTGGTGGCGCTGCGGATGCCGTACTCCGGGAATTCGTCGCACAGCATCACGGTGGTGCCGCCGAAATCGAGTTCGGCGTGGCCGATGCGGCCGCCGGGCTCGGTCAGCCGGAACTTCTCGGTGGCGCCGAAGACCTCGCCGTAGAAAGCGATCGCGGCGGCCGTGTCCTTCACGCAGAGATAGGGGATCAGTTCATGGACGGTCATGCGGGGGTCCTCGATGAAGCGGTGTGGGCGCGATTCTGATCCCGCCCGGGCGGGACGTCTTGGACGAAGTTGACCTGTCGACGCAGACGTGGTTCGGTGCGCTCGGCGCCGCCCGGCGGTAGGCCTCGGGGCTCATGCCGGCGATGTCGCCGAACTCCCGGATGCAGTGGGACTGGTCGCTGTAGCCCAACGCGAGCGCAAGCTCCGCCCAGGGCACGGTCCCCGGTGCCGTGGCCAGCAGCCGCTGGAAGCGCAGCACGCGCTGCAGGCGCTTGGGCGCCAGCCCCGTGGCCTCCTTGAAGAGGGCGGCGAAATGCCGGTGGCTGTAGCCGCTGGCGCGCACCAGCTCGCGAACCGGCGTGCCGTCGGCGATGCCGCGCAGGCCCCGCGCGACCGCCGGGTGCAGCGCAAGCGGGCGTGGCGCCAGTCGCCGGACGAGCAGGGCCTCGAGCGCGTCCAGCCGGGCCGAGGGCGTAGGCAGACCTTGCAGCAGCTCGAGCGCGTCGCCGGCGGCCGCACCCCAGAGCGCGTCGAGCGGCGTGTGCCGTTCGGCCAGGGCCGAGGCGGGCGTGCCGAACAGCGCCCAGGCAGCCCCGGGGCGCAGCTGCGCGCCCACCGACGCGGTGGGCGCCGCGACCTCCCGGGCATAGAAGGCCGAACGGGCGCCGCCGACGATGGCATGTCCCACCGTCCAGCCGGTGCTGTCGTCCGGGTCGGCGAAGAGCCGCAGCGGGGTGTCCGCCAACCTGAACACGAGGTGCATGTCGCCGGTCGGCAGCACGTGTTCGCGCCGAGGCACCGGGTGCGCGAGCGCGTCCGCAGGGCCGGGCTCGGCCGCCCACATCGAGCGGACGACGAACCGCAGCGAAGGCGGGGGAACGCGCGTGAGCAGCATGCCGGCCATTGTGCGCACTGGCGGCGATCTGGTCGACTAGCATGGAGGCATGCCCAAGCCCATCACCGACCTGATCCACCATCCCTACAGCCCGCCGGCCCATTTCGCGGCGCCCCAGCCGGGCGTCTACAAGGCTTCGACCGTGTTCTTCGCCGACGTCGCCGCGATGCGCGCGCGCGACTGGCGAACCAAGGTCGGCTACACCTACGGCCTGCACGGCACGCCGACCACCTTCACGCTCGAGGAGCGGCTCGCCACGCTGGAGGGCGGCGCCGAGTGCCTGCTGGTGCCCAGCGGGCTGGCGGCGATCTCGCTGGTCTCGTTTGCGCTCCTGAAGGCTGGCGACGAGGTGCTGATCCCGGACAACGCCTACGGTCCGAACAAGGCGCTGGCGAACGGCGAGCTGGCCAATTTCGGCATCAGCCACCGGCTCTACGACGCCATGAACCCCGCCGACCTCGCGGCCAAGCTGTCGGACCGCACCAAGCTGGTCTGGGTGGAGGCCGCCGGCTCCGTGACGATGGAGTTTCCAGACCTGCCGGCGCTGGTCGGTGCCTGCCGCGAGCGCGGCGTGATCACCGCGCTCGACAACACCTGGGGCGCCGGCCTGGCTTTCGCGCCCTTCGATTTCAACGGCACGGGGCAGGGGGTCGACATCTCGGTCCATGCGCTGACCAAGTACCCGAGCGGGGGCGGCGATGTGCTGATGGGCAGCGTGGTCACCCGCGACGAGCGGCTGCACCGCGCGCTCAAGCTGACCCACATGCGCATGGGCTTCGGCATCGGCGTGGGCGACGTCGAAACCGTGCTGCGCTCGCTGCCGAGCCTGGCGCTGCGCTACCAGGCGCATGACCGCAGCGCCCGCGAACTCGCCCGCTGGCTCGAAGGCCGGCCCGAGATCGCGCAGGTGCTGCATCCGGCGCTCGAGGGCTCGCCGGGCCACGCGCACTGGCTGCGGCTCTGCGGCGCCAGCGACCTGGCGGCGGGCCTGTTCTCGGTGGTCTTCGACGCCCGCTACGGCACCGAGCAGGTCGACCGCTTCTGCGACAGCCTCGCCTTGTTCCGGCTCGGCTATTCGTGGGGTGGGCCGATCAGCCTGGTGGTGCCCTACGACATCGGCCTGATGCGCGACGCCGCGGTGGCCCGCTGGCCGCACAAGGGCACGCTGGTGCGGTTCTCGATCGGCCTGGAAGACGTGGACGACCTGCGCGCGGACCTGGAACAGGCGCTGGCGGCACTCTGAGAGCGCCGCGATATCGCGTACAGTCAAGCCATGTGCAGTCACCGTGACTGTCTCGTGAAGGAGAAGCAGTGGCAACACCAAATTACGGCTATGAAAAGCGCCAGAAAGAACTGGCTAAGAAGAAAAAGAAGGAAGACAAGCTGAGGGAAAAGGCCAACCGCAAGCTCATGCCCAGCAGCGACGGCCTGGCACCCGGCGATCCGGAGACCGATGTCGCTTCGCTGGAACGCGATCCGCCGACGGTGCCCGAACTGCCGACCAAGAACGGCTGAGCCGTTCCGGACCTCCCCCCCGAAAGAATGAAGAAGCCGCCGCGGCTCAGCGCCGCGGCGGCTTTTTGCTTGCGTGAATCGAAGCCGGCCGGCGGCCGGCTATTTCGGAAGCATCTTGCGCAAGGCCGGCCAGACGTTGTCGAGCATGCGCGGCTGGGCGGCCGCGGTCGGGTGGATGCGGTCGGCCTGGAACAGTACCGCCGCATCGGGCCCGTCGGCGATGCCTTTCAGCAGGAAGGGAACCACCGGTGCCTTGGTCGCCGCCGCCACCTTCGAGAAGATGGCCTCGAAGCGGCGCGTGTAGTCGCTGCCGTAGTTCGGCGGCACCTGGATGCCGACCAGCAGCACCTGGGCGCCCGTGGCCTGTGCGGCCTTGGTCATTTGCAGCAGGTTGTCCTCGGTGCCGGCCAGCGGCAGGCCGCGCAGGGCGTCGTTGGCGCCGAGTTCGAGCACCACGTGCGTCGGCTGGTGCTGCGCCAGCAGGTTGGGCAGCCGGGCCCGGCCGCCCGCGCTGGTGTCGCCGCTGATGCTGGCGTTGACCACCGTGGCCGCGATCTTCTGTTCGGCCAGCCGCTTGTCGAGCAGCGGCACCCAGCCTTCGCCGCGCTTGAGGCCGTACTCGGCCGACAGCGAGTCGCCGACCACCAGGATCAGGGGCGCCTTGCCCGCTGCCGACTGCGCTCCGGCGGCCGGCCATGACCCCGCATTCGCGACCAGCGCGGCGCTCAAGATAAAGTGACGTCGATTCACCACGCGAAACCTTTCAATGTCCTCAATCCGATCCGATGGCCGAGCCGACGCCATCGTCGCCGTCCAGCATGTCTTCAAGTCCGTGACCGATTCCACCGGAACGCTGGATATTCTGCAGGACATCGACTTCACCCTGGGCGCCAGGGAGACCGCTGCGATCGTCGGCGCCTCGGGCTCGGGCAAGAGCACGCTGCTGTCGATCGTCGCCGGCCTCGACACGCCCACCCGCGGCACCGTGAAGCTCGGGGGCGAGGACCTGTTCGCGATCGACGAGGACGAACGTGCGGCCCTGCGGGCGCAGAAGGTCGGCTTCGTGTTCCAGAGTTTCCAGCTGCTCGGCAACCTGAGCGCGCTCGAGAACGTGATGTTGCCCCTTGAATTGGCCGATCGCAAGGATGCCCGCAAGGCGGCCACCGAGATGCTCGGCCGTGTCGGGCTCGGCCAGCGCCTGGGCCACTATCCCAAGGTGCTGTCGGGCGGCGAGCAGCAGCGGGTGGCGCTGGCGCGGGCCTTCGTGGTCCAGCCGGCGCTGCTGCTGGCCGACGAGCCCACCGGCAGCCTCGATTTCGCCACCGGCGAGCAGGTGATGCGGCTGATGTTCGACCTCAACCGCGAACTGGGCACCACCCTCGTGCTGGTCACGCACGACCGTGGCATCGCGGCCCAGTGCGAGCGCAAAATCACGATCGAGGCGGGGCGCGTGGCGCTCGACGAGGGGGGGAGCTGAACCGCGGGGGAACCCATGCCCAGACCTTCACCAGACAGCGACGAGGAAGACGACACCGCCTTCGGCGGGCTGGCGCCTCGCAGCGGGCCGCAGGCCGAGCCCAGGGAGCGCAAGCCGCCCCGATGGGGCCGCTGGGCGGGGGTCGCCGCCGGACTGCTGCTGCTGTGCCTGCTGCTCTATCTCGCCGGGGCTCGATAATCCCCGCATGTCTTCCCCCAAAGTGATTTTCGGCTTCCATGCCGTCGGCGTGCGCATCAAGACCGCGCCCCAATCGGTGATCGAGGTGCTGTTCGATGCCAGCCGGCGCGATGCGCGCATGCGGCAGTTCGTCGCCCGCGCCCAGGAGGCCGGCGTGCGGCTGGTCGAGGCCGATGGCCTGCGCCTTTCGAAGCTGAGCGGCAGCCATGGCCACCAGGGCGTGGCTGCGCGCGTCGAGCCGGTCGCCCAGACCCATTCGCTCGACGAACTGCTGGAGGGCCTGGAAGCCGCGGGCACGATGCCGCTGCTGCTGGTGCTCGACGG
>Ga0182007_10001756_pt1 | contig 11388 bp, 11 predicted proteins | sample Sormic07211113_1_FD_123023 | JGI IMG/M metagenome (GOLD analysis project Ga0182007, IMG submission 123023) | Rhizosphere microbial communities from Sorghum bicolor, Mead, Nebraska, USA - 072115-113_1 MetaG | ecosystem: Host-associated > Plants > Roots > Rhizosphere | place: USA: Nebraska... | reverse complement strand
TTAATTTGTGCATCAATTTTCCGCGCCCGCTCCATTAATACATCGCCACCTTGTAAAAAAGCATTCATTTGATCTGGCAACTGCTTGTCGCAGGAATTCAAATTATAAATATTCCCGTTTACATAAACCCCAAGATGTTCTATGTCATCCGTTTTGTAAGATACTAGTTTCATAATTTAATTGATTTAAGTGCCTGCAGATTCAGATTCTGACCCTGGCGATTCATACAAGATTTTGGTCTCCTTCTTCAAAGCTAGAAAATTAAACCCAAACCTTGTTAAAAAAGAAAAGTGTTTTCTGCACTGATAATAAGTTTGTTAAGCTCCAGATAATTTCGTTATTTAGTAAGCCATGACGCGAAAACAAATTACTTATCAAAAGCAAGTGTCCAGTGAAATACTGGCTGCTTTTCGGTATTCATTGCTTTCGAAAATCATTTTTGCGCAATATTCCTTATAAAAGTACACCATCGTGCTTTAGATAAAAACGTTTTCACGTTTTTATAGTTACCCTAATATAACTTACTACTAACCAAACACCTAACGCTATGCCTATCTACCATACTTTAGGACAGATTCCTCACAAACGCCATACAGCTTTTCGCAAACCCAATGGCGAACTGTATGCAGAAGAATTGGTCTCCACAGAAGGTTTCTCCAGTCTTTACGCCCTTGTTTATCATGCCCATCCGCCAACCATCGTTAAATCGCTTGGCGAACCTTATTCTGTAGCTCCAAAAATTGCCCGTGAGAAGCATTTACGCCATACCAGTTTAATTGGTTTTAACATCAAACCTGAGGATGATTACCTGCAGAGCAGAAAACCGGTATTGGTAAACAACGACTTACACATCTCGCTGGCCGCCCCTCGGAAATCAATGACGGACTATTTCTATAAAAACAGCCAGGCAGATGAGGTGATATTCATTCATGAAGGGAGCGGCACCTTAAAAACGGGTTATGGCAAGATCAAATTCGGCTATGGTGATTATGTAGTGGTGCCCCGGGGCACCATTTACCAGCTTGAATTTAATGATGAAAGTAACCGCCTGTTTATTGTGGAAAGCTTCAGTCCCATCAGAAGTCCTAAACGTTACCGCAATGAATATGGCCAGCTGATGGAACATTCGCCTTACTGTGAACGGGATATCAGGCGCCCTACCGATCTGGAAACAAATGATGAGTTTGGTGATTTCATGGTGCTGATTAAAAAGCAAGACATCATTTACCCTTATACCTATGGCACCCACCCCTTTGATTTTGTTGGCTGGGATGGTTTCCATTATCCATGGGCTTTTTCCATTCACGATTTCGAACCCATTACCGGACGTTTGCACCAGCCACCACCTGTACACCAAACTTTTGAAGGCCATAACTTTGTGATCTGCTCTTTTGTGCCCCGTAAATATGATTACCATCCCTTGTCTATTCCCGCACCTTATAACCACAGTAATGTAGATAGTGATGAAGTGCTTTATTACGTTGATGGCGATTTCATGAGTCGCAAAAGCGTAGTAAAAGGGCAAATTACCCTTCATCCCGGTGGTATTCCCCATGGCCCGCACCCCGGAACAGTGGAGAAGTCCATTGGAAAAGAGCGGACTGATGAACTGGCGGTCATGATCGACCCCTTCCATCCGCTGATGTTAACGGAGGATGCCCTTGCTATAGAAGATGAAAGTTACCACAAGAGCTGGCAGATAAACATTGAATAAACTGGTGACAGAAATAAATTAACGCTTTATTAAATAAAAAGACCATGTCAACACAAACATTTGCAGAAAAGATCTCCAAGGCGCAGGACTTTCTGCCAATTAACGGTACTGATCATATTGAATTATATGTAGGCAATGCCAAGCAGGCGGCACATTTTTATAAAACCGCCTTTGGATTCCAGTCACTGGCTTATGCCGGGCCAGAAACGGGTCTGCGCGACAGGACCTCATATGTGTTGCAGCAGGGCAAGATCCGTTTGGTATTAACAACAGCATTAAAATCCGACAGTGCCATTGCAGAACATGTGAAATTACATGGCGATGGTGTGAAAGTTTTAGCTTTATGGGTTGATGATGCTTATAGCGCTTTTGAAGAAACGACCCGCCGCGGTGCCAGACCTTACCTGGAGCCTGTAACGCAAACGGATGAATTTGGTGAGGCCCGGCTGTCGGGAATTTACACTTATGGCGAAACCGTACACCTGTTTGTTGAACGGAAGAATTATAACGGGCCATTTTTACCGGGCTACCGAAGCTGGAAGAGTGATTATAACCCCGAAGAAACCGGCTTATTATATATTGACCACTGTGTGGGCAATGTAGGCTGGAACAGGATGAACCCCACCGTGAAATGGTATGAGGATGTGATGGGCTTTGTAAACATCCTTACTTTTGATGACAAGCAGATCAACACAGAATACTCTGCATTGATGAGTAAGGTGATGAGCAATGGAAATGGCTTTTCAAAATTTCCGATCAATGAACCTGCTGAGGGGAAAAAGAAATCACAGATTGAGGAATATTTAGAATTTTATGAAGGTGAAGGCGTTCAGCACATTGCATTGGCCTGCAACCATATTTTAGAAACCGTTACCGCACTTAAATCAAGAGGGGTAGAATTTTTAAGTCCGCCACCAGCAACTTATTACAGTATGTTGCCTGGGCGTGTTGGCCATATTGATGAAGAAATGGAGAAAATAAAAGAACTGGGCATCCTGGTGGACCGTGATGAAGAGGGTTACCTTTTGCAGATATTCACTAAACCCGTAGAAGACCGGCCCACTTTATTTTTTGAAATCATACAAAGGAAAGGCGCACAGTCTTTTGGAGCCGGCAATTTTAAAGCACTTTTTGAATCACTGGAAAGAGAACAGGCATTGAGGGGAAATTTGTAAATCCGCGGTTATTGCTTCAACTTATGCAGGTGACCCTGGCAAGTTAAGCTGATCAACCGCCAGGAGCTTACCGTTTACAAACAGCAATAACCGGGCTTATGATGGCTTCATCTCCGTTGAATAACAAATTACATATTGATGAAAATCATGGGGAAATGGCATATTGGGTGTTCAGGATTTCATTATAAACATTGGCGGGGAACCTTTTACCCTGAAAAACTGGCTGTAAAAAACTGGTTCAACTACTATGTGGAGCATTTTGACACACTGGAACTTAACGTTACTTTTTACCGCTTCCCCCAGCTTTCCACGTTTGAAAACTGGTATAAAAACAGTTCTCCTGATTTTCGCTTTTCGGTAAAAGCTCCAAGATTAATTACGCATTATAAAAAATTTAATGATTGCAAGCGCCTGCTGGATGATTTTTACAACACATTAAACCAGGGCTTAAAAGAAAAATGTGGCTGCTGCCTTTTCCAATTGCCCCCATCCTATCATTATACGCCAGAAAGACTGGAAAAAATTACCGGCAATCTGGATCTGACCTTCCGCAACGTGATGGAGTTCAGGCATGAAAGCTGGTGTCATGAAGAAGTTTTCAGGGAACTTTCACGTCATCAGATTAGTTTCTGTGGCATGAGCCACCCTGAATTACCTTCAGCAATTATACAGAACAGTCCTTTATTTTATTACCGTTTCCATGGTCTGGACCAGCTTTATGCATCTAAATATTCGGAGGAGCAATTAGCGGATTTTGCAGCCGAAGTAATAACACATGAAGGAATTGATGAAGCTTATCTATTTTTCAATAACGACATCAATACCAATGCTATTTACAATGCGCAATCACTTCAGAAAATCTTCCAAAACTTATCTCATAAAAAATAGCTATTTTCGAATTTTAAAAAAGTAAGCAGTGGAATGTTAGATAAATTATTACACGAAGCCAAACGCTTCATCGTTCATTTCAAATTGGCCTTCGAGTTATTTCAAAAAAATGATCCTTTACGTTTAGCCGGTGCCACTGCTTTCTTCGCTAATTTCGCTTTGCCGCCTATTCTGCTTATTTTAATACGCCTTTTTGGTTCATTCATTGACAAGAAGGTTTTGGCCAACCGTCTTTTCGAAAGGTTATCGAACCTTATTGACCACAATAGTACAACGCAAGTAAGGGAAACCCTGACCAACATCCGTTCGATGGATCAGCACTGGTATGCCACCCTCATTAGTTTCGTCTTTTTTATATTTGTAGGGACAACACTTTTTGGAGTGATAAAAAACTCCATGGACCAGATCTGGTCTATTGGCATAAAAGACCAGACTTCATTCTTTTTCAAACTCAAATTAAGAGGCAGGTCTTTGGTCATTATAGTGCTTGCTGGTCTATTGTTCTTTGTGGGATTGATGACTGATAGCATGCAGGCCATTATTGGCTCTTATATCAACCCGACAGCGCCTATTTTTGGCAAAGTTTTTTTAATGATACTTAATCAGGTCTTATTTGTGTCAATAGTGACTACCTGGTTCACTGTATTGTTCAGGTTTTTAACCAATGGAAGACCAACATGGAGGAATGCGGTTCGAGGAGGTATTTTAACCGGGATATTCTTCACCATTGGGAAGTTCATCCTGAGATTCATGTTGCCGCTAAGTAATATTGGAAACATTTATGGGGCCTCAGGATCTATTGTGCTGATCATGCTGTTTGTATTTTATTCTTCTTTTATATTTTACTTTGGCGCTTGTTTCGTGAAGGTATTAAGCGATGCGCATAACACCCCGATCCGCCCGATAAAAGGCGCATTTCAGTATGAAATCAAAGAAGTGTTCTGATTGAGCTGCTAATTTACTTTTTCCACCCCCTGCATCTCAAAAACTGCCAGCTGATTCAGCATATTGTAATGCAGTGTGCCAATTAAATTAACTTCGCCATCTTTGTTCTTTCCTTCTATACAAATATTCTGTTTCATCGTTTCCTGGCTGCGCATATTAATACCAAACAAGATCAATTCTTCATCTTTTATATTTATATCTTCAACATTCATAGACAGTTGTTTCAAAAGCATAGAGAAACTGTTTCCGTTTAGCAATAATTCCTTGATTTTCATAGTCTATTTTATTTTAATAAAGGTGATCAAGTAGGAAGAAGCTTTTGTGTAGCCTCCATAAAATAATTGGTTTTTAAAATTAACGGCTAATTCGTTTAAAGTTATTCAATAACGTCGCCAAAACAAAAGGGTAAACAGTTAATGTTTACCCTTTTGTTTTAAATGTTGAAAACTTTTAATTAGAACAGTTTCAGGGCAAGGCCTAAAGTGAAAAGCTTCAATTTGGTATCCGGATTTTTATGAACATTTGATAAACCGGTTTCATAACGTAAATCTATGCCTATACTGCCGATATCAACACCTGCACCAAATTGCCAGGCGATGTTTTGTCCTTTAAAATCAAGCCTGGAAACATTTGTTACCGCCTGACTAAACTTCTGTTCATCGTCAAGGATGAATGAAAACACAGGACCTGTGTTTAAACGCAAACCTACACCTGCTGCCCCTAATTTTGTTCCAATCAATACCGGAACATCAAGGCTGGTGAACTTAATATCGTTTTCAATATTTTTATCATCTGTAAACGTAGTGTTCTTTCCAGAGAGGTATACTTCAGGCTGCAAATGAAGGCCGGCTGCACCTATACGTGTCCAAAGACCGACATAATATCCAGCACGGTTGTCGCTGCTAAAAGTATTTTGCGTTGAAAATTTTGAAAGATTCGCTCCTCCTTTCACACCTAATTGGAAAGTAGGCAGCAACTGGCTAAATGCTACAGTGCTGAAGAACAGCAGAAATGCAGATAAAAGTATTTTTTTCATAAATTTTTAATTAATAGACGTGAATATTTGTGTGAATTATCCTCGTAAAAATACGGATATTGTTTCATTCAGAATTTATGCTGCTCCTATATTCCTGTGAATCGGAGGAAAGTAATTGGTACTGAGCCCAATACTTTTCGCTTTTATCAAAAACATCATTAAACAATTAACGGCCCGCGTTATCTATGTTCTGCTGATCTTTTAGCGCTTCCACATTGTGCTTATCACCAAAGTTTTGGGTTTTCTCCGCAAAATCCTCCAAGATACCACCAATGGTGGTTAAGTTATCTGCTACCCTTTGATGCATTTCTGGTAGATCCTTAGTAAGTCTCTTATCGTCCAATTCGATATTGTCTACTTCTATTTTTCCTATTTTTTGAATTATAGCTTGTTGAGAATGTTGTAAATCTTCCAACTCACGCACAATTTTTGCCATTAATTCAAACTTTTTTAAAGTATCCATATGCTTAAATTTTAATATTGATAATATTATCAATGTATATACTACCAATTACTCTGCCAAGATGTTATAGATGATTATATAATTTAGATTTTAAGGGTGATGATGCTATCCTAAGCTTTATTCTTGCTGCTGATCAGGATTAAAATGATGATGCTTCTTCTTAAATTTACAGCTTAAAAAAAAACTCACTTGCATTATTCAATTATAACTAATAATTTAGTTTATAATTAGCTTTATTCTGATGCCCATGAATGTTATAAAAAAAATTGTTTTATTACTCCTCATTCTTGCACCTGCATTTGCCGTACATGGGCAAAAAAAGAAACAGTCGGACGAACCAGACAAGGAATTACTGCTTGAATATTACCAAACGCAACGTTATGCGGATGCCGCAAAATACCTGGAACAGTATGTTGATGAAGAAAATGCAAGTGAAAAGGCCCTCACCCAATTAGGTTATGTTAACCTGATGGCGGGTAACTTGTCTGCAGCTGAAAGAATTTATCTCAAATTATATACACTGCAGCCAAAAAGCCTTCCCGTATTATTTAGCCTTGCCAATATACAGCTAAAAAGAGGCGCAGATGATAAGGCTAGAAGCTATTTTCAGGAGATTGTGGCGGCAGACAGCACTAATTTTAATGCCTATAAACAGTTGGCCAGTTTGACTGGTTTGGAAGCTATGGCTGAAAAGCTGGACTATTTAAAAAAAGCCAACAGTCTTAACCCTACTGAAGCTGATGTAGTGGTGGAGCTTTGTCAGCTTTATTTTAAAATGGGAATGCATCAAAAAGCCGATGAAATACTCGAACCGGCGATAAAAGCAGATTCGGCCAACAGACAGTTGTTAAAAATGAAAATGCCCATCAGTATGGCTGCAAAAAAATACAATGATGCCATACAAACCGGACAAAAATTGTTGAGCCATGGCGACAGTTCTACTTTTGTGCTGAGCAACCTGGCCAAGAGTTATTTCTTAATTCTTGATTATAAGAATGCCCTCAACAGTTTCCTGAAAGTCAAGGAAAACGCTGAGGACACCGAAAGTTTGCTTTACAACATTGCCTTATGCTACCGGGGACTAAAAGATTACACCCGCGCGAGTCAATACCTCGATCAGACGATTCATCAGGGGATCTCTCCAAAAACCGCTTCATATTATGGTTTATTAGGTGATTCTTATGAGAACACCAATAAAAACCAGGAAGCTATCGCAGCTTATAAAAGAGGTTTGTTATTTGATAACAATGGCAGTCTTTACTATAACATTGCGCTGGTTTACGAAAACAAGCTCAATGACAAAAAAAATGCCATCACTTACTATAACTTGTATTTGAAAAATTTCGACGGCATGGCTAAAAACCCCAGACTTACTGCATTTATCAAAAATAAGGTTGAAGATTTAAAAAGGTAGCCTACCTGTTAAGCAGGCGGGCTACATATTTCCCGATGATATCAAATTCCAGGTTGACGGAATCGCCGACCTGTATCTCCTGGAAGTTGGTATGTTCAAAGGTATAAGGAATGATAAATACCGAAAATTCGTCTGTATCTGAATTTACCACCGTTAAGCTCACGCCGTTTATACAGGCAGAACCTTTCTCCACGGTAACATTGCCTGCGGCGGCATCATATTTAAATCGATATTCCCAACTGCCATCAAGTTCTTCCCTTTTGATACAGATCGCAGTCTGGTCTACATGACCCTGAACAATATGCCCATCTAAACGACCATTCATTTGCGTGCAGCGTTCCAGGTTAATTTTATGGCCCACCAGCAGCCGATCAAGATTTGACTTTTCCAGTGTTTCCTGAATTGCGGTAACGGTATGTGTACCCTCATCTACTTTAACGACGGTTAAACAAACCCCATTATGGGCTACGCTTTGGTCAATTTTTAGTTCATTACTAATGGCAGACTGAATTGTAAAATGAACATTGGTGCCCGCAGCTTCCCTGGCGGTAACCTGCCCAAGGGTTTCTATGATACCTGTAAACATATAGGGGTGAATTTTATTATTTATATTATTTTGTGTGCTGTATTATAATTGTGTTCTGTTTTTTCTCCATTGCTGCTGCTGTTCAGCAACTGCTGTAACTGGGCCTGAAACGGAGGGCTTTTGCTGTAATGCCATTACTGCTGCTATGGCTGCAATAAATGCTTCATCTCCAATGTCATTTTTCAGGCTATCGGCATTGAAATATTTATCCACAAAGTGTGTATCAAATTTGCCCGAAGTAAACACTTCATGCTGCATTACAAATTTACCAAATCCAAGTGTGGTTTGTATCCCGGTGATTTCATATTCATCAATGGCCCTGATCATCCGGTCAATAGCTTCCTTGCGATCCTTACCAAACGTAATTAATTTGGCAATCATCGGATCATAATAAATTGGGATTTCCATTCCTTCCTCAAAACCATCATCAACCCTTACTCCATTCCCCTTAGGGGTGCGATAGGTTTGTAAAGTACCGATATCAGGAAGAAAATTATTCAAGGGATCTTCTGCATAAACCCTCAACTCGATGGCATGGCCATTGATTTTCAGGTCCTCCTGATTAAATGTTAACTTTTCGTTCCTGGCAATTTTAATCTGTTCTTTTACCAGGTCAATTCCAGTGATGAGTTCGGTAACAGGGTGCTCCACCTGTAAGCGGGTATTCATTTCCAGGAAAAAGAAATCCAAATTTTCATCGAGTATAAATTCGACCGTTCCTGCCCCCACATAATTTACAGCACGGGCTACATCGACCGCACATTTACCCATTTTAGCCCTGATCTCTGCTGTTAACACACTGGAAGGTGCTTCTTCAATCACTTTTTGATGACGCCGCTGGATAGAACATTCTCTTTCAAAAAGGTGGACAATATGACCATGGGTATCGCCCAAAACCTGAATTTCAATATGCCGGGGCGATATGACATACCTTTCAATAAACACAGATCCATCGCCAAATGCAGATGTAGCTTCACTGACAGCAAGGTGCATCTGTTCTTCAAAATCATCCACGTGATTTACAATACGCATGCCCTTGCCACCACCACCAGCCGCCGCTTTTATCAGGATAGGAAAACCGACTTCTACAGCACGACGTTTTGCCTCCTCAATATCGGTGATCGCTTCCTCCGTACCCGGCACCATTGGAATGTTATACCTGAGCGCCGCAGCCTTTGCAGATAATTTATTCCCCATGATTTCCATGGCTTCAGGACTTGGGCCAATAAAAATTAAACCAGCCGCTTGAACCATTTTCGCAAATCCTGCGTTTTCAGATAAAAACCCATAACCCGGGTGAATAGCATCAGCACCAGTCTTTAAACAGGCATCAATAAGGTGTTGACCTACGAGGTAACTTTGGTTTGAAGGTGCAGGCCCAATACAAACAGCCTCATCAGCATAGCGAACATGCAGTGCCTCACGATCAGCTTCTGAAAACACGGCCACAGTTTTGATTCCCATTTCTTTGGCAGAGCGCATGATGCGCAAGGCAATTTCACCCCTGTTGGCGACTAAGATTTTCTTCATGGAATATAATTTATTTACTTATGAGGGTTGTAAATGTATCAGCATTTCCATAGCCCGGTCAATCATTTGTGCTGAAATATCCAGATGCAACACAAATCTAATCGTTTTTGGTCCGGTAGGGCTGCATAAAAGTCCTTTTTTGCGTAAAGCCTCCACAATTTGATCTGCAGTAAAAGGCGGAGTTACTTCAAAAATCACAATGTTTGTTTCCACAGGCATCACAGATTTTACATACACCTGTTTTTCGAGCACCTGCCCAAGCGCTTTTGCATGCTGATGATCAATGGCCATTCTTTCAACATGATGATCCAGTGCATAAATCCCTGCAGCAGCCAGAAAACCAGCCTGCCGCATTCCTCCGCCAAAGACTTTCCTTATCTTCTTTGCTTTTTTTATGGTTTCCATAGATCCCAATAAAACTGAGCCTACAGGAGCACCCAGGCCTTTAGATAAACAGATCGATATCCCGTCAAAAAATTTACCATAGCTGGCAGCCTTATCACCAGTGGCCACTAATGCATTAAATAACCGGGCACCATCGAGGTGTAGTTTTAAACCCTTGATATTACATAAAGTATGGATAGGTTCTATTTGGTCAAGGGTATAGCAGGCTCCCGCGCCTTTATTGACCGTATTTTCCAACACCACCAGGCTGGAATTCGGATAATGAATATTCTCTTCGTTGATCTCGCTTTCAATCATTTCAGCAGTCAATATTCCGCGGGGGCCATTCAATAACCGAACCGATGACAGTGAGTGATAAGCAATGCCGCCGCCTTCATAACGATAAACATGAGCGGTCTGGTCGCAAATTACTTCATCCATGGGCTGGGTAAAACATTTGATGGCAATTTGATTGGTCATTGTACCCGAAGGACAAAACAAACCGGCCTCCATATGAAACATGCTGGCTAGCTTTTTTTCAAGTGCATCAACAGTAGGGTCCTCCCCATAAACATCATCGCCAACCTTGGCACTCATTATCGCGTCCAGCATACCTGCAGTTGGCCTGGTTACGGTATCGCTTCTCAGATCTATATTCATATGTTAATTCAAAATACTTGTTTACAAATATTAGGTTTTTATTAAATAAATGTTGAAAATTGAATAAATTATTATAAACAACAAAAGCCAGACTTTATAACCCGCCCAATTAGATTAAGCTCCTTAAATTCAGTGAATAAGCGTTGAATTTAGCGCTTAAAAAGTTAAAAATCCATTTTGATGATGAACTTTATTGCATGTTTCCAGTGGGAATTAAGTCTTTAAAATTTGCAATTTAAAATAACAAATGTAATTTAGGCTTAGTGTTTATTTCACAATATCTAAATTTAAGGATTTATTGTTACTAAAAAGCTTGTAGTTTTTGATGAAAAGATCATAAGTTTAGGAGCATATCGTCACCATAAGAAACTAATGATATCGTGATGAAGAACACAAATAATATTGACCTATTAATAAGTTAAAACCGAGAACCAACTAATACTTGATTAATTATAAAAACATACCAAATTATGAAAAAAAATAGCTATATAGCATTAGGAAACTTTACATTTATCCCGAAAAAACGAAATTAAGATGATAGTTATTGCAGATGGTGGTTCAACCAAAACCAATTGGTGTTTAATTAACGAAGC
>Ga0182007_10001755_pt1 | contig 11391 bp, 7 predicted proteins | sample Sormic07211113_1_FD_123023 | JGI IMG/M metagenome (GOLD analysis project Ga0182007, IMG submission 123023) | Rhizosphere microbial communities from Sorghum bicolor, Mead, Nebraska, USA - 072115-113_1 MetaG | ecosystem: Host-associated > Plants > Roots > Rhizosphere | place: USA: Nebraska... | reverse complement strand
TGACGGGGCCCTTGGCGGCAGGCGAGTGCGGCGCGCGGCCCATGTTCGGGCGGTTTGCGCGGAAATTCAAGGGCGGGGCCGGGCGCTGTAACAGGAGGTAAAACGTTTTGTCGACGCGCGCGCCGCCGACTTAGGATGCGAGCGGCGCGGGGCGCGCAGTTCGGGATGCGAGCCGCGCGGGAAGCGCCGCCGCCTTTGAATTTCCGCACAAGCCGCACCGCGCGAGAAGCACGGCAGCCGCTCTTGCAAGACGCACCGCCCATTTGCCACCGCGCCCGAATCCTGTCTGCTCGCGCCCCGTGGCGCCCTTCGTTTCCGGAGTTTCTCGGATGTCAGTCCCGACGCACGACGCGCCTCGCGCGCCTTTCGCTTCTGTTTCCTTCGCCCGCCTCGTCATGGGTTCGGCCGTGGTCGTCGCGTTCGCCGGCAGCGTCGTCACGCCGGCCCCGGCGCTCGCGAAAACGCCGCCGCCGAAGGCCGCGCTCGACGCGTCGGCGGTCGCCGTGCCCGATCGCTACAGCGCGGACACCGCACAGCAGATCTTCGCCGCGGGCGGCAACGCGGTGGACGCCGCCGTGGCGATCGCGTTCACGCTCGCGGTGACCGCGCCGGACGCGGGGAACCTCGGCGGCGGCGGATTCATGACCGTGTTCATGGACGGCAAGCCGTACTTTCTGGACTACCGCGAGCGCGCGCCGCAGCAGGCGACCCGCGAGATGTATCTCGACGACAAGGGCAACCCGTTGCCGGGCATGAGCGCCGTCGGCCATCGCGCGGTGGCCGTGCCGGGTACGGTCGACGGCATGTGGCAGGCGCAGCGCCGTTTCGGCAAGCTGAAGTGGAAGCAGGTGCTGGGGCCCGCGCTCCGTTATGCCACCGACGGCTTCCAGGCCGAGCCCTGGCTGCAGCAGCGCCGCGACGCCGTGGTGAAGACCTTCGCGGGCAAGACCAACTTCGACGCCTACTTCTCGAATCTCAAGGCGGGCGTGACGTACCGCCAGCCGGAACTCGCGCAAACCCTGGCGCGTATCGCCGACGACGGCGGCCGTGAGTTTTACGAAGGCCGCACCGCCGAACTGATCGCCCAGCAAATGTACGGCCACGGTCTCGTCACCAAACAGGACCTGATTCAATACAAGGCCGTGTGGCGCCAGCCGCTCACCGCCGACTGGAACGGCTACCGGGTGGTCACGGCGCCGCCGCCGAGCTCGGGCGGCGTGGGCCTGATCCAGATGCTGAAAATGAAGGCCGCGCTGAAGCAGGCGTTCGACGGTGTCGAGTTGAACTCCGCGCCGTACATCCATTTGATCGCGCAGATCGAGGACCGCGTGTTCGCCGATCGGCAGCAATACATGGGCGATCCGGATTCGTTCAAGGTGCCGGTCGACAAACTGCTCGACGATGCCTACCTCGCGCAACGCGCCGAGGAGGTCAAGCCCGACGAAGTGCCGGGCGCGACGCCGGTGAAGCCCGGCCTCGGCGACGCGATGCCGGAAAAGGCGCAAACCACGCATTTCTCGGTGGTCGACAAGTGGGGCAATGCCGTCTCAAACACTTACACGCTGAACGGGCCATTCGGCTCGGGGGTGGTGGTGGACGGCGGCGGCTTTCTGCTGAACGACGCCATGGACGACTTCGTCACGAAGCCGAGCGGCGCGAGCACTGCGGGTGCAAGTCAGCCTGGCGTGAACAGCCTCGACACCAACACCATTGCGCCGGGACGCCGGCCGCTCTCGTCGATGACGCCGACGATTCTGTTGAAGGACGACAAGGTATCGCTCGTGATTGGCACGCCGGGCGGCTCGCGTATCCTGACGTCGATTTTCCAGGTGATGACCGATCTCTACGACTTCAACATGACGCCCACCGATGCGCTCGCCGCGCTGCGGTTCCATCATCAGTTGCTGCCACCGAAGACGATCTACTTCGAGCCGTATCATCCGATTACGGGCGAGCTGGCCGAGCAACTGCAAGGCATGGGCTACGCGCTGGAAGGGCAGTCGTTCAACGGCGACGTGCAGATGATTCGCATCGACGGCACGCTGCCCGAGCCGGCGGCGGATCCGCGCGGCGCGGGTGTGGCTCGCGTGATCCGTTGAAGCGGGCGCCGGCCGCGCGAGCGAAACGAACTGCAAAGCCAACGGCCAGAAAGAATGGCAACGAAGATCGTCGCAAACGGCGGCGGGGAACGCAATGACACCACACGCAACCACACAACAAAACATGACCACACTGGTCCTGCCCGGTTATCAAAACTCCGGCGCCGGTCACTGGCAAACGCGCTGGGAAGCCCTCGATGCCTCGTGCCTGCGGGTGCCAATGCCCGACTGGGATCATCCGGTGCGCGATGCCTGGTGCCGCACACTCGACGCCGCCGTGGCTGCGGCGGGCGCGCCGGTGGTGTTGGCCGCGCATAGCCTGGGCTGCCTGACGACCGCTTTCTGGGCGGCGCGATATGCGAGCGCGAAGCAGCTTGCGAAGGTGGCGGGCGCGTTGCTGGTGGCGGTGCCCGATCCGTCCGAGGCCCATTTTCCAGAGGACGCGAGCGGCTTTGCGCCGGTGCCGCTCACGCGCTTGCCGTTCGCGAGCATCGTCGTGGCGAGCAGCGACGATCCGTATGGCGGCGTGCCGTTCTCTCAGACCTGTGCGAACGCTTGGGGCAGCCGCTGGATCGACCTCGGTCCGCGCGGCCACATCAACGCCGATAGCGGGCTCGGCGATTGGGAAGAAGGGCGGCGCTGGCTGGCTTCATTCGGCGAGCGAGGTTGAGCCCGACGTTTGTGCCCGCGCCGCGCCGGCAAGCTCAAATCACCGACTGCGCCCGCAGCGCCGCGATCCTTGCCTCGTCGTAACCGAGTACGTCGCGCAAAATGCTCTCGGTGTGCTCGCCGAGCGTGGGCGGGTGCGTCAACGCCTCGGGCGGCGTACCCGTCATATTGATCGGGTTGCGCACCAGCTTGACCGTGCCGCCCGACGGATGCGGCAGATCCACCTGCATGCCGCGCGCCACCACCTGCTCGTTCTCGAACACCTCGCCCAGATCGTTGATCGGCCCACACGGTACGCCCGCCGCCTCCAGCGCCGCGATCCACTGCTGTTTGCCCTGCAGTCGAACCATTTCCGCCAGAATCGGCACGAGAACTTCGCGATGGCGCACGCGAGCCGGGTTGGTGGCGAAACGCTCGTCGTCGGCCAGTTCCGCGCGGCCGCCCGCCTCGACGAATTTGCGGAACTGCCCGTCGTTGCCGACCGCGACGATGATCCAGCCGTCGCTCGTCTGGAAGGTCTGGTAGGGCACGATGTTCGGATGCGCATTGCCCCAGCGCACCGGCGGCTGGCCGCTGGCGAGGTAATTCGAATTCATGTTCGCGAGCATCGCCACCTGCACGTCGAGCAGCGCCATGTCGATGTACTGGCCTTCGCCCGTGCGGTCGCGATGCGTGAGCGCGGTGAGCACGGCGATGGTCGAATACATGCCGGTCATCAGGTCGGCGATCGCCACGCCGGCCTTTTGCGGACCGCCGCCCGGCTGGCCGTCGCGTTCGCCGGTAATGCTCATGAAACCGCCGATGCCCTGCACGATGAAGTCGTAGCCCGCTCGCTGCGCATAGGGCCCGGTCTGCCCGAAGCCGGTCACCGAGCAATAGACCAGATCGGGCTTCACTTCCTTGAGCGACGCGTAATCGAGGCCGTATTTCTTCAACTGGCCGACCTTGTAGTTCTCCAGCACCACGTCGCTTTGCGCGGCCAGTTCGCGAATGATCCGCTGGCCTTCGGGCGATGCGATGTCCACGGTGACCGAGCGCTTGTTGCGGTTCGCGGCGAGGTAGTACGCGGCCTCGCGGGTATCCGCGCCGTCCGGCGCTTTGAGGTATGGCGGCCCCCAGTGGCGCGTGTCGTCGCCGACTCGCGGGCGCTCGATCTTGATGACGTCGGCGCCGAAATCGGCGAGGGTCTGCGCGCACCACGGTCCGGCGAGCACGCGTGTGAGATCCAGCACGCGGATGTGACTGAGAGCGCCCATATTCGTCGTTGTCTCCTGGTAGCCGAGGCGGCGCATCTCGCGCCGCGGATGTGAGGCGATCTTAAGCGATTCCGGCACGCGGGTGGAGTCAGCCGAACGGCATAGGACGAACGACGCGCCGGCGATGTCGGATCCGGCTCGACGAATCCTGGCCGAACGGCCAACCCGTACGGCGCGCTGCCGCGCAGGCGCGCCGATCCCGTATAATCGGCCGATTAAGAAACAAACAGTTGGCGCATCCTACGATGCCGCCGGTAACAGCCAGGGAACTGGCAAACCCGTCCCCCCGCACGCTATGAAAGCCGCCGAAATCCGCGAGAAATTCCTCAAGTTCTTCGAATCGAAGGGCCATACGATCGTTCGCTCGTCGAGCCTTGTGCCCGGCAACGACCCCACGCTGCTCTTCACCAATTCGGGAATGGTGCAGTTCAAAGATGTGTTCCTCGGCGCGGAGTCGCGTCCGTACTCGCGTGCCACGACCGCGCAGCGCAGCGTGCGCGCCGGCGGCAAGCACAACGATCTGGAAAACGTCGGCTACACCGCGCGTCACCACACGTTCTTTGAAATGCTGGGCAACTTCTCGTTCGGCGACTATTTCAAGCGCGACGCGATCCACTACGCGTGGGAATTGCTAACGGGCGTTTATCAGTTGCCGAAAGACAAGCTGTGGGTCACGGTCTATCAGGAAGACGACGAGGCGCACGACATCTGGGCGAAGGAAGTGGGCGTGCCGGTCGAGCGCATCATCCGCATCGGCGACAACAAGGGCGCGCGCTACGCATCGGACAACTTCTGGCAGATGGCCGACACCGGGCCGTGCGGCCCATGCTCGGAAATCTTCTACGACCACGGTCCCGAGGTGTGGGGCGGCCCGCCGGGATCGCCTGAGGAAGACGGCGACCGCTACATCGAGATCTGGAATCTCGTGTTCATGCAGTTCAACCGCGACGCCCAGGGCAACATGACGCCGCTGCCCAAGCAGTGCGTCGACACCGGCATGGGCCTGGAGCGTATCGCCGCGGTGCTGCAGCACGTGCACAGCAACTATGAGATCGACCTGTTCCAGGCGCTCATCCAGGCCGCCGCGCGCGAAACCGGCGTGAGCGACCTCACGAACAACTCGCTGAAGGTGATCGCCGATCACATCCGCGCGTGCTCGTTCCTGATCGTCGACGGCGTGATTCCTGGCAACGAGGGCCGCGGCTACGTGCTGCGCCGGATCGTGCGCCGCGCGATCCGTCATGGCTACAAGCTGGGCAAGAAGGGTTCGTTCTTTCATCGCATGGTGGCCGACCTCGTCGTACAAATGGGCGGCGCCTATCCTGAACTGAAACAAGCCGAACAACGCGTGACCGACGTGCTGCGCCAGGAAGAAGAGCGCTTCTTCGAGACCATCGAGCACGGCATGTCGATTCTCGAAAGCGCGCTGGCCGATCTCGAAGCGAAGGGCGGCAAGACGCTCGACGGCGAACTCGCATTCAAGCTGCACGACACCTACGGCTTCCCGCTCGATCTGACGGCGGACGTGTGCCGCGAGCGCGAAGTCACGGTGGACGAAGCCGCGTTCGACGAAGCCATGGCGCGCCAGCGCGAACAGGCTCGCGCGGCGGGCAAGTTCAAGATGGCGCAGGGCCTCGAATACTCGGGCGCGAAGACCACGTTCCACGGCTACGAGGAAATCGTCTTCGACGACGCGAAGGTGATCGCGCTGTACGTGGACGGCGCGTCGGTGCGGGAAGTGAGCCACGGCCAGCAAGCGGTCGTCGTGCTAGACCACACGCCGTTCTATGCCGAATCGGGCGGCCAGGTCGGCGACCAGGGCCTGCTCGCCAACGCGAGCGTGCGCTTTGCCGTCGCCGACACGCTGAAGGTGCAGGCCGACGTGGTCGGTCATCACGGCACGCTGGAGCAGGGCACGCTGAAGGTCGGCGACGTCGTCAAGGCGGAAATCGACGCGGTGCGCCGTGCCCGCACGGCCCGCAATCACTCGGCGACCCACCTGATGCACAAGGCGCTGCGCGAAGTGCTCGGCTCGCACGTGCAGCAGAAGGGCTCGCTGGTCGATCCCGACAAGACCCGTTTCGACTTCGCGCATAACGCGCCGATGACGGACGAACAGATCCGCCGCGTCGAGGAAATCGTCAACGCCGAAGTGCTCGCGAACGCGCCGGGTATCGTGCGCGTCATGCCGTTCGACGAAGCGGTGAAGGGCGGCGCGATGGCGCTGTTCGGCGAAAAGTACGGCGATGAAGTGCGCGTGCTCGATCTGGGTTTCTCGCGTGAGTTGTGCGGCGGCACGCACGTGCATCGCACCGGCGACATCGGCTTCTTCAAGATCGTGATGGAAGGCGGCGTGGCGGCGGGCATTCGTCGCGTGGAGGCGATCACGGGCGACAACGCCGTGCGCTTCGTGCAGGACCTCGATGCGAAGATCAATGCGGCAGCGGCCGCGCTGAAGGCGCAGCCCTCGGAACTGACGCAGCGGATCGTGCAGGTGCAGGACCAGGTGAAATCGCTCGAGAAGGAACTGAGCGCGCTGAAGTCGAAGATGGCGTCGAGCCAGGGCGACGAACTGGCCGGTCAGGCGATCGAAGTGGCCGGCGTGCATGTGCTGGCGGCAACGCTCGACGGCGCGGACGTGAAGACGCTGCGCGAGACGGTCGACAAGCTGAAGGACAAGCTCAAGAGCGCGGCCATCGTGCTGGCCTCGGTCGAGGGCGGCAAGGTGAGCCTGATTGCCGGTGTGACGGCCGATGCGAGCAAGCGGGTCAAGGCCGGCGAGCTGGTCAACTTCGTCGCGCAGCAGGTCGGCGGCAAGGGCGGTGGCCGGCCGGACATGGCCCAGGCGGGCGGCACCGAGCCGGCCAATCTGCCGGCGGCGCTTGCCGGCGTCAAGGGCTGGGTCGAGGCCCAGCTTTGAGTCGAGGTTGATGTGTGCCACGCGGGCGCTGCGGTTTTAGCGTCCCGCGTGGTCTGCGATCAGCCGGCATCAACCGCTGTAACCGCGGGCGATTCCACCGCATCGTCGCGAGCCAGCAGCGTCTGCTTCAACGCATTGAGCGCCGGCGAAAAATGCCCGCGCCGCCACACGAGAAGCGTCTCGATCACGCCGATATCCGGTAGCGCATGAACCGCGATATTGCTGGCATCGGTCTGCAAATTCAGTACTGACCGTGGCGCCACGGCCACCCCCGCGCCCGCGGCCACGCATGCCACGATTGCGTGATACGAACCCAGCTCCAGCACGCGAGCCGGCCTCACGCCATGTTCCAGATACCAATTCTCGATGTAGCTCCGGTAAGCGCACCCGCGCTCGAACGCGATCAGCGTCGATAGCGCAATGTCCCGCACCTCGTGAATCGGCCGATGCCCGCGCGGCGTCAGCATCACCAGTTCTTCCCTGAACACCGACACCGTCTCGAATATTTCACCGAGCAAGGCCGGATCCGGCGGCGTGGCCACCAGGGCCGCATCCACCTCGAACTCGCGCACCCGTTCGATCAGCTTGCCGGTCGTGCCGGTCTCGAGTTCCAGCGCGACAGCCGGCCACTGCTGGTGATAGCGCGCGAGCAAGGCCGGCAGACGCGTTGCCGCGACGCTTTCCATCGTGCCCAACCGCAAGCGTCCGCTCGGACGGTCCTCGCGAACCGCATGACGCGCCTCGTCAGCGAGCGCGAGCAGACGTTCCGCGTAGGGCAGCAGCGTCTCGCCGGCGGGCGTCAGCACGAGACGGCGGCCGTCGCGGATGAACAGGTCGGTGCCCAGTTGCTGCTCGAGTTGCTTGATGCGCGTGGTGACGTTCGATTGCACGCGATTGAGTTTGGCGGCGGCGCGCGTCACGCCGTTTTCTCGCACGACGGCGCGAAAGATGGTCAAGGCGGCCAGATCCACGATTCTCTCCTAGCGATGGTTGGCATCCAAATTATTCATTTTTCATGATCCAAAGGTCAAGCTAATATGCTTTGAGACCGGTGACCGCCGGGTCCGATATCATTTTTTGCCTGCTCATGAACGATCTCGCTTCCCCCACGCAGCACGTTTCGTCCGAACGGGACGCCGCCCGGCGCGCGGCGCTCGCCTGCATGGTGACGCTGGCCGTGGTCCTCGGTATCGGGCGCTTTGCCTTTACGCCGCTGTTGCCGCTGATGCTCCACGGCGGCGCGTCGGGTCAGCCGCAGATCGATATCCAGCACGGCGGCTGGCTCGCGTCGTTCAACTACGCGGGCTATTTTGTCGGCGCGGTGACTTGCGCGGCGCTGCGGGTCGAACCGGCGCGCATGGTGCGTGCGGGGCTCGTCGCCACCGCCCTGCTGACCCTGGCAATGGGCGTCACGAATCAGTTCTGGGTGTGGGCGGCGGTACGCTTCGTCGCCGGTGCGGTCAGCGCGTGGAGTTTCGTTTTCGCCTCGCAGTGGGGCTTGCGGCGGCTCGCCGAACTGGGCGCGCATGGCTGGGGCGGGGTGATCTATACGGGGCCGGGCTTCGGGATTGCCGGGACGGGTTTGCTGGTCAGCGCCGCCGGCGGCTACGGCGCCACGGCCGGGTGGATCGGCTTTGGGCTGATCGCGGCGGTGCTGTCGATCGTGGTTTGGCCAGTTTTCGGAGCGGCGGCGGGCTCGTCGGCGCGCAGTGGGAGCAGTACGGGCAGTGCGAATGCGCGCGCGGCCGCTTCCGCCGGCGCAACCGATGCAAACCAGCGTGTTGCAGACCGACACGCCACGAGCCAATACGTTGTGGGCTCAAGCGTGGCGAATCCCGCTCTGGCGAATCCGACGCCGGCGGATCCGGCCTCGGCGAACCCGACGTCGGCGAATTCCACTTCGGCAAACCCGACCTCGGCGAACCCAACCTGGGCGAACGCAGCCTCGGCGAACCCAACCTCGCCGACCCCAATCTCGCCGACCCCAACGTCGCCGACCCCAACCTCGCCGACCCCAACCCCGCACCGCGCCGACGCCTTCTGGCTGATCCTGCTCTACGGCGTCCCCGGCTTCGGCTACATCATCACCGCGACTTTCCTGCCGGTGATCGCGCGCCATGCGCTGCCGGGCTCGTCGTGGCCCGATCTGTTCTGGCCGATGTTCGGCGCGGCGCTGATGGTCGGCGCACTGCTCGCGGCGCGCCTGCCGGTGCATTGGGATAACCGCACGCTGCTCGCCGGCTGCTATGTGCTACAGGCCCTGGGCATCGCGCTCGGTATCGTCTGGCCGACGGCGGGCGGCTTTTCGCTCGGCAGCATCCTGATCGGCCTGCCGTTCACCGCGATCACGCTGTTCGCGATGCGCGAGGCGCGGCGTCTGCGCGGCGACGACGCGGCCGGTCTGATGGGCTACGCGACGGCGGCCTACGGCGTCGGTCAGATCGTCGGCCCGCTTGTCGCCGCGCCGATCGCTGAACGAACCGGATCGTTTTCGCCCGCCTTGTGGCTGGCGGCGGGCGCGTTGCTGCTGGGCGCGGCCGGGCTGATCGTCGTAACGCGGATGTCGCGCGGACGCGGCCGGATGCCCGCCTGCAACTGCGGTTGAGGGAAGGATCGAGGCGACCGTAGCGGACATGTTCGCGACCACCGCCGGTTGCCCGCTTGCCGCTGCAACGCATGGCGTGCGGAGCTAAGGGGCGCTCGCCGTAACTGTCACTGGGTGGCCGCTTGCAACTGCGATTAATGGGCGTATCGACGCGTCCGTAGCGGACATGTTCGCGACCACCGCCGGTTGCCCGCCTGCCGCTGAAACGAATGGCGTGCCGAGCCAGGGGCGTTCGCCGTAACCGTCACCGGATTGCGATTAATGGGCGTATCGACGCGTCCGTAGCGAACCTGTCCGCTGTCACCGCCGGATGCCCGCCTGCCGCTGCAACGCATGGCGTATCGAACCCGCCGCAAGGCCCATCGCCGCAACCATCGCCGAATGCGCGATTGATACTGCCGCCGACCGCCGCCCCTAAACCGTAAGTGGCCGCGCGCCATCGCCGCGATGGTCGACGCATGCCCCCTCGGCCGCAGCGACCAACGCATCGACCAACGGCAAGTCAAACCGCCACCGGACCGCCACCCAACCCACCGCCAAAAAAACAAATCACCCCGCAGCGCTCTAAAATGACCGCTTTTCCGCCATCTCAGCGCGCCCGTCGCCGGACGCGCCGCCATCCATGCAACATTTCGCGTCCGACAACTACGCCGGCATCTGTCCCGAAGCGCTCGAGGCGCTGATCGCCGCCAACCACAGCGGCCACGAACCGGCCTACGGCGAAGACTCCTGGACCAACCAGGTCTGCGACCGTCTGCGCGAACTGTTCCAGACCGACTGCGAAGTGTTCTTCGTGTTCAACGGCACGGCGGCCAATTCGCTGGCGCTCGCGTCGCTGTGTCAGTCGTACCACTCGGTGATCTGCCACGAACTCGCGCACATCGAAACCGACGAATGCGGCGGCCCGGAATTCTTCTCGGGCGGCTCGAAGCTGCTGACCGCGCCGGGCGTCGGCGGCAAGCTCACGCCGGAGGCGATCGAAGCGGTCATCACGCGCCGCGCCGACATCCATTACCCCAAGCCGAAGGTCGTCACGCTGACCCAATCGACGGAAGTCGGCACCGTCTACAGCGTCGATGAAGTGCGGGCGATCACGGCGACCGCCAAACGGCGTCATCTGAAAGTGCATATGGACGGCGCGCGTTTTGCGAACGCGGTCGCCGCGCTCGACGTGCATCCGTCGGAGATCACGTGGCGCGCGGGCGTCGACGTGTTGTGCTTCGGCGGCACCAAGAACGGCTTGCCGGTCGGTGAAGCGGTGGTGTTTTTCGACCGGACGCTCGCCGACGATTTCGCCTACCGGCTGAAGCAGGCCGGCCAACTGGCCTCGAAGATGCGCTTCATCTCCGCGCCCTGGCTCGGTCTGCTCGATAACGACGTGTGGCTGCGCAACGCGCGTCATGCGAACGCAATGGCGCAATTGCTGCAGACGCGGTTGCGGGAAATCCCCGGCGTGAGCATCATGTTCTCCGCGGAATCGAACGCGGTCTTCGCGCAGTTGCCCCCGCAAGCCGCGAGCGCGATGCGCACGCGCGGCTGGAAGTTCTACGAGTTCATCGGCGCGGGCGGTTGCCGGCTGATGTGCGCGTGGGACACGCAGCCGGAAACCGTCGAGCGTTTCGCCGCCGAACTGCGGGACTTGTGCGCGGCGTGAGTTCGTATGGGAGTTGGACGCCGCATCGGTGCCGCGCTCGCGTCAGGATCGCGCGCCGACCGCGGTGCTGAAGCCGCATACCGAGCGAAGTGCGACAGCCGCACGTTGAAGTCAGGCGTAAAACCAGCCACGGAACCACCTGCTGAACACCCGCATCGCACGACCTGCACGACCTGCACGACCTGCAC
>Ga0182007_10001754_pt1 | contig 11394 bp, 8 predicted proteins | sample Sormic07211113_1_FD_123023 | JGI IMG/M metagenome (GOLD analysis project Ga0182007, IMG submission 123023) | Rhizosphere microbial communities from Sorghum bicolor, Mead, Nebraska, USA - 072115-113_1 MetaG | ecosystem: Host-associated > Plants > Roots > Rhizosphere | place: USA: Nebraska... | reverse complement strand
GCGGCCGTCCTGACCGCGTGCACGAGCACGCCGGTCGCCACCGTCGCGCCGCCGCCGCTGGCCGCGACCTATGCGAACGCGGATCTCGCGGCCGGCGGCCCGGCCGCCGACACCGCTGCGTGGTGGCGCGGCTTCCACGATCCGATCCTCGACCGGCTGATCGACACGGCACTCGCGAACAACCTCGATCTGCAGGCGGCCGTCGCGCGCATCGACGCGGCCCGCGCGGTGCGCATCGGCGCGGCGTCGCAAGGGTTGCCGTCCGTCGATCTGAATGGCGGCGCCAGCCGCCGGCGGTTGTCCGCCTCGCAGGCGTTCCCGACCGACACGCCGACGATCGGCAACGCATTCGACCTGAATGCGAGCCTCGCGTGGGAAATCGACATCTTCGGCCGCATCCGCCAGGGGGTGTCGGCGGCCGACGCGGATATTGCGTCGGCGCAAAACGATGCGGCGGCCGTGCGGATCGCGACGATCGACGAAACCGTGCGCACCTATGTGACGGTGCGCGGCCTCGAACAGCGGCTCGCGCTGGTCGAGGCCAACGGGTTGAGCCAGCGCAGCACCGAGGAATCGACACGGCGCCTGTTCGACGCGGGCGTCGTGCCGGTCGCCGACGTCGACCGTGCCGCCGCGCAAACGGAAACGACGCTGGCCGAACTGCCCGCGCTGCAACTGCAGCGGCAGGCCGCGATCCATCGGCTGTCGATCATTACCGCGTCGACACCGCAGGACGTCTATGCGCGGCTCGACCCGTCCGTGTCCGAGCCGGTGTGGACCGCCGCCGCACCGGGCATCGGCACGCCGGCCGATCTGCTGCGCCGGCGGCCCGACGTGCGCGCGGCCGAGGCACGCGTCGTCGCGGCCTATGCCCGCATCGGCGTGGCCGAGGCCGACCTGAAGCCGCACCTGCAACTGATCGGCGTGATCGGCGCGGCGATCGACGGTTTCTCGGGCGCGTCGCTCGCGCGTTCGCTCGCGTGGATGGCCGGCGCCGGCGCGAGTGCACCGCTGTTCGACGGCGGACGGCGGCGCAGCGTCGTCGCGCTGCGTCGCGCGCAGGCCGACCAGGCGCTCGCCGCCTATCGCACGGCGGTGCTGACAGCCGTCGCCGACGTCGAGACATCGGTGGCCGCGGTCGCCCGAAATCACGGCCGAACCGAGCGCCTCGAGCGCGCGGTGTCGAATGCGCGCGGCGCGTACACGCAGATCAACCGGTCTTGGCGCAGCGGCGAATCGGCATTCATCGACACGCTGGAAGTGCAGCGTGCGCTGCTCGCGGCCGAGGATTCGCTCGCGCAGGCACGCACCGAGGAGACGCTGAGCCGGGTCAGGCTGATGAGCGCGCTCGGGCAGTAGGCGCGTGGGCCGGGATCGACCGATGCGCAAAGGGCGACGGGTTCGATGTCATTCGAACCCGTCGCCCCTGTTACATGGCGCGAACCCGCGCGTGCGGCATCGACTCAATCGATGTCGCCGCCTTCCTTCAACTGCGCGCTCACATAGTCGAGAAAACTGACGACGCGCGACGACAGCGTCGCATTGCGATAGAACACCGCATGAATCGGCTGGCGAAACTCGACCGTGTCGTCGACGAGCAGTTCGACGAGGCTGCCATCGCGGCGATACGTGCCCGTCATATAGTCGGCGAGGCATACGATGCCCGCGCCATTGAGCGCGAGCGTCAGCAGCGTCTCGCCGCTCGACGCCTGCAGCGCCGGATGAATGCGGTACACGTCGCCGTCCGCGGTACGCAGCGGCCAGTGGTTCAGCGTTTCCGGCTGCACGAAACCGAGCAGCGTATGGTTCGCGAGATCGGCAACGCTCGTCGGTACGCCGGCTTTCTCCAGATAGGCGGGGCTCGCCAGAATGCGCAGTCGGCTGCTGCCGAGCTTGCGGGCGTGCAGCGTCGAATCGCGCAGCTCGCCGATCCGGATCGCGACGTCGGCGCGCTGTTCGAGCAGGTCGATGATTTCGTCGCTCGTATGAAGTTCGGCCTCGATCGCCGGATACGCGTCGCGAAAGCCGGGCATCATCGGCGCGATCACATGTTGCATGAACGGCATCGCCGCATTGATCCGCAGCCGCCCGGCCGGCGTCTCGCGCTGGCTCGCGATCTGTTCCTCGGCGAATTCGACCGATGCGATGATGTCGCGCGCGTAGTCGAGGAAAAGCGTGCCCTCCTGGGTCACTTCAAGGCGGCGCGTCGTGCGGCGGATCAGCGTGGTGTCGAGCTTTTCCTCGAGGCGTCGCAGGATCCGGCTCATCACCGAGGTCGGCTGGTGCAGTTTGTCGGCCGCCCCCGTCAACGAACCGGTATCGGCGATGGTCACGAACGCGAGCATCTCGTCGAGGGTCGTCTTCATGGTCGGCAATCGTCAGCGGTGTCAGGAACCGTCACGATAGTGCCGCCGGGCCCGTTTGATAAGCGGGCGCACACGCGAATCACAGTTGATTTCGATTCAATAATTCGCAGCGAATATTGTCCGAATAGGCGGGTATGAAGCGGGCGGCCCGACCCGCGAACACGCGCAGGTCGACGCGCGTTTCTCGCGACGCAGCCCGAGGCCGTCGCCGTAGATCATGCCGTTGCAGATCACGGCCCCTTTCATCCGTTGCTCCGGAGGCGAGACGGGTCATGCGGCACCGTCTCGCAAAAAGTCGTGCGTCGCAGTATCGGCGGCCGGCGCCAGCGGCGGAAGGCGTGAATCACTAAAACAGCTTTGCGCGCGGCGGGATGATCGGCCGTGTCGGACGCATCCTGCTTCGACCAGCGTGCGGCCGTCGGCCGTGATCTCGTGCCGGGGAGCCGGCGACCGCGCGACGCCGGCTCCCCGGCACGAGCGCGGCGCCGTTACCGGCCGTCGCCGAGCGATCCGAGAATCCGGTACGCGGCCTTCACGCGATCCTCGATCGGCACGTTGCCGTTCGCGAGCATCACGATCCCGATCCGCTTCGCGGGAACGAACGCGACGTACGTGCTGAAGCCGCCGGTCGACCCCGTCTTGTTGATCCAGGTCGCGGGGTTCGGCGCGAGCGGCGGCTGGATCGCGCGGGCCGGCACCGCATCGAACAGCATCTTCGGCGCGTTGCCCGCGAGCAGCGTGGGCAATGCGACCGGATACGGATACTGTTCCCAGATGAGATCCTGCGTCAGCGGCCCCGCGCGGAAATAGCCGGTGTGCGTGCGTTCGATCGCGCGCTGCAGGCGCGGCGCCGTCTGGATCATCCCCAGGTTCGCCTGCACGAAGCGCAGCAGGTCGGCCGCCGTGGTCCGCACGCCATACGCCGGCTGCCACAGCATGCCTTCCGTCATCCGCACCGGCTTGCCGTCCTTCGTATAGCCCTGCGCATAATCGGCCATGCGCGCGGCGGGCACGTCGATGTACGTGTGCGTCATCCCGAGCGCGGAAAAGAGCCGCTGCGCCATCAGCGTCGCGAAATCCTTGTGCGTCGCCTTCGCGGTCAGCCAGCCGAGCATGCCGATCGCGACGTTCGAATACTTGCGGTGCGTGCCCGGCGCATACTCGGGCCGCCACGCGTCGAGATAGCGGATCAGGCCCGCGTCGTCGCGGATGCTGTCCGGCACCTGCAGCGGCGTCCCGCCGGGCGTGTGCGTGCCGAGCTGGAGCAGCGTCACGACGCCGAACGGCTTGCCCTGCAGCTCGGGCAGATAGTGGGCCACGGGGTCCGCGAGCGACAGTTCGCCGCCCTCTTGCGCGTCCGCGGCGAGCGTCGCGGTCAGCGTCTTGCTGACCGAGCCGATCTCGAACAGCGTGTCGCCGGTCACCGGCTTGCCGGTTTGCGTCGACATCACGCCGTAGTCGAACACGTACGGCTTGCCGTCGGCGACGATGCCGATCGCCATGCCGGGGATCGCGTACTGCTTCATCAGCGGTGCGATCTGGCGCGTGACGGTGTCGTGGAGCGCGTCCTGCGTGACGGCGGCCGCGCGACCGGCCGTGGCGGTCGCGCATGCGGCGACGAACAGGATCGCCGCGAAGCGTGTCGCGTTGAATCGCATGGGTGCGGTTCCTTTCCATTTCTGATGGTTGCATGGACAACAGATCCGGCCGCGCCGCGCGCAGCGCGCGTCGGCCGGCCTGTCGAAGCAGGACTATCCGCTACCGCCCGGCCGCCAACAATCGACGATATGTTGCGCGAGCCGAAAGAAAAACTTATGAGACGTGGAGAATGCCGGACGGACCACGATCGCCTCCGGGCCGCATGCCCGGTTTTCAGGAAAACCTGTCGGTTTCGACAGCATCGAATCCGGCGGTCGATTGGCGCGGTATCGAAAATCGACGAAAAAGAGATAACTCTTGTCAGATCCGCCGGCGCCGGCCAGCGGCGCGATTGATTCATCCGCATGGATCGAAGTAGACTCGCGGAAGCAAAAAATAAAACCCATCCTGAGAGAAACAATGTATCGCCCTTTCCCGATCGCCCGCTCCCGCGTGGTCGCGTGATTTTCACGCACCGACCGACCTGAACCGAAATACGCGACGCCGCCGCATTTCCGCGCGCACGTTCGCCGTTTCGTCGTTGAGCCAGAAGAACCGCCAGGGCCCCGCGCGCACTGCCCGCGCACGCCCTGCCCGACCGGAGAGTGAGCCCGTGACCGAAACCGTGGCCGCGTCGGCCTATCGGCCGCGCGATGTCGTCAATGCGCCCGACATCAAGGCGGCCATCGCGCGCCGCAGCGCCGAGCGCGGCGATCCGGCCGAGATCCGCGCGTGGCTCGGCAACCATTTCTTCCGCTGGGTCGTCGGGGCGTTCGAGCAGGCGCAGCCGCTCGCTTCGCTGGCCGATTACCGCGCGCTTGCCGGCGCCGACCGGCCGGCGCCCGAGTGGCTCGTGCGCCGGTTCCGCGCGCAATCGGCATCCGCGGCATCCGGCCCGACGCCCGATGCGCCGCCGCCCGCCGCCGAGCCGGCGGCGCTCTACTTCATCGATCCCGAGCACATGCTGCTGATCGACCGCGAGCGCGTGCTCGTCGAATTCCTGCGCTCGCGCGCCGGCACGCGGCTCGCGCAGAAACTGCAACGCATCACCTGCGCGATGGCGCTCGACATGTGGGAACGCGAGCACCAGCGGATGCAGGCGCGCCGCGACAAGGGCTGGGTGCCGAGCAGCGGCCTCGCGCTGCGCGAGGTGCTGCGCACGCCGAACGGGATCGTGTTCGAATTCGTCGGCGATCATGCGGCGCTGCGCGAGGAGCTCGCGTACGAGTCGTACTACATGCAGCACTGTCTCGGCCAGTTCGCGGATCGCCGCCGGCTGCGCGGCGGCTACGGCGAGCAGTACGCGCAAGCCGCACGAGACGGCCGGCTGCGCCTCTTCACACTGCGCGGCGCGGGCAACCAGCCGCACGTCACGATCAGCCTGCAGGCGAGCGGCGACGGCCTGCGCATCGACCAGATCAAGGGCAAGCAGAATCGCCATCCGGTGCGCCGCTATGCGGACGACGTTCGCCAGTTCCTGCGTGCGCTCGCGCCGCGCGGCGAGCGTCATCCCGATTGCGAGGGCATGGGCCTCGTCTTCGAACCGGATGCGCCGGGCGCGGCCACCGGCGCGTGGACCTTCGTCACCGATGTGCGCTCGTCCGACCATCTGCTGAGCGTGATGAGCGAGAACTTCCACCTGATCGAGCATTTCGAGCAACCGCCGGCCGTGCTGCAATGGCTGCTGCTGCGCAATGCGCCCTATGCGCTCGGCCAGTTGCGGCAGATCGATCCCGCCGTCGCGGCGGCCGCGCGCCATGCGTTGCCGGCCGATGCGCTGCCGAGCGCGCGCGCACCCGACGCACCGCCGGCGGCGACCGCATTCGAGATCGAAGGCATCGCGATCGATCCCGCGCTGTGCGCGGCGTTCGCGTTGCCTGCGCCGACGGACGGGAGCGCGTCATGCTGAGACTGCTGCTTGGCGTGGCCGTGCTGGGGCTCGTGTGGTACGTGTGGCGCTCGTTGCGGGTCGCCGCACGGATGGTGCGCGAAGTCGACGCCGACCAGGCCGCGAGCGCCGACAGCACGGTGCCGGTGCGGCAAACCATGGCCGTCAGGCTCGCGCAGGCGCAGGCCGAGCAGGCGCCGCCGAACCGCCGCCGCTGGGCGCTCGCGCTGGCCGACATCCTGCTGATCCGCAACGGGCTGCGCTGCGATTGCGACGACCTCGTCCATGCGCTGCCCGATTCGCAGCGCGAACAGCTCGCGCGCCAGGTACGGCGCGAGCTCGACCTGCCGGCCGACCTGCCCGAGTGGCAGATCGTGCAGCGCGTGCCGTCGATCCTCGCGGGCTGGATTCGCGGCATCGGCCGCTCGCACGACGGCTTCTACGAACAGCTCGCCGCGATCGGGCGCGTACGCGACGCACTCGCATTCGATTGCGCGCGCACCGCGTTTCTCGTCCGTTGCATCGCGCTGCTCGGCTGGACTTCCGAACAGCACGCGTGGGTCGTGCTGCTGCTCAATGCGCAGCGCGCGCAGGACAGCTTCGACAGCTGGGAAGACTTCGGGCTCGCGTATGCGCGGGCGCGCCAGCAGTGGCTGCGCGGTAGCGGCCAGGACGGCCCCGCGTCGTCGCGCGCCACGCAGGAAGTGCGTGAGTACCTGCGCAATCCGTCCGGAAACTGGCTTTCGCTGCCGTGGAAGCGCTACCGCATCTTCGACCCCCAACCCGTTTCGTCATGAACGCCGATACCGACATGTCCTCCACCTCCGCCGACCTGATTCCGCCCGCGACGTCCCGCTGGTTCGTCTGCGACATCGACGCGCTGCTGCGCGCCGGCGACTATGCCGCGCTCGACGCGCAACTCGATGCCGCGCTCGCGGCCAGCTTCGCCGATCGCACCGCCGAGGCGCGGTACGTCGACGCGCTGCCGGCCGACGTGCAGCCGTGCATCGATGCCGGCGCCGAAGGACTCGCGCGCCTGCGCGCATGGCAGGCCGCGAACCCGCGTTCCGCGCACGCGTGGCTGTGCGAAGCGCATTACTGGCACCACTGGGCCTACGAATACCGCGGCAGCGGCTGGGCCGAGACGGTGACCGAAGCCGGCTGGATCGGCGCGCATGCGTGCGCGACGCTGACGCTCGTCGCGGCGCTGCGCGCGCTGGCGCTCGCACCGACGTTGTGGAGCGCGCCGATGGTGATCTTCACGAGCGTGTCGTCGTTCGGCGAACCCGAGTGGCTCGCGCAGCTCGTGCGCGAGCGTCGCTGGCCCGTCACCGAACTGCGTCTGAACGCCGGCGCCGACGACGAAGCCACGCGCGCCGAGCTGCAGCACATGTTCGCGCGTTCGGGGCTGAACCCCGACGTGCCGGTCGCCTGCCCGCCGGAATTTCCGGACGCGCTGCCCGGCCCGGTCCAGGGCAGGAAGCTGCGCAAGGAAAAGTGGTACTGGATGGAAGCGACGCTGCACATCCACCCGAAGCTGTTCTTCCCGATGCGCACGTTCATCTGGTACATGCAGCCGCGCTGGGGCGGCTCGCACGATCACATCCGCGCGTTCGTCGCGTCCGACGCGTGCGCGCACCTCGATGCGGTCGAGAAGGACCGGCTGCTGCACGAGATCTGGCGCGACGACTACGCCGGCAACACGCTCGATGCGGATGACGACGACGACGATGCGCGCCACGCGATGACCGCAACGCTCGCGCGTGCGAACGCCGCGCTGCATCCGTATCACCGTTGGGAAACGCTGCATTGGCTCGCCTACAGCCATTTCAAGCGCAACGAGTATGAACAGGCCTACGCGCGGCTGCAGGAAGCCGAACGCAACGAGCCGATCGACGACAACCGCGCGATGGCGATGGGTTTGCGGCTCGCGCTCGCCCTCGATCCGGACGGCGCCTGGCTGACCCGCGCGATCGAACGCGCATCGGACGCACGCGCGTGCACTGCGGCGATGATCCTGCGCGGCTACGGACATCGTACCGGCACGTTCGGTTTCGCCCACGATGACGCGCGCGGCGACGCCTGGCTCGAAGCGGCACGCGTGAACGAGCCGGGCTCGCTCGCCTGGAACCAGATCGCCACCGCCCTCGAGTATGAAAACCGGCGCCCCGCCGATGCGCTCGCCATCTGCCGGCTCGGATACGAGGCGGGCGGCGATTCGTGCGACTACCTGCTCGGGTGCTTCTACAAGGACGGCACGCATGTCGAGGCCGACCCGTACCGCGCCGCCCACTACTTCCGCGAGTCGATGGAAGCCGGCGGCAACATGGCCGCGTATCGGCTCGGCTACACGTACCATCACATCGGACAGACCAGCACGGACCGGGCCGAACGCGCGCGCATGCAGGTCGAAGCCGTCGAGGCCGCGCGCAAGGCGCACGAGATGGGGCATACCGACGGCCTCGAGTGCATGCTGATGTTCATCGGCGACATCGACGACTATCCGTCGCGCCATCGCTACGTCGACGAACTGCGCCGGCATGCCGAAGGCGGCCACCCGGCCGCAATGGCCGCGCTGTCGTTCTTCCTTGCCGACGTCAACGACAAGTCGCTGTACGACTATCGCGACAGCGTGCGCTGGATCATGGGGGCGCAGGCCATCGCGCCGGACGACGAGTACGTGCGCACCATCACGCGGGTCAGCCACGAGGACGGCATGCTCGGGAAGCTGCGCTACAAGCTGCAGCGCAAGCAGATCAAGGCGCACGAGATTCCCGGCGCCGACAACGCGATGGTCTGAACGCGGGCCGCCGCACGCGCCCGCTCACCCGCGGGCCGCGCGCCCTGCCCGTGGATCATTCCGGCAGCCGGTCGAGAAACGCCAGCATCGCCGCGTTGAACCGCGCGGGCCGCTGCAGCGGCGCGAAATGGCTCACGCCGGGCAGCATCGTCAGCGTCGCGCCCGGGATCGTCCGCGCGAGGTACGCCGCATGCTCGGGCCAGATGAATTCGTCGTGCTCGCCCTGCACGACCGCAACCGGCACGGCGATCGCCGCGAGATCCCGCGCGGTGTAATTCGGTTGCGTGCGCATCATTTCGCTGACGGCCGCGACGAACGCGTCGAACTGCTCCGGTGTCGCGGACAGTCGCGCATAGTCCTTGCGGTGCCGCGCGAAACAGCGGTCGATCAGCGGGCTCGGCGCCATCTCCTTCGTGCCGCCCGGGTCCATGTTGCAGGCGAAGAAGAACACGCCGGCCGCGCGTTCCGGTGCGCGGGCGGCCAGCACGAGCGCGATGCATGCGCCGTCGCTCCAGCCGACGAAGCGTGCACGGTCGACGTGCAGCGTGTCGAGGACGGCCAGCACGTCCGATGCCATGCGTTCGTACGAATAGGGGCGATCGTCGCGCGTGCTGCGGCCGTGCCCGCGGCTGTCGATCACGATCGCGCGGTAGCCGGCCGCGCGCAGCGCCGGCACCTGGTTGCCCCAGTTGCCGCCGTGGCCCAGGCCGCCGTGCAGCAGCACGACCGCCGGCCCCTGGCCGAACGACGCGTGCCAGATGCGCGCGCCGTCATGGTCGAGCCATCCTTCGGCGTCGGCTGCCGGCAGCGGCGTGCCGCCGTGCGCGTCGAAGCGAACGAGTTCGTCGTCGTCGAGTTCCGCATTCATCGTTCAGCCGTCCTTGAGAGGGAGACGAGCGTGCGATTGTAATGCGTGCGGCCGACGCCGCCGTGGCCGCTCAGGCCTGCGTCGACACCAGCCCGCCCGACTGCGAGCCGCCGGATTTCTCGAGCGCCGCGGCGAGTTGCGAGATCGCCGTGGCGAGCGCGGCCGAAATCGCGCCGGCTTCCGCGCTCAGCGACTGCTGCTCGATGGCTGCGGCCGGGTCGTCCTTCGCGCGCTGGGCCGCGGTGGCCATCTGCCGCTCCAGGGTCGCGAGCTGCTTCTGCAGCCGCTCGATCAGCGCCTTCAACTGGGCGACCGCCGGGTCTTCCTGCGATGCAGCCGCAGCGCCCGCTGCGCCGGTGGCGCCGGTCGAATCCTTCGTGCCGGTGGCGCCGGTCGTGCTCACGGCATCCGCCGCGCCGCTGGTGGATGACGTCGCGGCGGGCGGGTTCGCGGTCACGCCGCTGTCCGCGAGCGGCGATCGCGCGGTCGTGGAGAAATCGATCTGCATCGTGTCGGTTCGTGTGTCGGTAAACGAAGTGACGGGGGTGGAAATCGCCTGCCAGTTCATTTACGGCATTCATCACACGAAACTTGAATATCGGGGTCGGGTGAATTGCCGCGCGATGACCGACATTGATCGCGAAAGGGCCAGATTGGCGGCATGGCGGCGCTGGTAAAATCGCCGCTTCGCCGGCGGGATGCGCACGTCGGACGCCTCCTTCAGGCCCGATCGCGCGATGCCGCCGGCTCCGGCTCCTGACTGTCGAGGCACGGCATGCAACGTATGCCGACGCCCCCTCGCGGCTTCCCGAGTCGCCTTTTCCGTCCGCCTGCATGCGTGCCCCGCTCACCGCCCGAGCGGCGTACGCCGTGCGGCACGCATTCACTTCATCACGCATTCGAGGAACACACGATGGCCCGCATCGGCGCCTTCTGCATCACGACGTGGCTCGCCGCCGCGATTCTCTACTTCGGCCAGCACTCCGTCGCGATGATCGCGCTCAGCGGTGTCGTGGTTTTCGGCGGGTTCGATCTGCTGCGTCCGTAACGGCGGTCGTGCGGCCCGGTGCGGCCGTACCGCGCGCTTCTTTTCGCACGCATCCTCGTGTACGCGCCGCCGGTTCGCCCGCGCCTTCCTCCGTTGAAGGGGCGCGTGCCGCTCACGGCCGAACGGCCCGCATACGCTCCGTCGCCACGAGCCGTGAACAAAGCCCGTCAGCGCGGCAACGTCCTCAACGAAGACGGCCCGCCCGTCAGCGCGATCCGCTTGCCCGTGTCGCGCAGCTTGCCGCCCTCGACCGCATACAACGCAAGCTGCCGTTCGACGTTGAACTGCACGATCACGTGCCGGCTGTCGGCGGTAAACACGATGCCCTGCGCGGCTTCGCCGCCCGGCACCTCGTTCACCTTCACGGCCTGCCCGTCGCGGATCTCGAACAGCAGCACCTTGCCGAGCGTGTGGCGGCCCGGGTTGTCGGCCGTCAGGTTCGAGCCGTCCATTGCCTGCACGGCGATCCACTTCCCGTTCGGCGAAATCGCGACGCCTTCCGGCAGCGACGGCACCGTCAAATACTGGACCGTGCGAAACGGCACGCGCGACACATCGATCAGCGCGACCGAATCGGCGTCGCCCGCGAGCGTGCCGGTATAGCCCGGCAGTCCGGCGAGCCCGACGTTGCTGACGACGGCCCAGCGGTTGTCGCTCGACACGTCGATCGTGTAAGGCGCGACGCCCGTGCTCAGCCGCGTGCCGCTGTCGGTCACCTTGCCGTCGTCGACGTTCAGCACCGCGACGCCCTGCTCATCGCGCAGCGACACGAGTGCATGCTTGCCG
>Ga0182007_10001751_pt1 | contig 11421 bp, 10 predicted proteins | sample Sormic07211113_1_FD_123023 | JGI IMG/M metagenome (GOLD analysis project Ga0182007, IMG submission 123023) | Rhizosphere microbial communities from Sorghum bicolor, Mead, Nebraska, USA - 072115-113_1 MetaG | ecosystem: Host-associated > Plants > Roots > Rhizosphere | place: USA: Nebraska... | reverse complement strand
TCGCGCGGCTGCGTTTCCGCCACCTTCAGCTGCTGGTCGAACTGCAGCGCGGCGGCAGCCTGCGCGCCGCCGCCGCGGTGCTGAACCTCACGCAGCCAGCGTTGAGCAAGTCCCTCGGCGAAGTCGAGGCGAGCTTCGGCTTCGCGCTCTTCACGCGCAGCGCGCGCGGCCTGGCGACCACGCCGCGCGGCGAGATCGTGGTCCGCGGCGCCGCCATGCTGCTCCAGGAACTGGCGCACCTCGGCGCCGAGGCCTCGGCCGAGCCGGCCGTCACCCTGCTGCGCATCGGGGCGCCGCCTTTCGTCGCCCAGGGCTACCTGCCGGAGGTGTTCGCCCGCCTGGTCGGCGAGCAGGCCCGGGTCCGGGTGCAGTTGATGGAAGAGCGCGTCCCGCTGCTCGTGCAGGCGCTGCTGGAAGGGCGCCTCGATGCGCTGGTCACGAGCTATCCGACCGAGATGCCCGAAGCCGCGGGGCAGCCGCTGCACTACGAGAGACTGTTCGATGCCGACTTCACCGTGATCGCGCCGCCGGGCCATCCGCTCGGCCGGGCCCGCCGGGTCGACTGGCCGCGCCTGTGCCGCGAGCGCTGGATCATGCCGGCCCCGACCTCGATGGTGCGACGCATGATGGACGAGGTGTTCCGCAGCGCGGGCCTGATGGCGCCGGTGCCGGTGGTCGAGTCGACCAGCCCGGTGACCAACCTGCGCCTGGTCGCGGCCGGCCTCGGCCTCAGTGCGGTGCCGGCGTCGACCCTGGACAGCGCGGGGGCCAGCGGCGTGATGCGGGTGCGGGTGCATCCGCCGATCCCGGCCGGGCCGGTGGCGCTGATCCACCGCACGGGCACGGACAACCCGCGGCTGGGCCTGCTGCGGCAGGCCCTGGGACTGCCGGCCACCGTTTGACGTCGATCGGGGATGGGCGTACGGTTCTCGCCCTGCCCGATCGCGGGGCGCGAACGAAGGAGACACTGGACATGACCGATCTGTCGAACCATCCGACGCAGACCGCCAGCGCCTGGCTGGCCGATTTCCAGTCCGCGCTGGAGCGGCGCGACATCGACGCCGCGGTGGCCCTGTTCGAGGCCGACAGCTACTGGCGCGACCTGGTCGCCTTCACCTGGAACATCCGCACGCAAGAGGGCCCCGAGGCGATCCGCAAGATGCTCGAAGCCCGGCTGGCCGACACCCGGCCGACCGCCTTCGCGGTCGAAGGCGACGCCACCGAGTCCGACGGCGTGGTCGATGCCTGGTTCACCTTCGAGACCGCGGTGGCGCGCGGGCGCGGCCACCTGCGGCTGCGCAACGGCAAGGCCTGGACGCTGCTCACCACCATGACCGAGCTCAAGGGCTTCGAGGAGCACAAGGGGGAGCGCCGCGTCAAGGGCGCCGAGCACGGGGCGAACCCGCAGCGCAAGACCTGGCTCGAACGGCGCCAGCACGAGGCCGAGACGCTGGGCTTCGCCGAGCAGCCCTACGTCCTGATCGTCGGCGGCGGGCAGGGCGGAATCGCGCTCGGCGCGCGGCTGCGGCGGCTCGGCGTGCCGACCCTCATCGTCGAGAAGAACGCTCGCCCCGGCGACTCCTGGCGCAAGCGCTACAAGAGCCTGTGCCTGCACGATCCGGTCTGGTACGACCACCTGCCCTACCTGCCGTTCCCCGACGACTGGCCGGTGTTCGCGCCGAAGGACAAGATCGGCGACTGGCTCGAGATGTACACCAAGGTGATGGAGCTCAACTACTGGGGCTCGACCACCGCGAAGAAGGCCCGCTTCGACGAGGCGAAGAAGGAATGGGAAGTGGTCGTCGAGCGCGACGGCCGCGAGATCACGCTGCGGCCGAAGCAGCTGGTGTTCGCGCTCGGCGTCTCGGGCTATCCGAACCTGCCGAAGATTCCCGGCGCCGAGACCTTCGAGGGCGAGCAGCACCATTCGAGCGCGCATCCCGGGCCCGAGGCCTGGCGCGGCAAGAAGTGCGTGGTGCTGGGCTCCAACAATTCGGCCCACGACATCTGCGCCGCGCTGTGGGAGAACGGCGCCGACGTGACCATGATCCAGCGCAGTTCGACCCACATCGCGCCCTCCGATTCACTGATGGAGCTGGCGCTCGGCGGGCTCTATTCCGAGGCGGCGGTGAAGGCCGGCGTCACGACCGACAAGGCCGACCTGATCTTCGCCTCCATTCCCTACAGGATCATGGCGCCGATGCATGTGCCGGCGTATGACGAGATGAAGCGGCGCGATGCCGACCTGTATGCGCGGCTCGAGAAGGCCGGCTTCCTGCTCGACTTCGGCGTCGACGGCTCCGGCCTCTTCATGAAGTACCTGCGCCGCGGCTCGGGCTACTACATCGATGTCGGCGCCTCGGAACTGGTCGCCAACGGCAGCATCAAGTTGCGCAGCGGCGTGACCATCGAGCGCATCAGCCCGAAATCGGTGACCCTGAGCGACGGCAGCCAATTGCCGGCCGACCTGATCGTCTATGCCACGGGCTACGGCTCGATGAACGGCTGGCTGGCCGATCTGATCTCACCCGCGATGGCCGACAAGGTCGGCAAGGTCTGGGGCCTGGGATCCGACACACCGAAGGACCCCGGCCCCTGGGAGGGCGAGCTGCGCAACATGTGGAAGCCGACGCAGGTGCCGCAGCTGTGGATCCACGGCGGCAACCTGCACCAGTCGCGCCATTACTCGCAGTTCCTGGCGCTGCAGCTGAAGGCGCGGATGGAAGGCCTGCCGACGCCGGTGTATGAGACCGCGCCGGTGCATCACACCCGCTGAGCGCGACCGGGGCGATCTCAGACCAGGTCGCCGCGCGCGCTCATCAAACGGACGCTCTCGTCGCCGATCACCTCCTGCTCCGGGGCCAGGAAGCGCATCCAGTAGCCGGCGATGTCGATGTTGTCGCCGTTGACCAGCGCCTGCATCTCGATGCGTTTGCCGTTCACGAAGGTGCCGTTGCGGCTGCCCAGGTCCCGCAGGATCACCAGCGGCCCCTCGGTGCTGAGCTTGGCGTGAAATCGGCTGACCCGCGGCGACGCCAACACCACGTGGTTGTGCTCGGCCCGGCCGATGGTCATGCCGGGCTCCGACACCGGCACCTGGGTTGTCTGGCCGGTGGGGGTCATCAAGATCAGCATCGCCATCCGTACACGCTCCATTCAAGAGCGTCCAAACTTAGCTTTAGGAGTACTAAAGTACAAGTTCTTTAGGGTTACATCCCGTATTCACAGGCCCTTCTCGACCATGTCGAGCAAGCGCTGGCCGAGCGACTCCACCTGCGGCGCCGGCAGGCCGCGCAGCGGGCCGTCGATGACCAGCAGGGCCAGCCCGTGCACCGCTGACCAGGCCAGGAACTCGGCCCCCGGCCGGCGCTCGGGCGGCATGGCGCCCGCCTGCACCAGCCGGTCGAGTGCGGCTGCGAGCAGTTCGAAGGGGTTGAGGCCGCTCGCGCCGCCCTTGGCATCCGGCGGCGCGTCGTCGACCTCGACAGGCGCCGCGAAGGCGGTCCTGAAGAGGCCGGTTTCGGCCCGGGCGAAGCGCAGGTAGCCGGTGCCCACTGCGCGCACGCTGGCCCGCGCGTACGCCGCCGCATCGGGCGTCGGGGCCAGGGCCGCCAATTCGGCCTCCATGGCCCGTGCCACCGCTGCCAGCGCCGCGGCCCGCACCGCCTGGAGCAGCGCCTGCCGGCTCGCGAAGTGCCGGTAGGCGGCGTTGGGAACCACCCCGGCGCGGCGCGTCGCCTCGCGCAGCACCACCGCTTCGGGGCCGCCGGCACGGGCCAGCTCGACGCCCGATTCGAGCAAGGCACGGCGCAGATCGCCGTGGCGGTAGGTGCTGCGCGCGGAAGAGCGGGAGGGGACGGTGGAGCTCATCGATTTTTCATGTGGACAGCGTCCATTATCTTTGCTATCGTCTTGTGGACGTTGTACACAAACATCCTCTTCCACTTCTCACCGAAAGGAAAGTCACGATGCAAGTCCAGTCCTATCTCTTCTTCGACGGCCGCTGCGAGGAGGCGCTCGAGTTCTACCGCAAGGCGGTCGGCGCCCAGGTCACGATGCTGATGCGCTTCAAGGAAAGCCCCGACCCGATCCCGGCCGACAAGGTGCCGCCGGGCTCCGACGACAAGGTGATGCACGCGAGTTTCAATATCGGCGAGACCATGCTCATGGCGTCCGATGGCTACGCCAAGGGCCAGCCCACCTTCAAGGGCTTCGCGCTGTCGCTGAACGCCGCCGACGAGGCCGAGGCCCGCCGGCTGTTCGGTGCCCTGAGCGAGGGCGGCCAGGTACAGATGCCGCTGGGCAAGACGTTCTGGTCACCGGCCTTCGGCATGGTGGAGGACCGCTTCGGCATCTCGTGGATGGTGCAGGTGCCCGCGCCGATGTGACAGGCGGCCGCGGCGCTTTGCCCGTAAATTCGATGGTTCATTCCAAAGGAGCCATCGTCCATGATCCATGTCGTCGCCGTCATCACCGCCAAGCCCGGCCAACGCGCGCTGATCCTAGAGGCCTATCGCGCCAACCGGCCCGCGGTGCTGGCCGAGAAGGGCTGCATCGAGTACACCGCGACCGTCGATGCGGCGGGCATGCCGGCCTCGCGCGGCAGCTTCGGCGCCGACACCTTCGTCGTCGTCGAGAAGTGGGAAACCCTTGCCGACCTGCAGGCCCACGCGGCAGCGCCCCACATGGCCGCCTATGGCGCCAAGGTCAAGGACTGGACCGAGAGCCGGTTGATTCACGTGCTCGAACCGGTCTGAGGTCCGGTCCCGACAGAAATTTCCATATTTTTGTCAATTGACAAGACTGTGCCAAAATCTGTCGGATGCGCACGCCGTCCGACCCCTGGCACTTCGCCCGCCCCGAGCTCGCCGGGGGCTACCTGCAAGCCTTCGACCTCGGCCTGGTGTCGGCCCGCGGGCTGTTCGCCCGGCGCCGCATGGGCAAGAGCGAATTCCTGAAGCATGACCTGCTGCCGGCCGCCGAAGCCGCCGGCTACCTGGCCGCCTACACCAACCTCTGGGACGACGCCGATCATCCGGGGCAGGCGATCGCCACGGCCATCCTGTCGGCCGCCAAGTCCAAGGGGCTCGCGCAATTCTGGGAAGACCTGTCGACGCCCATCCGGAAGATGAAGGCCGGCGGCAAGCTGCCCCTCGGCGTCGAGGGCTCGGTCGAGCTGGACCTCGCCGACAAGGAAAAACTCGCGGTTCCGGCCATCCAGGCGGCGCTGCAGGCGGCCGACAAGACCCGCAAGCGGCTGGTCCTGGTGATCGACGAGGCGCAAGTACTCGCCAGCCCGGAGCACCGACAGGTGGCGCACTCGCTGCGCGCGGGCCTGGACATTCGCAAGGCGAGCGTCAAGGTCCTGTTCGCAGGCTCGTCGGAGGCGGCGCTGCGCGAAATGTTCTCGCGGGCGTCGGCGCCGTTCTACAACTGGGCGCCGGTGGAGCCGTTCCCGCTGCTCGGCGATGCCTTCGTCTCGGCAACGGTGGCCCAGGTCAAGCGGCTGGCGAAGCAGCCGCTGGCGCTCGCCGATGCAAGGCAAGCGTTCCTGTCCTTGAAGGAAACTCCCGAGTTCTTCCGCTGGTATATCGAGCGCTACCTGCTCTACCAGGGCCAGGGCCCCGAACTGGCCTTGCAGCACACGCTGGCGCGCGTCCACGACGACAGCGGCCACGCGAAGGCCTGGAAGGCCATGAACCGGTCCGATCGCGCGGTCCTGCTGCTCGCCGCGCGCGGCGTGCAGGACCTCTACGGCGCCGCCGCGCTGACGCAGCTCCGCGAGTTGATGGGCAGCGGGGACGTCACGGCCAGCGTGCCACGAAGCGCCCTGCGCCGCCTGACCGGCCCCAAGATGCAGGCGATGGCACGGGTCGACCACGGCCTCTACCGCTTCGAGGACCCCGAGTTCGAAGCCTGGGTGCGCAGCCGCAGGACGATCGACTGACGACGCCCAAGAAAAACGCGCCCGAGGGCGCGTTTCTTCAGGGGCCGGCGCAGCCTTACTTGGCCATCACCCGGACCATCTCCAGGCACTTGTTCGAGTAGCCCCATTCGTTGTCATACCAGCTCACCAGCTTCACGAAGGTGCCGTCGAGCGCGATGCCGGCATCGGCGTCGAAGATCGAGGTTCGCGGATCGCCGCGGAAGTCGGTGGCGACGACCTTGTCCTCGGTGTAGCCGAGCACGCCCTTCATGGCGCCTTCGCTCTGGGCCTTCATCTCGGCGCAGATTTCCTGGTAGGTGGCGTCCTTGACCAGTTCGACCGTGAGGTCGACCACCGAGACGTCGGAGGTCGGCACGCGGAAGCTCATGCCCGTGAGCTTCTTGTTGAGCTCGGGAATGACAACGCCCACGGCCTTGGCCGCGCCGGTGCTCGACGGGATGATGTTCTCGAGGATGCCGCGGCCGCCGCGCCAGTCCTTGTTGCTCGGGCCGTCGACCGTCTTCTGGGTCGCGGTGGCGGCGTGCACGGTGGTCATCAGGCCGCGCTTGATGCCCCACTTGTCGTTCAGCACCTTGGCCAGCGGCGCCAGGCAGTTGGTGGTGCAGCTGGCGTTGCTGATGATCGCTTCGCCGGCGTACTTCTTGTCGTTGACGCCGTAGACGAACATCGGCGTGTCGTCCTTGCTGGGGGCCGACAGCAGCACCTTCTTCGCGCCCGCGTCGATGTGCTTCTGGGCCGTGTCCTTGGTCAGGAACAGGCCGGTCGATTCGAGCACGATGTCGGCGCCGACATCGCTCCAGTTGAGCTTGGACGGGTCGCGTTCCTGCGTCAGGCGGATCTTCTTGCCGTTGACCACGAGCGTGTTGCCCTCGACCGTGACTTCGCCCTGGAAGCGGCCATGCACCGAGTCGTACTGGAGCATGTAGGCCAGGTAGTCGGGCTCGAGCAGGTCGTTGATCGCGACCACTTCGATGTCGTGCTTGAAGTTCTGCACCGCCGCGCGAAGCACGTTGCGCCCGATCCGACCGAAACCGTTGATGCCGAGTTTGATAGTCATGTCTTTCTGCTCCTGGAGGTTGAAAACTGGGGCGACCGATGTCAGCGCGCGAGCGCCGCTTCGACCGTGGCAGCGACGTTCTCTGCCGTGAAACCGAAATGCTTGAACAGCACGCCGGCAGGTGCCGACTCGCCGTAGGTATCGATGCCGACGACCGCCGCGACGCCGTACTTCCACCAGCCGTCGGTGCAGCCCATCTCGACGGCGATGCGCGGCGTGCCCTTGGGCAGCACGCTCTTCTTGTAGGCCAGGTCCTGGCGGTCGAAGGTGGTGGTGGAGGGCATCGAGACGACGCGCACGCCGATCTTCTTCGCCGCCAACAGCTCCTGGGCGCGCAGCGCCAACTGCACCTCGGAGCCGGTGGCGATGATGACCGCCTTGAGCTTCTTGTTCTTGAGGCCCACGTCTTCGGGCTCGGACAGCACGTAGGCGCCCTTGCTGATGTCGCTCAGGTCCTTCTTGGGCGAATAGGGCAGGTTCTGGCGCGACAGCAGCAGCGCCGTCGGGCGCTCGGCGTTCTGCAGCGCGACGGCCCAGGCCACGGCTGTTTCGGCGGTGTCGCCCGGGCGCCAGACATCGAGGTTGGGGATCAGCCGCAGCGAGGCCGCGTGCTCGATCGACTGATGGGTCGGACCGTCTTCCCCGAGACCGATCGAATCGTGCGTGAAGACATGGATCACGCGCTGCTTCATCAGCGCCGCCATGCGGATCGCGTTGCGGCTGTAGTCGCTGAAGGTCAGGAAGGTGCCGCCGTAGGGAATGAAGCCGCCATGCAGGGCGACGCCGTTCATGATGGCCGCCATGCCGAACTCGCGCACGCCGTAGTTGATGTGGCGTCCGATCGAGCCGTCGGGGATCTGCTCGTTGCCTTCGCTGCGGACCACGGCGCCATGGCTGTCGAAGCGCAGGCTCGGCGTGCTCTTGGTGTTGGTGAGGTTCGAGCCGGTCAGGTCGGCGCTGCCGCCCAGCAGCTCGGGCAGCGCGGCCGTGAAGGATTCGAGCGCCAGCTGCGAGGCCTTGCGAGAAGCCACGGTCTCGGCCTTGGTGTGGGCCGCCACCACGGTGTCGAAGGCCGTCTGGTGGAAGTTCTTCGGCAGCTCGCCCTTCATGCGGCGGGTGAACTCGGCGGCCAGGTCGGGGAAGACGGCGGTGTAGGCCGCGAACTTCTCGTTCCACTCGGCTTCATTCTTGGCGCCGGCGGCCTTGGCATCCCATTCCTCGTAGACCGCGGCCGGCAGCTCGAAGGGCGCGTGCGTCCAGTGCAGCGCGCTGCGGGTCAGGCCGATCTCGTCGGCGCCCAGCGGCTCGCCGTGCGCCTTGGCGGTGTTGGCGCGGTTCGGGCTGCCCTTGCCGATCTGGGTCTTGCAGATGATCAGCGTCGGCCGGTCGGCGTTCTTCTTCGCCTTCTCGATGGCCTTCGACACGTCCTTGGCATCGTGGCCGTCGATCGGCCCGATCACCTGCCAGCCATAGGCCTTGAAGCGCTCTTCGGTGTTGTCGATGAACCAGGGCTTGACCTGGCCGTCGATCGAGATGCCGTTGTCGTCGTAGAGCGCGATCAGCTTGCCCAGCTTCCAGGCGCCGGCCAGTGCGGCGGCCTCGTGGCTGATGCCTTCCATGAGGCAGCCGTCGCCGAGGAAGGCGTAGGTGTGGTGGTCGACGATCTCGTGGCCCTTGCGGTTGAACTCGGCCGCGAGCAGCTTCTCGGCCAGCGCGAAGCCGACCGCGTTGGTGAGGCCCTGGCCCAGCGGCCCGGTGGTGGTCTCGACGCCCGGCGTGATGCCGGTCTCGGGATGGCCGGCGGTCTTGCTGTGCAGCTGGCGGAAACGCTTGAGCTCCTCGATGGGAAGCGCATAGCCGGTGAGATGCAGCACCGAGTAGATCAGCATCGAGGCGTGACCGTTCGACAGCACGAAGCGGTCGCGGTCGAACCACTGCGGGTTGACCGGGTTGTGCCTCAGATGATCGCCCCACAGCGCAACCGCCATGTCGGCCATGCCCATCGGTGCACCGGGATGCCCCGAGTTGGCGAGTTGAACGGCATCCATTGCCAACGCGCGGATCGCGTTGGCCATCAAGGCTTGGTTGGCCATCTGTGGCTTTCTGGGGGGCAGGTTAGGGGGAACCCGCTATTTTAACGGGCGGGGTGGGGCGGGCCCGGAATGGGCTGGAACAGGCCGGCGCCGGGCCGCCCCAAGGCGGCCTGCGGCCCCCTTGGGGGGCAGCGACCCACACGCAGTGGAGGAGCGTGGGGGCCACATTCAGCTAGAGTGCCGGTCCATGCAGGGTCTTCACCTCACCGCCGACCTCCTCGATTGCCGCTGCGATCCGCGCTGGCTGGTGGATGCCGACACCCTCGGCGCGGCCTGCGTCGCGCGCGCGGAAGCCGCCGGCCTGCAAGTCGTCGGGCGGCTGTTCCATGCCTTCCCCTCGACGCCGCAAGGCGTCGGCGGCGTGACGGCCGCCGTGCTGCTGGCCGAGTCGCACCTGTGCGTCCATACCTGGCCGGAGCAGCGCGGCGTGACGATCGATGTCTATGTCTGCAATTTCGGCGCCGATCACTCGGCCAAGGCCCAGGGGCTGATGGCGGCGCTCGAAGCGCTGTTCCTGCCCGGGCGCGCCGAGCGGCACAGCCTGTTGCGCGGGCAGATCGGCGCGGTCGCTGCATGAGTCCCGTCAAGGCGATGATCCTGGCCGCCGGGCGCGGCGAGCGCATGCGGCCGCTGACCGACCTGGCGCCCAAGCCGCTGCTCGAGGTGCAGGGCCGGCCGCTGATGCAGTGGCCGCTCGAAGCGCTCGCCGCCGGTGGCTTCGGCGACGTGGTCGTCAACACAGCCTGGCTGGGCGAGCAGATCGAAGCACGTTTCGGTTCCCGGCACGGCGGCTCGACGCTGCGCTACTCGCACGAAGGGCGCGACTTCGGCGGCGCGCTCGAGACCGCGGGCGGCATCGTGCGGGCGCTGCCGATGCTCGGCGATGTCTTCTGGGTGGTGGCCGGCGACGTGTTCGCCCCGGACTTCGCCTTCACCCGACAGGCGGTCGAGCGCTTTGCGGCCAGCGGCCGGCTCGCGCACCTGTGGCTGGTCGCGAATCCGCTGCACAACCCCAAAGGGGATTTCGGCATCGGCGCCGACGGCAGCGCCTTGTCGGATGCGGCGCAGAAACACACCTTCTCGACCATCGCGCTGTACCGGAGCGGCCTGTTCGCGCCGCCGTTCTGCGCGATACCGCCGGGCAACCCCGGCGGCGCGAAAGCGGCATTGGCGCCGCTGTTGCGGGCCGGCATGGCGGCGGGCGCCATCAGCGCCGAACTCTATGACGGGCCCTGGACCGATGTCGGCACACCGGAGCGGCTCGCCGCGCTGAACAAAGAAAAACGGCCCGCTTGAAGCGGGCCGTGCGTGGCGTTGGCCGATTGGCAGGCTGTGCCGATCAAGGCACGTTGGCCGTCTTGAGCTGGAACGGCTTGCCCGGGTAGGGCATGGCACCGGCGTACTCGATCGCCACGTTGCCGGTCGGCGTCACCGGGCAGCTGGTGGTGGTCGCGCAGGCCTTGCCGTCGGCGAAGACGACCGGGCCGTAGCGGTAGTTGCGCAGTGCCTTGCCGGCGTAGTCGGCCACGCTCACCACGTAGCCCATGGTGGCGAAGTTGTCCGCGTCCTCGACCGCGATAGGGTCGGCCAGGCGCGAGTCCTGCAAGGTGCGCACGATGCTGCCGCTGTTGCCGTTGCTCGCGAAGCGCACCCACGAAACCTTGCGGTCGGTGCGCGAATTCACCAGCACCTGCGTCTGCGTGTTGCCGCTCGGCTCGCCCTTGGAGCTGGCGATCGAGGTCGGATTGCGGCCGATGCCCGTGACCGTGCCCACCTCCGTCAGGGCGTTCGCCGCCGGTGCCGGAGGCGAAGCGCCGTTGGCGTAGCCGTCCAGGGCGTAGATGTGCAGCGTGCCGTCCTGCGTCGCGACCCAGGCCCGGCTCGCGCCATCGTACACGCTGGTCTTCACCGCGGTGGGGCGCTGCGCCAGCGACACCGTCTTCACCACCGTCGGCACCTGCGAAGGCTGCTGCGTGAAGGTGTAGGGCCACTGGTTGTCGGCCTGCCCCAGGCTCGCCATCCGTGAATTGAAGGTCGCCTGGTCGCCGCCGAAATAGACGCTGTTGACGTAGGTGAACAGCGGTTTCAGGTCGATGAAAGCCACCTTCTGCTCCGACTTGGAGATCACCACCGCCACCCCGCCCTTGGCATAGCGGCCGTAATTGGCACCGCCGGGCAGGAAGCTCTGCCGATTGCTCTGACTGGTCAGCGGCGTCTGCCAGGCGATCCCGCGGCCGTTGATGTCCAGCGTGAGCCATTGGTTCAGCCCGGTCGTGACCGCGATCTCGGTCGGCGCCGTCATCCCCGGCAGGTCGACGTAGCCC
>Ga0182007_10001750_pt1 | contig 11422 bp, 7 predicted proteins | sample Sormic07211113_1_FD_123023 | JGI IMG/M metagenome (GOLD analysis project Ga0182007, IMG submission 123023) | Rhizosphere microbial communities from Sorghum bicolor, Mead, Nebraska, USA - 072115-113_1 MetaG | ecosystem: Host-associated > Plants > Roots > Rhizosphere | place: USA: Nebraska... | reverse complement strand
TCGATGTAGATCAGCGCAGAGCCATCGTCGCGCTGCTTGACCAAATGCGAATCCCAGAGCTTGTCGTAGAGCGTTTTGCCGGCCATCAGACGGTTTCCTCATCAGCTTGTTTCTATGCCCCGGATCTTGAGTAATTCAATAACCCCTTGGCTTGTGAGGTCGATCCTAGGGGGTTACATTAAATAACTCAAATTCATATTTTTTATGCTTTGCATAACCAACTGGAATGCCACTGAGACCTCATTATGGACCTCGCCAACCTCAACGCCTTTATCGCGATTGCCGAGACCGGAAGCTTCTCCGGCGCCGGCGAACGGCTGCACCTGACGCAACCGGCCATCAGCAAGCGCATCGCCGGGCTGGAGCAGCAATTGAAGGTGCGACTGTTCGATCGACTGGGCCGGGAAGTCGGCCTGACCGAAGCCGGCCGCGCCTTGCTGCCACGGGCCTATCAGATCCTCAATGTACTGGATGACACCCGCCGCGCCCTGACCAACCTGACTGGCGAAGTGACCGGTCGTCTGACATTGGCCACCAGCCATCACATCGGCCTGCATCGCTTGCCACCCTTATTAAGGGAGTTCACCCGACGTTACCCGCAAGTGGCGCTGGATATTCAGTTCCTCGATTCGGAAGTGGCCTACGAAGAAATCCTCCATGGCCGCGCTGAACTGGCAGTCATCACCCTTGCACCGGAACCTCACACATTGGTCAAGGCCACGCCCGTGTGGGACGACCCACTGGATTTCGTGGCCGCCCCAGAGCATCCGCTGATCAGCAACGGTGCGGTCAGCCTGGCGGACATTGCCCTGCACCCCGCGGTTTTCCCCGGCGGCAACACCTTTACCCACCACATCGTGCAACGCCTGTTCGAGGCCCAGGGCCTGACGCCGAACATCGCCATGAGCACCAATTATCTGGAGACCATCAAGATGATGGTCTCGATCGGCCTGGCCTGGAGCGTTTTGCCGCGCACCATGCTGGATGAGCAAGTGGCGCGCATACCTTTGCCGGGCATACAGCTCACTCGCCAGCTAGGCTATATCCTGCACACCGAACGGACGCTGTCGAACGCGGCAAAGGCCTTCATGGCTTTGCTGGATGCACAAATCGATCAGCCAGGGACTCGCGGCTAAGCTGTGCTTCTTCTTTTGTGCTACGCCTATAGAGCCCCAAAACCCTGTGCCTAACGCCCAATTCAGCCCAAGGCCTGTCATCCATGCCCAAATCTGTTGAACGTATGCCGCCAATGCCGCGAATTCAGGCAATTGACCCAAAACGGTCCGAGCAGAGCTGGGAAAGCGCCCCACAGTTGCTCGCGGCCCTCAATGGCGCCCGACTGGGCGCCTGGTATTGGGACATCGAGCGCGGACAGATCAGCTGGTCACGGGGTACTCAGGCGTTGTTCGGCTTCGATCCCCGGCAACCGTTGCCCGAGGATCTGGAATACCTCGACCTGCTGCCCCAGGAGGATCGGGCGAAAGCCATCCGCGCCTTCAATGCAGTGATCGCCGGCGCTCCGCTGGAGCAGGCCATGCACCACCGCATCCGCTGGCCCGACGGCAGCCTGCACTGGCTGGAAATCAACGGCAGCCTGCTACCGGACAAAAACGGCCGGCCACGAATGATCGGGGTCATCCGTGAAATCACCCACCAGCGCCAGCGTGAACAAGCGCTGAGCAGCTCGGAAAAACGCTTCGCCACGCTGTTTCACCTGTGCCCGAATATGGTGCTGCTGACCCGTCAGGAAGACGGCCTGATCAGCGAAGCCAACCAGTATTTCGAAAGCCTGTTCGGCTGGCCGGTGCAAGACGCAATCGGCCGAACCACCCTGGAACTGGGCCTTTGGGTCAACCCGGAGCAACGGGCGGAACTGGTCAAGGCCACCAAGGCCAAAGGTGAGCTGATCAACATGGAGGTGCAATTTCGCGCCAGCAACGGGCAGGTTCACGACGGCATTCTCAGCGCGCAAAAGGTCGAGCTCGAAGGCCAGCCCTATCTGCTGAGCACATTCCTTGACACCACCGAACGCAAAATCGCCGAGCACGCCCTCAAAGACAGCCAGGAACGCCTCGACCTGGCCCTGGATTCAGCACAACTCGGCACTTGGGACTGGCACATCCCCAGCGGCATGCTTTATGGCTCGGCGCGGGCCGCCCAGCTGCATGGTCTGGAGCCCAAACCCTTCCATGAATCCTTCGATGCGTTTTTCGAAGGTGTACCCGGTGAAGAACGCGACACCATGCGCGACGCTTACCGCAGCTTACGCGAAGGCCCGGCCGGCAATTATCAACTGACGTACCGCGTGCAACTGCCGGACGGCAGTTCGCGCTACCTGGAAAGCCGCGCCAGACTCTACCGCGATGATAGCGGCAACCCGCTGCGCATGGCCGGCACATTGCTGGACATCACCGAGCAAGTGGAGCGCGAGCAGCAACTGATAGCGTCGGAAGAGAAATTCGCCACGTTGTTCCAGGTCAGCCCCGACCCGATCTGCGTCACGCGTCAGGACACCGGCCACTTCATCGAGATCAACTCCAGCTTCACCCAGACGTTCGGCTGGAGCACCACCGACGTCATCGGCCGCAGCGCCGACGAAATCGGCCTGTGGGACGCCTCGGCGAAAAGCCTGCAAAGGATCGAGCGGGTCATCCGCGAACAGGGCCTGAACAATGTGGCGATCATCGTTCAACACAAGGACGGGCAATCCCTGACCTGCGTGATCTCCAGCCGCCAGATCAGCGTCGGCGACCAGCCGTGCATCGTCACCACCCTGCGCGACATCACCCAACAGCAACGCTCGGAAGCGGCGCTCAAGGCCAGCGAAGAGAAGTTCGCCAAGGCCTTCCACTCAAGCCCCGACGCCATCACCATTACCGAGCGCGACACTGGACGCTATCTGGAGGTTAACGACGGCTTCTGCCGCCTGACCGGCTACCGTGCCGATGAAGTGGTGGGCCGCACGGTGTATCAGGTCGGCATCTGGGCCGAGGAGAAACAACGCTCGGCGTTGCTGGCCGAACTACAGATCAAGGGCCGGGTTCACCACCTGGAAATGCTCGGGCGCAACAAGCGCGGCGAGTTGCTGACCGTCGAAGTCTCGGTGGAACCGATCACCCTCAACGAAACCGCCTGCCTGCTGCTGACCGCCCGGGACGTCAGCCTGCTGAAAAATGCCGAAGCGCAGATCCGTCACCTGGCCTACCACGACCCGCTGACCAACCTGCCGAACCGCGCGCTGTTGATGGACCGCCTGAGCCAGCAGATCGCCCTGCTCAAGCGCCACAACTTGCGTGGCGCCCTGATGTTCCTCGACCTCGACCACTTCAAGCACATCAACGACTCCCTCGGCCACCCGGTGGGCGATACAGTGCTGAAAATCATCACCGCGCGCCTTGAAGCCAGCGTACGCATGGAAGACACCGTCGCACGCCTGGGCGGCGATGAGTTCGTGGTGCTGCTCAGTGGCCTGGAAGGCTCGCGCACCGACGTCAGCGCTCAAGTCCGGGAACTGGCGGATACCTTGCGCGAATTGCTGTCCGAACCGATGTTCCTCGATGGACAGCGCCTGCAAGTGACGCCGAGCATCGGCATCGCGCTGATCCCCGACCACGGCTCGACCCCGACCGATCTGTTAAAACGCGCCGATATCGCCCTCTACCGCGCCAAGGACTCGGGCCGCAACACCACGCAGATGTATCACAACACCATGCAGAAGGCCGCCAGCGAACGCCTGCGCATGGAGACCGACCTGCGCCTGGCCCTTTCCCGGGGTGAATTCAGCGTGCAATACCAGCCTCAGGTGGACGCCCGCAACAACCGCATTACCGGCGCCGAAGCCCTGGTGCGCTGGCACCATCCGCAACTGGGCGCGCAATCGCCGACCGAGTTCATCAAGGTGCTGGAAGACAGCGGGCTGATTCTGGAAGTCGGCACATGGATCCTCGACGAAGCCTGTGCGGCCTTCAAACGCCTGATCGCCAAAGGCCTGATTGACCCGCTCAATTTCAGCCTGTGCGTGAATATCAGCCCGCGGCAATTCCGTCAGAACGACTTCGTCGAACGCATCGAGCACAGCCTCGGCAGCCACGACCTGCCCTGCTCGTTGCTGAAACTGGAAATCACCGAAGGCATCGTCATCCAGAACCTGGACGACACCATCAGCAAAATGCGACGCCTGAAAAAACTCGGCGTGAGCTTTGCCATGGACGATTTCGGTACCGGTTACTCCTCGCTGACCTACCTCAAGCGCCTGCCGGTCGACACCCTGAAAATCGACCAGTCATTCGTCCGCGACGCCACCACCGACCCCAACGATGCCGAAATCATTCGCGCCATCGTCGCCATGGCCCGCAGCCTGGAACTGGAAGTGATTGCCGAAGGGGTGGAAACCGAGGAGCAACTGGAGTTCTTGCAAGGGCTGGGCTGCCATTTGTATCAGGGGTATTTGCACAGCCGGCCGTTGCTGGTGGAGGAGTTTCAGAAACTGCTCAAATAGTCCGCATGGGAGACGTTCCGTAACAGGTGCTCCAATTGCCAGTTTTTCTTGCAACCTGTAGGGTCGCGCTTTTTTTTACTGCCTCAAAGAGATCAACCATGCAGGATGCAAGCCTCTCCCGTCCGGCCTTGCTGGGCATCGACCTTGGGACCACCAATAGCCTGATCGCCGTTTGGCAGGAAGGTCAGGCGCAGTTGATTCCGAACGCCCTTGGCGATGTCCTCACCCCTTCAGTGGTCAGCCTCGATGAGGACGACAGCATTCTGGTAGGCAAGGCCGCCCGCGCGCGTCTGACCACCCATCCGGAACGCACGGTGGCGGCGTTCAAGCGTTTTATGGGCAGCGACAAACAGTTCGAACTGGGCGGACGGCAATTCAGCCCCGAAGAGCTGTCGGCACTGGTGATCGGCTCGCTCAAGCAGGATGCTGAAGCCTGGCTAGGCCATCCGGTGTATGAGGCGGTGATTTCGGTGCCGGCCTATTTCAGTGACGAGCAACGCAAACGCACGCTGTTTGCCGCCGAACTGGCAGGCCTGACAGTGTCGCGGCTGATCAACGAACCGACCGCCGCGGCCATGGCCTACGGACTGCACGAGCAGAAGTTCGAGCGCACGCTGATTTTCGACTTGGGCGGCGGCACCTTTGATGTCACGGTACTGGAATACGCACTGCCGCTGATCGAAGTGCATGCCTCCACCGGCGACAACTTCCTCGGCGGTGAAGACTTCACCGCCGCGTTGTTGCAGGCCTGCCTGAAAGACTGGCAACTCACCTCTCAACAGATCGATAACCAGGGGTTGGCCAGCCTGGGCGATGCTCTGGAGCAACTCAAATGCAAACTCAGTGAAGGCACCCAGCACCTGAACTGGAACGGCGCCGGTGCCTTGCGCGAGTGGTCGCTGGATGAGGCCGTCGCGCTGAAAATCTGGGAACCGCTGCTGGCCCGGTTGCGCGCCCCCATCGAACAAGCCCTGCGCGATGCACGGCTCAAGCCTCGGGACCTCGACAGCCTGGTGCTGGTCGGAGGCGCAACGCGGATGCCTGTCGTGCAGCAGATGGTCGCCACGCTGTTCGGGCGCCTGCCCTATCGCCACCTCGACCCGGACACGATTGTCGCACTGGGCGCCGCTACCCAGGCAGCGTGCAAGGCCCGAGACAGCGCAATCGAGGAGCTGATTCTCACTGACGTATGCCCATACACGCTGGGCATTTCGACCCGTCGCGGTGAGGACGTCAGCGGCGCCTTCTCGCCGATCATCGAACGCAACACCGTGATCCCGACTTCTCGGGTGCAACGCTTCTACACCACCCATCCGCAGCAAGACCACATCCGTATCGAGGTCTATCAGGGAGAGCGGCCGTGGGTGCGGGATAATATTTTCATCGATGCCTTCGACGTCGCGGTAGCACCCAGCGACCAGACGCAAGCCCTGGATGTGCGCTTCAGCTACGACATCAACGGTTTGCTTGAAGTCGACGTGACCCTGCTGGCCAGCGGCGAACGCCACAGCCACAGCATCGATCGCAGCCCCACCGGGCTCGACCCACAATCACGGAAAAGCAGCCATGAGCGGCTCAAAGCCCTGAAAATCCATCCACGGGACGCGCTGCCCAATCGCACTCTGCTGGCGCGACTGGAGCGTGCATGGACGCAAAGCCTGGGCGACGAACGCGAACAAATTGCCGATTGGCTGGATACTTTTACCGCCGTGCTCGGTGGCCAGCAATCGGTGGAGATTGCCAGCCATCGGTCACAACTCAATAAAGCACTGGATCAGCTGCGCCTTTAGCCATTAAGCCGCCGCAGAGTCGCCTGCAAGCCACCGGGCAGCGTGTCCTCACCGGCGCTGCCCGGCGGCACACCATAGCGGTTAGGCAGCTTGTCGCCGGGAAAGCCGAACAACACCAGAGGCAGGAACGGCAATACCGGCGTCAGACAGGCAAAGATCAGCAGCGTGGGAATCCCCCGCCCCATGTCATGCAGCCGACGCAGAATCGCACTGAGCAACAGCGCGATGCCCAGCAGCATGACAACTCCCAAGACAACGGTGCCATTGAGCAGCACCATGATCGGGGTGATCAGCACACCTCCCAGCACCTGCCCGATAAACGCCTTGCGCCCCAATCGAGAGCCCAAGCGCCAGACCGCAGTGGACGGCACCGGGCGCGTGTCGCTTTTGGCCAGGAGCAGACGCTCACTCCAGGACAGCAAGGCAGTCAATGCCAGACGCAGGCCCACACTGTTCGCGGCGTCATCCTTGCCACGCTGCAACTGTTGCAGCACCTTGGTCCTGGGCACTCCTGAGGCGCCATAACGAATCAGACTTTTCAGCGTATCGAGGACTTCATAGACCAGCAGCTTGTCGACGTCGAAATCCGTCAGCACTTTGCGCGGTGGCCAAACAGGCTCTCCTTTGATCAAACCATTACGAAACGCTTCGAACCAACCATCTTCACAACTGATAGCGGCGATGGATTGCAACAGTGCGCGATGCTGCTCGGCGTCAAGGCTCGGGTCGTGATACAGCACACCCCAGAGCAGCATCAGCCCCAGCAAATCCTCGCCGCACGCATCAGGATCACTTTCAATGCAGGTATAGAGCTGCGCATTAGCGGGCAGTGCTGCGCTGTCGAGGGCCTGTTGCACATTGAACAGCTGCTGCACGAGCAGGCCATGAACCGGGTCGGTACCTTGCAGCCACCCCAGCAAACCCGCGCAGTTACCTTGCTCGCGCTGCAGGCGCCGCAATAACGGCTGAAGCCGACTCAGGGGGTGAGCCGGGTTGAGCTCCAGTCGCTCCAGACATTGGGTATCGATCAACGTCAGCCAACGTTCCGGCTGTTCGAGCAACGCCAACAGGAATACAGTTTGAGCGTGCCATTGCCACGCAGCCTCGCCTTGCGCAATGACCGGCAGGACTGCGCCTCGCTGCCCCAACTGGACCAGCAGACTCAAGCTGCGCAAGTTCACGTCCGCTTCTGCGTCCAGCAAATCAAATACCTGATCGATCCGCACCAGGGCAGACTGATCGTAGCCCCGCAGCCTGCTCAGCCACAGGCGGCAAATCTTGTGCGGCTCGCCTTTTGTCAGTTCCTCGGCCAGTTTCGGTTCAACTGAACGACTGTTGAGAAAGACCTTCATTGCCAACGGAATCGGCGCCTGGTTCAACCAACAGAGTTGCTGCTCTGCCTGATACTTGAACCCGGTCAACACCAACCCCTCAAGGGCATCGAACGGATGCGGCTCGTCCAGTATTTGTTGCAACAACCCCACATCCCCACGATGCAAGGCCCATGCATGCTGGTATAGACGCTGCAAGCGGGAATCCGCATGCTCTCCTAGCAGCAATGCCAGCAGAGGCAGTTCATCCCCCGTCATTCGCCAATCGACAAATGCGCCTGCCAAACCTTGCAGATCGAGTTGCCCGACCCCAAGCCAGCGAGCCAACGTTTCGGGACGCTGTGAAGGGCTGCCATATTCTTGAGTAACATCGTCAAGGTCATGGGACCAGTCACGGAAATTTTCCAAACGGTCGAATGCCTGGATCAGCAGCGCGAGAAAGTCCGGCTGACGTTTGGCACAAAGCTCCAGCAAGCAGCTTTCGGCCTTCGGATGACGGTACTCCAGCCAGAGCCGGATCCAGCAAGGCAGCGCTTGATCTTCAAGGCCCAACAAACTGCTTTGGCAAGCCAACAGATAAAGCCAATCGCTATCGTCTGGTGCTTGCCCCTGTCGTTCGACGCACAGTTGCAGCAGGCCTGCACCACCGATACCGGCTTGAGTGAACTGCACCAGTAAGCGCTTGATGAATACTTCGTCCGACGGCAGCGGCAGACAGGTGTGATGGCTGGCGAAGTCTTCGAATTCATGGAGCGGCCGATGCTCAAAGAGGTAGTCGAGGCTACGGGCATACCACAGGGTTTCCATCTGCACAGGCTCGGACCAGCCACTCATCAGTGTCGTGTCGAACGGGTCTGGCTTCTTGATGCGTTGCAGGAACTCTTCGACTTTATTCGCCTGCTCGAACTCAAGATCCAGCAGTTGATGCTCCCACCCCATTCGTTGCGCCAGCAGATTCGCGCAGCGGTAAGACAACGGTCCGGCATTGGTCAATGGGTGAAACAGCCCCCAACTGAGGTCATCAAGTGTGTCCAGAGGCAGCTGATCCAACGCTTTGACAAATGCTCGCCAGGCCTGCGGATGGAAGCGTCGAGCCGGATCTTCGAGCAACGCGTAAAAATCCACCAAAGTTTGCGGAATCTCGGGAACACTAGCGTCCTCATCTTCGACTTCGACCTCTTCATGACGGGCAAAGCGGGTGGCACTTTCATAGGCGACACGCAGCGCCTGAAAGCCTTCGGGATCACTCTCCGGGTGATGTTGCGGCAAACGCGCGCGGTAGGCATCTCGAATCAGTGCCTGATCTTTGGTGGGCTCTATACCCAAGCGTGTCCAGCAACTCATGACCAGTCGAACTCCCCCAGGGACGCCGGGCGCGGCGGCGGATCGAGGTCTATGTGCCAGGGCAAGTCGGTCAGGAAAGAAGGGATGTCGCGCGCAAGACCTCGTGCAATGAAAGCGCTACCCGAAGACTCCCCTTGCCGATCAAGCTCGTGAGCCATCTGTTCGTCGCTGTTACCCAGACAGCTCCAGAACGCATGACCAGCCAAGAAACCGTTGAAATAAGAAAACCAACTGCCGTAATGGTATTGCGCCCTTACAGCCAGTCGGGCATGCAACCAAAGACTCTCGGATAAATCGATCCACTCATTGCGCAAGCCACAGCGCAAGAGAAACCCCATACGCCCGAGATCCCAGGCCCTGATACCACCCGGTCCACATCCACCAAAGGTACGCCCGGCGAATTCGTGCAAATCGCGCTCACGGGGGGACAGTGTTTCAAGCAGTGCCTGCCATTCGCCAGGCAAGCAACGCTGCCACGCCCGATACGCTCCATCGAGGTGTGAGGCATGACCGTCGTCCGCCATCCCTTCGAGCATGCTCAACAACTGCGGCCGGTCATTGATGCCCCAGCTGCATTGCAGGTCAATAAATTGCGGATCGGAGTAGAAAGCAGGCTCGTCGTAATCGGCACGAGGATTAAGGGCCACCATCGGCGCAGAAAGACCGCACAGCCAACGCTGTTGTATCTCTTCCATGAAAAAAAGCTCCGGGCCGACCAGGCAGAATGTGGGGTCGGCAAAACTGGCGCGGATTGTAGAGAAGCCGCCATAAGGCGGTAAAGCTTGCATGACCGTTTTGGCGGAAAAACAAAAAGGCCCCGACAAGTCGGGGCCTTCATTCAGCGGGTTACAGCCTGTTCAGACGAATGTATTTCTTCCAATGACTCAGTGCTGCAGAGCCGGTTTTTCCGCCCCGTTGATCGGGATGCGTTTGGCTTTCGCTTCTTCCGGGATCACACGCAGCAGGTCGATACTCAGCAAACCGTTGCGCAGTTCGGCGGCCTTGATTTCGATGTGGTCCGCCAGACGGAACGACAGTTTGAAGGCGCGCTGTGCGATGCCTTGGTACAGGTAAGTGACGTTTTCGTCCGCGTCACGTTTGCCGCCACTGATGGTCAGTACACCTTTTTCTACTTGCAGGTCCAGGTCGTCTTCCTGGAAACCGGCGGCCGCCACAACGATGCGGTATTGATCATCACCGTATTTTTCAACGTTGTAGGGTGGATAGGTGCTGCCTGGCTCATTGCGCAGGGCGGTTTCGAACAGGTCGTTGAAACGGTCGAAACCTACCGAGGAACGGAACAGTGGGGCCAAGGAAAATGCAGTACTCATGATTCAAATCTCCTGAACATAATCAGCAAGTTTTTTTGTCTCCGCGACCCGAATTCGGCATCGCGTAATCCTTAGATAAGGACCGCTGATTACTTTTCAAGAGATTATTTTCAGATTTTTTTCAAGCAGACTCAGGCGGCTTCAGACACCTGCAACCCCAGTAAACGCGAGACCTGATCCAGCTCGGTTTCACGACGCAGGACGCCGAACAACTCTACCGCTTCGGGATAATTACGGGTCAGCATTGCCAGCCACTGCTTCAGGCGACCCGGCGATTGGCGTGGTGTCATCTGGGCCTTGGCTTGCAGCCAGAAATCCTGAATCAGCGGCAGCAGCTCGGTCCAGGTCATCTCGACGACCTCCTCACCGGCCCGCGCCGCAGCGATCTGCCTTGCCAGATCCGGACGCGACACCAGGCCACGACCGAGCATGATGTCTTCGACGCCGCTGATCTCGCGGCAACGTCGCCAGTCCTCCACGCTCCAGATGTCACCGTTGGCGAACACTGGCACCTTGACCACGTCCTGGACCCGCGGGATCCATTCCCAGTGAGCTGGCGGCTTGTAGCCATCCGTTTTGGTCCGCGCGTGAACCACGATGTGCGCCGCGCCGCCTTCGGCCAGGGCTGTGGCGCAAACCAGCGAGCCATCGGGACTGTCGAAGCCCAGGCGCATTTTGGCGGTCACTGGAATGTGCGCTGGCACCGCACGGCGGACATGTTCGACGATTTCGTTGAGCAGCTCAGGCTCTTTGAGCAGAACGGCGCCACCGCGCGACTTATTGACGGTCTTGGCCGGGCAGCCGAAGTTCAGGTCGATGACTTCGGAACCCAATTCGCAGGCCAGTGCAGCGTTTTCCGCCAGGCACACCGGATCGGAGCCAAGCAGTTGCACCCGCAGCGGCACGCCGGAGGCGGTACGGGCGCCGGTCAGCAGTTCCGGGCCGAACTTGTGGTAGTAGGCAGGCGTGAGCAGCTGATCGTTGATCCGAATGAACTCGGTTACACACCAATCGATACCGCCCACACGGGTCAGCACGTCCCGCAGGATGTTGTCGACCAACCCCTCCATGGGCGCCAAAGCAATTTGCATGAAAAACACACTCAACGAAAAACGTGCGGCAGTTTAC
>Ga0182007_10001746_pt1 | contig 11431 bp, 8 predicted proteins | sample Sormic07211113_1_FD_123023 | JGI IMG/M metagenome (GOLD analysis project Ga0182007, IMG submission 123023) | Rhizosphere microbial communities from Sorghum bicolor, Mead, Nebraska, USA - 072115-113_1 MetaG | ecosystem: Host-associated > Plants > Roots > Rhizosphere | place: USA: Nebraska... | reverse complement strand
CGAGAAGGAGGCGGTCGTACTCATTGAACAAATTCCTCGAACAACTCTCCGGCCCGCTGTCGATAGCTGGCCCACGAAAAGGCATCGCCGGACTGGCGCGCCATGGACCGGGCCGCATGCAACTGCTCGGGCCTTTGCGCCAGTTGCCGCAACTGTGCGTGCAACGACTCCACCCCCGGCTCGACGATCCAGCCACTGCCCGGAAAGGCCTCGATCATCGCCTTGGCGCCGGTGTTCGTCGAGACCACGGCGGGTGTGCCGCATGCCATGGCCTCGGCGACCACCATGCCGAACGAATCGAAGCGCGAGGGCAGCAGCAGGCAGTCGGCGCGCGCGAGAATCGAGAACAGCTCGCCCTGCGGCACGTTCGGCGTATGGCGGGCATGGGGCGTGGCCAGGACCGCGCGCAGCAACTCGGCGTCGGCGACGCCGCCGACGAACTCCAGGTCATAGGCGATGCCTTCGGCATGCAGCCGCCGGAAGCTGGCGACGATGCTGTCGATCGACTTGAGCCGGCTCAGCGCGCCGGCGAAGACGAAGCGCGGCGGGCCGTCATGGGCCTGCCAGCCGGGCAGGCCGAGCGGCCGCTCGGCGCCGAGCATCATGGGCCGGACCTTGTCGGCCGGCACGCCATTCGCGGTGTAGCTCTCCGCGGCAAGTGGCGAGCAGGTCAGAATCAGGTCGGCCAACCGGATCTCCTCGTCCTTGCGGCGATTGATCTCAGGCGTGTAGGGGGTCGCCGGCGTGCCCAGCAGCCGGGCCGCGGTCTGGTGGTGGAAGGCGGCCGCATCCAGCACGCAGCGCGCGCCGATCGCCTTGGCTGCCTGGAAGGTGTGGAAGGCCGCGTTTTCGTAGGCGACGACGACCTTGGGCCTGAATTGCCGGATTTGCCGCGCGGCCCAGTGGTCGAACCAATGGAACACGCGGTGGACCACGTCGGAACCCGGTATGCCGAGATTCACCCGGTTCGACATCCGCAGGGCCAGCTGGAAGCGCGCCGGATGGCGCCGCAGCGCGCGCGGGATGTCGACGGTGCGGACCTTCGAGCGGTAGCCGGCGGGCAGCCACCATGGCAGCGTTTCGCCTTCGGCCACCACCGGCACGCCGGACCAGAACGACTGCAGCAGCGAACGCTCGTACAGCGCCAGGGCGAGCTGGTGCGAATGCTGCAACCCGGGATGGGTGACCAGGACCGGGGTCATGGCCGCGGCTCGACGCCGTGCACGGGCGAATTCGCCGGACCGGCCGGATCGGCACGGCGTCCGATCCAGGCCTCGAAAGGCGGGAGCAGGGCGACCGGGTCGTAGCAGAGGTCGGCGGGGCGTGCGTTCAGGCGGATGACCGCCGGATTGCCGGTGGCGACCGCCAGCGGCGGCACGTCCTTGGCGACCACGGCGCCCGCGCCCACCACCGCACCGTAGCCGATCGTGACGCCCGGGAGGATGGTTGCACCGACGGCGATCCAGGCGTAGTCGTCGATGCGTACCGGTTTCTTGAAAGACCGCCAGCCCGGATCCCCGACATGATGGCTGGCCGTGAGGATCGTGACCCGGTCGTTGATGACGACGCGCGATCCGATGCGGACCTGGTCGAGGGCGACGATTTCCGTCGAGCCCGAGATGAAGCAGTGCTCGCCGACGCTCAGATGGGAGGCCGGGCCCTTGAGCGCGAAGCGGTCGAGGATCGACAGCGCGCCCACCTGGACCCCGCGGGCGCGGAAACTGCGCCGCGCCATGACGATCTTGAGCAGCGCGACGGAATGCAGGGCCCGCTTGGCCCAGACGATGCACCAGCGCCGCGATCCGAGCGCCGGGCGTTCGCGCAAGCTCCACAAGTAGCTGATATCGCTCACGAGGAAACCTCCGTGCTGCGCACTGCGGTGCGAGCCCCCTTCGGAGCGGCCGGGCGGGGGCTCATCGCCTGGCCTCGCTGCGCATCGCCCTGAGGGCGGCGACATGGGCATCGACGCAATGCGGCTCGTACCATTGGCGCGCCTGGCGGCCGACGGTGCGTGCGTCGACGTTTTCGAGCGCGGCGAAGCCGGGCAAGTAATTGAAGTTGGCGACCAGCCCGTCGTGCGGCCGGTAGTCTTCCCAGAGCAGGATCGGGCACAGGCCGTGGGCGCTGTAGGCGGCCAGCACGCCGCTCTTCGAGGCGTAGTCCAGGGGATACGAGAGGGCGCCATAGCTGGCGCCTGAGAGGGCTTGGCTGACCGCCTGCGCCGACAGCTTGCCGTGCACGACGGCCTTCTCCTGGACCAGGCGCTGCGCCAGTTGGGCATCCTGCAGCGGCGGTCCGATGTCGTGAATGACCAGGCCCCTGCGGCGAGCGCAGTCGAACACTTCGCCACCGGCCCATTGATAGACGTTGGCGCGCACGCCGGGACCGCCGAAGACGACCAGGTGCGGCGCCCTGTCGGCGTCGATCGATGCCGGCTCGCCCACGTTCGAAAACACGGGCAGCACCCGATGCGGTGCGGCGCCGCGCCGCGCCAGCAGCCAGCGGCCGGACTCCTCCCGGTTGGTCAGCCAGAAATCCGAGAGATCGAGCAGTTCGCGGGCAATCCGCTTCTGCCAGGCGCCGAGCCAGAAGGCGGAACCCCAGGGCGGACTGGAGGCGTACAGCTCGTGGAACACCACGCCGAAGGCCTGGAAGCGGCTGCGCAGGCGGCGCACCTGCTCGACCAGCCAGAGCGGCACGCCGCGCTTGTGGTAGCCGTAGCCGCTGAAATGCAGCAGCAGGCAGTCGCCCGAAAGCGACGAGATATCGGTCGTGCGGGTCATCTCGAACGGCGGCGCCTGCAGCGACTGGCCGATCACGCTCGCATAGTCCCGCACGCCGCCGGAGCCCGGCGGAACGAGGGATAGAAAGGAGGCGCCCATGGTGGGAATGCAGCCGCTACGGGCCGCCTCAGGCGACCAGTGCTTCGCTGCAGAAATCTTCGTAGGCGTGCTCGATGCCGGCGCGCAAAGTCACCTCGGGCGTCCAGCCGAGCCCGCGGATGCGGGAGACGTCCAGCAGCTTTCGCGGCGCGCCGTCGGGCTTGCTGGTGTCGTAGTGGATGCGGCCCTGATAGCCCACCACCTCGCTCACCAGCTGCGCGAGCTCGGCGATCGACAGGTCTTCCCCGCTGCCGACGTTGAGGTGGCTGGTCATCACTTCGGTCTGGGCGGCATAGGTCTCGCGCGGCAGGTCCATCACGTGCACGCAGGCGCGCGCCATGTCGTCGACGTGGAGGAACTCCCGCTTCGGCGAGCCGGTACCCCAGATCACGACGCTCGGCGCGCCGTGGGTCTTCGCTTCGTGGAAGCGCCGGATCATCGCCGGCAGCACGTGGCTGTTCTCCGGGTGGTAGTTGTCGCCCGGCCCGTAGAGATTGGTCGGCATCACGCTGCGGAAGTCGCAGCCGTACTGGCGGTTGTAGCTTTCGCAGAGCTTGATGCCGGCGATCTTGGCGACCGCATAGGGCTCATTGGTCGGTTCGAGCTTGCCGGTCAGCAGGGCGTCTTCCGACATCGGCTGCTGCGCGAGCCGCGGGTAGATGCAGCTGGAGCCGAGGAACAGCAGCCTGGCGACGCCGCTGCGCCACGATTCGTGGACCAGGTTGGCTTCGACCATCAGGTTCGAATAGATGAACTCGGCCGGATAGCTGTTGTTGGCGTGGATGCCGCCGACCTTCGCGGCCGCGACATAGACCTCCTCGGGGCGCTCTTCGGCGAAGAAGGCGCGCACCTGCGCCTGCTCGGTGAGGTCGAGCTCGTCGCGGCTGCGGGTGATGATCCGGGTGTAGCCCCGCGCTTCGAGGCATCGCACGATGGCGCTGCCGACCATGCCGCGATGTCCAGCGACGAAAATCCGCTTGTTCAACTCATTCATTGAAATCTCGTCAGGGCGCTGTTGGAAAATTCAGGCGAGCTTCTTCGCGTCGCCGATGTCGACCGACTCTACATCGGCGAACCGCACGATGTCGTCCTCGCCCAGGTAGCCGCCGGTCTGGACCTCGACCACTTCGAGGGCCATCTTGCCGGCGTTCTCCAGCCGATAGACCGCGCCGACGGGGATGTAGATCGACTCGTTCTCCTTGACCAGCACCGTCTTGTCGTCGCACACCACGCGCGCCGTCCCCTTGACCACCACCCAGTGCTCGGCGCGATGGTGGTGCATCCGCAGCGCCAGCCGCGCACCCGGCTTGACCGTCAGCCGCTTGACCGCGAAGCGCTCGCCGTCGTCGATGCTGTCGTAGGCGCCCCAGGGTCTTGGAATGCGGCGGTGCCGGGTGGCCTGGCTGTGGCCGTGGGTGGTCAGCAGCGCGACCACGTCCTTGACCTGCTCGGCGCAGTCGCGGTGCACGACCAGCAGCGCGTCCGGCGTGTCGACCACCAGCAGGTCCTTGGTGCCGAGCGCCACCACCGGGCGGCTCGGCGCGTGAATGAAAGTGTTGGTCGCGCCCATGGCGAAGCCCTGGCCGCTGATCCGGTTGCCGTTGGCATCGGTGTCGTGGAGGTCGGCCACTGCGTTCCAGCTGCCGACATCGCTCCACCGTCCCTGGAAAGGGACGACCGCGACCCGATCGCATTTCTCGAGCACCGCGTAGTCGATGCTCTGGCTGCGGCAGCGCCCGAAGGCCGCGCTGTCCATGCGCAAGAAGTCGCCGTCGGTTTCGATCGCGACGGTGGCCAGCCTGCAGCTTTCCAGGATGTCCGGGGCATGCGCCTGGAGCGCCGCGATCAGGACCTTGGCCTGGACCAGCAGGATGCCCGCATTCCACAGGTGGCCGCCTTCGAGCAGCATTTGCTCGGCGCGCTCCGCCGCCGGCTTCTCGATGAAGGCGGCGACCGCATGGCCGGCCTCGTTGCCCAGTGCGGCCTCCAGCGGCTGGCCTTGGCGGATGTACCCGTAGGCCGTGCTGGGGAACGACGGATCGACGCCGAAGGTCACGAGGTAGCCGGCCTGCGCCGCCGGGATGCCCTTCTGAATGGTGGCGACGAAGCGATCGGCTTCCGGGATGTGATGATCGGCCGGCGCGAACAGCAGCAGTTCCTCGGGGTCGGCCAGCAGCGCGATGGCCGCCATCGCCGCGGCGGTGTTGCGGGCCACCGGCTCGAGCAGCTGCTTGCCGCTCACCAATGCGGCGTCGATCGCCTCCTGCACCAGGAACCGGTGCTCCTCCGCGGCCACGCAGGTCACTTCGGGATTGAGCCGGCGCAGACGCTCGAGCGTCAGCAGCAACAGGCTCTTGTCGCCGATCAGCGGCGCGAACTGCTTGGGCAGCGTCTTGCGCGACAGCGGCCAGAGCCGGGTGCCGCTGCCGCCGCACAGGATGACCGGCTGGATGCGGGTCACCGTGAACCTTCCCCGCTGACGACGGCGCGCACGGTCCGGAACAGAATCTTGATGTCGAGCCACAGCGACCAGTTGGTGACGTATTCCACGTCGAGCTCGACCCGGCGCGCATAGGAGAGCCGGTTTCGGCCGCTGACCTGCCAGAGGCCGGTGATCCCGGGGCGCATCGCGCAGTAGTGCGTCCAGCCGCGGCCGTAGAGGCTGCGCTGGCGCTCCATGCAGGGGCGCGGGCCGACCAGGCTCATGTCACCCTTGAGCACGTTCCAGAACTGCGGCAACTCGTCCAGGCTCAGCTTGCGGATGAGCGCGCCGATCGGCGTGATGCGGGGGTCCTTTTCCAGCTTCTGGAAGGTGTCCCACTCGGTGCGCGCCATGTCACTGCGGCTCAGGAACTCGTCCAGGACATGGTCCGAATTGCGCACCATCGAGCGGAACTTGTAGAAGCGGAAGCGCTGGCCGCGTTCGCCGAGTCGTGTTTGCCAGAAGTGCACCGGCCGGCCCATGCTGATCAGCACGCCCAGGGCCACCATGAGGTAGAGCGGTCCGAAGAGGGTGAAGAAGACCAGCGCCCCGACGATGTCGATGGCGCGCTTGACGACGCGCTGAGCGAGCGAAAGCCGGGGCGGGCTGGACTCCAGCGGCGGCGCGGACGGGCCCCCGCCGTCCGGGGGAAAGCGTCGGACCACGTTGCCGGTGGTTGTCGAGTCGGAACGAAACATCTGAAATTCCCCCGTAACGGGTACTGCCTCAACCTAGAGCGGGGCAGTGTAACGCTTTACTACTATCGGCAAGAATTTGAACATATGTCGCGGCCTTCGTGGTGTCAGCAAAAGCCTTACATAGTCCTCCAAAAGGCGTAGGCTGGTCCCTCTTCTTCGGGTCTCAACAAGAGACAGGGGCCGGCTCAGCGATTTCGAAGTCAGTGTAGTCCTTTTGTATAACAAATTGTTAACGCGGACGAACATCCTGGTGTTGTTTCTGCACACCATTCGCGCTTTTGCGGATTAATACCGATGGTTTCGTTTGTGAAACGCCCCCTGGCGCCCCGGGTTGCCTGCCAAACCAGCCGATGAACGGTCGAGAATCGGCGACGGGCGTAATTCAGAAACGAAAAAGGGAGGCCGAAAGGCCTCCCTTGAATGAGATGCGTCAGAGAGGAGACCGGCTCTCGCCGGCGCTCCGCCACCGCCTCAGTGCGTCGCGCCGACGCCGCGTGCTGCGTCCTCGAAGGGCAGCGTCATCGATCCCAGGTCGCGGCGGGTCTCCACCAGCACCAGCGGACCCTCGTCGATCACGATCGCCGGCGGGCGCTCGCGGGGCACATGCTGGGGCTTGGGCTCGGCGGCAATCGCAGCCCGCACCTCGGCCACGCGTTCGGCGTCCGAGTTGACCCAGTGCAGACCCGAGCCTTCCGCCACCTGGGCCAGTTCGTCGAGCGGCAGCTCGAAGGGCTGGACCTTCGGCAGGGCCCGCGAGGAGGGCGCCTTGGCCTCGACCACGATCGGTGCCGCGGGCGGCGCGACCGGGCGCTCCGTGCGCACCGGCGCCGGCGGCAGGCTCGACCGCACGACGACTTCTTCCGCTTCGACAGGGGCAGTGGCCGCGGGCGCGGTCTCAGCCTCGCCGGCTTCCTCGCGCGGGCCGCGCTCGCGCCGGTCACGACCGTAGCGGTCGCGCGAACGGCCGCGGCGTTCTTCGCCGTCACGGCGCGGTGCCGCCTCGCCCTGGTCTTCGCTGCCCGGGGCGTCGGAGGCGCCGACCACGCCCGCTTCGGGCATTGCCGAATCGGCGCCGCCCGCTGCTTCCGGCAGGCGTGCCGGCGCGTCGCCGCGCCGCTCGCGCCGGCCGTCGCCTCGCTCACCGCGCGGCGGGCGGTCTTCGCCACGCCCGCTGCGTGCGCCGCGCTCGTTCGGAGCGCTGTCCGGGCTGGCTTCGCCCTGGGCGTCGCGGGCCGTGTCGCCACTGCGTTCGCGGCCGCCGTCGCCGTTGCGCTCGCTGCGTTCACGGCGCTCGCCGCGTCCGCTGCGCGGTGCGCGTTCGGCCGGGACGGCTGTTTCGCTGCCCTCGCCGGCATTCGGCACGAGCGCCTGGACGTCGAATTGCACGTCGGCGGCTTCGGCCGGCAACTGGCGGGCTTCGCCGTCGCGGCGTTCGCCGCGGCCGCGGCGCTCGCCTTCGCGCGGGGCGCGGGCCTCGCGCGGTTCACGCGCCTCGCGGGGCTCCCTCGGTTCACGGACCTGGCTGTCGGTGCGCGCCTCGCCGCGGGTTTCGCGGCCTTCGCGGCGCTCGCCATCACGGCGCTCGCCGCCACGGCCGCCGCGGCGTTCGCCGCCACGGCCTTCGCCACCGCGGGCCTCGCCATCCCGGCCGCCGCGGCCTTCACCACGGCCGCCACGGCGTTGCTCGCCGTCGCGCGCGGTGCGCGCGCCTTCGCCATCGCGTCCGCCGCGTCCATCGCGGCCTTCGCGGCGCGGCTTCGGCGCCTCGACCGGAATCACGGCCGGTGCCGGCGCCGGCGCGGCGGCCGGGGTGCCGCCGAACAGGCTCTTGATCCAGCCGAACAGGCCGGATTCGGCCGATTTCGCAGGCACCGCCACCGGTGCGGGGGCTGCGACGGGCGCCGGTGCCGCCACCGGCGGACGCACCGCTTCGGGCTTCGGCACCGCGACCGGCGCCGGCGCGTCGGGCAGCACGCCCTTGATCACCGGCGTCTGCTTGTTGGTCGGCTCTTGCGATCGGCGCGTGACCGAGGTCGGGTCCTCGATCTCGTCGGCCATCTTGTAGCTGGCCTCGATGTGGTCGAGGCGCGGATCGTCGTGCTTCAGGCGCTCGAGCTTGTAGTTGGGCGTCTCGAGCGTCTTGTTGGGCACCATCAGCACGGTCACGCGCTGCTTGAGTTCGATCTTGGCGATCTCGGGACGCTTCTCGTTCAGCAGGAACGACGCCACCTCGACCGGCACCTGGACATGCACGGCGGCCGTGTTGTCCTTCATCGACTCTTCCTGAATGATGCGCAGGATCTGCAGCGCGCTCGATTCGGTGTCGCGGATGTGGCCCGAACCGCCGCAGCGCGGGCAGGGGATCGACGAGCCTTCGCTGAGCGCCGGCTTCAGGCGCTGGCGGCTCATTTCCATCAGGCCGAACTTGCTGATCGAGCCGAACTGGACGCGGGCGCGGTCTTGCCGCAGCGCGTCGCGCAGGCGGCTTTCGACCTCGCGACGGTTCTTCGACTCGTCCATGTCGATGAAGTCGATCACGATCAGGCCGCCGAGGTCGCGCAGGCGCATCTGGCGCGCCACTTCGTCGGCCGCTTCGAGGTTGGTGCGGGTCGCGGTCTCCTCGATGTCGCCGCCCTTGATGGCGCGGGCCGAGTTGACGTCGACCGAGACCAGCGCCTCGGTGTGGTCGATCACGATCGCGCCGCCGCTCGGCAGCTGCACCGTGCGGGCATAGGCCGATTCGATCTGGTGCTCGATCTGGAAGCGGCTGAACAGGGCGGCGTCGTCGCGGTAGCGCTTCACCCGGGCGGCATGCTCGGGCATCACGTGCGCCATGAACTGCTGCGCCTGGTCGTAGATGTCGTCGGTGTCGATGAGGATGTCGCCGATGTCGTGATTGAAATAGTCACGGATCGCGCGGATCACCAGCGAGGATTCCTGGTAGATCAGGAAGGCGCCCTTGGCGCCCTTGGCGGCGCCGTCGATGGCGCTCCAGAGCTTGAGCAGGTAGTTCAGGTCCCATTGCAGCTCGGGCGCCGAGCGGCCGATGCCGGCGGTGCGGGCGATGATGCTGGCGCCCTTCGGGTACTCCAGCTGGTCCATCGCCTCCTTGAGCTCGGCCCGGTCGTCGCCCTCGATGCGCCGGCTGACGCCGCCGCCGCGCGGATTGTTCGGCATCAGCACGACATAGCGGCCGGCCAGCGAGATGAAGGTCGTCAGGGCCGCGCCCTTGTTGCCGCGCTCTTCCTTCTCGACCTGAACCACCAGTTCCTGGCCTTCGCGGATCGCGTCCTGGATCCGGGCCTGGCTGGCCGAGACGCCCTCGGCGAAGTACTGCTTGGAGATTTCCTTGAACGGCAGGAAGCCGTGGCGGTCTTCGCCGTAGTCGACGAAGCAGGCTTCCAGCGAAGGCTCGACGCGCGTGACGACGGCCTTGTAGATGTTGCCCTTGCGCTGTTCGCGCCCTTCGATCTCGATTTCGTAGTCGAGGAGCTTTTGCCCGTCGACGATGGCCAGGCGGCGCTCTTCAGGCTGCGTGGCGTTGATCAGCATCCGTTTCATGATGCGTTGTCCTTATGTCTGTTCGTATCGCTCTTACCGGTCCATGACGGACCTAACGATGCACGGACGACGCTCGCGAAACGAAGGAATTGCCGCTAAACCCAGGCTGCTGGGGCCGACCGCGCGAACGCGGCCAACCACACCGAGAGTCAACTCGATGTCAGACGGGGTGGGGGCGCGTGGATGAGCGCAAGCCGCATGAGGTGTCGATCTGCTATTGGTTTAATAGCAGCTGGCGCAGGGGTGGCGCGCGCTGGCGGAGATTCAATGGCTGACGCTGCCGGCTTTTGCCAGCGCAGGATCAGTTGAATCAGCAGCATCAACACAAGGGACTCGCTTCGATCCGCCGGCAGATTGGGGCCTGCCGGCTGGGTATTCCGTATCGGTGTTTCGTGGGCGTCGGCTTGACTCGGGGACCGGGCCCGCCGCCTTGCGCTCTTGCGCGTGGCCTGCGGACGCTGCCCCAAAGCGGCATCGACCTCACAGCGCTCCCTGCAGTGCTCTAAACTTCTGATTAATCAAGCACTTACAAGACCGCGCTGGTGAAAAACATTATAGGTGCGAAGCCGGGCCCCGCGGCGGCAGAAGTTCGCTTTCTGACGGTCGACGAGGATTCCGCCGGCCAAAGGCTGGACAACTACCTGTTCCGCCATCTCAAGGGCGTGCCCAAGACCCACGTCTACCGGATCATCCGATCCGGCGAGGTGCGCATCAACAAGGGACGTGCCCAGGCCGAGTCGCGGCTGGCCGCGGGCGACGTGCTGCGGCTGCCGCCGGTGCGGGTGTCGGCGCGCGCGGAGGAGGGCGCCACGCCGGCGGCGCCGGCGCGCGAATTCCCGCTGCTGCTCGAGGACGAGTCGCTGCTGGCGATCGACAAGCCGGCCGGGGTCGCGGTGCACGGCGGCAGCGGCGTCAGCTTCGGTGTGATCGAGCAGCTGCGGCGGGCCCGGCCGGCGGCGCGCTTCCTCGAACTGGTGCACCGGCTGGACCGCGAGACTTCCGGCATCCTGCTGGTGGCCAAGAAGCGCAGCGCCCTGACCGCGCTGCAGGACCAGTTCCGCGAGCGCGAGACCGGCAAGACCTACCTGGCGCTGGTCGAAGGTGCCTGGCCGGCCAACAAGAAAGTGCTCGACGCGCCGTTGGCCAAGTACCTGCTGCCGACGGCCGCGGGCGCCGCCGAGGGGGAACGGCGGGTCCGGGTGGTCGCCAAGGACCACCCGGACGCGATGCGCGCGGTCACGCTGGTCAGGGTGCTCGCCCGCTTCCCGCTCGCCGGCGATGCCGCCGGCTTCTCCTTGCTGGCCGTGACCATCAAGACCGGCCGCACCCACCAGATCCGCGTCCATCTCGCCTCGGCCGGGCATCCGATCGCCGGCGATGACAAATACGGCGTCTTCGAGCGCAACCGGGCCTTGCAGAAGCTGGGCCTCAAGCGCATGTTCCTTCATGCGTGGCGGCTCCAGTTCACCCATCCCGCGAGCGCCGAGCGGGTCGCGCTGCAAGCCGACCTGCCGCCCGAACTGCATGCACTGATGCCGCCCGCCGCGCTCGATGCACTCGCCACCCATCCTTTCGTCCAAGCCCATGACTGACACCCGACCCCGCCGCTTCGACCTGATCGCCTTCGACTGGGACGGCACCCTGTACGACTCCACGCGGCTGATCGCCCGCTGCATCCAGGCCGCCGTGGTCGACGTCGGCGGCGCCAGGCCGAGCGAGAGCGATGCCGCCTGGGTGATCGGCCTCGGCCTGGCCGAGGCGCTGGCCCGCGCCGCGCCGGACGTGCCGAAGGAGAAATACGCCGAGCT
>Ga0182007_10001741_pt1 | contig 11451 bp, 10 predicted proteins | sample Sormic07211113_1_FD_123023 | JGI IMG/M metagenome (GOLD analysis project Ga0182007, IMG submission 123023) | Rhizosphere microbial communities from Sorghum bicolor, Mead, Nebraska, USA - 072115-113_1 MetaG | ecosystem: Host-associated > Plants > Roots > Rhizosphere | place: USA: Nebraska... | reverse complement strand
TTCATAATGCTGGGGTCCGGGGTTCAAGTCCCTGTGTAGCCACCAAGTACCGATCCATAGATGTCTACAGCAGTCTATGAATCACCTCAAGAAGCCCGCCTCGTGCGGGCTTTCTTGTTTCTGTACGTCCAAAATGATCCAACCACATCCTTCACATCCCGCTGCCCCCATGTCGTTGAGCAGGTACCTGGCACTTGTTGGCACTGACTCGTCAGCCTCCATGTATAGGTGAAGAACAATCGATTCTCATCATGTAAAAAACCGTGTTCACGACAGACAGCGTCAATAGCCTGAGCGATCTTGGTAATGGCCTCGTCATCCCGTCGCTTGCTGTCGACAGGTCGATTATCGGTAGATCGGAGACATTTGACGGCTTTCCTCAAGGCATAATTTTCAGATTTTGAACAAACTGCAAGTCAAACGTACTTTGTAAATCAACCTTGGCCGGATCGATGATTTTCGCCCCCACTAGAAAGTCATACGTCTTTTTCAGGCGATCTGCAGTGATGGTACCAATGCCTTGACTCGCCGCATCACCACCAGTGACTAGTTGTTGATCCCTCATTGCACTGACAGCGAAATCCATCTGTTCGTCCGTCATTTGCGGGTTGTCTTTTTTGATCATCTCATTGGCGGCTCTACGGTCACCACTCAGATAGCTCTTCCATCCGATCATCGATGCCTTCACAAACGCTGCAACGGCCTTCGGCTTATTTTTGATGGTCCCTTCCATGCACACGATGGTATTCGCGTAGGGCGGCCAACCATTATCGGAAAAAAGCAAGAAGTTACCGTCGACGCCGGCTTTCTTCGTAGCGTAGGGGTCGTAGGTGACATAGCCTTGGATCGCAGTGTTCGGGTCAGCGATGAACGGCTGTAGGTTGAAGGTGTACGGTCGCGCCTGTTCTTCTTTCAATCCAAAGGTGGCTTTCAACCACGGCCAGTAAGTGCTCCGGCCAGCGGTGCCCACGAGAATGGTCTTGTCTTTGAGGTCTTCCAATCTGGTGACGTCAGTATGCGCAAGGATACCTTGCGGATCTTTCTGAAAGACTGAGGCTAACGTGACAGCCGGCACTCCCTGTTCGCGGGTTTTCAGGATTTGGATATCAGAGGACCCCATGATGCAATCAGCCTTACCGGCGGCCAGTAACTGAATGGTGTTGATCTGCGGACCACCCATTTTGATCGTGACGTCAAGCCCAGCCTCCTTGTAAAAGCCCTGGGCGAGGGCCTGATAATAGCCTCCATGTTCGGCCTGGCCGTACCAGTTCGTCATGAAGATGAAGGGCTCCTCGGCACGCGCCGGCGAGGATGCGATTAATGCAAGGGCCAGCCCGGCAACCACTGGAACTTGAGAAAAACGGTTTGGCATAATGCGTACCTGACTATTGGTTTGACTATTCGGTTTGACTCAACAGTCAGATAATGCAAGGTGAATGCCAGACCCTTAGGGTTAGCTTCCGCTTCTCTATCCATCTATTTCCAAAGCGCAAGGCATTACCAAACTGCCCCGGATACGGATTGGCTGATAGAGTTGGCGCAGGGCCTGTCTGAATACAATTTATGCGTAATAGCAGCCGCTCAAACGTCAGTTGCAAACCTAGTGAAAATTGCCTCCCTGGTCCGTCGATAGACAGATAAAGACTTCGCACCAGGAGCGAGCATTCAGTCAAAAAAAATACCTAAACGGTGCAATTCATGACCATTTCCAAAGCCGACACGCTCAAAACTAACCGCCGGGACATGATGGAAAATATTATGAACGCGGCGATTGTCGAGTTCAGTCAACATGGTTTCAACGGCACATCGACACAAGCCATCGCACAGCGTGCGGGCCTGAAAAAATCCCAACTTCATTACTATATCGTCGATAAGGAGTCTCTCTACGCCGATGTACTGGCTATCGTTTTGCGCTACTGGGCGAACCTGATCACATTTGACACGAAGTGCATGAGCCCCGTGAAAGTGTTAACCCAGTACATCCGGCAAAAGCTGGATTTTTCGTTTGCCCACCCAGAGCTTTCCCGGATATTCACAAACGAGCTACTCAGTGGGGGACAGCGTCTGGAGGCGTTCTGGCCTGACGCCGTGATCAACACTCGGAGAAAGGTAGATCTGATCAACAGTTGGGTTGAAGAGGGCTTGCTTCGCAAGCTCGATGGCCGATTACTGCTCATGCATATTTGGGCGATGACCCAATATTACGCAGACTACGCGACACAGGCAGAGCTGGTGCTTGAGGCCTCGTTGCAGGATCCGGGAACGCGTGAAAGCATTTTTGAAGAACTGGTCGACTTCATCCTTTTAGGCTGCGGCCTCTCTCCTTCCAAAGAATAATTTTTGACCACCGAGTCAAATTGGCACTCCCTTTGCTTGATGCTGACCATTGGATCAAACCAAATGGTCAGTAAATGAAAAACCAACAACTCAGGGTTCTTGTAGGTGAAAGGCATGTCCTCACTGAGGAAATAGAACTCTTTCGTTTGCACCCACTTCCCGGGCAGGAGCTACCTGCCTTCGAAGCCGGCGCTCATATCGAGGTGGACCTTGGGAACGACCTCAAGCGCGCTTACTCGCTGTGCAGCGATCCCAACCAGCGGCATTTCTACGAAATTGCGGTCAAACTTGAGAGCCAGGGTCGTGGCGGTTCGCGTGCATTGCATGCTTTGGCGCAGGTAGGCTCGATCCTGACGATCAGTCCTCCCCGCAATCTGTTCGCACTGGAAGATGGCGGTCCCTCATTGCTGCTTGGCGGGGGCATCGGACTCACGCCGTTGATCGCTATGGCTCATATGCTGCACACCCAAGGCGCGGAGTTCACCTTAGTCACTTTCACACGTAGTTCATCCCACCTGCCTTTTCGTGAGCTGTTGCGCGATGCGCCTTGGAGCTCACGCGTTCATCATCACTTTGACGACGCTGACCCGGTCGACATCAAAAAACTGGTTGAAGACCTCCCCACGGGCGCTCGTATCTACTGCTGTGGTCCCGAGGGTTTCATGCGCTACGCCCAGGCTTGCTGCTCAAGTCACCCAATCACCCACTGGCACGAAGAGCGTTTTGGCGGCGCACTTAAAACCAGTGAGCAAGGGTTCGAACTGTTGTTGGATGTGAGCAATAAAAAAGTCCGAGTGGCACCAGGCCAAAGCATGATCGCTGCGCTTCGTGAACACGGCGTTCATGTTGACACCGTGTGCGAACAGGGTATTTGCGGGAGTTGCGTAACGCGCTGGAAAGCTGGCGAGCCGGCTCACAATGATCAGTGTCTCAGCGAGGAAGAGCGGGGCGAATACATTGCGCTGTGTTGCTCTGACTGCCGCTCTCCAAGCCTGACACTGGAGCTGTGAGAATGAGCACTTCACTAGACTCCGGTCACCTTAGCGGCGCGCGTTTGCCAGCTTGGTTACTTCCCCTAGATTGGCCGAAGGTAAACGGCCAACCTGTTCTCGCGGATCTGGAATGTCTCGCTGGACGTGTCCACCAGGTACGCCCTCACAACCCGAGTGCCCGTCAAGGATTAGTGTTGCACGGTAATCTGGTGCTCCCTGGACTGCTTGCCGCGCATGCACACCTGGACAAGACCTATACCAGGTCCCGGCTGGGCACCATTAAGCCTGGATTGCTGGCTGCCATCGCCGCTACGCGCAGCGATCAGAAACACTGGACTGAAGAAGACTTGAGTCAGCGCGCAAGACAAGCGCTAGTGGACGCCTGCTCCCAAGGCGTCACCTCGCTGCGCACTCATTTGGACTGGCAATGCGAAAACGCGCCGACGTCTTGGGAAGTGCTGAGACGGCTCTCCTGCGAATGGAAACCTCATCTGCGACTTGAATGTTCGGCGCTCGTTCCACTGACGCTATACGCCGACCGCGAGCTGGGTTCTCGTGTCGCGCAGCAGGTTGCCGTCACCGATGGCGCCTGCTTGGGAGCGTTTATTCACAGCAGTAACTATGACGTTCAGGCCGTAAGCAATCTGCTGCACATTGCCTGCGATTTCGGCCTGGATCTGGACTTGCACGTCGACGAAGAACTCAGCGAATCAGCATGCGGGTTGAGTGATATCGCCGATCTGGCTGTAAGTCTCAATTTCACTAATCGCATAGTCTGTAGCCATGCATGTGCGCTCTCGGTGCAGGAGCCGCTCCGGGCACTGAGTATCCTGGACCGGGTCGCGGAGGCGCCCATCACGCTCATTTCCCTACCTTCGACCAACTTGTTGTTGCAAGACGCCCAGCTGGAACGAACGCCCCGCTTTCGCGGCATTACCCTGCTCAAAGAGGCACGCGAACGAAACATCCCAGTGCTGCTAGCCGGAGATAACGTCCGCGATGCGTTCTGCCCGCTTGGCAACTACGACCCGTTGGAAGCCTTGCGCCTTGGCGTGCTAACCGGGCAACTGGATGGAATCTTTGACGATTGGTCCCAGAGCATTTGCCGACTTGATTGGTTACATACACCTCAAGAACAGCCAAGTCTTGTCGGCGAAGTGGCCGATCTGACCCTCTTCGCTACGGCTGACATCAACAGCTGGCCTGCCGTTACCACGCGAATATTGATTCGCCGGGGAGAGATACCCAGCAACCTGCCTGAGTTTTTTGGAGAGCAATCATGAGCAACGAAGTCTTTGCCCAACCTCTTGCGCGCTACGCCGCTTTCAAACGCGTGGGTGATTTTGTTTTCTTGTCTGGCGTGATCGCCGTCAGTCCGCAGCAGGGACTGATCGTGAAGGGCTTCAACGACGTGCCTGAGGATGTCGCTGACGCGTTAGGACGCACGGGGGAATTTTCCACTGACATGAAACAGGGGCCAATTCTGGCGCAAAGCTGGTATGTGCTCGACAGCATTCGCCGCACCATTGAGAGCGCCGGTGGCCAGATGAGCGACGTTTTCAAACTGGTCCAATACTTTCGCGATCTCAATCACTTCCCTTACTACAGCCGAGTACGAAAACAGTTTTTTACGGACGAATCGCCTGTCTCCACAGTAGTTGAAGTCAGCGCAATGCTGCCCTCGCTCGACATTCTGATTGAAGTCGAAGCCACCGCTTATCTTCCACAACGTTAATGCACGAGGAATTCAATCATGCTGCACGCCTACACTCCACCTGCACGTTTTTTGCCGTACCTGAGCTGGACCCAGATCGATGCCCTTGAGGATCGAGAAAACACTGTCGTCGTACTCCCATGTGGTGCTATCGAACAGCATGGCCCGCACCTTCCTTGCGCGGTGGACAGCCTGGTTGCGTCGGGCGTAGTTGGTAAGGCCATGGAATTGCTGCCCTCAGAAATTCCGGCTTACGCCTTGCCGGCCATTGTCTATGGCAAGTCGGACGAACACCTGCATTTTCCAGGTACCTTCACCCTGACCGGCGAGCTGCTGTTACACACTGTCATCGAGATTGGAGAGTCATTGTATCGCTCCGGATTTCGTAAGTTCATCCTGGTCAATGGCCATGGTGGTCAACCGCAACCATTGGAAATGGCGGCCCGTGAACTGCGTTTGCGTCATGGAGATTTCATGATCATCGTTCGCTCTGCCTGGAGCGTACCCCACGACGTAAAATTCATCCCGGAGCGCGAACGCCAGCTAGCCATACATGCCGGCCACGGCGAGACGGCGATTATCCTGGCCCTGGCGCCTGACACCGTCGACATGAGCAAAGCTGTGGAAAATTACCCCGCTCCGTTTCCTTGCCCAACGCTGTCATCAACTCGTCCCGCCGCAGCCTGGTGCGCAATAGACTTTGGGCCCACCGGAGTCATTGGCAATCCAACGGGTGCGACCCTCGCCCAGGGTCAGGCATTGCTCGAACAGCTGGGTAGCAGTTGGGCTCAGGCAATCACCGAGGTGCATCAAGCACAGTGGCTGACTCGTACTGAAACGACTTGGGGCCGTGGCCAGCATACCGGCCACATCCAAAGCCAACGCCGCGACTAGCAGAATCGGAAGTGATGGATTCGCTGGATAGCGCAGTTTTGGCGAAGGAAGCCGCTGAGCAAACTTACGAACCAAAGCCCAACCGTACGGCGAACATGCCCCACGGTTGGGTACACAACTCTTCCCACCCAACAGCAACGGGTACTGTCATGAATGCCTCGCTCCCTCCAGTTTTTAGCACGGGTGTGACTGCCCCAACGGTGGCGGTCGAAGCGCTCTCCGCCGAAAAGATTTACAACAGCGGCACCCACGCTCTGCGCCCGGTCAACCTAAGTATCAATCAAGGTGAGTTTGTCACATTGCTCGGACCATCAGGGTGTGGGAAGAGCACGCTGCTAAAAATGGTTGCCGGCTTAATCGAACCCAGCGACGGACGGCTTCTGCTTTGGCGCAAGCCAGTCAATCGTTTGGCGGAAACCGGCAACGAGCTTTCCTATGTCTTCCAGGAAGCAACGTTGATGCCTTGGCGGACTGTGCGTCAAAACGTCCGCCTGCCTTTGGAACTGATGAAAATGTCCCGCGCCGAAGCAGATAGACGGGTTGATGCCGTCCTCAATCTAGTCGGTCTCCATCAATTTCCCGACGCGCTGCCCCGGGAATTGTCTGGAGGGATGCAGATGCGCGTTTCAATTGCCCGGGGTTTGGTGCTGGAACCGCAATTGCTACTCATGGATGAACCGTTTGGGGCGCTGGATGAGATCACCCGTAACCGCCTCGATAGCGACCTGCTCAATCTCTGGCATCAACAACAGCTGACTGTGATGTTCGTGACCCACTCGATCCATGAGGCAGTATTTCTCTCACAGCGAGTCATCGTCATGGCTGCCCGACCCGGACGAGTCGTAGCGGATGTACATATTGATGAGCCGTTTCCCCGTACCGATGAGTTCCGCTTGTCTGCCCGTTTCAGCGCATACGCCATGCAGTTGCATCAGCACTTGGTGGGAGCAAGCCAGGAGAATCCAGCATGAAACGCCGTTCCCAAATTTTTCCGTTGATAACGCATCCACACTATCAAAAGGTGATTGTTCCAGTGCTGATTGCAATTCTGCTGTTGGCTGGTTGGCAGATGGCTGTCGTGCTGTTGAAAGTACCAAGCTACTTGGTACCCTCGCCTTGGCTGACGTTCACCACGCTGATCGAAAACTGGCCAGCTTTAGGGAATGCACTGTTATTTACGTTGAAGGTTACCTTGCTGTCTTTCTTGTTGGCCATCGTAGCAGGGGCGCTAATCGCATTTCTGTTTGTTCAAAGCCGGCTGATTGAAACTGCATTTTTCCCATATGTAGTCCTTCTCCAGGTTACGCCGATCGTTGCGATCGCGCCTCTGATCATCATCTGGATTAGCGATACCACCAGTGCACTGGTGATCTGCTCAACTTTGGTGGCGATCTTCCCTATCATTTCCAACACGACCCTTGGATTGCGCAGCGTAGCTCCGGGTCTACTCGACTATATGCAACTGCGAAAAGCCAGTCGTTTACAAATTTTGTTGCGCCTGCGCATTCCTACAGCGTTGCCGTACTTTTTTGCAGCGCTGCGCATCGCCTGCGGTCTGGCCTTGATTGGTGCGGTCGTAGCTGAGTTCGTTGCGGGCACTGGCGGTAGCAACACAGGATTGGCCTACCAGATCCTGTTATCGGGCTTCCAATTGGATATCCCTCGGATGTTTGCCGCTTTGGTTCTGATTTCACTTACCGGCATTTTATTGTTTTCCGGTATGTCCCTTCTTACTCGCCTGGCCATTGGTCGTTGGCACGAAAGCGAAACGGAGCGTTGATAATGAATCCAGCCATTCACCAACCGATCACGGATATTTCAGACCGCCTGATTGATTTACGCGAACAACTACCCGAGATCGAGTGGATCACGGCCCCGCTTCAGGTCAAGCGCTTGTCTCGCGATTTCAACTGGTTCAGCCCGATTCTCAAAGCTCGATTCGCTGAGTGTTTCGCCGATCTGATCGTGTTACCCAAGACAGAGGAGCAGATGCAACGGGTCGTAGCGGGTTGCGCCCGTTTGCAGATCCCCGTGACCATTCGCGGAGGCGGGACCGGAAATTATGGTCAGGCGGTACCTATGCACGGTGGCCTGGTGATCGATATGAGCAGCTATAACCAGTTAACGTGGGTTAAGAGCGGAGTCGCTCGGGCGCAAGCTGGCATTCGCCTTGCGTCTCTTGAAGATGAACTGCGGCCTCTCGGCTGGGAGCTTCGCTGCATGCCTTCCACCTATCGTGTTGCAACGCTGGGGGGGTTGTTTGCCGGTGGTTTCGGCGGCATTGGCTCGGTCAACTTCGGTCCGTTGGCATCTCTGGGAACACTGCTCGGCATAAGGGTCATGACGCTTGAGGTCGAACCGCGAATCATTGAACTTCGCGCAGAGCAGATGATGGATCTGGCACACGCATATGGCACCAACGGAATTGTACTGGAGCTGGAAATAGCGTTGGCGCCGGCGCAAAACTGGGACGAATATCTCCTCGCATTTCCCGACGCCGACAACGCGTTTGACTTTGCCGAAGCCCTAGCTCACGCACCAGCGCTGGTGAAACGTAACGTAGCGCTATATGACTCACGTATAGCAGAGTATTTCGGACCACTGGCAGGGCATTTACGGCCAGATGAGCATTTTGTGATCAGCCCGATAGCTGAACAGTCTGCCGAGGCGCTCGAGCAGCTACTGAAAACTCACAATGGCCGCATAGCTTTTTTTCAGAGTGCCGAGACTGCGCGAAGCGGACATACACTGCTTGAATACTGCTGGAACCATTGCACCCTGCATGCACTGAAAGTCGACAAGAATCTGACCTATCTGCAGAGTTCCTACACCCCTGGTCAGGAACGTGCACAGCTAGGGTTTATTCAAGAGGCTGCCGGCGAGGAGTTACTTAGCCATATTGAGTTTATCCGTGCCCCCTCAGGCAAGATTGTTTGCTCGGGCTTACCTATTGTTCGTTATCGCAGTGCGCAGAGGTTGGAAGAGTTAATCCTGCTGCATCACGAGCAGGGCATCAAAATCAACAACCCCCATGTTTATACTTTGGAAGATGGGAAGCATGCCGGAAATGTAAATCCGCGGATGCTGGAGCTGAAGGGCCTATATGACCCGCACCACCTATTAAATCCCGGGAAAATCCGCAGCATATTGCGGTAAAACCTCATAGCAAGCAAAGTTCTCCAAACAATAACAAAATAGGCTGCGAACGCTTTCCGCAGCCTTGCCGCTACGTTTGTTCTGCACTGCCCCTTATCTGATAGTCGTACATCTGATCATTAACATCGTATTCGACTGTCCGAAAAACGATACAGACATCTGAATTGCCAATTTGGCGCTCTCGCTGTGAGAAAATATTCATGAATAGAAATCTGCAATCCGTTATGGCTGGCACTTGCGTTATCGAACTATTATTGACACTGATCACCGGAATATCGAATGCACAGGCATCCCCCGGAGAAGCGTCCTCGGTCAGCGATATGTTTAGCGAAGGCAAGGTATCCGGAAACATCCGAACTTTGTACTACAGTGCGCACAACGCGTTTTTCACTCCAGGCAAAAATCAGGACACTATCAGTTACGGTGGCAAACTTGCCTTTACCTCCGGCAACTATAATGGTTTTGGCTTTGGTTTAAGTGGGCTCATACAACGCGGGATTTTTCACGATGATGATAGAAACGGACGTGATAGCTATTTGGGGCCGAACATCACAGCGCTGGGCGAGGCATACGGTCAGTATCAACACGAAAACCTGACCCTGCGTGCAGGCAATCAACAACTGGACCTGCCATTTGCCTCGACCTATGACTACCGCATAGCCCCTCAACTGTTCCAGGGGGTGTACGCGCGCTATGGTGATAATGACAATCACATGACTGCGGCTCGAATCTACCGCTACAAGTCATACATTGATGACTCCTTCAGCAAGCACACCAACTACAACAGTCGTTTTGATAGCTTCTCTTCGATTGGCGAACAAGAAACAGATGGTTTTTGGGGGGTGGGCGGTATGCGAACGCTGGATCTAGCGCCTGTAATCGTCAAAGCTCAAGGCTGGCATTTCAATTATGAGGATTACGCCAGGCTTAATTATGTCGAGGCAAAAATCAGTCGCCGCGACGGAAACGTAATACCGTTTTTCGCTGTCCAGGCCATGCATGAGGACCAAGAAGGCAAAGCGCTGTTGGGTAACATACGTAGCCGCGTGTACGGCGCGCAGCTGGGCGTCAAACAACAATCTGTAACTGTGAGCCTAGGTTTTGATCGCATCGTGCCTGACAGCCAGTCATATCTCAATGGGGCTACGGTAACTCCTTATGCGCACAATGTAACTTCCGGTCCCTTTTTCGCCCAACCGTTCCTTACAAGCACGCAAGACCTCGGGGCGGGCAATGCATATGCTTTGGACATCAATGGCGCAGCATCCGAGCATTTGTTCGTGGGGGGGCGTTACTCATTCATGGACCTGAAGAAAAGCGCGGCAGCCGAGAGTATTAAACAATCAGAATACTTGCTTTTTGGAACTTACAAATTTGGTGGCAAGCTCAAAGGGGTGAGCATAACCAACTATATTGCCTTGCAAAGCTCACCACCCAAGAGCGAGGACTTTTGGCAAAACAGATTGAAATTGCAGTACGACTTCTAACGCCAGTATCACTGACCTTCGGCTTGGCCTCCCGGCAGCAATGTGCTCCCTTGCTGCCGGCTTTTTATCCATAAAACGCTCACCGCTATTTGTATATGATGAGCGGGCAGCCCCCCCGACATCGTATCCGTGCCCTTGTCGCCGCGACCACGAGCTGGCCGAACGCATTTCGGTAACCTGGTCAGAGCTCAGCTCCTGCGTCCAGGGAATGAGTGAATTGCACCGCACGCCTCGCATCGCTACAGTCGATCTCCATATCCCAGGCCCACGGATGGAGCGACACATGCTTACAGATCTAAAACCAAACCTTCATCGCCTGTCAGCCGTCTCGTTGCTGGCTGTCGCCCTGGCACTCATCGCCTGCAAGGCCCCGCCCTCCACCACCGCCACACCGGCATTGCCTCCCCCTCCGGAAATCACTTCCGGCTATCGCACCGATCTACAGACCCGCCACGCCGACAAACATATGGCTGCCGCAGCCAACCCGTTGGCGGCCGAGGCCGGGCGGGAGATGTTACGCCGTGGCGGCTCGGCCATCGACGCGGCCATTGCGATGCAGGCAGTGCTGACCCTGGTGGAGCCGCAATCTTCAGGCATCGGCGGCGGCGCGTTCATTGTGCTGTGGGACGGCAAGGCCGTGCGCACCTACGACGGTCGCGAAACCGCTCCGGCTGGCGCCACCGAGAGACTGTTCCTGCAAGCCGATGGCCAACCCATGTCGTTTACGGCCGCGCAGATCGGCGGTCGTTCGGTGGGTACACCGGGGGTATTGCGCGGACTGGAACTGGCCCATCGCAAACATGGCCGTCTCGAATGGGCGACGCTGTTCGAGCCGGCCATCGCGCTGGCGGAGCAGGGCTTCGCGATCTCT
>Ga0182007_10001740_pt1 | contig 11454 bp, 10 predicted proteins | sample Sormic07211113_1_FD_123023 | JGI IMG/M metagenome (GOLD analysis project Ga0182007, IMG submission 123023) | Rhizosphere microbial communities from Sorghum bicolor, Mead, Nebraska, USA - 072115-113_1 MetaG | ecosystem: Host-associated > Plants > Roots > Rhizosphere | place: USA: Nebraska... | reverse complement strand
CGTGGTCTTCCACTCGAGGGGGAGCGGGACGGCGGCCGCCGCGGCGCCCAAGGGCGCCAGCGCCTTGGCGGCGCTGACCTGGAGCGACAGCTTCGCGTCCAGCGCCCCGGCGTGCTTGCCGGTCCCCATGCTGCCCTGCAGCGACGCCGAGATGCCCTCGCCCGTGGCTTGCAGGTCGAGTGGCCACTCGGGAGCACCGGCCAGCAGGGCATCCAGCGGGCCGGTGTGGCCTTCGATGGCCCAGCGCTGGGCGCCCAGCGCCAGGCCCGCGGTCAGCTGGCTGCGCCCGTCGCCCGCCGACTCGGCGACCAGCGATTCGATGTGCAGTTCTTGCGCCGCGCCTTCGCGCCCCTGGCGATAGCTGATGCGGGCATCGGTCGCGGCCAGCCGGTCCAGGGAGATCGGCGGCACCGCCTTGCCAGCGCCAGCGCCACCGCCGGCACCGCCGGCCGGTGCGGCCAGGCGCCAGTTGTACTGGCCGCTGCCATCGGACTCGAACCGCAGCTCACCGCCCTCGATGTCGACGCTGCGGATGCGCACGATGCCCGACAGCAGGTCGCGCAGATCGATCTCGAAGCCGATGTGGCGGGCCCGCAGCATGTCGGGCTCCGTGCCCCATTCGGCATTGGCGAGTGCCACCTGGGTGGCATCGATCGTGAGCCGAGGCAGCAGGTGGAGCGTGAGTTCTCCGTCGATGCGAAAGGCGCGTCCGGTCGCGGCCGTCACACTTTCCGCGAGCATCGCCGCCAGCCGCTCTGGCGGATAGGCCCGCCGCAGGGCGACCCAGGCGGCGGCCAGCAGCAGACCGAGCACGCACAGCGCGATCAGCACCCGGCGCGCGATGCGCCGTGCCCGGCCTGGGCTGTCGGGGGTGGGGCTGTTCTCCATCCGCGCATTCTGCGGCCTGCCCGGGTCACTTGAAGGGCTGGTCGCGGATCGTCTCGGCCGACTTCCGCAACTGGGCCTCGATCTCCTGTGCGATGTCGTCGCGGCGCCGCTTGCGGAGATAGACCGCCACCGCACCGACGAGCACCGCCGACAGTGCGACAAACCCGTAGACGCCCACTTCCATCGCCCGTTCTCCCGATTCCCGGCTGGATTGCCCAACGAAAGGCCCTCCGCCGACTTTCGTCCGTGCGGAGGGCCTCCGCGGTCCCGGAGTGCCCATGGGGTGTTGCCGAGACCGTGGAGCGACTATGCGACCGGCACGGCGCCCCCGGGTTCAGCGGCGAACTGAAGAGAAGGCCGGACGTTTCCTACTTCGCCGGCGCCGGCGCCGGCTCGCCGCGCCGCGACGCGATGGATGCCGGCATACTCGTGCGCTCAACGAGGAAGAGACAAGAACGTGGCCCCAGCTGAACTCACCTTTGTCTACAAGGGCTACCGGGTGCTGGCCTTCACAAGCCCGTCGCCGTATCGGCGTTATTGGGCCTGGGTGTCCTTCGACCTCTTCCCCGGAATTCCCGGCGCCCATCCGCGGCATCTCGTGCCCGGCGAGTTTTCCGATCGGCAAGCCGCCCTCATCGCCGCCGACGGCTACGCCAAGAGCAAGATCGATCGCGGCGAGGTGTGGGGCTGAACGGCCCCCGCGCCGCTCCCTGAATCTCTTCGACCGACGTCGCGTCCGCAGCGACGCGGGACACCCTGCGCCTGTCAAAGCGCTGACATGTGCCGCGGCCATCATTGTGGCATCCAGAGTGTTTGTGGAAATTAGTGCAAATGCAAAAGTTGCCTCATCGGCAACGAGACGCACCCGGCGCGCTCTGGAGCTTCGCCCACCCGACATCCGCTCACGAAAGAAAGAGATTCCATGCATGCGCGTTTCGCTTCCTCCTGTTCCGAACCCCGGCCTGGTTGGCGCGCGGTTCTGCTCGGCCTCGCGACCGTCTTCGCGCTGAGTGCCTGCGGCGGCGGCGGCAGCAACGGTGCGATCCCTCCGGTCGCCGGCGGCACCGCGACCTCGCCCGGCACCTCCGGCACGCCCGCCGCGCCCGTGACGCCGGACACCTCCGCCAAACCCGAAATGCGCTGCGCGCCCTGATCCCCGACCGGAACCCCTCATGACTTCACGACGCAACTTCCTGCGCGGCGCCGCCACCACCGGCATCGCCGCCGCCACGCTCGCCTCCTTTCCGCCGGCCATCCGCCGCGCCCTCGCCATTCCGGCCAACAATGCGACCGGAACGATCATGGACGTCGAGCACGTCGTGATCCTGATGCAGGAGAACCGCTCGTTCGACCACTACTTCGGCACCCTCGCCGGCGTGCGTGGCTTCGGCGACCGGTTCACGATCCCGCTGCCCAACGGCCGCACCGTGTGGGAGCAGGAATACCTGGCCGGCCAGATCGTCACGCCCTACTACCTCGACAGCTCCAAGGGCAACGCGCTGCGCGTCAAGGGCACGCCGCACGACTGGAACGACGGCCAGAACGCCTGGGACGGCGGCCGCCTGAGCAAATGGCCGACCTACAAGAAGACATCGACCGCGCCCTTCACGCAGTCGATGGGCTACTACCGGGAGGCCGAGCTGACGTTCCAGTTCGCGCTGGCCAATGCCTTCACGGTGTGCGATGCCTACCACTGCTCGATGCACACCGGCACCAACTCCAACCGCAGCTTCCACTGGACCGGCACCAACGGACCGACCGGCGCCAACGTGGCGATGGTCACCAACGAATGGGACGATATCGGCCCCTCGACCCAGGGCTATGGCTGGACCACCTACCCCGAGCGCCTCGAGAAGGCCGGTGTCAGCTGGATCGTCTACCAGAACATGCCGTCGAACTACACCGACAACCCGCTGTGCGGCTTCAGGCAGTACCGCCTCGCCAACGAGGCCTCGGGCAAGCCCGTGAGCCACGACGGCAGCGTGGCGTCGCCGGCCTATGACCCGGCCTCCGACAATGTCGGCAACCCGCTCTACAAGGGCATCGCCAACACGATGCCGGACGGCGGCTTCCTCGCCACCTTCAAGCAGGACATCCTGAACCGCAAGCTGCCGCAGGTCAGCTGGGTGGTCGGGCCCTCGACCTACTCGGAGCATCCGAGCCCGTCGAGCCCGGTGCAGGGCGCCTGGTACATCCAGGAGGTGCTGGACGCGCTCACCGCCGTGCCCGAGGTCTGGAGCAAGACCGTGCTGATCGTCAACTTCGACGAGAACGACGGCTTCTTCGACCACGTGCCTTCGCCCTCGGCGCCATCGAAGGACGCGGGCGGCGTTGCCGCCGGCAAGACCACGCTGGTCGACGCCGAGATGGGCGTCGAGTACTTCACCCATCCGGCGCCCCCCGGCACGGTCGACCAGGACACGCCGGACGGCCGCGTGTACGGCCCCGGCATGCGCGTGCCGATGTATGTCATCTCGCCCTGGAGCCGCGGCGGCTGGGTCAACTCGCAGGCTTTCGACCACACGTCGGTGCTGCGCTTCCTCGAGGCCCGCTTCGGCGTCAAGGAGACCAACATCAGCGCGTTCCGGCGCGCGGTGTGCGGCGACCTCACGAGCGTCTTCAATTTCGCGACCCCGAACACCGAGGTGCTGCCGACGCTGGCCGGGCGCACGACCAAGGCCGCCGCCGACACGCTGCGTGCGTCGCAGGATGCGCTGACCCAGGTGGCGCTGCCCGGCACCGCGACCTTGCCGAAGCAGGCCATCGGCACGCGGCCCTCGCGCGCGCTGCCCTACGAGCTGCACACCAGTGCGCGCTGCGACGCCGCGAGCGGCAAGGTGCAGCTGCTGTTCGCCAACACCGGCAAGCAGGCCGCCGTGTTCCACGTCTACGACAAGCTGCACCTGGACCGCTTGCCGCGCCGCTACATGGTCGAGGCGGGCAAGACGCTGGACGACACCTGGGCCGCGATGACCGACGACGCCGGGCTGTACGACCTGTGGGTGCTGGGCCCGAACGGCTTCCATCGCCACTTCAAGGGCGACCTCAATGCGCTGCGCGCCAACGGCGTGGCCCAACCCGAAGTGCGGGTGTGCTACGACATCACGAACGGCAACGTCTACCTGACCATGATGAACACGGGCACGAAGGCGGCCGGCTTCACGGTCAAGGCCAAGGCCTATCGCGGCGATGGCCCGTGGGCGGCCTCGGTCGCCGGCAACAGCACGGTCGACCAGCACTGGGATCTGGCCGCCAGCGGCCAGTGGTATGACTTCGCCGTGACCTGCGACACCGACCCGCGCTACTACCGGCGCTTCGCCGGCCGGGTCGAGACCGGCAAGCACACGGTCAGCGATCCGGCGATGGGCATGGCGGACCTCTGACCGGGGCGGCGCCGCGGCGTGCAATCATGGCGCTCGTTGCCGCGGCGCCCAGACCCTCCTTCCCATGCTCCAAGAAGAACGTTTCCTCCGCATCCGCAGCCTGCTGGCCACCTTCTCCCGCCTGAGCGTCGACCGCGTCGTGCAGGACCTGTCCGTCTCGCGCGAAACCGTGCGGCGCGACCTGCTCGAGCTCGAAGGGCTGGGCGAGCTGCGCCGGGTGCATGGCGGCGCCGTCGCCACGCCGCCCGAGCCCGAGCCGCCGCTGGCGCTGCGGTTGATCGCACGCCAGAAGGAAAAGCGCGCCATCGCCCGGGCCGCTGTCGCACTGCTGCGGCCCGGCCAGACCTTGTTCCTCGATGCCGGCAGCACCACGTCGATCCTGGCCGAGGAGATCGCGACGCTCAGCGGCATGACCGTGATCACCAACTCACTGGCCATCGCACTCAAGCTGGCCGGTGCCGACGAAGGCCGGGCCGCGCGCAACGAGGTGCGCCTGCTGGGCGGCGCCATCGACGTGAAGACGCAGGCCACGCATGGCGAAGGCACGCTGGAGGACATCCGGCGCTTTCGTGCCGACGTGGCGCTGCTGTCGCCGGTGGGCCTGCATCCGAAGCACGGCGCGATGAGCTTCGAGCACCACGAAGCCGCCGTCGCGCGCGCCATGTCGGAACAGGCGCAGCAGGTGGTGATCCTGGCCGACCACAGCAAGATCGGCCAGGCCAGCCGCGTGACCTACGTCCGCAGCGCCGACATCGACATCGCCGTCACGGACACCAGGGCGCGCGAGGTGGGCGCGCTCGCCGCGCTGCGCAAGGCGTGTCCGCGCGTGATCGTCGCCTGAGGCAAGGGTATTCACCAAGCGGGCCGAAAGACCACATATTCGTATGATGGCCGGGCCCCTTGCGCGCCGGACGACGTGCCGGGGGCGCACGGCATTGTTCGTCCGTTGGCCGGTCGCCCCGACCGAGTCCTCCGAAGGAGACAGCAATGATCATTCGCACACGCTTCGCCGCGGCGGTCGCCGCATGCCTCGCCACCGGTGCCGTCATGGCGGCCGGACCGGCAGTGGTCAGCGGACCCGGCGAGAACCCGGCCTGCTTCAAGCCCTGGGACGCCAGCACCAAGTACTTCCAGTGGCCCGCCAAGAAGGGCCCATACCGCATCGCGCTGGCCAACGGCTTCGTCGGCAACACCTGGCGCATCCAGATGATCAAGATGGCCAAGGCCTACGCGGCGACGCCGGAAATGAAACCGCAGATCAAGGAATTCAAGATCGTCTCGACCGGCACCGACGTCGCCGCCCAGATCGCGGCCATGGACAACTTCATCAACTCGGGCTACGACGCCATCGTGACGATCGCGGTGAACCCGACGGCCTTCGCGCCGGTGATCAAGCGCGCCAATGCCGCCGGCATCGTCGTCGTGCCTTTCGACAACGTGCTCGACAGCACCGAGGTGATGATGGTCAACGAGGACCAGACCGCGATGGGCGCGCAGTCGGGCGAATGGCTGGTGAAGAACATCCCGTCGAAGAGCGGCCGGCTGCTCGAGGTGCGCGGTGTTCCGGGCAACTCGGTCGACCGCGACCGCCACCTGGGCTTCCGCAAGGTGGTCGAGGCGCCGGGCAACAAGTTCGAGGTCGTCGAAGTGGTCGGCAACTGGGACGACGGCACGGCCCAGAAGGCGGTGGCCGATGCTGTGGCGGTGCACAAGAACTTCGACGGCATGTACACCCAGGGCGGATCGACCGGCTCGGTGCGGGCCCTGATCGATGCCAAGCACAAGATGATTCCGGTGGCCGGCGAGGCCGAGAACGGCTTCCGCAAGCTGTGCGTCGAGCGTGCCAAGGACGGCCTGCTGTGCACCTCCATGGGCCAGTCGCCGGGGCTGGTCGCGATCTCGATGAAGGCGGCCGTCGCGGCGCTGCAAGGCAAGGTGATGCCGCAGCTGATCTCGGTGCCGATCCCGACCGCCACCCACCCCGACTTCAAGGCCGGCGAGAACTACTTCCCCGACCTGACGGACAACTTCTTCACCACCAACGACTTTCCGCCTTGCGGCGTGACGCTGAAGGCGACCGACATCATGTCGAAGGACGAGAAGAACAACTGACGCGACGGACGTTTCGGTTTGGACCCGGTCCTCGAGCTGGTCGACGTCTCCAAGCGCTATGGCGGCGTGCGGGCGCTCGACCGCGCGCAGTTCGCCTGCGCGCCCGGGCGCATCCATGCGCTGCTGGGCGAGAACGGCGCGGGCAAGTCGACCCTGATCAAGATCATGGCCGGGGTGGTGCAACCCGACGAGGGCCGCATCGTCCTCGAGGGGAGCGATCGCCGCTTCGTGCATCCGCAGCACGCCGTGGCGGCGGGCATCGCCTGCATCTTCCAGGAGCTGTCGTTGATGCCGCACCTGAGCGTGGCCGACAACATCTGCATCACCAACCCGCCGACCCGCCTCGGCCTCATCGACCGCCGGGCCCAGCGCCGCGTGGCCGAGGCGGCGCTGGCCCGCGCCGGGGCCGAGGACATCCATCCGCTGGCGCCGGTCGACAGCCTCTCGCTGTCGCGCCGCCAGATGGTCGAGATCGCCAAGGCCCTGTCGCGGCAGCCGAAGATCCTGATCCTCGACGAAGCCACCTCGGCCCTCACCGCGGCCGACGTGCAGCGGGTCTACGGCCTGCTCAAGCGGCTGCGCGATGAGGGCCTGGCGATCGTCTACATCTCGCACCGCATGAACGAGATCGCCGAACTGGCGGACGAATGCTCGGTGTTCCGCAACGGCCGGCACGTGGCGACCTTCGAGGCCGGCAGCCAGAGCGATGCGCAGACGGTCGAGATGATGATCGGCCGCGACATCGCGCATGCCTTCCCGCCCAAGCCGCCGCCGCGCGCTGCCGCCGAGACGGCGCCGCCGGCCCTGGACGTGCGCGGCCTGTCGTGGGGCGGCCGGCTGCACGACATCCGGCTGGCTGTGCGCGCGGGCGAGATCGTCGGGCTCGGCGGGCTCGACGGCCAGGGCCAGCGCGAGTTCTTCCTGGCGCTGTTCGGCGTCTTGCGCGGGGTGACCGGAGAGGTGCGCCAGGGCGGCGATCCGGTCTCGGCCGGCAGCCCGCGCCAGGCCAAGCGCCGCGGGATCGGCATCGCCCTGGTGCCGGAGGACCGCAAGACCGACGGCCTGATGCTGCCGATGTCGGTGCGCGACAACCTGAGCTTCGCGGCGCTCGATCGCCTGAGCCGGGCCGGTGTCGTCATCGCGTCGGCGGAGGCCGAGGCCACCGCCGCGATGGTCCGCAGGCTGTCGATCAAGGCGCCCGAACCCGGCGACCCGGTGGCGACGCTGTCGGGCGGCAACCAGCAGAAGGTCGTGATCGCGAAATGGCTGATGAACGCGCCGCGCATCGTGCTGCTCAGCGACCCCACGCGCGGCATCGACGTCGGCACCAAGCAGGAGATCTATGTGCTTCTGCGGCGCCTGGCCGAGGAGGGCGCCGCCGTGCTGCTGTATTCGACCGACTATGCCGAGCTGATCGGCTGCTGCGACCGTGTCGCCGTGTTCTTCGACGGCCGCATCGTGCGCTGGCTGGCCGGCGCCGAGCTGACCGAGCACGCGCTGGTGGCCAGCGCGCTCAATCTCACGGCGGAGACCTTGCACTGATGCGCGAGGACTGGCGCTTCCGGTTGCGCGAGCAGCGCGCCTGCTGGACCGCCGCCGCCCTGTTCGTGCTGATCTTCGCGCTCTACATCGCCAAGCACCAGACCGGCTGGACCGTGCCGGTGCTCACCACCGCCGCCAACAAGGGCGTGCTGCTGGCGATCGTCGCGATGGCGCAGACCTTGCCGGTGCTGACCTCGGGCATCGACCTGTCGGTCGGCATGGTGTTCGTGCTGGCGAACTGCCTCGCCTCGCACCTGGTGGTCGGCACGCCCCTGCAGGCGGCGGCCGGCGTGCTCGTCGTGCTGGCCGCGGGCGCGCTGTGCGGCTGGATCAACGGCGCGATCATCGTCTATGGCCGGCTGCAGCCGATCATCACGACGCTGGCCACCGGCGCGGTCTATTTCGGCCTCGCGCTGGGCCTGCGGCCGGTGCCGGGCGGCGACGTCCATGCCGGCCTGGCCGACGCGCTCACCGGCGCGCTGCCGGGCGGCGTCCCCGCGATGCTGGTGGTGCTGCTCGCGGTGGTCCTGCTGGTCTGGGTACCGTTTCGGCGGTCGGCGGTCGGCCGCGCGGCACTGGCGATCGGCTCGGCCGAAGCGGCGGCCTACATGTCGGGCGTCAACATCGGCCGCACCCGTCTCGTGACCTATACGCTGGCCGGATTGCTGGCGTCGATCGGCGGGCTGCTGCTGACTTTCGTCACCTATTCCGGCGAGGCCTCGGCGGCGATCGGCGGCGTCTACACCCTGAACTCCATCGCCGCCGTGGTCATCGGCGGCACCTCGCTCGCCGGCGGCGCGGGCAGCGCCATCGGCTCGGTGTTCGGCGCGCTGGTGCTGCGCACCATCGGCGACCTGCTCTTCGTGTTCGATCTCGAGCCGCTGTGGCAGCCGCTGTTCCAGGGCGTCATCCTGCTGGCCGCGGTCAGCCTCGGGGCGCTGCGGCTGCTGAAGGTCGACAACCGGCTCGACCTCTTCAAGTGACGCCGCCATCGTGACCGCGCTCGCCCTTCGCCTCCGGCGCTCCCGCCATTTGCCGGTCGTCGCGGCGGCGGCCTGCACGCTCGGGCTGCTGCTGGTCGGCAGCCTCTACTCGAGGAACTTTCTTTCGGCCGACTACCTGTTGCTGCAACTGCAGATCGCCTCGTTCCTCGGTCTCGTCGCGACCGGCGCGATGCTGGTCATCCTGCTGGGCGGCATCGACCTGTCGGTGCCCTGGCTGGTGACGGTCGGCGGTGTCATGTCGGCGGCCGCGGCCGGCTGGTGGGGCCCTGCCGGCGAGTGGCTCGCGATTCCGTTCGGCATTCTCTGCGGCTGCCTGTTCGGAATCGTCAACGGCATCGGCGTGGCCTACCTGCGCGTGCCGTCGATGATCTTCACGCTCGGCATCAATGCGGTGGCCCAGGGCCTGATCGTGGTCCAGACCGGGGGCTTCGCGCCGCAGGACCGCGCCACGCCGGCCATGCACCTGCTGGCCACCGGGCGCTCGCTGCTCGGCATTCCCAATCCGCTGCTGGTCTGGATCGTGGTGGGCGCATGCACCCTGTTCCTGTTGCACCGCACCACGCTGGGCCGTGCCATCTACGGCGTCGGCAACAGCGAGCGCGCCGCCTACCTGTCGGGGGTGGACACCCGGCGGGTCACCTTGCTGTGCTTCGCGATCGCCGGCGCCTCCTCGGCGGCGGCCGGCGTGCTGCTCACCGGCTATTCGACCAAGGCCTACCAGGCCATGGGAGACGCCTATCAGCTGCCCGCGATCGCCGCCGTCGTGCTGGGCGGGACCCACATCCTCGGCGGCCGGGGCTCGTATGTCGGCACGGTGGTGGGCGTGATCCTGATCACGCTGCTGCAGTCGATCCTCTCGGTGATGCAGATCCCCGAGATGGGGCGCCAGGTGATCTACGGCGCGGTGATCATCGCGATGCTGCTGATGTATGGCCGGGGGCGCCGGCATTCGCAGTAGGCTCCAGCGGATAGCCGGCCTCGCGCCAGGCCTTCATGCCGCCATCCAGCGCCACCGCGTGCAGGAAGCCCATCTCCCGCAGGGTCGCCGCCGCCAGGGTCGAGATGTAGCCCAGCTCGCAGCAGGTCAGGATGCGCCGCGTCGGGTCCGGCAGCTCCTGGTTGACGCGCAGCTCGAGCTGCCCGCGCGGCAGCAGCCGGGCGCCGGGGATGTGGCCGGCCTCGAAGGCATCGCGTTCGCGCACGTCCAGCACGATCAGGTCGTCCTCGGCGGCCTCGACCCGACCCTTGAGCTCGACCAGCGACATGAAGGGCACCGACGAGGTGGCTTCGGCCAGCAGCCGGGCCACGGTCTTGCCGCCGCTCATGTTGGTGCGCAGGGCTTCCGTGATGTGGGTCGGCATCGTGAGGTTGAGGCTGCGCATCATCTCGACGAAGGCCGCCCGCTCGCGCTTCTGCAGCCGTGGATTCGACACCAGTTCCTCGCCAATCGTCGAATGGCTGCGGCCCTTGTAGTCGTGGGCCGGGTACACCTTGAGCGCCGGGTCGAGATGCAGCACCCGGTTGAAGAGGCTGTCGTAGAGCGCCTCGGGGTCGCCGCTCGGCAGGTCGGTGCGGCCGGTGCCGCCGATCAGCAGGGTGTCGCCGGTGAAGAGCCGGTCGCCGACCTGGATGCACATCGAGTCCGCCGTGTGGCCGGGCGTGTGCAGCACTTGCAGGCGCATCTGGCCGACCACGATCATCTCGCCGTCGCCGAGCCGCATGTCGACGAAGGGCGCCGGGCTGGCCCGCTGCATCACGACCGGCACGTCGAGCTGGCGCGCCAGTTCCTTGTTGGCCGAGAAATGATCGGCGTGGGTGTGGGTGTCGATGAGGTAGCGGATGCGCACCCCGTTCTGCGCGGCGAGGGCCACATAGTGGTCGATCTGGCTCAGCGCCGGATCGATCAGGACGGCGGCGCGGGTCTCGTCGCAGCCCACGAGGTAGGACTGGCAGCCGCCGGTTGCAACTTGCTCGAAGATCATGGTGGGGACCTCGCTGGCGGTCGAGTCTAGCGGGCTCTGCGGCCAGGGGAAAGCGCCCTTACGATAGCCGCATGTCCGACCTGCCACCACTCTCCATGCTTGCCGCCCGCGTCGGCGCCACCCTGAAGGAGCGCGGCGAGACGGTCGCGGTCACCGAATCCTCGGCCGGCGGGCTGGTCTCGGCGGCACTGCTGGCGATACCGGGGGCCTCGGCTTTCTTCCTGGGCGGCGCCGTGGTCTACACCCGGCGCGCCGGCCGGGCGCTGCTCGGCCTGACGCCCGCCGACGTCGCCGGCCTGCGCGGCGAGACCGAGCCCTATGCCGCACTGGTCGCCAACCGGGTCCGCCAGCAGCTGCGCGCCACCTGGGGCCTGGCCGAAAGCGGCGCGGCGGGGCCGTCGGGCAGCCCCTACGGCGACCCGCCCGGCCATGTGTGCCTCGCGGTCGCCGGCGCCGCGACGTCGACCCGGACCGTCGCGACCGGCGAAGCCGAACGGGCCTTGAACATGGACCTGTTCGCGCGCCACCTGCTGGCGCTGTTCG
>Ga0182007_10001738_pt1 | contig 11460 bp, 12 predicted proteins | sample Sormic07211113_1_FD_123023 | JGI IMG/M metagenome (GOLD analysis project Ga0182007, IMG submission 123023) | Rhizosphere microbial communities from Sorghum bicolor, Mead, Nebraska, USA - 072115-113_1 MetaG | ecosystem: Host-associated > Plants > Roots > Rhizosphere | place: USA: Nebraska... | reverse complement strand
TCGGCCCTGAATTCGTCGGTTATGTTCCGTCTGCTCATTTCTCACCTCGGTTGGAGATTATCCCCTTTAGAGGTGTCCAGAGTCATTGGACCACTACACCCTGAAGCGACACCATTTCAGTACTTAAATCGATGGCAAACCGGGCTCCTTAGGTCGATCACGAAGACAACGCGGCTAAGACCCTCAGGCGATGACATGCGGCCAGCAACAACCTTGTTGCACGATCGAATCGCAGCGGTAAACCTTTCCGGCAGGAATAGCAAAACAGAGGGGACTGTTCAGCGCCTGCAGTGTCTCCGTCGATGATTCACTGTAACTTTTTCGCGAGTGTATATTTCCCAACCTTGAAGACACAGAGCCAAAAGGGGAAACTCTTTCGCGATGGAAGGGAAAATAGACATCCGATGAAGACGGCTGCGTGAGAGCACACCCGAACCGAACGCCAACATCGTGGCCCGGGCCTCGCCTCGCACGAGATTTCGCCAATGGTATTCACTGAACGGCACCGTCCTGGCTCCGCAGGGCGACGGAAGAAATCCCGCCGTCACTGCGGAAGTGGGCGCCCGTTAATGCTTAAGACAGGTGTCTACGGTGTCGGCCGTGCAAATATCGATGCCGGTATACGTGGGGTCCGAAGCCTTCTTTCCGGATGGAATGTCCTGGAGCATCAGAATCGCCTTCGCACCCATCTCATACGGTCTCTGACCCACATTGCCGTTACTGTAGCCATCTTTTAGCTGCTTCACCTGCATGGGCAGCGTGTCCGCAACAAGGACGACGAGCTGCCTTGACTTGATCCTCGGAAGTACCGACTGTACGGCCTGGCGGTATGCGTTATCTGACCACTGGGTGAACGCTCCAGTCGATACAAACGCGTCCAGCTGACTTCCATACTTCGTCAGAATATCCGACAGTTGCTGATCCGCTTTTGCGCTGTCGTCGTTCGTGAAAAGCGGACACCCGTCGACCTCTGTCCAGCCATGTTGCCCCGTCAAGCGGTTTCCAGGCGGAGTGCTGCCATGTGTTCCAGCCAGCGTGTCCCGAATCCCCTGCAGCCGTTCATTGTGGTTCGCGGCTGCAGCCCCACCCGACTGCAGACAGATCTTGCCTCCCTGCGGTTTCATTTGCTGCAGAAGCTTCGCCAGATTCACACCGATATCGTAGTTCTTCGTCCCTACGTAGGCCTGCCGATATGATTTGTCTTGCGGGAGAAGATCCGAATCCCAGGTAATCGTCGGAATGCCAGCCTCCTGCGCCGCCTTCAAAGCGCGAGCGATCGCCGGCGCATTTGCAGGTGACACTGCAATACCCTTGACGTGACGCGTGATCAAATCCTGAATGATTTGAATCTGCTCCTGCTCGTTGGCCTCAGATGGGCCAATATAGAGGCATTCCCGCCGTTCAGCTTGTCGGTTATGCTGTTGCATCCGTCACGAGCCATTGTTGACTAGCACGTCAATCGGGCCGGCCGCCTCGACAGCCTTGCAGATGCTTTCCGGATCTGTGACGTCGAGCGCCAGCACGCGCAGGCACTCTGAAGGCGGCAGCACGTCGGCGCGCGGCGTGCGTATCGGGCAACGACTTGCCAGTCGCGGGCCAGAAAATAGCGGACGATCTCGAGGCCAAATCCGGAAGCGCAGCCAGTGATCAGCACGGTTTGCATGGGAACTCCCAGGTGAGCTGGTTTGCGTATGCCCCTACGATAGACCGCCGCGACTGTACTCACTACAATTGGAAATCCGAATTTCATTTGCAGGAGTCCGGCGATGATCGATCCGTTGGCCGAAGTCGTGACGCTGCTGCAGCCGGGCGCCCGGTTTTCCAAACTGGTCCTGGGCGCCAGCCCTTGGCGCGTTAGCCGCTCAGATGCCGGTCAGCCGCTCTATTGCGTGATCATCGAGGGCGCGTGCCATATGGCGATTGAGGGGCACGAGCCCATTGAGCTCGTCTCGGTGACTTCGCGACCGCGGGACGACCTTCTCCATCTCGGCGAGAAAGCGTTGGCGCCTGGTCACGCGCTTCTTGCCCGCACTTTCCGCTCCCGCAAAACCGATCTGCCGCTTCATCATCCGGGGTCCGTTCCGTGAACGTTCCTTCCACAACTTCCTCGGCTACGTCAGCGATGACAGCCGGGCCTGATAAATCAGCGTTTCCCTAATGGGTCGCACCTGAAAAATTCAATTGGGCTGGGATGTGTCCCATTGCACTCGATTTTGGACTACCTGTCGCCCGTTGCCAACGAGGCGAAGCCCATAGTGAAAGAAACGATCTACCTGTCCGAAATAACTTGACAATACACATGAGCTCGCCACTTAGCGCAGGCGCTCGTCGGCGCTCGCTTCGCCCTATTCGTTCGCGACGTCCGGCATGACCTGTCCCATCTCCATCGCCTGACTGGCCGGTACTTCCTGAATGCCAACGACAATCTGGTCATCGGGCGCTCCCGTCGCGGTCTGAAACAGTTTCCAAAGACGCTGTAGCAATTCCCGCTTATATTCAGGCGGCCGCCCGGCCCGGATCAAAAGGGTGAGCGCGGCAGTTGCCGATGTTCGCCGCCGGAGAACCCACTGCCCGGCGCATAGTCCTGAAACACGACATGCACCCAATTTTTCGGCACTCCAGCATGTTCGGAATGCAGGGTTGTCAGTTCCATCGCGAGCCTGGCTTTGGCGCCACTGCTAAGTACGCCATCCTGAGTAATTAAGGTATAGAGCGGCATGGGAGCGAATCCTATATGACGTTTAGCGGGCATTCTCATTGGCAGTGACCCACATAAGCCGGCCCCCTGCTAACTCACGGGGCCGTCCAGACGATCATCCGACGTAGTTCTTCAGAATGCGCAGGTCGGTCACGGAGTACGCCATGCCAAGCCGATAACCCCGGCCGACGCGCAGCGGGGCAATCAGGTGCATGTCCTCGCCGTCGACTTCGGGAAGCTTCAGTTCCGCCGATCCGGTCCATACATCCACGATCTTGAGATTGTCTGTCAGCGACATGGTCAGTTCGTCGACTGGCGGCTTGTTCTGACTGTCGGCCGTGAGTTGGGGAAAGTAGCGGCGCATCGTTGTGGGCCGGTTGAAAACGGTCGTCGGATCTGCCACGGGCTCCTCGAGTTGGATACGGGCTGTTGCCAGCCGCTCTCCGTGCGCGGACACGCTGGCGCCGAAGCGACTTCCTTTGGCAAGCGGCGCAGCCGCCGCGCTGGGCGCGGAGAAACTGCGAGTCTGATAGACACTGGTGAGTTTCTTCGGAAATCCCTGCGCCCACCCGCGGGCAATGGCGGCATCGTTATCGACGAAAATGTACGGGCAGTAGTTGACCGGAACACCCTCGAAGACTGCCTCGACGAGAACGAAGGCCTCGCGGTATTGATACCGGGCAGGGTCCGTCAATTCGTCATTGGAACCGGTGAACTGCCAGTCCAGAAACCAGAAGAAGGCGCGCCCTCCTGATTTTTGGTCCACCGTGACGCCTGGCGGGAGGAGCGCCGCAATCGCCTTCTGGTCGGCCCAGTATTCGATGGCGAGACAGTCGCTGGAATAGTGCCACGGCGGCAGGGTCGCCAGTGCGGACTTTCCTTGCGGAGTGATGGGAACTGAAAAAGCTTTAGGCATCTCGTTTCTCCTGGAGTGGCGCGACCCAAAGTCGCTGTACCTGAAAATCCTGGCGTTTCCTGTAAACACCGCGTCTCACCTGACGCGGACCGTTCTAGCCCGCAACGCGTCGTCAGGATGCGATCCGCGGCAGCGCTCCGGCCGGCGTGCCGCGAGTGAGGCAATGATGCCGTGCTTCATCTGCTAACGCTGTCCAAATCGCACTGCCGACTTGCGTATTAGCACCGTATGTACGCCAAAACCGCAAGCCAGTAACATCAGCGCCCACCTGACCCGGGCGCCGCAACGAATTTCGCCCCAGATTTTCGCTGCATCGACGAGACGCCTGTTCGCCGGTGGAGGCGAAATGGCACGAGTGACCTTGCCGCCGAAATACGAATCCCTTGTTGAGTGTGTAAACTCAAGCAAGGACAAGAAACGATGACGGTCAAGGCAAAGCGAGCGCAGTACACGCTCGAAATCAAACTGGGAGCGGTACGAGTGGCGAAGAACGGTCAAAGTCTGGCGACGGTGTCGGCGACGCTGGGCGCGATGCAGCAGACCCTTCACAACTGGGTCAAGGCGGACCGGGAAGGCAAACTTGTCGGGGCCGGAGCGAAGCCGGTCAGTCCAGAACAGGTGGAGCTGGCGCGCTTGCGCGCAGAGGTAGCTCGCTTGAAGATGGAGTGAGATATTTAAAAAGAGTTGCGTACTTCGCGAAGGAGTCGATGTGAAGTGCGCGTTCATTGAGCAGAATCGACACCACTGGCCGATCTCGGCCCTGTGTGAAGCGCTGGAAATCGGTCCCAGCGGATATCATCAGCGCCAGCAGCGCACCACCGGCGAGAAGCCGCACAGAGGCTGTATCAGCAACGATGCCGTGCTCGCACACGTCAAGGCAATTCACGCGCAGGTCAAGGGCGAAAATGGTTGGCCGCGCATTTGGAAAGAGCTCGTTGCGCGCGGCGTGCGCCCGGATTTCTTGCCAGCGTATCTCACACCGGCGAACGTGGGCTAGCCGACACGGCGCGGGAACCCGTCAGACTGAGGCTATACACCCGTGCGACCAACAGAATAGGCATGCTCAAATTCGCACCCATGACCTCGGTAACTTCGTGACCGGAGTCGTCATGCTGACATTGTCGACTTCGCCGACCCGAGAGACGCAATGATCTCAATCGCCCCGGCACGCTGACAGATTTCCGGTAGCGAGACAACGGAATCAGACAGCCAACCTCGCAAACTCAACGGATCAATCTCGCGGAAAATATTGAACTTCGCAACCGAAATACGACCTTGAAAAAGTGATGGCAGGATAGGCTATCGCCGGTTTTGGGCACCATGTGCTCGTACGTCGACAAGATATGATCGCGGCATCAGTAGCCTTGCGCTTGTCAACAAGCCGTCCGCCGTCCAACCGAAATTCAGTTGCGGATTTCGGCAATGTGATAGATGAGGTCACACTGAACATCGAGAAGCGTATTCTTCGCCTTCGAATAGCGCTCCGTCTATCTCGACGAGCTTCCCCGCCGGGGCCAGGAAATTGCCGGCCGCGCCGCAGACCAGCACGTCCATGGGACCCGGTTCCGCCCTGCTCCTCGCAAAGGCCGCTTTCAGTGCGGCGAAATCACGCACGTCGGCAATGATGGGACAAACCGTGGCGCAGAGTGCGCGCAGTTCCGTTGCAGCCGCGTCCAGCTTTTCCTGGATGCGGCCGCAAATGGCCACATGAGCGCCCAAGGCGGCGAAATTCTTCGCCGAGATTGATGCCACTGCTGTCACCTGTGACGAAAACGGTCTTACCTGCGAACAGGTCGTTCGTCAGGTATCGTGTGACTGGCATGCTTCCCTCGTGGTTGTACGCCCTCGCACCGAAGGCGCCTCACTGAATAGTTCAGCTAGAACCGGTATCCAATCCCCACGAAACCGATCCACGGATTGGCCGTAATGCGCGTCCTGTTGGTCAGCACGGTTTGCCCGTTGGCCGCGACGGCAGTGATCGTCGCATTCGTCTCGAGCGGCATATACGTCACCGATGCGGTGGCGTACCAGTTCTTGCTTAAGTTATAGGAGACGCCCGCATTGAATGCGGGATTCCACGACGGACTGAGCGATGCCTTGACGTCCCCTCCAGGCCCCGCGACCGTGTGCAAGGCACCATTGAATTTCGGATTGAGCTGGACCGCCGTATACCAAGTGTAGTTGACACCCACACCAATGAAGGGACGCATTTTCGCCTGCGCCGCGCCGAAGTAGTATTTGAAGAAAAGAATCGGCGGCCACGCTCTTGTTGTCGCGAGCGGTTGCAGATTGCCCAGTCCGAGGGAGGGACCGCCGGCGCCGAAGGGCGTCACCGTACCTTGCGCGTAAAGTTTGAGCTTGGGCGGCACGCCGGTAGCCAGATCGATCGCGATGTTGTCCGTGATGAAATAGGTGAACGCCGTCTCGACCGTCCACGTATTGTGTATTTGGCCACTCGTTCCCGATGAGGTGAACCTGCCTGCCGCCGAAGTGCTTTGCAATGGCGTTGCCGACGACATGCCATAGTCAATCCATGTACCGCCGCCCGTAGCGATGAAACTGCCCGCATTCTGGGCCAGTGCGCCGTTGCACATTACCCCTGCCACCAGGGGCAGATACCTGACTTTCTTCACCTCTGCCTCCGTTTTATATTTTCCATAACGAACTTATATAGATCTGTTATTTCGTCGACCCACTTGAAAACCCGGATCAGAATTGCTCGACTGCGATATCCGACGCGCTGGACGCCCCCGACCGGATCATCTCCAGATGCGAGTTCGCTTTGGGCAGTATCTTGTCCGCGTAAAACCGCACCGTCGCGATCTTCGCCTCATGGAAGTCCGGATCTTCGCCCGCAGCGCATCTTCTCGACGCGGCCAGCGCGGCGCGCGCCATCTGCCATCCACCGCACACATAGCCGGTGAGCATCAGATAGTCGAATGAACTGGCCAACGCTTCGTCCACGTCTTTCGCCAAGGCTCGAAGCATCCATCCGGTGGCGTCCTCCAACGCCTGCACGCTGGTGACCACCGCAGCGCCGACCGGGGCAAGGCGCGTATCCGCGCTGCGTTCCAGTTCAAGCGCGATCTCGCGCATCTCCGCAATCAGCTCAGCCATTGCGGCCCCCTGATCCGTGGCAAGTTTGCGGCCTGTCAGGTCTGCGGCCTGGATGCCCGTCGTACCCTCGTAGATGGTTGAAATGCGGGCGTCGCGCAGGTACTGGCACGCGCCGGTCTCTTCGATGTAGCCCATCCCGCCGTGCACCTGCACGCCGAGCGACGCGCTCTCCTGGCCCAGTTCGGTGCACCACCCCTTCAGGACCGGAATTAGAAGATCGACGCGGGTCTGATAGCGGCTGCGTTCGCCGGCGTCCGGATGCCGGTGCGCGTAGTCCGCATTGGCCGCCTTCGAGTGCTTTCATAGCGCCCAGGCGGCGCTCAAGGCGCAGAAGGGCCGCCGACTCACCCTGATGACATTTCAAGTCAGTCGCGCCCATTGGCTTGCCTCCAGATTGGACACGTGGCACACCATGCAAACTTGTCACCATCAACATGGGGGCGCTGGTTGCATTCGGTTGGCGTGCCTCTGCCCGAGGGCTTGGCGCCACTCACTTACTCCGTTTCCGGCATGGCAATCGACGCGGCAATTCGTGGAAGAGGTATTTCGTTGGGACAGGAATTTTTTGCCATTGATAGCATCAAGCGACACGAACTTGTCGCGCCGTTCAAGGTCGCCCTACCCATGCCGTTCCCATACTTCATTTGCTGGAAGCGAACTGCGGCGGACTCCCCTGCAACCAGGCAATTTCTCGACTGGCTAATTGAGGAAGCCGAGCAGACGGGACTCGACATAAAAGCCATGCTTGGCGACTGAAGCGCGCACGTACAGGCGCAACAAACAAGATAGAGAGACACTCGCAAGCCGAGTACTTTTGCGTTTTCACACGACCTCCGGCCTTAGCGGCCGTTCAATCCATGAGTCTCGCGACAGGACTCGACCGTCCACTTTCGAAGGGTGCGATCGCACGTAGTCGACTCATTCCTGCCATTCGCCTTGCGTGGGGCCAATGGCGGCCGCGGGAAGATGCTGTTGAAAAAGTCGCTGCTCGGCGCTTTCACTTCGCTGACGAAAAAATCGATCTCTCGGATCGCTCTATAAACCGCTCGCGAACGTTGGGTAAGGGCACGAAGACCCCTGAAAACTTTGCGAGAGACAGTCAGCGACTTTTTCAACAACATCGGAGTAAAAGGGACATTCGAACGGTCGCGTCGGTTATGTCGCGTCCGTGCGAAATCACTCGCGCGATCGGCGACACCGCGACAACACCATGCTCGGCGTGTTCAACGATTTCCCTAGCCATGGAAATCGGACTCCGGAACCCAAACGAGTGGCGGCGATCCCTCCGCCGCCGCGAAGGATCAAGCCACAGCCGTTGCGCGCAGGCGATTGACCAGTTGGTTGTCCTTGCCCTGAACCATCGGCGTCAAGGCGAAATTGAACTCGATCTCCTTGTACGCATCTTCCTTTAGTCCAAGCGCCGTGCCGCCGGTCTTCTCGACCACAGGCGGAATCAGGTCTTCGCGCGTAGCGTAGGCGAAGTCGTTCCAGATCAGCGGATCGCCTTCGATGTTGATCTGCGTGGTCAGCTTGCGCAGGCCATCGCTCGTCACGAAGAAGTGCACGTGCGCCGGGCGGTTGCCATGTCGTGCCAGCACGTTCAGCAACTGTTGAGTCGAACCGTGCGGCGGGCAGCCGTATCCCACGGGCATGAGCGTGCGGAACTCATACGTTCCGTCATCGCCCGTGCGGACCGCGCCGCGCAGATTGAACGCGCTTTGTGCGCCGGTCGGATCGAAGTGCGAATAGAAGCCCTTCGAGTTGGCATGCCAGCATTCGACCACCGCGCCCGCAACCGGCTTGCCGTCCGGTTCCGAGACCGTGCCGCGAATGACGAGCGGACCTGCGTCCGCATCGGCGTCGAGATCGATTTTCGAGAGGCCATCGTGCACCGGCGCGCCTTCCACATACAGCGGGCCTTCGATGGTGCGCGGCGTACCGCCATCGATTTCAGCCTGCTTATCCGCGGCATCCATGCGGATGTCCAGGTATTTTTCCAGTCCGAGTCCCGCAGCAAGCAATGCGGCCTCTCCATCCTGACCGAGCTTGTTGATGTAATTCACGCCTGCCCAGATTTCATCGGGCGTCATGTCGAGATCGTCGATGGCCTTGAACAGATCGCTCAGCAAGCGATGCGTAATCTGCTTTGCCCTCGTATTGCCGCTATCGCTGCCGAGATTGGTCGCGGCCTTGAGCAAGTTCTGCACTTCCTGATTGGCAAACACCTTGACGCTCATGATTTCTGTCTCCATCGTTACTGGGGGATCTTCCAAGACTCACACTCATGCATCGTCGTCGCGGATGGACGACGGGTGACGGCACAAGGGCGCGACCGAAATCTTCATGTACGGAAAAAGTGGCAAGGCGATGAGAATGTCGTGCAGCTCCGCATTGCTCTCGACATCGAAGATGCTGTAGTTCGCATACTCGCCCGCGATGCGCCATATACGACGCCACTTGCCGCTGCGCTGAAGCTCCTGCGAATAGGCTTTCTCGCGCGACTTGATTTCATTGGCGACATCGGCTGGCATGTCGGGCGGAAGGGTCACATCCATTCGTACGTGAAAAAGCATCGTCGGCCTCCTCGTTATTTACTTGATGACTTTCATCAGGCCATCGCGCGTGAAGCGTTTGACCCTGGCTTCGTCGAGTTCGATGCCAAGACCCGGACCGTTCGGCACCGTCAATTCGAAATCGCTGTAGTCGAGCGGCTGCGTCAGGATTTCTTCGGTGATCAACAACGGTCCGAACAGCTCAGTTCCCCATTGCAGATTGGCAACGCTGGCGAACAGATGCGCCGATGCAACCGTGCTGAACGCACCCTCCAGCATCGTGCCGCCGTACAGTTCGATGCCCGCTGCATCCGCGATCGCCGCTACCCGCTGCGCCGCGAACAGGCCGCCGTTCTGTTCGATCTTGATGGCGAAGACATCGGCGCCATCGTTCTTCGCAATCTCGAATGCGCTTTCCGGGCCTTGCAGGATTTCATCCGCCATCAAGGCGACGGGGAAGCGGCGCGTCAGGCGAGCAAGTGCCGCAGCGGACGCCACGGGTTGTTCGATGAGTTCGCAACCCGCATCGGCCAGCGCGGGAATGGCCCACGCTGCCTGCGTTTCGCTCCACGCCATATTGACATCGACGCGCACCGCGCCGCGTTCGCCGAGTTCGCGCTTGATCCGTGCGACGTGCGCAATGTCGGTCTTGAGTTCCTTCGCACCGATCTTGAGCTTGAACACCTTGTGCCGGCGCATGTCGAGCATGCGCTCCGCTTCGGCAATGTCCTGCGCGGTATCGCCCGAGGCAAGGGTCCACGCAACAGGCAGACGCTCGCGCCTACGGCCTCCGAGCAACTCGCTGACGGAAACGTTCAGGCGCTTGCCGTGCGCATCGAGCAAGGCGGTTTCAAGCGCGCTCTTTGCGAAGTGATTCACCTTTACGAGCCTGCCGATATAGGCCATCAATTCCTGCACACGCGTTGCATCCTTGCCGATCGCGGCGGGCGCGAGGTAGGCATCGATCGCGAGCTTTATCGACTCGGGGCTTTCGGGACCGTACGCCATGCCCGCGATCGTCGTGCCTTCGCCGATACCGGTGACGCCATCGCTGCAAAACACCTTCACGAGCATCAGCGTCTGCCCGTGCATGGTGGCGACCGATAGCTTGTGAGGGCGAATCGTCGGCAAGTCGACGAGACAGGTTTCGATGCGTTCGATCGTCGCTGCGGTCATGGGGAATGGATTGAATGAGTTCCGAGACGTGCTTTTCGCCTTTGACTACAAGGTAAAGAAGCCCGCAACATTGGTCAAATAGATCAAATGTGTCTGACTGCATTCACCTGACTGATGACGCACGCTTGGCGCCTCGCAAGCAGAAAAACCTGAAAACGCAGGACGTTTGCAGGGTTGGCATCTTCGCAACGACGAATCAGAAGTTGTGGCGAATCCCAAGCGTGACGACAACTGCCTGTCGCTGCCGGAATTCGGCAGGTCCGGAATCTGTGCGTAATTGACGGTCGCCCCCGTCGCGAGATCGACGCCCGGCCCTGCTCCCGCCGCCTTCTGCAGGATCGCCACGCCGTAGAGCAACGTACGCTTCGACAAGGCGTGATTCACGCCCAGGTTCACCTGATGAAAGCGCGTGGACGATCCGCCATCCACCTGTCAGGTTCGCTTCACCGATATCGAAGGCGACGTTGCGGCCCTGAGGGTTCGCGGCATCGGCAAAATACTGGCTGTACTCCATGCGCGTATGCGTGTAGGTCAGCGCAATCGTCGCCGGGCCGATTGCATACGATGCACCCGCTTCAGAACTTGTGGCGGATGCCCACGCGCACCGTGCTTTGGCGGTCGCTCGTCGAAGGCGTGAGGTTGTTGATCGATGCCACTGCCGCCGTGCCGGTCGAATCGGTTCCGGACGCCTTCTGATAGATGCCGATCAAATAAACGTCCGTGCGCCTGGACAGAAAATAATCCGCGCCGATCGCGCCTTGATAGTACTTCGCGCCCGGATTCGTGCCCGTGGCCGAATCGACATCGCCGCCCTTCGTGTAGTCGAACGCCGCGCCGAGCAGGAACGCAGGCGTCAACTGATACTTGAAGTTGACCTCGACGTTGTTGAAATTGGCGTTGCCGCTGTAGCCGCGCGGATTCGGCCCTGAGTTCACCGTATCGCCCAAGCTCTTGAACTGCACATTCGAATAGGTCGCGCCGACCGTGGCCGCGCCGAATGC
>Ga0182007_10001737_pt1 | contig 11467 bp, 10 predicted proteins | sample Sormic07211113_1_FD_123023 | JGI IMG/M metagenome (GOLD analysis project Ga0182007, IMG submission 123023) | Rhizosphere microbial communities from Sorghum bicolor, Mead, Nebraska, USA - 072115-113_1 MetaG | ecosystem: Host-associated > Plants > Roots > Rhizosphere | place: USA: Nebraska... | reverse complement strand
CTTTCCGGTGGCCGCCACTCCCCTCCCGTCCTCCCGCCCACCGCGCCGTGTCTCATCAGCTCGTCGTCGACCTCGCCCGCAACGCGATCATGCTCGCCCTGCTCGTCGCCGGCCCTATGCTCGTGGTCGCGCTCGGCGTCGGTCTGATCGTCAGCGTCATCCAGGCGGTCACGCAGATCCAGGAGCAGACGCTCGCCTTCGTGCCGAAGCTGCTCGCGGTCGCCGCGACGCTCGTGATCGCCGGCCCGTGGATGCTGACGACGATGCTCGACTACCTGCGGCAGACGCTGCTGCACGTCGCGACGCTCGGCGCCGGCTGAGCGGCGCGTCCGGCCCGCTTTTTCCGCAATGTTCTCGGTTACCTACGCGCAGCTCAACGGCTGGCTCACGGCGTTCCTGTGGCCGTTCGTGCGGATGCTCGCGCTCGTCGCGACGGCGCCCATGGTCGGCCACGCGGCCGTGCCGGTGCGCGTGAAGATCGGCGTGGCCGCGTTCATGGCGCTGGTCGTCGCGCCGACGCTCGGCGCGATGCCGGACGTCACCGTGTTTTCCGCGCAGGGTATCTGGATCCTCGTCACGCAGTTCCTGATCGGCGTCGCGATGGGTTTCACGATGCAGCTCGTGTTCGCGGCCGTCGAAGCGGCCGGCGACTTCATCGGGCTGTCGATGGGGCTCGGCTTCGCGACCTTCTTCGATCCGCATTCGAACGGCGCGACGCCCGCGATGGGTCGGTTCCTGAACGCGGTCGCGATGCTCGCGTTCCTCGCCGTGGACGGCCACCTGCAGGTATTCGCCGCGCTCGCCGCGTCGTTCCAGTCGCTGCCGGTGTCGGGCGACCTGCTGCACGCGCCGGGCTGGCGCACGCTTGCCGCGTTCGGCGCGACCGTGTTCGAGATGGGGCTGCTGCTGTCGCTGCCGGTGGTCGTGGCGCTGCTGATCGCGAACCTCGCGCTCGGCATCCTGAACCGCGCGGCGCCGCAGATCGGCATGTACCAGATCGGCTTTCCCGTCACGCTGATCGTCGGGCTGTTGCTTGTGCAACTGATGATCCCGAACCTCGTGCCGTTCGTGTCGCACCTGTTCGACATGGGGCTCGATGCGATGGGGCGGGTGTTGATCGGGTGGCGGTAGGCGTGTGGAGTTGTCATTGCAGCCGAGACGCAACAACCCCGCGATTCAGCTGGTATCAAAAAAATAAAGCGCAACAAAACCGCAATTTCTGCAGGATCATTTACGGACTGTGGTCGGCGGCGCGGGCGCGGAATACATCTCGCCGCCCCGGATATTGCCAGTGTGACTATCGTGAAGTTGGGCCTGCGTACCGCAATGCGATCAACTCACCATCACGAACTGTTTTCAAGTGTCTTAGTGGTGTCGGGCGCCCTGGTTGTGCAATTACCTACCCCGACCGCAGATCAAGTGCCTATCGCTCCTCGCACGAGGCATATGGAATGTCGGCATGCAAGTGAAGGCCGCTTTGATACCGGAAGTTACTCGGTCTTGCGCGCAGCTTGTAACGTAGCCAATACCATGTATGCAACGTGTACGCCGACTCAAGGCTAATCTCTTTGGCGAGGTAATCTTTTTGCATACTCGGTCACCCCTATGTCAGATGCCACAACAGTTTGCGAGCTTATGCTTTCAATATATTCAGTAATATTTTGAGGGCTGAGAATCTCCTGATTTACATCTTCGATAATTTTCTCCATATTGAAAAGTCCCATATGATGAAGAGGCAATGAAGTCCGCAAAATCTCGCTGTTCTTCAATTTTGTTTTCACTATCCAATCGATGTAGTCCAGGTATTTATTCGTGTGAATGCCGGCCGCAATATGAAACGTTGGCTCACCAAGGGCCGTTGCCGAATGCCACCATCCGCGAGGGATATAGACAATGTCCCCCTCCTCCAGAGTGAAATCCAACTCGGGACGACTCGGACGAAGGTGTTTTTGGTCCCTGCTGGTTTGACCTTCAATCGGTAGTTTGAATGTTGAGTTGTAAATCTTCCAATTTTTCCTTCCAATTAGCTGCACCGCGAAAACATCGTGCGTGTCCCAGTGATCACCAAAGGATCCTTGTTTTCCGAACGAGAGGTAACCATTTGCCACAACGTTCATTGACAAAAAATCGGATATCTGTCGACATATATTTCTGATCTTAAGGGACAGCGATTCTATTCTATTAAAAACCAATGTAGCTCCATCATCGAAGTGGCGATGGATTTCGGTGGCGTTCAGCTGGCTTTTCAAAACACCAACCTCAATGCACTTCCACTCGTAGCTCTCGGGAGAAAGATACTCTGTTCCAGAATGAATCTTGATTTTTAATGGACTAGATTGGCTGGCATATATTGCCTCATCGACACTAAGCCAATCGAATCTGCAGCCTGATGCGGCACCTCGAAATAACGCTGGCTTTTTTTCAAAGAAGCTCTTCAGAAACGCTTCCTTTTCGATTGGAAAGTTGATCATCGCAAGAGGTAATTTATATAGGCGATACATCAGACCCGTTACGCGGGCCTGATGTATTAATGTCGAGTAAATTGGTCAGCCATCGCCGTCTTCGCCCCAGTTGGGATACATGGTTGACGACGACGAGTCGGGAGCCCAACAGGTTCCATTTGCATCTACCCAGCCGTTCATTTTCGTGCCGCGTAAGTCAACTACATTGCTCGACTCCGCTTCCCCGGACAAGTCTAGGCCACCCAAAATTTTTCCAGCGTCAGATTTCGAAATAATTCTCACGGCTCACTTTCCTTGGTTTTGCAACCGAATTTACTTATCCTGTACAACACGTCGGAAACATTCTCTTTTAACAACAAATCCCCCTTCATAATTGAAACCTTGATCGACGGCGGGAATTCGCCCTTGTGTTTTTTAAAAGACTGGCGATCCATTTCCCGCAGGCCACACATGGCGTACATTTTTGATTCAATGGTCGCTTCCTTTGATTCCAGTATTTCCTCGAAATATGATTTTGCATTCGAGGTTTTCATTATTCTTCTGTACATCTCCTCTTGCGGGCTGATATGGCCAACAAATCCGATCAAGCCCAGAGAGAATACGCTGGTTTTCTCGAAGTCATCAGTAGAGTCCGCTTTCGAATGGCGCATGCTTGATGCAAATAAATTTACGAAAATTAAAAAAGCGACAATTTTCTTATCCATTAGCTCAACTCCGGTCGCAAGATGGTTTCGATGGCGAAATCGAAAACATTCCTTTGGTTCGGCCTCTTGCAAAAATTAGTCTTACTAGTGCATCGCGTCTATAGCAAAAAATCCAATTGTTGCCGTGCCTGTGTTTGCCGTGTCGGGAGTAGTTATTTCCCTCCCTACCCGATGATGACATTCGATTTATCGACATGGGTCTCGATGCGATGGGGAGCGTGCCAATCGGCTGGCGACGACGTGCTGGCCTATTCGTCCAGAGGCACAGGCGCCGCCTCGACCGAATCATCAAGATTTCGTGTGAGGGTTCAGGGCCTATTCATCCGGCCAGTTGGCGACGAATCCACCGATTGACCAGGGAATGATGCGTTCGCGTCAGATGAGGATACTTGCCAGCGTGTTGCGGACAGCATGGGCGGTGGCGACGACCAAAAAGGGACGGCCACCGGGGTAATCACGCAGCACGAAGACCGTTGCGAAAATCAACCCGCCCCATAAAGCGACTGCCACGTACAGAACGCTGTAGCCGTGCGTTGCACTGAACACAAGAGCGGAAGCACCGGTCGCTGACCAAGCGCTTCCTCCGAATGTGCGGCGAATCAACCGAATAGGAAGCCACTGGAAGAGAAATGTTTCCACTATCGGTGCAGCGAGCGAGCCAACAAGCAGGCGGGTCAATAGGTCGTACTTCACTATTTCAGGCAGTGCACCGGAGGAGGAACCTAGTGGAAGTCCGAATATAAATTGGCCACCCCAGACAACAATGCCGGCGACGTATGTGAGAATGCACGTCAGAAGCGCGGAAACGAGCACCGGGCTACGCGAGATAGTGCGAATCACGCTGTTATTAGAGCTGTCTTTCATTGCGATTCGTCACCAATTCAGAGGAAAAATTTCGAAAATATCCGCTCGATAGTTTTTGGTAAAGCTCAGGCCTGCTTCTGCCCGGCACTCCAAAATGTCAAAAACCACTGGCCGCCTAGGTTGTTAAAGTCACCCAAGCGTTGCACATGGTTATATCGTTGACTTCCTTTTTATTTATGGAAATAGTGAAACATCCAATTTTTGCTGAAGTCGCCGCTTGCCGAAAAACAGGTGCACGTCCACATCCGCCAACATGGGATCACTCGTGCCGCCGTCGCAACTAACGAAGTTTGTAAACGGTCGATCGGTTAGCTGGTGACGGCATATCGCTCCGACCGGACTTCCTCGGCGTTCCCCCCGCAGACGCGCATACCTCTGCTTTACGCAGCGTGCCGCTATTTCCGCTCGGTGCTCAGTCGCATTCCATTCGCAACCGCGCAGGCACCGGCCGGAAATTGGACGAACGACGATATCGTGCCGTCATGCAGTCGTGAATAATCCTCTACTTTGCGGCGTAACTTCACCGCGGTTCCCGCGACCGACCGACAGGTAGCGCCCGCACACAGGCAGATGCTCTCGACACAATCCTTCCGGCTGATGACCATTCTCGGCTGGCTCAGTGCCGCATGGCCGGCTCACGCAGCTAACCTGCTCGACGCGGTGAACGCGGCGCGGCGCTTCGATGCGAGCATCAGCGCGGCGCGCAACGCTCAACTCGCCGGCCGCGAGAAGCGCTGGCAAGGTCTTGCTGACCTGCTGCCGCGCGTCGAGCTCAACGGCGGCTACACGAAGCAGGACCAGCCCACCGCGGCGTATGCGGCAGCGGTCCGCCGTCACAGCGCTTCCGCAACCGTCACGCAGCCGCTGCTCGATCTGTCCCGCGTCGCCAATTTTGAGCGCGGCGGCACGCTCGCCGATCAGGCGGACATCGAGTACGAGAAGGCGGCGCAATCCCTGATCATCGATGTCGCCGGCGCCTATTTCGACGTCCTGTTCGGACGCGAAGTGCTGCAGGCCGCCGAAGCCGCGCAGCAGGCGTTCCATAAGCAACTCGACCAGGCGCAGGCCGCGCTGAGGATCGGCGACGGCACGCGAACTGACGTCGACGAGGCGCGCGCGAATCTCGACGAAGCGCTGGCGCGCACGGTGAGCGCGCAAACCGATCTGGCGATCGCGAGCGGCACGCTGCAGCGGATCACAGGGTTGCCGGCGGCAGAGCTATCGCCGATCTCGTGGCAATGCGCGCCGCAGGCCGCGCCGGTCGATCTCGCGACCGCAATGGACGACGCAGCCCGCAACAACATCGACGTGCGGATCGCGGGCAAGCAGTTCGACCAGTCGCAGGCCGACATCGTCACCGCGACGGGCGCGCACCTGCCGGTCGTGAACCTGCAGGCAAGCTACGGCACGAACTGGAGCCGTGGCGCCAACGAGAACGGACTCGACACTGTGTTCGGCACGACGTCGAAAACCCGTTCGTCAATGATCGGCGTGACGGTCACGATCCCGCTGTTCGCCGGCGGCGGCCCGCTGTCGGCGAGCCGCGAAGCCTACCGTCGGCGTGACCAGGCACGCGACGCGCTCGAGGATGCGCGCCGCAAGGCCCGCGAGCGCGCCCGTGCGGCCTATCTCGGCATCACCAACGGCGTCGCGCTAATCCGCGCGCAGGAACGCGTGCTCGCGTCGGCCGACAGCAAGGTGAAATCGACCCGCCTCGGGCGCGAAGTCGGACTGCGCACTCAGATCGACGAACTGAATGCCCAGCAGCGCTATTTCGAAGCCATCCGCGATCTCGCCGACGCCCGCTACCGCTACCTGCGTGCGCGGCTGCAACTGTCCGCCGCGCTTGGCACGCTCGGCGACGACGACGTGGCCGGCATCGGTTGCCGCGCTGACGGCTCAGTGCCTGCCGCGGGGATCCGATCATGACCGATTCCTTGTTCCGCCAGGAAGCGCTCGACGCGACCAGGCACAAGCTGCTGGGTACCGTCAGCCTGTACTCGCCGCCCTGGCGCTGGCTGATGATCGGCGTCGCGACCGCATTGACGTTGGTAGTCGTCGCATTTTTTGTGTTCGGCAGCTACACGAAACGCGAGCGCGTGACCGGTCAGCTGTTGCCGGCGACGGGGCTGCTGACGGTGGCACCGCCGTTGACGGGCACCGTGGTCGGCACGCGCGTCCGCGAAGGACAGACGGTGGCGGCCGGTGCGGAACTGCTGGCGATCTCGGCCGAAGTGGCGACCGAACTGGGCGGAACGCGCGAAACGGTCGCCCGGCAATTGAAGTTTCAGCGCTCGCGCCTGGAGACAGATCTGACTAGCCAGTCGCAACTGAGCGGCGAAGCGCAGCGCGGCCTGCGGACGCGCGCGGCCGCACTGGACGACCAACTCACACAGATCGCGCGGCAGAACGCGCAGCGGCTCCGCCAGGCCGAACTCGCGCAACGCCAGCTCGACAAGCTGCAGTCGATGCGTGACCAGGGCTATGCGTCGAACAGCCAAGTCGAGCAGCAGGAAGGCGTGCTGCTCGACGCGCAAGCGCGGCTGCAGGAGCTCGCCCGCCAGCGCCTCGACGTCGGCCAGCAACTCGACCAGACCCGCCAGCAGTTACGCGAGCTGCCGCTCACCACCCGTAATCAGCAGAACGACATCCAGCGCAAGCTCGCGGACGTCGATCAGTCGATCGCCGAGAACGAAGCGCGTCGCACGATCATCCTGCGCGCGCCGCAGGCGAGCGTCGTCGCCGCGCTGCTCGCGAAGCCCGGGCAGATTGTCAACGCGGGCCAGTCGGCGGTGTCGCTGTTGCCGCAAGGCGCGCCGCTTGAGGCGCAACTGATGGTGCCGAGCCGCGCGATCGGCTTCGTGCGCGCCGGCGCGCGCGTGGTGTTGCGCTACGAAGCGTACCCGTTTCAGAAATTCGGCCAACAGTACGGGCGCGTGACCGAGGTGTCGCGTACCGCGCTGTCGCCGCAGGAAGTCGCGACCCTAACCGGGCACACCAATGTGCCGGAGCAGCTATACCGCGTCGTCGTCGCGCTCGATCGCCAGGACATCGTCGCGTACGGCAAACACGAGGCGCTACGGCCCGGGATGGCGCTCGAGGCCGACGTGCTGATCGACCGGCGCCAACTGGTCGAGTGGGTGCTCGAGCCGCTGTATGCGCTCGGCAGCCGCGTGTCGAGCTGATGCGCGCCCTCAATACATTCGTTACGGAGCCCGTTCAATCATGAAATGGATCGAGGCGCTGCAATTCGGCCGGAGCCCCCACCTGCCAGTGATCCTGCAGACGCAGGCGGCCGAGTGCGGGCTCGCGTGCGTCGGCATGGTCGCGAGCCATTTCGGTCACGACCTCGACCTTGTCAGTCTGCGCCGGCGCTTCAGCCCGTCGCTGAAGGGGGCGACCCTCAACGATGTGATGCTGATCGCACACCGGCTCGGCCTCGCTTCGCGTGCGTTGCGGCTCGAACTCGGCGAACTGAGCAAGCTGCACCGCCCGTGCATTCTGCATTGGGACATGAATCACTTCGTCGTGTTGAAGTCGGTGTCGCGCGGCCGGATCACGATCCATGATCCGGCACGCGGGCGTCGCGACGTGCCGCTCTCCGAAGTGTCCGAACACTTCACCGGCGTCGCGCTGGAGCTGATGCCCTCGCCATCGTTCGAGCGTATCCAGGCGCGCGAAGCGATCTCGATGGCGAAGCTCGTCGGCAACGTCACGGGCATCCGCGCGATATTCGCGCAGGTGCTGCTGCTGTCCGCGGCGCTGGAAGTGTTCGGCATCGTCACGCCGTTCTACATGCAGTGGGTGATGGACCAAGTATTGGTGTCGGCCGATGCGGACCTGCTGACGCTGCTCGGCATCGGTTTCCTGCTCGTCGTGCTGTTTCAAAACGCGGTGTCGGCGTTGCGCTCATGGGTGGTGACGTGGTTCTCGAGCCTGCTCTGCGTACAGTGGACCGCTAACGTCTGCGCGCACCTGCTCAGGCTGCCGATGGCGTATTTCGAACAGCGCCACATCGGCGACGTCGTGTCACGATTCAGTGCGATCAATACGATCCAGGCAACGCTGACCACGCAGTTTATCGGCGCGCTGCTCGACGGCGTGATGGCGACCGCAACACTTGCGATGCTGTTCGTCTACAGCCCGGCACTCACGTGGCTCGTGCTCGGCCTGTTCGCTGTGTACGGCGCGATCCGATGGATCGCGTACCAGCCGTTCCGGCAGGCGAACGAGGAACAGATCGTGTATGCGGCCCGCGCCCAGTCGAACCTGCTCGAATCGATCCGCGGCGTGCAGGCGATCAAGCTTGCGAACAAGCAGGAAGCGCGCGTCGCCACCTATGCGAACGCGGTCGTCAAGACCACCAACAAGCATGTCGCGATCCAGCGGCTGTCGATCGGCTTCTCGACGCTGCATGGCGTGATTTCCGGTGCGGGCCGCGTGGCGCTCGTCTGGCTCGCGGCGAAGCAGGTGCTCGACGGACAGTTCTCGGCCGGGATGCTGGTCGCGTTCGTCAGTTTCGCCGACCAGTTCATGGCGCGTGGCGCCGGGCTGATCGGAACGCTGATCGATTTCAGAATGCTGCGCCTGCACGGCGAGCGTCTCGCCGACATCGTGCTCACCGACGTCGAGGGCGACATGGAAGCAAAGATCAGCCGATCGACGGACGTGAGCCATGCAGCACCACCCGCGATCGATGTACGCGACGTGCATTTCCGTTATGCGGAAACGGAGCCGTGGGTGCTCGACGGCTGCTCGTTTTCGATCGCCTCCGGCGAGTCGGTTGCGCTCATCGGCCCGTCGGGTCAAGGCAAGACGACAATGGCGAAGTTGCTACTCGGCCTGCTGACTCCCGAGCACGGCAGTGTGCACGTCGATGGTATCGACATCCGTAAGTTCGGCCTGTATCCGTATCGCGACCGGATCGGCTGCGTGATGCAGGACGACATCCTGTTCGCCGGCTCGCTTGCCGACAACATCAGCTTCTTCGATCCGCAGCCCGACGTCACGCGAATCGAGGAAGCCGCGCGGCACGCACAGATTCACGACGACATCGTCGCGATGCCGATGGGCTACCAGAGCCTCGTCGGCGACATGGGATCGTCGCTGTCGGGCGGACAGCGCCAGCGCGTGTTGCTCGCCCGTGCCTTCTACCGCCGGCCCGCGATCCTCGTGCTCGACGAAGCGACGAGTCATCTCGACACGGACCGCGAATCCCTGATCAACGACGCGGTGCGTGGCATGAACGTCACGCGAATCATCATCGCGCACCGGCCGGAGACGATCCGGAGTGCGGATCGCGCGATCGAAATTGCATATGGCCGCACGCGGGAACTAGATATCGACGCCTTGTTCCCGACACAGCCCGCATAGCGTAGCAACACGAATGCTCGCTATGCGCGGCGAGGAGGGATGGCCGATGCCGATCCAGCCCGTGACGATTGCCAACATGCAACTTCATGGAGAATGCAAATACGTGAATTGACAACGATGGAAATCACCGCAGCGAGCGTTGTCAGTCGTGTCGGCTCATCCGTACCCCGCAGGTTGATCGAATCAATCTCGGGCAAGGCCAAGGGCACCGCCATCGGTAGTGAGAAAGGTAGCAGCCCGATCAGCGGATCGGCCGGCACTGCCTGGCATACCGTAAGAAATCGGCGCATCGGGGGCGTCATCGAATCCTTGGAGCTTCCCATTCAGCCCCTCGACGATTGAGACAGGTCGCATCAAAGGCACGGCGACGTTCATGGTCACTTGCCGGCCGTAACCCTCGTCAAATCAGCCCGCTTTCGTACGCGTAGCGGATCAGGTTGGTATTCGTATCGGCCTGCAGCTTTTTCATCGCCGTGTATTTCTGCGTCGACACAGTACTGACGGAGCGGCCGAGCTTCTCTGCAATGCTCGCGAGCGAGTGGCCTAACGCGAAGAGGCGCACGACATCAAGCTCCTTCTGTGTCAACCTTGCGAGTGTATCGCGGCCACTCCCGCCGGATTGCTCGACGATCGCGCGGACCGTCGGCGAAAAATACCACGTTTGGCCGGCGCGCACGTGTCGGCACGCACGTACGATCTCGTCGATCCCATCTTCCTTGCTGACGATGGCTTTCACACCCAGTCGCAGCGCAGCCGCGAAGATGCTCGGATTTTTTTGCGCGGTCAGCATCACGCATTGCGCACTCGCCGCGACGTCGCGCAGCTTGCGTAGCAACCTCAGGCCGTCGATCGGTTTGTCGCCCCGATTCATCGAATAATCGACGACGATGAGATCGACTGGCGAGCGCGTCAATGCGTCGATTAGTCCCTCCCCGCTATTGCAGCAATGCGAAATGAGGAAATCCGGTTCCCATTGCGGCAGGCGCTTCAGCATTTCGATCACGACCGGATGGTCGTCAGCAATGGCGATGGTGGTTAGACTCATTGGATCGTCGAAATGAAATATCAAGTCAGAAAGCGAGCCGAACAGATTACGAGAAGTCGGAGTCCGCACGTTGCGAACGCGACGCGTTCTCGTCGACCAACGCTTTTGTCGTGATGTCATACTTCCGTAGTCGGTCCGGGCGCAATGGATGATTCTCTTCGTGCTTGCCAAAGCGTAGTGCCGAGAAATCAGCATAGATAGGCCTGTTGCCGTTTCAACCTGCGGCGCAATCCGGCTGGGCGGCGCTCTTCCAGCATTCGCGCCGGATTCGTTGAAAACCCCTAAACGAACCGCCCACCCGCGAAAGGTTGCAGAAGGTTTCACCTCCCGATACTCGTTAAGACGATGCAGCAAGCAACGCGCCATACGAATACAACGAAGGACACGACCCGATGCGCCCCATCCCGCGCACCCTCGCCGTTAGCCAGCCTCGGCTGCGCGCTCGCCGCTCCCCCGCTTTCGCCGACGACGGCGGCAAGATCACGATCATGGTCGGCGGGATCGACGTCGAGCTGCTGTCGCTGCCGGTCGGCGCCGACGCGAGCTTCTCCGGCATCCGGACGCGTTCCTGATCCGAGGCGGCCATCGGGGTGAGGCCCGTCGGGCCCTGCCGCACCGCCATCGGGATGCTCCATGCGGGCACGCCGGCGCCAGGCGTCGACCGTGCCCTTTTTTCGTCCTTTCCACCGCGACGCGACCGCCGCCCGCCCCATGCGACAACCGGCCCGAACCCGCTTCCAGCCCGTCCGGCGGGCGATCGCGGCCGATACCAGCACGTTCGTCCCACATCGGCGCTTGACCTGCGCCGACCGACTCGCTAGCGTTTCGGGTTTGCCCGGGCGGCCATTGCCGCCGGTGCCGTGAGCGCGCCCGACGTCCTGGCGCGCGCGCACGCCGGGCGCGTCGCGCTGGTTTTCGGCAACGAGACCTTCGGCCTGTCGAACGAGGAGCTCGCGCGCTGCCAGGGCTTCGTGAACATCCCCTCGAACCCGGTCTACGGCTCGCTCAATCTCGCGGCT
>Ga0182007_10001736_pt1 | contig 11472 bp, 16 predicted proteins | sample Sormic07211113_1_FD_123023 | JGI IMG/M metagenome (GOLD analysis project Ga0182007, IMG submission 123023) | Rhizosphere microbial communities from Sorghum bicolor, Mead, Nebraska, USA - 072115-113_1 MetaG | ecosystem: Host-associated > Plants > Roots > Rhizosphere | place: USA: Nebraska... | reverse complement strand
CTGCACCGTCTTAACTACATCCAACAACTTGCTAACATAACCGCTGTGGCGGACGACGACGAAGGTGAAGAATGAGAAAATTATGGACGCGGTTCTGCAACTGGTTCAGCTTTGGCGTAGCTTCTGAAACGATCGAAGCTGTCCCACAATCCCGCACATGGCACCCGGTCAAGGAACACGCCGTCACCGACAGTACCATGTACGACATGGGCTGGAACCCTGCGCTGTTACGTTATTACGTGCGGGCCTCTGTGGCAATGCTGGTGAAGTATTCCGACGGCGACTACGGTGTTAAACCAGTTGCACTCCCAGGGCAAGCACCGGAACGTATTAAGGAGACCGCACGCAAGTTCGTTGAGGATCTCCAGAAGGCCGCCATGGTACTGGCCGAACGTTCGTATCAGGAAACCATCCCGGCAGATCCTGCTATCACCCCGGTAATGGAAACGCATCGTAAAGATCCTGACCTTGGTGCGCTTCCCCGTGTGGAAGAACGCCGTCGTCCAGATCCAGCGGTGGGTACGCCAATTCCGGTAGCTGGCCGTAAACCGCTGCCCGCAACACCACCACCCGCTCCACCTCCTGCACCTGTCCAGCAAACTCGTGTTCACGTCACGCGTGGTAACGACAGCATTCACCCGAATCGCTACGAGGCGGCAGGCAATGTCAACGTGCATCGCCAGCCTGACAATAGCGGTGACCTCGTGACGGGTATCGCCATCGGCATGTTGCTGAGTGACGACGCCCCTGCTGCTCGTGAAGACCACAGCAGCCGTGTTCAGCCAAGCTACTCCGCTCCAGAGCCAGCGTACTGTGCACCTGTGCGTGAAGACCGCTCTGGCCCAAGTCGTTCTGACGACAACGACCGTGGCAGTTACGGCGGTAACGACAGCAACAGCAGCAACGACAGCGGCGGCAGTCCTTGCGACTGAGTATCTTGTAAGACAATTTCGTCTTGAACAAAAACGACAACGGTTTGTTGTTAAACCCGCTAACCACGGAGACACACCCGTATGCGAAGCATTTTACTGGCTGCAATCTTTCTCTCACCGATGGTCATGGCTAAGCAATCCGTGATGATCGACCAGACCTTTTGTGAGACCCGTGCCTTGTTGGGTAAGGTCGCTATTGAGGGACGGCTGAGAGGGGAGAGCAGTGAAGACGTGAAGCGTGATATTGAAGCAATCGCCAACGTCACCCCAGCAGACTCAATCGTACGAGCTGTGAAACCCCTTGGCTTACTGGACGTGGATGGTTTGTTCAAAACCAAACGCGACTACTCGCCGATGCAAGCCTACATGGACCTGCACAATACGTGTCGGGATCTACGTGGGCAGATCGTTTCATTGTAAAAGATCGACATACTGGCCGGGGAAACCCGGCCTTTATGCCGTTTTTAATTGGACAGTTTTACTTTACCCCGTCTTCCTATGCTTTAGGAAGTAGACTTTAAACAGGTAGCTGCTGTGAAAGAGATAGACCTTTTGTTGATTCTGGCGTTCAACCGTGACCTGCACTATTTGCAGATGCGTAAGCTGGCAACAAAGCTGATGCGCAAGGTTGGACAGAACGCCCTTAATGGTGCACTCAAGGAGTTGACCAGTACCCGTTCGACTTCGGTAGCCGTCGCTAGGATTCTTGAAGAAGCCGAAGCCTTTGGCAGCATCTTCAAAGAGTTCAGCGAGGCCGGGTATGTCGGCATGGTAGTGGTCAGTGGTGAAGCCTACCCCATCGACATCAAACTGCTGGAGAAGAGCGACCGGGATTACGCCTTGACGCACGAAGGCGAGATTCAATTGGCAGCGGCTCACTCGACCCTTAACGTACTGGGCAAAGAGATGCTGACCTGTACCGTGGTGCTGTTTCGTAACCGTGGCTTTAGTGGCAAGGGCATTACACTGACCGTCACCAAACCAGCACCTCGTCCAGGTAGTCCGCGACTGAGCAGCTCCAACAACTTCATCCCTTTGACCAATAAAAACCAACGCGTTCGCTACTAGGAGTATCGCATGAAGCGGTTGTTTGAACATGCACCAAACCACCACACCTTGGAGCACATCCGGGACATCACTGTTGAGCCTGACACCATGCGGGAGATCTCCCCTAGTCGTTGGGTTCCATGTCGTCCAATGGGGTTCGACACTTGGGGTACTCGCTTCAAGTTGGCGTGGATGGTCTTCACTGGCAAGGCTGATGCACTCACCTGGCCTGGTCAACCGTTTCTGCACGATAAGGGTAAACGCAAATGACACTCGCTAAAGATCTTCGTGAACTGTCCAACGGCATCGGTGATGCAGCCAGAGGAATCCATTCCGTAATACCTGCTGCGGGTAATGCGATTGCACACATTGCCCGTGCGGTCGACACCTTTGCTGCTGCTCGCGAGCAAGCATTGGTTACCGGTTTGCTGGAAGGTACGTTGCCAGTCCACCGTGCCGTTAACGCCGGTCGTCAAATGGAAGGCCTGCCTGTTCGTGACTTTGCTCTTAAGGGTCTGCGTCTGTCGCTGGACATCCCTTGGGCAGGCGGCAATGCTCAGAGTGAGTATCGTCGCCTTCTGGAAGCTATCTTCCACCAGGTGCGTGTCTACCCGACCAGCGTTCCTTTGTTCGACGGTGTCAACCCAGGCTTTGATGAGAAACTCGAATTCCTGCTGGCCAAGGTTCCACTGGCACACGGTTCGGCTGAGATCGATGTCAAGATCCCAGTGACACACAAGGCATGGCATACCGCCTCTGCTGTGATCAGTTCGGCTTGGGAGCCTGAGGCGACCTACAAGTTGGCCAATGACTCTGACCTGCTAGGGTTTAGTTGGATCAACGATAACCTTCTCAAGAAGGTGGCGTATCAGATCTGGGGGCCGCAGGAACCTGACATTGTCAGCTTGGTCGATGACGACCAAGTGCGTGAATTGGCCGCCAGTTACTTCAACTGGTTCGACGGGCAGCAAGGTCTCCACCTCGACTTCAACCGCTACGACGAAATCGTCCTCAACCTAGACGATTCGTTACAGCCGGGTAAGGTGGTGCAGATAGGGGTGACGTTCCAGTACCTGCCAGGCCTTCCAGTGTTCCGCGTACTGCCGAACCCTGACGAAGATGCTACACCGATGCATGAGACCAAGAACCTCATCACCCGCGGTCAGACTGCTCAGACCGGCGTTCGTGAGGTGAAGTTTATCTGGAACGACATGACCGACATTTACAAGAATGTCTTCCTCGTCAAACTCCAGACCTACGTTAAAGCATGCATTGAAGGGGCGAGTGTTCATGGCAGCGGAAACTGAACTCGGTATTCAAGCGCGGCTTGATTCAATCGACACATTGGACGGTGCACGCATCGTCGGGGTGGACGAATTCTTTCAAAAGTACTGGACGAACCCATGGGAACACTGGGCGCGTTGGTACGTGATCAAGACCGTCGATCAAACGCTGGTCAGCATGCCGCTCTCTAAAGACGGCGATGACTTCATTGATGGCTTCCTTGAACGCCTAGGGGTTCCTGCGTAATGGAAATCGTAATCGACTGTGAGTACAACGAACATAAAGGTCAACTGATCTCCATGGCGCTCGTGCCGTTCGATGGCCCTTCGTTCTATGAAGTGCTGAACTGCGAGAACCCTGCTCCATGGGTGGCTGAGAACGTGATGCCGTACCTGAATAAGGAAACGGTGACGCCGAAGGTCTTCGAACAGAAGCTCTACGACTACCTGAACCAGTTCGATTCGATTGAATTGATCTGCGACTGGTTGGAAGATCCGGCGCTGTTCTGCATGTCCCTGATCACCGGGCCTGGCATTCGTCTGGACACACCACCTCTGACGATGAAGGTGTTGCGTACCCTTGACTTGCCAGAAGGTGACGGCAACAGCGAAGTCCTGCACAACGCTCTGTCGGACGCTACTGCCATCGGCAACCTCTATTGGGGTAACGGTGAGAAAGATGCGTACGGTGTCTCTGAGCGCCTCATGTGGCGTGTTACCAATGGTGAGTCGACGCCGTGTGCGCAGTTCTACCATCCGCGCAGTGCCACGATGGAAATCAACTGGAAACCACGCGACCTCGGCACTGACCACGCCGTTCTCGAAGTGTTCCGTCAAGACCTGCGTCACGGTCGTGCAGACGGTTCAGTGCCGGTGTATTACTCCACCCATTCACTGACCACGCTCCAACACCGCATGAAAGTGCATTACCACAATTACCAATACCCTGAAGGAAACCCGGCCCAATGAACGCACCCTTTAAGAAAGTGACTCACCCCCAAGCCATCTTGGCTGTCGATGCCAGTTACGTCGATTCGCTGAATGTGAAACACGGCCTGGACACCAGCATCTCGATCAGTGAGTTCATCGCTAACGCCGATGCCCACTACGTGATTGCTCAGCGTGACCGTCTGGAACATGACGACCGCTTCCGTCAACTGCTGCCGTACATCGTGATCGGCTGCTACGTCGACGGTGTGCTGTGGGTAGCGTTCTATCAGCGCACCAAGAAAGTCGGCGAAAGCCGCCTGGGTAAAATGTTCTCCATCGGTTGGGGTGGTCACATTGACCTGCACGACGTCCTCAAAGACGAAAGCGTGGTCAAGCTGATGGACACCGTCGACATCTCCACCCGTCGCGAGATGTACGAAGAAGCCCAGCTTCACATCACCACCGCGAACGAATCCTACACCGCGTTCAGCAACTACTTCCCGCTGACTGAACTCGGCGTGCTGTGTGACCGTGAAGCACCAGTGGGCACTGTCCACCTCGGCCTGCTGCAACTGATCATCGTCGATCAGAACTTTGGCTTTGAATCCAAAGAGAAGAACGAGTTGATCTACAACGGCTTCCGTCCTGTTACCGATCTGGCTGCCGATGTGGAAGCCAACCCAGGCAAGTTCGAGCCGTGGTCGGAATGGTCGATCCAAGAGCTGGCCAAGCGTCCGCAGTACATCTACGAACAAACCGGTGAGCGTGAGATCGAGTTGGTGATCCAACGCAACGCCAAGAACACCCCTGAAGAAGTACGCCGTCCTCTCGGCGCCATCTACTAAGCAAAGTGCGGGGAGGGGGCAACCCTTCCCTGTATGCACTATTAAGGAAGTCTCATGAAAGTAGCAATCAACCGCGATCTTGTCCGTATCCAGGAAGAGTGCAACATCCGCATCATCTTCGCCTGTCAGATCGGCAGCCGGGCATGGGGCTTTAACCGTGAAAACAGCGACCGGGATATCTGGTTCGCGTACGTCAAGTCCAACGCCGAGTACATGCAGATCGAAGAACCGCCTCTGCCTGTCTATGCAGACGATGCAGCGTTGAAGGTCTATCACGACAGCATCACCGTACGTCCACGTCCCGAGGTCGAGTATCACGGTTGGGATTTGAAGAAGGTGTTCAAGAACCTGCGCCGCTCTAAGCACGCCTTGATTGAGTACCTGAAACTGCCCAACATCGTCGACCTTAACCCGTCGGCGTTGACCCTCAAGTCACTGGCGCACCAGCAGTTCAACCCAGCAGTCAGTGCCGCCTCTGCATTCGGCATGGCGTGTACGTTCTACGGGCAGTGGAAACGTGACCCTACGAACAACAAGCCGGTGTTCAATGCGGTGCGTTGCTTCATTCAGGCACAGTGGGCCAAAGAACTGGGGACGTTACCACCAGCCGACATCCAGAACTTGCTGGAGTGGAACCACACTCGCAATGCGGGGAGTATCCGTGAAGACATCCTGATGCTCATCGAACGTCGCCGCAACCTGCTCTGGGGCGGTCCTAGCGATGCGGTTGTTGAGTGGCTGGAAGTGATGTCCAAGAAGGGGAGTGACTTCGGTAATCCCGATGGGCTGAACATCGACTACGACGACGGGTTGAACGAAGTGTTCGCCGCCGTCGTTCATGCAGTAGAAGAAGCACGCCACACCAGATCGCGGGGGATTACGCAACTGGAAGAAGGCAAGCTGCTATGAGCATTCAAGATGAAGTCAATGCAGCCGTCAGAGCGGAACTCGATCGCGCCACTGAGAAGAACAATAACCGTATCGTCATGGTATCGCTTGTGGGCAATCGGGGCTACGGGATTACTGGTAGTGAGAAGGCGGACTACGAAGTCTGCTACACGTACACCCGTGGAGTTGAGGATTACCTGTCATTGGGTCCATTGAGAATGCTGCCCACCCAGTCGGTGACGTTGCTTTCTAACGGTGCGACATTGACCATCACCAACATGGACATTAAGGCCCTGTTGGACGGTTTCTTGATCGGCGACCTTAACTGTCTCCAGCTTCCTTTCATGCCACCGATGGAAGAGATGCTGGGATACCGTGACGAATGGTGGGTAAGTGAATGCAACCACTTCCGTGAATCGGCGATCGAGTATGCGGAACAATGGTTCAGACCTTACGTTGCTTCCGACCAATACTGGAATCGGCTTCTTTCGTTCAGTAAAGGTATTCCGAAAGAGATCCCCGATGAGACCAAAGCGCTACTGGCGTTCGACAAGCAGTTGTTGATCACCGTGCGTTACGGCATGTGCTCCGTCTATGCCAAGGCTCACGAGAAGCTGACGCTGAACCTTGCTGAACTCCAATCCACGTTACCGTACAATGTTGCGAAGGCATGGGAGCTGGGTAACGTAGGGTTGTTCTGTGATAACCCTATGGTGACCGAAGATCGTCTTGCGCTGCTGAACATGGTTAAGACCTTGGTCGGTGCGCGAGGTGTTAGCAAGTTGATCGCTCCGCCTACTCCTAGACTGGGTGACCCTCGGCAACTGTCATCGTTCTTCCGCTGGGTTATCGGTCATCGCCCGTAAACCTAAACATTACCCTCATTACTTTTGTAGAAGACCATTAAGGAAAGGCCTCATGGCACAAGCATTTGAAGCTGTTGTAGAAGAGACGCGTGAACTGGCTCGTATCGTAGCCGTGGACGACGTCCTCGAACACCCTAACGCAGAACGTCTGTCGATTGCCTTGATTGGCGGTTGGCAGTGCTGCATCAAACTGAACGAATTCAAGAAGGGTGACTTGGCCCTGTACGTAGAGATCGATTCTCTCGTACCAACGGCTCATCCGTCATTCACCTTCCTGGAAGAACGTACCACTGACATCAAGTCAGTGGGTGAAATCACCTACAGCCGTATCTCGACTGCCAAGTTCCGTAAAGAACTGTCGCAAGGTCTGTTGATCCCGGTTCCTGAGTCCCTGGGGAAGGTTAAGGCAGGTGATAACGTCACCAAGCAACTGGGTGTGCTTAAATACGAACGTGTGGCTCAGCGAGGCGCTAACGAGCCTGAGGCTGAATCGTGGTACGGTCGGATGGTACGCTTCATCTCTGGCGATCCAGTGACCAATGCAAAACCATGGCCATCGTTCATCAACAAGTCCGAGCAGAACCGTGTCCAGAACATCGGCACTCAGTATTCTCGTGCGGCCGATGAACAAGAGCGTTTCGAGAAGTCGATCAAACTGAACGGGCAATCGATGTCCGCTTGGTGTGTGATTGATGGCCCACATTTCGGTGTGTTGGGTGTGGCTTCGCGTAACAATGCGTTGTCGCTGGACGATGTGAAATGGGCACCGTTCGAACAGTATCGTCGCTGGCTGGGTCACTTGTTGGCCACTAACCGTCGCATGTTCCGTCCACGGGTGTTGGTACGTACGCCGTGGAATATCCCGGAGAAGCAGCCAAAGCCGAAAGGTTATGCTGACTGGCGCTTCTTCGAGAAGGCAGGAAACTGGCTGGATCGTTTCCTGTCGGAGAACAAGCACAACAAGTTGTTCACCATCCCTCGTTGGAGAACCGGCCTGTACGCTCGCGATGACCAATTGGTCGACTTCGCTTACACCTCGCAGTTGTTCGATAAGCTGGCGTACCATTTCGCTCAGACGGGGCAGCCTATTGCAGTGCAAGGCGAACTCTGTGGACCGGGCATCCAGTCCAACCATGAGAACTTCGAAGAGCTGCGTTACTTCGTCTACAACGTGTTCGTGGGCGATAAAAGTGGCGGGCCTCTGATGGAAATGCTCCCCGGTGAAGCCCGTCGTTTGGTGGCCCGGCTTGGTCTGGAGTACATCCCACTGGACAGCGCCGACACCGTTCTCCCGCCGACCATCAAGCAATGCCTGGCCGAAGCCAAGGGTACTCGTCACTTTGCCAAGCGCGGCAAGCGTGAAGGCGTGGTGTATAAATCCCTCACTCGTCCGTTCAGCTTCAAAGTGATCGATAACGACTTCCTGCTCGATGAAGAGAAGGAAGAAGCTCGATTGGCTGCAACAGAGGCGGAACTGGTATGAAACCCACCGACAAACAGATCAGCTTAGCGTGGCGACTGTTTGACAGTGACTTTGTGGCTCAGGCGTATGAAGAGGACGTGCCGTTACTGGACGTCCTCAACACCGTCATGAGTGACAATGACGTGACACCGGAAGACATTCTGGCGCTCGTCATGAAAGTCAAACTGTACGGCCATGTTGTGGAAGGTTGGTACACCGACCTAGTGTTGTCTCGCCCGGACTATGACCAACACACGGGGTATCCTGAGATCATTGCGACCTTCAAGGAAATCCCCGGCCTTTCTGCGGTACTTGGGGCTAACAGTCCCGAGTGTTTCATTGACCGTGTACGGCAACTGCTGACCTTCCAGTACACGTACTACCGCATCAACCAAGCCCAACTGGACTTCGAGTATGAAGGGGCTGTCTTCAACCTTCTGCAACAAGTCCACATGTACCAAGAGCACAACGCTCTCCATCCATAAGGAAAGACCATGTTCGCGACCCAAGACACGACCATCGATTACGATGCGATCATAACGGGCCTGACCCAACGTGCCAACGACCCAAAGGTTGTCCGTTCGACCCATGCCTACGGTGCTGACAAACCCACTGCTCTTAAAGAGTGGCGCACCATCGGCGTTTGCGCACCTCGTCAAAGTGGTTCGACCCACTGGATGATCAGGCAGATGCGAGAAAACCCTGAGGCCACGTTGATCACGGTCAACCTGCCTTTGCGTAAGTACATCCTCGGCGAACTCGGTGAGGGGTTTGAGGATCGAGTGTTCACTTGCTACGAGATTGCTCGACTGTCTCGTGCATGGCGTAAAGACATAGCCGGTACCCCGAAGATGAACCTCGGTAAGGTGACGTACATCGACACCCCTGATGTCTGCTTCGGGATTGTTAAGCGCAGTCACTTCTACAACTGGCTTGCACACCACGTGGATCTGGATCACCTCATCATCAAGATGGGTTAAGGGGGCGGGATGTTCTATTTCCTATGCATGGTCGCGGTGTGTGTCTACGTCCGTATCAAATGGAAAGACGTGAAGAAGGCCGTGTTTCAGTGGCGGCTCGACAAGATAAATCGGGCCGAAGAAGAACTCACCTTGATTCAAAAGAGAATGCTGGAGTTGTACGAACGTGGCGACGAGGCCGATCGGTCGAAGATTGAGAAGTACCACGACATGCGGCGTCGGTTGGAATATCGAATCGAGCACATGAAACGCGATCTAGAAGAAGGGCGATAGTGATGTATCAAGCAACGTCGATCATCTTCGCAGTCATCTCGATTGCGTTGTTCGTTACCTTCATTGGGATTGGGTTTGTCCCCCATTTGAATAGCAGTCAGCGCGAACACCTGAGATGGGTATTGATCTGGGCGGGTATCACGGGTTTGATTGCAATTGCTTTCATGTTCGCTGCTCAGCAATCACTGGGTACGGTGGGTTAACGGCATAAGTAGACCGAGGCCAGTGGCCTCGGTCTATGCCCTTTTCTTTTGTCAGGCTAACCCTTTTCAATCCTACATTATCCACCTGTACCCTATAAATGCCAGGAGTAAGTAATGCTCAAAGGTTTATTGCCCGACTGGGTTGTCAGAAGCATTTGGCCTGAAAATCCTCCGCGCTCAGGCGGAGATGCACCAGGTGACGTGTTCCTTCAAGATAACATACCCAAGGATACGAACATCTTGGCCGAGATCGCTAAAGATCCCTTGCACGCTATCCAAATTCTGTTGCGGGTGGGTGAGCCTCACATCTACATTACTTACGACGACGACCCGGAAGAGCATTTGGTACTGGCATTGAGTACAACGCGTCACTTAATGCCGGACTACTCACCGGGACAACGGTCGCAGCGTAAACCGTGGTATGAACACCCTAAGGTACTGACCCGAGGGAAGGATAACAACCCGCATAGCACCGTGACCATGCGAGAAGGTCCTGCACTCACTATCCACTTAAGTAAAGCGACCCAGGTTAAGTTGGACGCAGTCACTGCCAAGCACCCTAACGTAGGCAACAAGGTCATCAATAAAAGCATACCTCCCAGCACCCCTTTGCTGAATGAGTTCATGCAGCGGCTACCAAAGGTAGGGTTTCACATCCCTATCAAACTCCTGAGCCATCCCAATGGCACAGGTCACCTTTGTCGCATGACGCATAACCCGCATCTCTATAATACGGATTTGGTAACCCGCTACGGCACCTTCGACCAGTGGCCACACCAGATTTACGGCGGGGACATGTTACCCGTACATGGGGTTGAGTTTGAATTCGTAGGTGTGCTGGAAACCATTCTCGCTGACATGAAACGAGTGATCGATTCCGATAACCTGACTGACGCCCGCCTGTTGTCCGTTCAGGGTTTTGCTGAGAAGGTCAAGACCCTTGAGCCTTTTAGCCGGGGTGACATTGTACGCAGCCGCTCTGGCGAGTACTCGCGTCTTGACGGAGTGGTGGTAAAGCCGGCCAACAGTTGGTTTGACCAATTGATTGTGGTGGTTCCTAGCGACAACTCTTTCAAGCTTATTCAAGGGCTGTCGGGTAACTTCGAGTTGATCATGACCAAGGCACAAGCGGACAAAATGACTGCCGGTGGCCGGGCGCTACTCGGTGGACTGACCCCCGTTGAATTCATCGATAAATATTACCCTGAACCCGAATTTGAAATCTAAGGATACCGAATGAAAACCGTACCTCGCTACTACAACTTCGTTACCACCAACGAAGAACTGGCCACTGCGTTCGATAAACGCATGGATCGTCTGGCGGCGTTGGATATCCGTGCCAGTGTTGCATGCCAAGACTTTGCCACCTTTACCCCGAACGGCCCTTCGCTGTTGGTTACTCCGGGTAACAGCTTCGGTCACATGACCGGCGGCTTTGACGGTGCCGTGGTGAAACGTTTTATCCATCAGACCGACGTTGATGCCGAGATGCGTAAACTGATCAACGAAGGCTGGGGTGGTGAACTGCCTGTAGGCTCTGCGTTGTTCCTGGGCGTGAATGATCCGATCTACCATGGCGTGATCTACGCACCGACCATGCGCATCCCTCACGAGCTTCCAGAAGGCTCCGACGCGGCTTACGTCGCTACATGGGCTGCGTTGAATTGCTTCAACCATGCCAAACTGATGGGTCTGTTCACTCGACGCAGTGCAATGGACCCGGCGTTGGCCATCACCCTGACGGGTATGGGTACTTCCACTGG
>Ga0182007_10001734_pt1 | contig 11473 bp, 10 predicted proteins | sample Sormic07211113_1_FD_123023 | JGI IMG/M metagenome (GOLD analysis project Ga0182007, IMG submission 123023) | Rhizosphere microbial communities from Sorghum bicolor, Mead, Nebraska, USA - 072115-113_1 MetaG | ecosystem: Host-associated > Plants > Roots > Rhizosphere | place: USA: Nebraska... | reverse complement strand
TCAATCAGATGGAAATTCGATATGAAACGACTCTTCCTGGTTTCGATGTTGATGTGGGGCCCAGTCTTGGCATACGCCCAGCAGCCACCTAACAGCGGATCACCCTGCCCGCCTGGAATGATCCCCGGTTACGGAAAATGCTATTCACCTAGCGATCCGGATCTATATGGTCCAAACGAACAACGGCAACGCAGCGCCAGGCCGAACGGCGCAGCCAACCATGGGGATGGCTGGCTTCGCTATGAAACTGGCAAATGGACGGAGAGCTTCGGAGCGTTGGCCGACGATGGGAGAGGCGTAAAGGGCTCTAGTGGCAGGTCGGAGGACAGCACAAGCGCCCAAGCTGCAAGAAAGGAAGCATTGCGCGATTGTGGCAAGCAGGATTGCCAGATCAGAATTGAGGTGCGCAATAGATGTTGGGCGGTGGCTTATGGAAAAAGCAGTACGTTCTATTTTGGTACGGAGATCGACATGGTTGGGGCCGACCCGAAAACGGCCGGCTTGAAGCTGGTTTCAAGCCAAGCAATGGCCATGTGCAAGCAAGCAGGCGATGTGAACTGCGAAGTCAGAAACACCTCTTGCAGCCTCCCGTCTCAGTGAGGGTTCGATGCTGCACACCTTTCTAAAAGGGCACATCACGCTGATGTTCGAGATGCCCGGGAACGTCACGCGCGAGATCCGGGTTCCGGTCGATCTCTCCATCGCAGACAAGGATCCGCGGCCCGCCATCTAAGGTTCGGACTGTTCGATAGGCATCCCCGACGCTCACCGCTAACCGACCGCCTCCAGCGCACCGACTTCTTGTAGGCGGCCATCCCACTTCCTACCAGAGGTGCGGAATGAGACGATGACGTACACGGCTTGCGTATTCGTTGTACCCGGGAAGATCGCGGCGCAAGATTTTTTCCTCATCAAGAAGCCGCCAGAAAAGCACCGGCAGGATGAACGGGACCAGACAGATCGTGAGCCACGAGCCAAGTGCAAGCGGCATGCCAATGAAAAGCCAGAGTGCGCCAGCGTACATGGGATGGCGCACATAAGCATAGGGGCCGCTGTCGATCACTTTTTGATCATCCGCGACACTGATGTTGGCTGCTGCATAACTATTGACCTTCAGCACCCAGAAAATAAAGAGGAACGACAAGACGATCACGATGTTCCCGACAAAGGACAGGTACGCGGGCACCGGCGAGACGCCAAATCGATAGTCGAGTGAAGGAAGGATGATAAAAGTAAAAAACGCGAGGATGATGAGCGACACGATGATCTTCTGCGACCACTCTTTCTCATGCTGTGGTCCGGCATTCATACGGCGTTCGAGAAGCGGCCTGTCGTGAAGGGCGAGATAGACGGTGAAGCCGATGGTCGAGGCGGAAAAGACTGCGATAAAGAGCCAGCCTTGCCAGTATTTCCACGTGCCCGCGGGCAAGAAAATGAAGGCAACGAATACGGCCATCCCCGCAACCCCTTGCGCGATGGCTTTCTTGTAGAGCGGGTCCATAGACGAGTGAATGGTATATCCGACGCTCCGCAACAAGCGACCCAAGTGCGAAATTTCCGATGACCGCTCTGGAGGGCGAGAGCCGGCAGCTCAGAGGCCTTCGCGCCAACTTCTCCTGCGGCTACAGTCGGCCACACGCAGACGCTTGGGGAACACGATCAGTTCGCCCCGAAGCTGATTCAAATGGAATGCTCAGAGCCCATAACTGCCATCTTCACTTTAGAAGGCCTGTCTCGCGCAGAAAGAACTTCTGTTGAAGATTCCTCGATTCCTTGGCGCAATCGTCAATCGGCAGCGCCGGTACACAAAGCGCTGGCAGTCAACGAAGCAGGCAAGCGATTCAGGAGCCCTGCCCGAACTCCCGCGCATGCTCCACCGCGTACTTGATGAGCTCCGCCTGCCCCTCGATCCCCAGCCGCCGCTTGATGCTCTGCCGATGCGCCTCCACAGTGCGCACGCTCAGGCCCAGGTCACGCGCGATCTGCTTGCTCGACTCCCCTCGCCCCAGCGCAGAAAGAATCTCGCTCTCGCGCGGGGTGAGCAGCGGCCTCGGCTCCTGCGTGCGAAACAGCTTCTTCGACACGGCTGGGCTCAGGAAGGTACCGCCCGCCGACACAGCCTCGATGGCCGCGACGATCTCCGCCGCGGGCGCGTCTTTCAGCACGTAGCCGCGTGCGCCCGCCTGCAGGGCCTTCTGCACGTACTCGGGGTTGTCGTACATGCTGAGCATCACGATGTGCGGCGCGCCCTGGCGTTGCAGCAGCAGCGCCGCGAGCTCGATGCCGTTCATGTCCTTCATGCCGACGTCCATCAGCATGAGGTCGGGCCGCAGGCTCTCCACCAGCGCAAGCGCTTCGGCGGCGCTGCCGGCCTCGCCGACGATCTGCAGGTTGGGCATGGAGCCGAGCCGGGCGCGCAGGCCGTCGCGCACCAGCGGGTGATCGTCCACCAGGAACAGGCGCACGGCCGCAGTAGGCATGTCCTTGGCTTGTTGTGTCGTGGTCATGCGGCCTGTGCCTTCGCGCTGCGGGCCGGCACCTCGGCCTCGATGGAGGTGCGCCCCGCGTTGGAGTTCATGGTGAGCCGCCCGCCGATGGCCTCCATGCGCTCGCGCATGTTGCGCAGGCCGATGCCGCGCCGCGGGTCGAGCTGCACGGCCTGAATGTCGAAGCCGGTGCCATCGTCGCTCACTTCCAGACGCACGCCCTCTTCGTCGTCGAAGTTCAGCGCAATGTGCACGTGCTGTGCGTGCGCGTGCTTGCGCACGTTGGTCAATGCTTCCTGCGTCAGGCGGAAGAGCGCTGTCTTCACTTCGGGCTGCAGCTCGAAGGATTCACCGCCCATCATCATCGACGCATCGACTCCGCCCTCCTCCCTGAACTCGTCGACCAGCCGCTCCAGCGCGGCGGGCAGGCCCAGTGTGTCGAGCAAGGCGGGGCGCAGGCGGTGCGAGATGCGGCGCACCTCGATCAGCGAATCGTTGAGCCGCTGCAGCGCCTTGGCCAGCGCGGGCGGCGTGGTGGTGTGCTGCTGGCGGTCGAGCGATTCCACGGCGGACTCGATCAGCAGCTTGGCCGACACCAGCGTCTGGCTGGTGCCGTCGTGCAGCTCGCGCGCGAGGTGGCCGCGCTCTTCTTCCTGCGACTGCACCACGCGCCGCGCGAGCAGGCGCAGCTTGGCCTCTGCCGTGCGGTGCTCGCTGAGGTTCAGCAGCAGGCCGGCGGCGCTGACCACGCCAAGGCACAGTGCGGCGATGCCGGCAATCCACAGCAGCGTGGCGGTGACGTTGGCGTTCATCTGCCGATCGAGGGTGTCCATGGTCGACTGGATGTCGTCGAGGTACAGGCCGGTGCCGACCATCCAGTTCCAGCGCGGCAGCGCCGTGACGTAGCCGAGCTTGGGCGCCATCTGCGCGCTCGACGGCTTGCGCCACTCGTATTCGATGTAGCCGCCGCCGTTTTCCTTCGCGCCCTTGATCAGTTCCTGGATGGTGTAGCGGCCGCGCGAATCGCGCAGCTCCCAGAGGTTCTTGCCGACCAGTTCGGGCTGGCGCGAGTGCATGAGCGAGTTGCCCTCGAGGTCGTAGACGAAGAAGTAGCCGTCGTCGCCGTAGTTGAGGGCGGCGAGGCGGCGCAGAGCCTCGTTGCGGGTGGCTTCGTCGTCCTGGCCGGATTCGTACAGCGGAAGCAGGTTGCTCACGGCCAGGTCCACGTAGCTGCGCAGTTCGCTGCGGCGCTGGTCCATGTAGCTGCGCTCGATGAGGGCGCGCTCGCGCTGGGCGAGGTCATGCTCCTGGTGGCGCACCGCGAGGGCCACAAGCACCAGTGCGATGAGCAAGGGTGCCACAGCGAGCGCAACGATCTTGGTGCGGAGGTTCATCGGGGGGCAAGGCTACCACCGCCGCCTGGCCGGCCTTTCAGAGCTCGGGGTTCGTCAGTGGCAGCAAAGCGCGGTCGTTCAGGGCGTCCAGCAGCGCATCTTGATCGGCGCCGCCTTCGAGCATCAGGTCCAGGTTCTTTCCCGTCTGCGGCCGAATGGCAAGAAAGCTGAACTCGTAGCCGAGGCCGCTTGCACGGCGGCGGCTGATACGGGCCTGCCGCAGGTCGGCTTGCCAGCTGCCGTCGGTGCTGCGCAACTGCACACCGTCGAGTTCGAAGGCGCGCACCCGCGAGGGCGCGAAAGTGCTGACCTGCGAGAAGGGAATGAACCACACGAACCATGCAGCCAGCGGCACGACCACGCACAGCCCCACCATGGTCTTCAGAAAGCCCACGTCGGAAGCATTGAGCAGCAGCGCAATGGCCGCCGCACCCGCCAGAGCGTAGCCCGCCGCAATCCAGGCCTGGAAACAACGCCAGCAGAAAACCATGGCGCGGCTTTGCAGCACGCCTGTGGCCGTCGGCGTGGGGCAGGTTCGAAGCGAGAGGTAGTGGTTGAGGGCCGGCACCAGGTCATCGACGGGCACCGTCAGCATCAGCTTCTTGAAGGGCCGGGTATGAACGATCAGGTAGTTGTCGCTGTCGGGAATGCCCTCGAAGGTCAGCACGTCGATCCAGTCGACGTGGCCGAGCCCTTGCACCGAGAGGCCGCTTTCGTCGACGTCGACCTGCACGCTTTCGTTGAAGGGCTTGGGCCGGCGCTCGCCGGGTTTCAACCAGCGCGCCTCGAGCCAGAGCCACGCGCGCACGACGACCACCAAACCCACCAGCCACAGCGCGAAGAGGGCAAGCCAGGCCACCATGCCCAATGCGATGTACCAACCCGTCGCCTCCAGGTCGATGACCCATACACCTGCAACGCCCATCAACAATGTGTAGGCCGTACAGAGCAACAGGATGGGCCAGATCAGGGCGGCGTCGTGCTGGGTGACCTGGATGCGCCGCGAAAAAACCGGAGGGCTCATTGAATGCCGCGGCTACCGTCCAACGGCGATGCCCACGGCCCGCGGGCGGAACTCGGTCGCGTAGTACAGCAGCGCCAGCAGCACATACCCGCCGCCCAGCAGGCACAGCCCGCTCCATCCGTGGAAGGCATACACGGCCGCCGCAATGCCCGAGGCCACCGCCGCGCAGATGAAGATGAAGGTCATGAATAGCCCGTTGAGCCGGCCGCGCAGCTCCGGCGCCAGCATGAACAGGCTGCGGAAGTTGAGCACCTGGCACAGCTGCACAGCCCCGTCGAGCAGGATGCCCGCCGCGACCAGCCCGGCCACCGAGCGGTAGTGCATGGCGACCGCACCGAGCACGAAGGACAGCAGCGCGACGACGATGGCTGCGCCGGTCGCGGGCCGCGTCCACCCCCGGTCGGCCAGCCGGCCCGCCACCGGCGCGAGCAAGGCGCCAGCGGCGCCGGCCAGCGCGAACAGCGCAATGCCGCGCTGCCCCATGCCGAACTCGTGCACCAGTGCCAGCGGCACGGCAGTCCAGAAGGCCTGGAAGGCGGAGAACATCATCCCCTGGTAGAAGCCGCGCCGGCGCAGCAGCGGCGTGTTCAGCACGATGCCGGGCAGCGAGGCCATGGTGCGCGCATAGCCCACCGAGGCATGCGGCCGGCGCTGCGGCAGCACGCGCCACAGCACGGCAATGAGCGTGGCCATCAGCGCGGCCGAGAGCCAGAACACCGCGCGCCAGCCCAGCGCGGAAGCCACCACGCTGGCAAAGGGCCGCGCCAGCATGATCCCGCCCAGCAGGCCGGCCATGATGTTGCCGACCACCTTGCCGCGCGTGGCCTCGGGCGCGAGGTGCGAGGCGAAGGGCAGCAGCACCTGCGCCGCGACCGCGCATGCGCCCACCACGAACGAGGCCACGAGGAAGGTGATGGCGGAGTTCGAAAGCGCGATGCCCACCAGCCCGATCACCGCGCCGAACAGCGCGCCCACGATGAGCTTGCGGTTCTCGACCACGTCGGCCAGCGGCACCAGCAGCAGCAGGCCGGCGCCGTAGCCGAGTTGCGTCAACGTCATGATCAGGCCGGCCAGCCCGGCATGCAGTTGCAGCGTGTCGGAGATGGGGCCGATCAACGGCTGGGCGTAGTAGATGTTGGCCACGCACAGGCCGCAGGCGATGGCGAAGACCAGCGTGAGAGCGGGCGTAAGACCGGCCGGAGAAGCAGAAGCTCTGGAGGCGGAAGAAGACATGAGGAGTCCCGGTTCGAGAGGGCAACCTTAGGGGTTAACCCGAAGCCGGGGGACCATATCACGGGAGGCCGATTCCTGCTGCGCGCAGGCCTTGCGGTCAGTCCACGCTCGTGGGCCTGCCCGAGGCCACCCACGCATCGAGCCCGCCCGTCAGCGGCAGCGCCCGCCGCGCTCCGCGTGCCAGCAGCACGCGCGCGGCCTGCGCGGCCGACACCTCGTTGGGGCAATTGCAGTACAGCACCACGTCGCGCCCTGCCGCGTGCGACAGGTCGAGGCTGCGCTGCTGCAGCGCCTTGAGCGTGTACGACTGCGCTCCCGGAATGCGGCGCGGATCGACCTGCACGCCGGCCTGCCCGCGCACGTCGATCACCAGCGGCGGCTCCTCGCCGTTCAGCAGTTCGTGCAGCTCTTCCACCGAGATGCGCGGCATGCCCGTGAGCCGCATGAAAGCGCGCCGGCGCCAGTAGCGCACCGCGAGGATCACCACCAGCACAAGAGCCACTGCCGCGGTGGCGATGCCGCCGGCCTGCGCCAGCACGGCCAGCACCTCCTGGATCTGGTTGCGAAACACCCAGCCCAGCCCGAGGAACAGCCCCGTCCAGACCAGCGCCGCGCCCACGTCGAAGCCGATGAAGCGCCGCACCGACATGCCCAGCGCCCCGGCCATCGGCGGCGCCACCACCGACACGCCCGGCACGAACTTGGCAGCCACGAGCGAGAGGCCGCCCCAATCGGTGATGAGCGATTCGCCGCGCCGCACGCAGGTGTCGGGCGACAGCGAGATGCGGCACAGCATGCGCATGAAGCGGTAGCCGAAGCGCCGCCCGGCATAGAACCACGCACCGTCGCCCAGCAGGTTGGCGATGACGGCGGCCATCACCACGCCGGGCACCGAGACATCGCCGGCTGCCAGCAGCGCGCCTGTCAGCACGAGCACCGCGGCCGCCGGCACGGGCAGCCCAAGCCGCGCGGCGAAGCTGGCGGCAAACACCACCAGGATCGCGTTCTGCACGAGCAGGGACATCAGCTGCGCCATGGCTGCCTTTGTGGCCCGGATGCCGGTCGAAGTTGCGGGGATTGCGTGCGGTTCATGCCGGCAGCGATTCTCAGGCATGGCCCAAGAACGTACCGTGCGCGGGCCATTGCCGAATGGTTTTCGGTTTTGCTCCCTCCCCTCCTGGGGGAGGGTTGGGGTGGGGGCGCGACGGCGATGGAAAAAGCGGCGCCTGTGCGAAGGCCTGCCCCCATCCCAGCCTTCCCCCAGAGGGGGAAGGAGCAAGACGAACTCAGCGCGGGGCGTCGCCCTTGCGGTATTCGGCAGTCAGTTCGTCGAGCTTCTGCTTCAGCGCCGGATCAAGCTTGTATTCGGCGGCGGCCAGCGTCGCATCCAGCTGATCGGGCCGGCTCGCACCCAGCAGAGGCGCGGTGATCAGCGGATTCGCCATGACCCACGCCACCGCCAACGTGGCCAGCGGCACGCCGGCCTCGTCCGCCAGCCTGTGCAGCTGGGCCACGGTGTTGAAGCTGCGCTCGTTCCAGTAGCGGTCCTGGTACATGCCGCCGGCGGTGCCGAGCGTGAAGCGCGTGTTCTCCTCCGGCTTCGCTCCGGGCTTGTACTTGCCAGTCAGCAATCCGCCGGCCAGCGGGTTATAGGGAATCACGCCCAGGCCTTCCTCGCTGGCCAGCGGCAGCAGCTCGCGCTCAATCTCGCGGAACAGCAGGCTGTAGCGCGGCTGCACCGACACGTAGCGCGTGAGCTTGAGCAGCTCGGCCTTGCCCAGCGCGCGCGCCAGCCGGTAGGCCAGGAAGTTCGACACGCCGATGTAGCGCGCCCGCCCCGACTTCACGATCACGTCGAGCGCCTCCAGGCTCTCTTCGAGCGGCGTCTCGCGATCGTCGCTGTGCAGCTGGTACAGGTCGACGTGGTCGGTCTGCAGCCGCTTGAGCGAAGCATCGATGGCGTCCAGCAGGTGCTTGCGCGACGCGCCCTGGTCCCAGCTGTTCGGGCCGACCTTGCCGACCGCCTTGGTGGCGACGACGAAGCGGCGGCGGCCCGCGGGGCCCTGCTTTTGCAGCCAGCGGCCGATGATTTCCTCGGTGCGGCCGGTGGTCTCGACCGTGCCGCCGAGCGGGTACACGTCGGCAGTGTCGAGGAAGTTGATGCCGCCTTCGGCCGCCTTGTCGAGGATCTGGTGCGACACCGTCTCGTCGGTCTGCAGGCCGAAAGTCATGGTGCCGAGGGCGAGCCGCGACACGGTGAGGCCTGTGCGGCCAAGACGGATGGTGGGAATGCTCATGGGGTCTCGCTCCGAGGAAGAGAGGGATGAAGAATGGCGCGGCCATCATAGGCACGGCCGCTCGATCCTGCAGGCGGCGGAGATTCAGGTGGTTTCGAGATGCACGCCGGGCGCGCCCCGGGCCACCGAGAAGCGGGCCATGGGCGCCACGGCCGAATCGGCGTTCTTCTCGTCCTCCACCGCGCGGAACTCGACCTCGCAGCCGCGGGCATCGAGCGTCACGAGCGCGTAGCCGCGCTTGTCGCCGCGGCCGTAGCGCAGGTGCTCGTTCTTCGCGAGCATGTTCGCCACGTTGGCGGCACTCGGCCCTTCGGAGGTGATGGCGCCGCCGACGAATTCGGTCGCCACCGCCGGCCCTTGCGCCTCGCGCCGCAGGTCGGTGGCCCAGAAGGCGTGCACGTCGCCGCTCGCGACCAGCGCGTTGCCGCCGCGCGCCTTGTGTGCGGCCAGCCCGTCGAGCAGGCGCGCGCGGGCGGCGGCGTAGCCGTCCCATCCGTCCATCCAGTAGCCGTGCTCGGGGCCGCGCTTGCGGTCGGCCTCGGCGAGCAGCGTGGGCTGGGCGAGCACGGTCCACTGCGCGGGTGGCGCCGCGAGTTCGCGCGCGAGCCACGCCTCTTGCGCCGCGCCGAAGAAGCTGCGTTCGGGCGCGAGCCGGCCGGGGCAGTCGGCCAGCGGCGACGCGCTGCGGCCCGCGAGGCAGGCGTGGTGCGAGCGGTACTGGCGTCCGTCGGTCAGCAGCACGTCGAGCATGCGGCCGAAGCGATGGCGGCCGTAGATGGTGGCGTCGGGCCCGCGCGGGCGCATGCTGGCGGGCACCGGCATGTGCTCGTACCAGGCCTGGTAGGCGGCCGCGCGAATCGCGAGGAATTGCGCGGGGTCGACGGTGCGCGGCGATAAATCGTTCGCGTAGTCGTTGGCCACTTCGTGGTCGTCCCAGGTCACGAGCCATGGAAAGGCAGCGTGCGCGGCCTGCAGGTGCGGATCGGTCTTGTAGAGCGCGTAGCGGTTGCGGAACTCGGGCAGCTGCGTGGGAATGCCGCCCTCGTGGCGCCGCACGTGGCGCGAGCCCCAGGAGCTTTCGTAGATGTAGTCGCCGAGATGCACCACGAAGTCCAGCGGCTGCGCGGCCATGTCGCGGTAGGCGGCGTAGTAGCCCTGCTCGTACTGCTGGCAGGAGGCGAAGGCGAAGCGCAGCGGCTGCTGCGTCCCGTCGTCCTCGGCGGGCGTGGTGCGCGTGCGTCCGATCGGGCTGCGTGCGCCGCCGGCCGTGAAGCGATACCAGTAAGGGCGGCCCGGCGACAGCCCCTGCACTTCGACATGCACCGAGTGCGCAAGCTCGGCCATAGCGATCGCCGAGCCCTTCGCCACGACGCGCCTGAAGCCCTCGTCGTCGGCGACTTCCCATCGCACCTCGACGGGCGCATCGCCCATGCCGCCGCCCTGCAGCGGCTCTGGCGCCAGGCGTGTCCAGAGCACGAAGCCGTCGGCGCGCGGCACGCCCGAGGCCACGCCCAGCGTGAACGGATCGCGCGACGCCGTGGCCGGCTGCGCATTCAGCCGCAGGAAGGGATGGCCCAGCGAAGCGGCGGCCAGCCCGCCGCACAGCAGGCGTCGGCGCGAGAGTCTTTCTTCCTTCATCCGGGGCAATGTCCCCCGGTTCGCTCGCCCCTGTCAATCGGGCCGGATGAAAGCCGACAGTCAGGACCCTGGCTGCGAGCCCACCACCGTGACCCGCGCCGTCATGTACGGATGCACCGAGCAGACATAGTCGTACACGCCCGGCTTGTCGAAGACGCGGGCGAAGGCCTTGCCGGGCAGCAGCAGGTCGATGCCCGTCGAGCCGTCCTTGAAGACCAGGCCGTGCGGCGCGCCGTCGTCGTTCTGCCAGCTCACGCGCTGGCCGGCCTTGACGGTGATCTGCGCGGGCTCGAAGGCGAAGTTGCGGATGGCCACGTGCGCCGAGCCGCCGGCGTGCGCGCCTTCGGAAGCTGCCGTGCGCTGCAACGCGATCTTGCGCGGCGCGTTGCCCACCGCCACCGTGTGCATGGGCCCGCCGGCAAGGTCGACCACGCTGACGTCGTTCGAGCCCTCGTTGCTCACCCACAGCTTCTTGCCGTCCGCCGACAGGTCGAGCCAGTGCGGCTGCTTGCCCACAGGGATGCTGCGCACCGCCGAGTGCGTGGCCGGATCGAACAACATGACCTCGCCCGGCCCCTGCACCACCACCACACCGCTCGCCATGCCCATGAAGTGCTGCGCGATGTGCGGCGACACGCCCGTGGGAACCGGCGCGCCCCACTGGTTGGTGGCGGGGTCGAGTACCTGCACGGCGGCCACGCCGGCCAGCGTGAGGTACAGCGCCTTGCCGTCATGGCTGAACTCGAGGTCGCGCGGCGGCTTGTCGAGCGGGATCTGCGTGACCAAGGCGCGCGTCGCCATGTCGATGACCACCAGCGCGAAGTGCCCCGGCTCCTGCGAAGCGACGTAGGCCTGTCGCCCGTCGGGCCGGATGGCGATGGTGTGCGGCTTGGGCACCGGCACGGTGGCGCTCACGCCGTGGGCCGAGGTGTCGACAAAGGCCACGCGGTCGTCGCCGTTGACGGCCACCAGCAGCCACTTGCCGTCGGTGGTCATGGCCAGGCCCTGCGGCCCCTTGCCCACGTCGATGGCGCGCGTGACGCGGTCGCTCGCGGCGTCGATCTCGCTCACGGCAGCGGCGCCCGAGCCGCTCACGAACACGCTGCGCCCGTTGGGCGCGACGATGATGCCGTCGGGCCCCGCCGCCACAGGCAGCGTGGCAACGACGCGCTCGGTGCCGGTGTCGATCACGCTGACGGTGCTGTCCTTGAAGTTGCCGACATAGGCTTTGGGGCCTGCTGCAAGCGCGGCGGCGGCCGAAGCCGCCAGGGCCGCAAGGATGACGAGGATGCGCGCGAAGCCGGGCATGGCGATCATGGTGAAGACCTCCTGGAAGAAGAAAGAAGAAGCAGAATCCGCAGAGGGCATGACGCATGGCATGCCCTACTTATTCCGGCGGGG
>Ga0182007_10001733_pt1 | contig 11478 bp, 8 predicted proteins | sample Sormic07211113_1_FD_123023 | JGI IMG/M metagenome (GOLD analysis project Ga0182007, IMG submission 123023) | Rhizosphere microbial communities from Sorghum bicolor, Mead, Nebraska, USA - 072115-113_1 MetaG | ecosystem: Host-associated > Plants > Roots > Rhizosphere | place: USA: Nebraska... | reverse complement strand
TGGAATTTTCCGGCGGGGCTGATTTTTCTCGGCGACGGCGGCGCGTATTTCATCGGCTTCATGCTGGCCGAACTGTCGATCATGCTGGTGATGCGCAATCGCGACGTGTCGGCGTGGTATCCGGTGCTGCTCTTCATGTATCCGATCTTCGAGACCTGCTTCTCGATCTACCGCAAGAAGTTCATTCGCGGCATGTCGCCGGGCATTCCCGATGGCGTGCATCTGCATATGCTGGTGTACAAGCGGCTGATGCGCTGGGCGGTCGGCGCGCGCACCGCTCGCGAGTTGACGCGGCGCAATTCGCTGACGTCGCCGTATCTGTGGCTGTTATGTTTGATCGCGGTCGTGCCGGCGACGTTGTTCTGGCGGCATACGCTGCATCTGTTCTGCTTCGTGGTGGTGTTCGCGGCGACCTACGTATGGCTTTATATGAGCATCGTGCGCTTCAAGTCGCCAAGATGGATGGTGGTGCGAAAGGCGAAGCGGTAATGAAAAAGGCGCCCGTGGGCGCCTTTTTCATCGTGCAGACTCATCGCACCGCTTCGGTTCTACGATGCCCGCGTCGCCACCTCGACGCTACGCAATGCGGGCGCGGCGGCCGGCTGGTATTCCGGCACCCAGCGCCGTAGATCGCGGCGCACCTCGTCGTCGCTTAGCACGCGATGCTGCATCAGCCACGGCAACAACTTGTCCAATAGATCGTCGGATACTTCCCGCGCACGCGCGATCCGCAGTTTGGGATGCGGCGTGCGTGTCGTCGTTTCGTCGCATGCGAGCAGTTCTTCGTAAAGCTTTTCGCCGGGACGCAAACCGGTGAACACAATTCTGATCTGCTCCTCGGTAAAGCCGTACAGGCGGATCAGGTCACGAGCCAGGTCGACGATCTTGACGGGTTCACCCATGTCGAGAATGAAAATCTCGCCGCCATGCCCCATGCTCGATGCCTGCAACACGAGTTGCGACGCTTCGGGAATGGTCATGAAGAAGCGCGTGATCTCCGGGTGAGTGACCGTGACCGGACCGCCCTTCGCGATCTGCTGCTGGAACTTAGGAATCACACTGCCGGCGCTGCCGAGCACGTTGCCGAACCGGACGGTTTCGAACTGGGTGCGAGAACTGGTCTGCTGCAAGGCCTGGCAAGCCATTTCCGCGAGCCGCTTGCTTGCGCCCATCACGTTGGTCGGGTTGACCGCCTTATCGGTCGAGATGAGCACGAAGTGCTTGACGTCGTGCCGGATCGCGGCGCGCCCGACCCGATAAGTACCGAGCACGTTGTTGCGGACGGCCTGCCACGCGTTCTGCTCTTCCATCAGCGGGACGTGTTTATAGGCGGCTGCATGAAATACGATGTGCGGCGTGTGGCGCGACATGACCTGATCGAGCAGCAGCGAGTCCTTCGCATCGCCAATCACCGGAATCACGGACAGGCCGGGGAAGCGGTCATGCAACTCCTCGGTGAGCCGATAGATCGCGAATTCGGACAGGTCATAGGCAATGAGTTGAGCCGGCTGAAACCGCAAGATCTGACGGCATAACTCGGAGCCGATCGATCCGCCCGCGCCCGTGACCATGACGATCCTGTCGCGCAGCAGCGCCTCGACATGCGGCGTATCGATGTGGACGGGATCACGGCCCAGCAAATCCTCGAGATCGATCTGCCGCACGCGCGACAGAAACGCCTGGCCTTGCGTGACATCCGTCAGCGCGGGGAGCACGAGGGCGCGCACGCCGGCGCGCACGCACAGTGTCGCGACGCGACGCTGAACATCCACCGAAGCCGACGGAATCGCGATGATCGCGTATTCCGTCTTCAGTTCCTCGGCCATTTGCGGCAATGCGCTGATGGAGCCCAGCACCTTGTAGCCGTAGATTTCGCGCCCATGCTTCGAAACGTCGTCGTCGAGCAGGCCGACGAGACGCCATTCGCTCGAACGCGACAGCTCGCGCGCGAGATTGGCGCCCGCGTTGCCGGCGCCGAGCACGACTACCGGCTTGCCCTGGCCGACGAGTCCGCCGTATAGATAAAACTCCTTGGTGGCCCGATACAGCGCGCGCGCGCCGCCCATTGCGAGGAACAGAAATAACGGCGACACGACCAGCACGGAGCGCGGCACGATCGGCACCGGCTGGACCATCACCGAGACGACCATGGCAACCAGCGCGCCGGCGACCACGGCTTTTGAAATGCGGACGAGATCCGGCAAGCTCGCGAAGACCCACATGCCGCGATACAGGCCGAAGATGCGGAACATGACGCCGTAGACCGGCAGCACCCAGAGGAGAGAGTGCAAGGCGCCGACCCGGAAGTCTTCGGGAACGGAGCCGTTGAAGCGGATGATGTACGCGACGAGCCAGGAGCCGGCCACCGCGCATAAGTCGAAAAGGAAAGCGCTGAAAGACAGCCAGGTGGCCTTGGTTCTTAGCATCAGCGTCTACCTCAGTTATCGGACAGTGTTGATTGAAACCGACGCCAGCGCAGATCGATTACCGCGCCTGCTACACAGAGAACGACGATCCAACCGGCAACCACGCCCCACTGAAAAACAGGGGCGCTGCCCAGCGCACAAAGAGCAAGCATTATGCCAGCTACCATCAGGACATACCACGCCAAAGCTGTCCGGGCGTGCCCGATGCCGGAACGCACCATACGTTGATAGTAGTGCTCGCGGTGAGCTTGCCAAAATTTTTCGCCGCGAAGCAGCCGCCGCGCCAGGGTGACCGACGCATCGGCGATGAACGGCGCGAACGCCATGACCGGGAACCACACGGGCCAGACGGCCGCGCGCCAGCCCCAATAGCCGAGCGCGCCAGCCAGGAAGCCCAGCGAGATGGAACCGGCGTCGCCGAGAAAGATACGCGCCGGGTGGAAATTGAACAGCAGGAAGCCGAGCGCCGCGCCTGCAAGCGCGCTGGCCGACCACGCGAGTTGCGGCAGAGGATGATCGCTGAGCAAGGCCGCCGCCGCGTAGCCAGCGAAACCGAACAGCGCCATGCCGCCTGCAAGACCGTCTGCGCCGTCCATGAAATTGTAAAGATTGACCAGCCATAACATCAAAAACGCAAGAATTGCCAGGAACCACCAGGGCGCGTCGGCGGGAAACAACGCGACCAGTCCGACCACGGCGACCATGTGCGCGGCGAACCTGACGCGCGCCGGCAAGCCGCGACGGTCGTCGAGTTGCGAAACCGCCGCCAGAAAGGCCGTGCCCAGCGCGGCGTACCACAGGCTCGGCGCCAGCAGCAGCGTTGCCGCCACGCCCACCGGGACGATGCCCCAGCCACCGACGCGCGGGGTCGGCGCGACGTGCAGCGAGCGGTCGTTGGGGACGTCGGTGGCAAGCCGCCAGGCGATGCCGGTCTTGAGCAGCGCCCACAGAATGGCGGCGCACGCGCCAGCGGAACCGAGCGCGATCAAGGTCACGGTCATCCAGATCGGGAGCGTGGAAATGTACGTCGACATGCGCGCCCTCAGTGCGTGGATCGATACCAGCGGGCGGTCGCAGCCAGCCCGTCGTCGGTCGAATACGGCGGCTGCCAGTCGAGCGCCGCGCGAATCCGGGCGGTGTCGAGCTGCAAGGCGCCCACCAGCCGGTCGACTTGCGCCGTGCGCCCACTCAAGCGGCCCGCGAGCCGCAGCCAGCCGGCAGGCACCGGCAGCAACCGCGCGGGCTTGTGCAAATGACGGCCGAGCGCGCGCGCCAGTTCGGCGACCGTGGGCGCGTCGCTGTCCGCGACGTGGAAGCATTGGCGCGTGGCGCGCGGGTCGGTTGCACAGTGCATCAGCGCATCGGCCAGGTTGTCGACGTAGACGAGACTGCGCCGTGCGCTTATCGCGCCGAGCGGCAAAGGCACGCCCTTCCAGATTGCGTCCATCAGACGCAGGAAATTGGCGCGCACCTGGGGCCCGTAAACCAGCGGCGGACGCACCGTCACCACGTCGAGGCCGGTTTCTTCGGCGTAGCGCGACAGGGCCTGTTCGGCGGCAAGCTTGGAGCGGCCATAGGCGTCCTGCGGGGCCGGCGGGTCGTCTTCACGTAACGGACGGCCGGGGTCGCTTTCAGCCAGCGCCTTGACGCTGCTCACGAATACGAAGCGCCGCACGCCGTGATGTCGCGCGGCCTGCGCGACGCGTAAAGCGCCTTCGACATTGGTCGCGTGAAACGCCGCGTCGGGGTCGGCGGCGTTGTCGCGCATGACATGGACGCGTGCCGCGAGATGGACGACACAGTCGGGTGTCAGCGCTTCGGGCCATGTGCTTGCAAGACCGGCGAAATCCCGGGTGGCATCGACCCACTCATCCACATCACTCACGCAGCCGCCCGCTTGCCGCACCAGGCCCGTGACGTTATGACCGTGGTCGACCAGGGTTCGGCATAGCGCCCGCCCGACGAAGCCGTTCGCACCGGTGACGAGAATCCGGCTCATAGCCATTTCCAGCCGAAGCGGCGAAAGAATTTGTACGCCGAGGCCGCGAACATCTGGATATGCGCGGAGCCCTTGCGCGCCGCTCCGCCGCCGTGATGCAGCACGCGCACCGCCGGTGTGTAGACGACCCGGGTGACGTCATGGGCTCGCAGGCTCAGGTCGTAGTCCTCGAAGTAAAGGAAATAACGGGCGTCGAAGCCCTTCAGCTCCTTGAGCACGGACGTGCGGAACAACATGAAACAGCCGCTGACGATCGGCGGATCCCATACGACGTCGTGCGCATTGATCCGGTCGCGCATCTCGTAGAGAGCAAGACGACGCTTGAAGAGCCGGCGCAGTTGCGCAGGCAGAAAACCGCGTGCGAACAGATCGAGAAGCGTCGGGTAGCGACGGCATAAGAACTGCTGGTCTCCCTGCTCGTCGCCGATCCAGGGCGTGATGAGACCCGCCTCGGGGTGCGCCTCGAAAAAGTCGAGCGCGTGGTCGAGCGCGTCGTGCTCGAGTTCGATGTCAGGGTTCAGCACCAGGTGATAACGGCTGCTGATGCGCTCGATCGCCAGGTTGTGACCGCGCCCATAGCCCACGTTACCGTGCCCGGCGACGATCGTGCAGACGACGCCGTGCGCCCGGAGCGCGTCAAGGGTCGCGGATACGTCGGGCAGCCCGCCGTTGTCGATCAGGTGGAGTGCGATCGGAAAGCCCGGCCGCCTGGCAATCAACGCATCACAGGCAGCGCCGAGGCTTGCAAGCGTGCTTTGCAATTTCGCCATATCCGGCCGATAGACCACGACGGAGACGGACAAACCTTCAATTGTGGAACGGGGCGCGCTTGTGGCATTCATGTGGACGAAGCGGTCTGGCGCCTCTTGGAAATTATCGTAAGGAGGGCCGCAACAAAAGCGCAAGTGTGCTTAAAAGCGCCGATTAGAGCAACAGGCTTTGCGCTTTGTTACTCGAACGGCATGCGGATAGCGGCATAAAACAGAAAAATTGCGTTGAATATGCACGCCACGTGGTTCGGCAAGACGTCGCGGCAAGCCGGGTAAGCCACGGTAAGCATGGGATGCCGAGGTCGGGGGTTGTCAAACGTTAAGTAAATTGGACAATTAATGCCCATTGAGGAAAACGAGAACGATGAAAGCTCGATTGACGGCCCGCCGGGGCTCCTCTTGTACAATTCGCCACCCGTCGAAATCGATTCGCGTCTTTAGCCGCTAAATATGAGCCACCACGTAATTATCGCCGGCACCGGACGTGCCGGCACCAGCTTTCTCGTTCAATATCTCGCCGCCTGCGGCCTGGAAACGCATCTGGCGGCGAACCCGGACGACAAGCTCGATGAGAACGCAAACGCCGGTCTGGAAGACACGCCGATCGCCGGCCATGCGCTGCCGTACATCGTCAAGTCTCCGTGGTTGTTCGAGGTGGTCGACGACCTGATGGCGAGGACCGACATCACCCTCGACGCGGTCATCATGCCGATGCGCGATATCGTCGAGGCGGCGACAAGCCGCGTCATACTCGAAATGCGCGCTCGCTACGGCAACGAAAACGTGGATCCCCAGGTGGCGCAATGGGAGACCTGGGGCCAGACGCCCGGCGGCATCGTCTATTCGCTCAATCCGATCGACCAGGCGCGAATCCTCGCCTTGGGTTTCCATGAAACGGTGAGGGCGCTCGTCAAAAAAGATGTCCCGATGATTTTTCTGGACTTCCCCCGGCTCGTCGAGGAAGGAGATTATCTCTGGTCCAAGCTCGAACCGATTCTGCAGACCCGCATCAATCGGCAGGACGCGAACGCTGTCCACTCGAGGATCGCGGATTCCGGCAAGGTGAGAGCCGGCAAGGAGATTGGCGAAGCTGCAAAGCAACAGGCGCAGTCGGGCCAACCGGAGAAGCTGTCGAAGAGCCAGGTCTCATTTCCGTCGCATGAAACGCTCGATCGCGCGGCGCTTTTACGCGAACTCACCCGCCTGCGCGGCGAAGTCAAGGCCAGGTCGGCGGACGCGGTTCACTGGCAAGGTCAGGCCGAGCAAGCGAGCGCACTCGCCGATCGTTTGTCCGCGGAGAAGGAGGGGCTCCGCTCACAACTCGAACAAACGATACGGGAAGCGGCTGACGCACAAGCCAGAGCGGAAGCCGATCTGAAAGCGCATCAGGAAGCAGCGCGAATGCACGCCAGCGAGCTTGAGCAGCAGTTACAGCAGGATTACGAACAAAGAACGCGAGATGAGCGAACTGAAGCCAGCGCTCGAATCGCGGCGCTCGAACATTCGATCGCCCATCTACGCGACTCCACCTCGTGGCGCGTCACCGAACCGATCCGTGTGATTGCCCGGCGAGTCCGCGGCAGGTCGTAGCGCATATCCGCGTTCTTCGCGGATCGATTCGCCCGGAGGCCGCTGCCAGGCGGGCCGCACCGGCGCCAACGGTGCCCGTGAAATGACCTTTCGTGGTAACGAACGACAAGCCGCCGTAATCTCTGGATATAATTTGTGCCTCCTTTCGCAACAATATCTCGAGGCGCATGAATACGGCCAACTTGCCTGTCGGTACCGCTGGACCGGCCGACCTCCCCGATCTATCCGTCCAACGACTGTACGATGATCGGCTCGACCCTCTTTTTTGGGTAGCGGACCGAATTGATGCGCATAGCGCGTGGAGCGGGCATATTCCCTTCGCGCACTGGATCATAAGTGCGGTCAAGCCAAGGCTATTCGTAGAACTGGGCACTCATACGGGCGTTTCCTACGCCGCGTTCTGCCTGGCCATCGAGCGCCTCGGCCTCAATACGCGTTGTTATGCGGTGGACACCTGGACCGGAGACCCGCACGCAGGACGATACGGCGACCAGATCTTTGCCGATCTGGATCAGTATCACCGCACCAAGTTCGCGGCATTCTCCACGCTCATGCGCTGCACGTTCGACGAAGCGGCACCGCATTTCGCGGATGGAACGATCGATCTGCTTCATATCGACGGTCTCCATACCTACGAAGCGGTCAAGCACGATTTTGAAACCTGGAAAAGCAAGCTAAGCGATCGGGCCGTCGTCCTGTTTCACGACACCAACGAGCGACATGACGACTTCGGCGTATGGAAATTGTGGGCGGAACTGCGAACGCAATTTCCGTCGTTCGAGTTTCTTCATGCGCATGGTCTCGGCGTCCTTGCCGTCGGCACGAATGTCAGTGAAAGCGTCAGCACGCTGTGCGCACTCGGCAATGCGGACGCGGCGACGGTCCGCAACCGGTTCGCCCTGATAGGCGGACGCTGGGAAGCGGAGCAAAGAGAAAAAGGACATATCGAATACGCGGGCGCTCAGGCTCAAGCACACGTGCAGGCTCTGAACGACGCGCGAGCTTCCGCGAACGCGGAACTCGAACAGGCCAAAGTCGGCGAGCGGCAGATGGCCGCTCATGTCGTGGAGGCCGAGGTCAGGGAGCGAACCGCCAACGCGCGTGCCGCCAAACTCGAAGCAACGCTCAGACGCGAGCGGGACGATCATGCGCGCGAGATAGCGGCGATGAGTGAGCGCATTCATGCCGCTCCGGCAGTTCGTCCAGAAGTGGAGAAAGCGCTCGCCGATGAGCGGGCGCAACGCATGGCGATCGAATCGAGCATATTCTGGCGCCTGACAAGCCCGGCTCGAAGCTTTCTTACTTCACACCCGGCAGTGCATCGCAATGCCGTCCGCGCCGCCAAGGTCGTGTTCTGGTCGCTGCGAGGCCAACTCCGCACCAAGCTCGTGGAGCGCAGGCAAAGAACGGAGGCCGCGGCTATCATCAGCCGCTCTCCTCTTTTCGACGCAGCCTGGTACGTCTCTCAATACCCCGATGTCGCAGCCTCCGGTCTGCCGCCCGCGTTGCACTACGCGGTGGTCTGGACCGATCGCAGAAATCCCAGCCTCAAGTTCGACGCCAACTGGTATCTGAGCCACTACGCGGATGCTGCGGCAATGCAACTCAATCCTCTCGTCCACTACGAAAGGTATGGACGAGAACAAAATCGCGCCATTCAACCGGTTTCCCGCTCGCCTTCCGTAGCGTCGAATACGCATGTTCATGCGGCGCAGGGAATCCGTCATCCGATCGACGTCCGCGATTTACTCAGCCAACACTTTGCGTCAATCGCCCCATTGCGCACGTACGCGGTGACCGGCGAGCCGAGGCGCGTTACCTTGGTCACCGATAGCATTGGCCCCGGTAGTTTGTTCGGCGGGGTCGGCACCTCGATCGTGTTCGCGGCTTCGCTGGCCAAGCACATCGGCGCACGGTTGCGCCTCGTTACGCGAAGCGAACCGGCTGATCCGAATGCATTCGGGCATATCCTCAAACTGAACAATATCGACTGGCACGACAACATCGACTTCATTTTCTCGGGGATAACCGGTGGACACGAAGTACCGGTAGGACCCGACGAACTGTTCGTCACCACGTCATGGTGGACGACCAGGTCAGTGCGACAGATAGCTCACCCAGACCGCATTATTTATCTGATGCAGGAAGATGAGCGAATGTTCTATGCGCACGGCGATGAGCGACTTCGCTGCATTGAAACGGTCAGCGATCCAGACATTCGCATCGTGATCAACACCAGGATGCTATTCGATCATTTGACAACCGGTCCTGATGCACTTGCGAACGTATCGCGGAACGGCGCGTGGTTCGAACCCGCATTTCCGACACTGTTTAACGGCGAGAACCATCCGAAGGCGACGAACGGCGTGCGTCGATTCTTTTTCTACGCTCGTCCCCATAACCTTCGCAATCTGTATTGGAGAGGCCTCGAAGCGATTAGCGCGTGCCTGGAAGATGGAACGCTTCCCGCCGAGCAGTGGGAGTTCCATTTCGTTGGCAAGGATATGCACGACATCGAGCTGCCTCATGGTATTCGGCCGTTCTTTCACCAGAATCTGCCGTGGCAAGACTATATCGATCTGGTGCGGACCATGGACGTTGGACTGTGCCTCATGGATACCCCCCACCCCAGCTATCCGCCGCTTGATCTCGCGGCTACGGGCGCCGTTGTCGTCACCAATCGAAGCGGGCTCAAGAAGTCTTTGGAACGATATTCCCGCAACATTCTCTGTGCCGATCACAGTGTGAGCAGCCTCAAGCAGGAAATCGTCAAAGCCGTGGCATTGGCAAACGATCCAGTGAGAAGATCGGCGAACTTCGCTCAAAACAAGATCGGCGAAAACTGGTCCGAATCTCTAAGCCAATGCCTGTACCAGCTTTACCCTGACGCGGGCTCGGAGGGGCGTCATGTTTGAGTCTGCCCTCACGGACCGTATCGAATACAGTGACCCGTGGCACCTCACGTTCGAACAGCGCTTTTCGATGCTGAACACCGCGCCGACGCGTGTCGCCTATTTCTATGAAAGGCCAGACAACAGCACGTTCCGGTACAGAATTTTCAATATGGTCGAGGCGCTCAACGCGGAAGGCGAGGTGTCCGCGTCCTGGTTCCACTACGGCGACATAAAGAGAATGCACGCGGTGATCGATCATGTCGATGCGCTCGTGTTTTGCCGCACCAGATACGCGCCGTGTATTGCGCAACTGGTGTCCCACGCGAAAAACCGTGGCGTGCGAGTGCTGTACGACGTCGACGATCTGGTGTTCAACGCGGACTACGTGCATCTGGTCCTGGACACGCTGGACCGGGACGTCGACCAGGAACCTGTGCTCGACGATTTCTTCGCTTATTGCTCGCGAAACGGTGCTTTGTTACGGGCGTGCGATGGCGCGATTACGACCAATACATTTTTGGCGCAGCAGATACGGACTTTTGCGCCACATGTCACCGTCGGCGTCATACCCAATTTTCTTAACCGCGAACAGCAGGCGGTATCAGAGCGACTTTTCAGGCGCAAGGAAGTCACTGGCTTCAAGTCGAGCGCTCCATACCACATAGGCTATTTCAGCGGATCTCCCACGCATAACCGTGACTTCGCCGTGGTTTCGCAAACGTTAGCGCAGTTGCTCAGGCAAGACGACGACCTTCGGTTGGTGATCGTCGGATTCCTGCAACCGGGGTCATCGCTCGAACAGTACGCGGATCGCATCGACCGATACCCGCTCCAGGATTATCTGAATCTTCAGCAGCTAATCGCGCAAACCGAAATCAATATTGCGCCACTCATCGACAATACGTTCACGAACTGCAAATCCGAACTCAAGTTTTTTGAAGCGGCGATTGCCGGCACGATCTCGATAGCCACGCCGATCTTCACATTCCGCAATTCGATCGTCGATGGAAAGACCGGATTTCTCGCCAGGTCTCACGAGTGGGAAACCAAGTTGTCGCGTGCGCTGATGCTGTTACGCGACAGGGACGAGTACGCGAAAATGGCGGTAGCCGGTTTCGACTACGCGAAGCAGAACTATGGCTGGGACCAATATGGCAAGACAATCGTCAACGCCATTTTCGGCAAACAGGTTTCACCCCACAGCGACCAGATGAGTAGTCCCGAAGCAGCATTAGCTCAACTCTAGGCGCGCCCCGCCCCGTCGTTCGCAAGACGACGGAGGGCGCCCTAAAACCGGAGACATGCATGGACCGCAGAGGCAAATTGATTGATGGATTGGATCTACAAACGGCCGTCGGCGTCGAGATAGGAGCCCTCTGCAATCCGATATTGACCAAGGCCGATGCAGCGGTCATTTACGTGGACTACGCCGACGCCGACACACTTAGACGGCACTATCACGGCAATCCCCACGTCGATCCGGCAAAGATCGTCGAGACCGACGTTATCTGGGGAGCAAAAACATTAAAAGAGTCCCTGAACCGGGAAATTGACTTCGTCATCGCATCCCATGTCGTGGAACATGTCCCGGACCTGGTTGCCTGGCTCAATGAACTCCATTCAGTCTTGTCTCCCTCCGGTGAAATCCGACTCGCGGTACCGGACCGACGCTTTACCTTTGATTTTCTCCGCAGGGAAACCCAACTCGCGGAAGTTCTGGCGGCTCATCTGACGCACCCTCGAGCGCCACAGCCTTATTTCATTCTCGACTATTTTCTGAATGCCATTCCAATCGATGC
>Ga0182007_10001732_pt1 | contig 11483 bp, 10 predicted proteins | sample Sormic07211113_1_FD_123023 | JGI IMG/M metagenome (GOLD analysis project Ga0182007, IMG submission 123023) | Rhizosphere microbial communities from Sorghum bicolor, Mead, Nebraska, USA - 072115-113_1 MetaG | ecosystem: Host-associated > Plants > Roots > Rhizosphere | place: USA: Nebraska... | reverse complement strand
CGGCAGCAGATACCGGACGTCGTCGTTTCGCCGGCTAAGCTCATCGGTAGCCCGCTCAAAAACCGGCAGGAGCTGGCGGATTTCCGAAGCGCGCGACCCCGGGAGAAGAAGGACCGTCATTGGGGCGTCGGCAGCACTCGTGCCGCGCACCGCGCGTTGTCGGCGCGTCTTCAGCAGATCGACGTCCACCGTCAGGCGATGGCCGACATAGGTTGTCGCCGGCCCACCCAAGCGCTGCATGGCTTCCGGCTCGAACGGCAGCACGGCCAGCACATGATCGACATAGGCGAGCATTTCCCGCGCACGGTATTCCTTCCACGCCCAGACGCTGGGGCAGACATAGTTGACGACCGGAAGGCCGGGCAATGCCTTGCGCACCCTTCTCGCCACGCGGTGGGTAAAATCCGGGCTATCAATGATCAGAAGCACATCGGGCTTGGCCGCTATGATGGCTTCGGCCGTCTGCCGGATGCGGGCAAGCAGTTTCGGCAGTCTCTTGATCACCTGGATGAAGCCCATGATCGACAATTCGGAATAGTCGAAAAGCGAGCGCAGGCCTTGCGCTTCCAGCGCCTCGCCGCCGACGCCGATCAACTCCACGGGACCGCCAAGGCGCCGCTTCAACGCCGCGACGAGATCGCCGCCCAGCAGATCGCCGGAAACCTCTCCCGCAACGACAGCGAGCTTCAAGGGAGCGCCGCTCACATGAAGCCCTCCGCGCTCAGACCACGATCGATACCGCAGACGAAGATGCCGGCTTCGTCGGCCGCGGCAATCACCGCCTCACGGTCGAGAACCAGCGCCCTGCCCGCTTCCACCGCAACGCCGGCAAGGCCGGCCTTCTTGGCGTTCAGCACGGTCGAGACGCCGATCGACGGCAGATCGGCGCGTACATCCTGCTGCGGCTTGCAGAGCTTGACCAGTACGCCGCGACGGCGTGTCGATATACGGCCCTCGGCGCGCAAGCCGGCAACACGCTCGATCATCTTGTCCGTGCCCTCGGCGCCCTCAAGCGCCACGACACGGCCACCGACGCTGACGGCGCCCTGGCCGACATCCAAAAGCCCAAGCGCGTCGGCTGCCTTCGCACCTTGGGCGATATCGCGCAAATCCTCTTGCGAGGGCGCGTGCCGCCCGAGCGGCCCGGTGGTCGCCAGCAGATCGGGCGCAATCTCGTGCGCACCGACGACGCGGACGCCACCGGCCTCGATCAAGCGGATGACCATCTGCAGCACGGCATTATCGCCGCCGGAAAGAAGCGTGCGGATAGTCGAGGGTAATTCTTTGATCACGCGCCACGTCGGATGCACCTCCCGCCAAGGCGGACGGCGCGCGACGCCGCCGGACATGACGACCCGGTCAACGCCATAGCGACGGAACGTGATTTCAAGGCCGGCGAAATTGCCGACACCGAGATTGGCGTGATCGAAAGCGGACCAATCCCGATCCGCCTCGTTCGTCAGCGCAATGATGACAGGATTTTCGCCGGCCTGGCGGGCAGCTTCAGCAACGTAAGCCGGCAGAAAACCACTGCCCGCGATGATCGCCAACCTACCCTTGCCGTCTTGGCCGGCGGAGACCACCGTCAGCTCTTGCCGCGATTGGGCGACGACAGCGCGCGATCGCTATCGGCTGCGATGAAATCGAGGATCTCAATCACTTCCTTGCAATCGGCATATTCGTCACGGATCGCCGCGGCATTGTCGCGGATCGAACCTTCGCCTTCGAAGATACCCTTGTAGGCGCGTCGAACTCGGTGAATGACCGCGCGGTCTATGCCTGCGCGCGTCATGCCGACAATGTTGAGGCCGGACAGCACGCCTGGATTTCCGTTCAGCATGCCGTAGGGAATGACATCGTAGCTTGCAGCCGAAAGTCCTCCGATGAAAGCCTGCCGACCGATGCGGGTGAACTGGTGCACGGCGCAGCCACCGCCCAGAATGGCGCGATCTTCGATGGTCACATGCCCCGCCAGCATGACATTGTTGGACATGATGACATTGTTGCCGACGCGGCAATCATGCGCGACATGGGAATTGGCGAGGAACAGATTGTTGTTGCCGACAATCGTCTTGCCGCCGTAGTCGGCCGTGCCGGTATTGATCGTCACGCCTTCACGTATCGTGCAGTTCTCACCAACATCCAGCGTCGTCTCTTCGCCGCCGTGATGAACGCTCTGCGGGTCGCCACCGACAATGGCCATCGGAAATATCTTCGTTCCCTTGCCGATCGTCGTGCGACCGGTGACGATGGCATGCGTCAGCAGATGGACATTATCATGCAGCACGACCTTGGGGCCGACGTGGCAGAAAGGCCCGATCTCGACGTTCTCGCCGATGATGGCACCATCCTCAACGACCGCGAACTTATGAATGCTCGCGCTTTTTGCGATGCTGCTCATGCCTCGTCCTGATCCTTCCTCACAATCATCGCGCCGATATCGGCTTCGGCAACCAGGATGCCATCGACCTTGGCATCACAATGGAACTTCCAGATCGTACCGCGCTGCTTCTGCTTGACGACATGGAATTCGACGCGGTCACCGGGAACGACCGGCTTGCGGAAACGGGCATTGTCGATCGTCATGAAATAGACGAGATTGCCGCCGATGCCATCCTTGCGGGCGCAGATCGCGCCTGCCGTCTGAGCCATGCCTTCGATGAGCAGTACGCCCGGCATGATCGGGGAACCTGGAAAGTGCCCGGTGAATTGCGGCTCGTTTGCCGTCACGTTCTTGATGCCGATCGCGGAATTATCGCTATCGATCTCGATGATCTTATCGACCATCAGGAAGGGATAGCGATGCGGCAAAAGCTTCATAATTTCCAGAACGTCAGCCGATGACAATGATGTCTTGGCTTCCTCAGTCATGCTCCGCACTCCCGTCCTTCTTTTCTCTGGCTCCCGACCGCTTCGCGATCTCTGCCGATTCCCTCAGAAAATCCCACAGGGGCCGCGCCGGATGACCAGCGTAACGCTCGCCCGCCGGAATGCTGTTCATAACACCGCTCTTGGCGCCGATCTGTACACCGTCGCCAATGTGAATATGGCCGTTCAGCCCCGCCTGACCGCCGATTTGCACACCGTCACCAATCAGCGTGCTGCCAGCTATGCCGACCTGGCTGACGACGGCGCAATGGCGGCCAATGCGAACGTTATGTCCGATCTGGACCTGATTGTCGATCTTGGTGCCCTCGCCGATCACGGTATCATCCATCGTGCCGCGATCAATCGTAGTATTGGCGCCGATCTCGACATTATCCTGGATGATGACGCGGCCGATCTGCACGATCTTCACCATTCCGCGAGGCCCTGGCGCATAACCGAAACCATCCTGGCCGATACGCGCGCCGTTGTGAATGATGACGCCATTACCGAGGTACGAGCAGAGTATGCTTGCGCCACCGCCGATGGTGCAATTTCGTCCGATCTTCACACCCGGTCCGATAAGCGCATTGGCACCGATCCACGTGCCCTCGCCGATCTCGGCGCCAGGTCCAATGACCGCGCCCGGCTCCACACCGATATTGGCTTCCAGCTTGGCTGTGGCATCAATGACGGCGCCAGGAGAGATCACGCCGGGGTTCGACGTGAACGCGATCGGACGCATGGCTTCCGGATGCAACAACGCTCCGGCAAGCGCAAAGTCCGTATGCGGCTTCTTGGAGAGAAGCACCGGAATGTGCGCGGGGACGAAGGATTTCAGCGCCGGCAGGCAAATGATCGCCGAAGCCTTGCACGTCTCAAGCTCGGCGCGATTCTTCCGGGAAAGGATATAACAAATGTCGCCTTCGCCTGCCCTATAGACAGGAGCAATCGACTTGATGACGACCTCCGCGAAGGTCGCATCAATAAGATCCGCCCCAAGATGTTCAGCCAACTCTCGTAAGCTGACGCCACCGTGGGGCGGGAAGAAACCGATATGTTCCATAAGCACCAGCTCCAGAACGGTGTTCAAGCCCGTTGTTCTAGGCTGCCGATATCAGAACTGGTTGGCGATGCCAAACCGGAAATTCTCAGTCTTGTCGTAATCTTCCTTGAGAACCGGCACGGCATAGTCAACACGGATGACGCCGAACGGCGAAGACCAGATCAGACCAGCACCCAGCGAAGCTCGGATGGAGCTGTCGTTATGCAGGATGTCGCCGAACAGATTGGCCTTGTTACCGTAGAGGCTACCCGCATCGGCAAAGGCTGCAATGCGCAGACCGATATCCTGCGGAACACCCGGCATCGGCATGCTTGCTTCCGCCGAAGCCGTGAAGTAGGTCGTGCCGCCCAGCGGATCGCCGTTGGACGAGCGCGGACCAATACCGGCATTCTCAAAGCCGCGGATTTCACGACCACCAAGCGTAAACTGGTCGAAGACGTTCAGCTTGCCATCCGTCGGCATCACGTAGCCAGCACCGACTGTCAGCGAGCCGATAATATCGGCTTCGTCGCTGATCATCTTGTAGTAACGCGCCTTGCCACTCAGCTTGTAGAAGTCGGAGTCGCCACCCAGGCCCGCATATTCATGCGTGAACTTGGCGATAATACCTTCACGCGGCAGATTCTGGTCATCCAACGTGTTGTAGGTAAAGGTCTGCGAAATCGTCGACTGCACCCAAGGGCCGTTTTCGACGAGGTTGAGATATGGATTTGACAGATTGTTCTGCCAATCGTTCGTGCCGTCGTATGTCAGGCGCTTGTAGTTGTAGCGCAGGGTCGTCGCCAAGTTCTCGGTGATCGGAGCGGTCACACGCAGCGAGAAGCCTTCCTCCGAATAGTCGTAGAAGTCGTCGCTCGACGTCTGGTTCTTGAAGATATCGAAACCTGCAGCGAGACGATAACCGAGGAAGTAGGGCTCGGTGAACGAGATGTTGTAGGTACGATTGCCTTCCGTGCCGGCACCCGCAGCGATGCGGATGTACTGACCGCGGCCGAGGAAGTTCTTTTCCTCAACCGAAGCTTCCAGCAGCAGACCACCGTTGTTGCCGACGGCGTAACCGGCACCGATACCGAACGAGCCGGTCGGCTGATCTTCGACATTGACGACGACGACAACACGGTCCGGAGCACTGCCCTGTGCCGTGGTGATGTCAACCTTGGTGAAATAGCCGAGTGCGTCGAGGCGACGCTTGGCGCGCGTGATCATTTCCTGGTTGAAGGCATCGCCTTCATTCAGGTCGAACTCGCGGCGGATAACGTAGTCGCGTGTGCGGGTGTTGCCGCGGATTTCGATACGCTCGACATAGGCGCGCTCGCCCTGATCGACCAGGTATTCGATGCCGATCGTATGACCGGTCAGATCACGGTTGCCGCGCGGCGTGATGCGGGCGAACGGATAGCCGGCGGAAGCCACGCGCTTCGAAATATTCTCGATCGAAGTCTGAATGTCCTTGGCGCTGTAGACATCGCCCTTGTGGGTGATGACCAGGCCCTTAAGATCCTCGGCATTGATGCCGTCGACCGTCGAGATGACATTGATGTCGCCATAGGTGTAACGCGGACCTTCATCGACATTGAAGTTCAGCGTGTATTCGTTGTTCTGCTCGTTCAGCGTCGCATCGGCGCTGACGACGCGGAAGTCGGCGTAACCATGGTTGTAGTAGAACTGACGCAGCGCATCCTGGTCAGCCTGCTGACGGTCCGGGCTGTAAACGTCCTTGCGGGTCAGGAACGACAGGAAGTTGCTCTTCTTCGTGCTGATCACCGAAGCGAGACGGCCGCTGTTGTAAGCCTGATTGCCCGAGAAATTGATCTTGTCGATCTTGGTACGATCACCTTCGTTGATGACGAAAGCGACGTTGAGACGACCCTGAGCGACCTCGGCGGTCTGCGTCGTTACCTGCACATCGTTACGGCCGATGGCGGCATAGGCATCCTTGATGGTCTTGACGTCAGCCTGGACGGTGGCCTCGTTATAGGGGCCGGCAGCGTGGGTCTGAACGATCCCCTGCAGCTTGTCGTCCTTGATCTTGCGGTTGCCGTTGAAGACCACGGCGTTGATGAGCTGATTCTCCTTGACCGATATGACCAGGGCGCTGCCCGAAACGGTCATATGGACGTCGGAGAAATACCCGGTGGCGTAAAGCTGCTTCACCGATGCATCGATATCGCTTGGCGAGAAGCTCTTGCCAGGCTTGATCGTGATGTTGTCTCGAACAGCTTGCGCGCCGACGCGCCCAGCTCCCTGAACATCAATCCGCTGGATAACAGCGGCCTCCGCGACTGAGGTAGAGGCAAGGGTGATAACACCAGCGCCCGACGCAACAACACCAGCAGACAGCGCTACCGCCGACACTGCGTTCAATAATCTTGAACCAGCCTTCATTTTCACTTCTTACCTTTTTTTCAGTCGTCCCCAGCCCCAGGCGAACCCGATTCCGGCCACGTGTGTCGTTTTACCCGCTTTTGACATACAAGCAAGGGAGCAAGTTAATTTCCGTTTACTTCATTTCAAAGCGTGACCCATTCGCCACTACAGCTTTGAAACATCGTAAATAAATCGTAATTTCCTCTCGCGTTGCCCCACTAGCCTATTCGGGAACTAATATCGTTCCATGTCGCAAACACCATGAGTGACAGCACCATCGCAAATCCGATCCGGAAAGCGATATCCTGTGCCCGTGCACCCAAGGGTTTTCCCCTGACGGCTTCAATCGCATAGAACATCAGATGGCCGCCATCAAGTACCGGGACGGGCATCAAATTTAATAACCCTATTGAAACAGAAAGTATGGCGGCGAACTGGAGCACCGCAGAGAAACCTAAGGTTGCCATTTGTCCGGACAGCTGCGCAACCCGAATCGGCCCGCCAAGCTGGTCGGCCTTCATGTAGCCGCCGATAACGTTGGCGATATATTCGAAGGTGCCGGAGACGATGCTGCCCGTTTGCTTCACCCCTTCGCCAAGCGCCTGGAACGGCCCGTAGGCTTCGTAGCGCAGCCTGATCGGCTTCTGACCGTCGGTGATGCCGATGGTGGCTATTTCGATCTGCGCGCCGAAAATATCGGTCTCCGCGGATTTCTTCGGCGTAACCGTCACATCGCGTGCCTGGCCGCCGCGCTCGACGGACAGGGACACGGGCTTGTCCGCGTGAGAGGCGGCGTAACGCTGCACTTCGCTGATGGAGCCTACGGCCTGTCCATCGACGGAAAGGATGCGGTCGCCGAGTTCAAGACCGGCAGCTTCAGCGGGGCTATCCGGAGCGATCGACGCCACCAACGGATCGATCGGCGCAATGCCGATGCTGCCGACATCCTTCTTGTTGCCGGAGGCATCCGTTTCCGTCAGCGTTTCCGCCACAATCGGAAAATCGCGTATCTCGCCGTTGCGCTGTATCGTCAGTACGATGCTCTTGCCGGGGCGGTCACCGATATAGCGGCCGATATCGTAGTAGGTCGCTATAGCGTTGCCATCCGCGGCGATCAGGCGATCTCCAGCCACTATGCCGGCCTTTGCCGCCGGTCCATTCGGCTCTACGCCTGTGATCAGTGGATCTACGAGCGCGATGCCTATGCGGCCCATCTCCATCTTGTTGCCGAATTGATCGGTGTCCTCCACCAGCTTCGGCATGATACGGAAATCGCGCATCTGGCCGTCGCGCTCGACCGTCAGAACGATCGTGCGACCAGGACGCAGGCCGACATAGCGCTGCACTTCGTCAAAGGTCTTCACCTTGACACCGTCGATGGCCATCAGCCGATCGCCGGGCTCGATACCGGCTTCTGCAGCGGCGCCATCACGCGTCACCATGGCGACGACCGGATCGGCGACGGTGCGACCGTAGACACTGAAAAGAACGGCAAAGATTGCTATGGCGAGAATGAAGTTTGCGATCGGACCGGCGGCAACGGTTGCCGCCCGCTTCCAGAGCTTGGCTCCTGCGAAGGACTGGGCGCGCTCTTCTTCCGTCATGGCCGCGAGTTGATCCGTATCGGTCTTGCTCGAGGCATCCTCGTCGCCAAAGAAGCGCACATAGCCGCCGAGCGGGATGAGCGAAAGCTTCCAGCGCGTGCCGTGCCGATCAGTATGCCCCAAGATTTCGGGGCCGAAACCGATCGAAAATGCCATGATGCGGATACCGGACCAGCGCCCGACCAGATAGTGACCCATCTCGTGCACGAAAACGAGCAGCGACAGGACGAAAACAAACGTTATGACGTTGTTCGTCAAAAAACCAATGAAGCTAGCCGCGCCACCCATGCAACGATCCTGTTCGCGTTAATTTCAGACCCCGAGCAGAACGCCGCCCAATGACAAGGTCTCGCCGCTCATTGTCAGCGATATTACGATAGCCAACAAAAACGCTGCAAAACAAGCAAAAATTAGTCCATCGACTCGATCCATGACGCCGCCATGGCCTGGAATCAGATGGCTGGAATCCTTCACACCGAAACGGCGCTTGATGAAAGACTCAAACAAGTCGCCGATCTGGCTGCAAACCGACAGCACCAGCGCAAGCACCGGGATCCTCAAATCATCGGCGGAAAAGAAGCTCCAGACAACAGCGGTTCCCGCAATGATGGCGGCAACGGCACCGCCGATTGCGCCCGACCAGGTCTTGCCCGGCGATATGCGGGGCGCAAGCTTCGGACCGCCGATCGCCCGGCCGACGAAATAGGCAAATATATCGGTAGCCCATACCGTCGCGAAGACGAACAGCATCAACACGAAGCCGCGCAGATCATCGTCGCGAATTTCGGCAAGGGCGATCGCTGTCAATCCGGAATAGAATATGCCGCCCGGCAGCCACCAGGTCGTCCGCCGAACGGCAACCATAATCGTCGTCGCCGCGACAAAGGCAACCAGAACCTCGATGGAATAGACCGATTCGCTCATCAGCGTTGCGCCGGCAATCAGCACAAGACCGAGCCAGCCGAGCGCATTTCCCTGGGGATCGCGTCCGTGCAAGTCAGCTATCGTCGACCATTCATAATAGACGAGCAGGCCGATTGCCGCCGCCAGAAGGCGAAAACTCAGGCCGCCATACCAGGTAGCCGCAAGAACAATGACGGCAAGGACGATGCCGGAGATGACGCGCAGCCTGAGTTCACGGCTCATCAGGACCCCACGGCCGCCGCCTGCTTGCCGGAGAGGCCGCCAAAGCGCCGGTCGCGCGCGGCATATTTCTCCAGCGCGGCGAAGAACAGGTCACGGCTGAAATCGGGCCAGTATTCCGGCATGAACATGAATTCCGAATAGGCGGCCTGCCACAAAAGGAAGTTCGATAGCCGCTCCTCGCCGCTCGTGCGGATAATGAGGTCTGGATCGGGAATTCCTGCGGTATCCAGGCGGGCGTCCAAAAGCTCCGGGCTGATATCCTGCGGACGCAGCCGCCCGGCTTCGACATCCTTCGCCAGGCTGACGACGGCGCGGGCAATCTCGTCGCGAGAGCCGTAGTTGAAGGCGATGACCAGCGTCAGGGCCGTATTGTCCCGGGTGGTCTCCTCAGCCTCGATCAGCAACGGCAGAATGTCGCCGCGCAGATTGCTGCGGTCGCCAATGACGCGGATCCGCACATTCTGACGATGAAGCTCGGCAAGATCCCGCCGGATGAACGCCTTGAGGAGCCCCAGCAGGTCGCTCACCTCGGTCTCGGGGCGACGCCAGTTCTCGGAGGAAAAGGCGAAAAGCGTGAGATACTTCACGCCGATATCACCAGCCGCTCGAACAGTTTCCCGAACTGCCTCCACGCCCTTGCGGTGGCCCATGGTGCGCGGCAGGCCGCGCGCGTTGGCCCAGCGCCCATTGCCGTCCATGATGATGGCAACGTGTTCGGGTACGGCAGAAAACGTAGGATCTGACATATGGGTCCGGTTTCGTTCGGCGGGAAGAATGCTCTGATCTCGTAATCTAGGGCGCCGTCACCGCTTTCAATGTTTCCAAATCGAAAGCACGACACCCCAGCGTACGATTAGACCTGCATGATTTCCTTTTCTTTGTCGGCTAGCAAGCGGTCGACATCCGAAATCGTCTCATCCGTCATCTTCTGCACACGTTCGGAGAGGGAGCGGCTCTCATCCTGACCGATTACACCATCCTTTTCGGCCTTTTTGAGGCCATCCATGCCGTCACGGCGAACATGGCGAATCGCGACCTTGGCCTTCTCGGCATATTCGTGCGCGACCTTGACCAGCGAGCGGCGGCGCTCCTCGTTGAGCTCCGGCAGCGGGATGCGCAGATTCTGGCCGTCGATGATGGGATTGAGGCCGAGATTGGATTCGCGGATCGCGCGCTCGACGGCACCGACCATCGCCTTGTCCCATACCGATACGGTCAACATGCGCGCTTCCGGCACGGTGATGTTGGACACCTGGTTCAGCGGCATGCGCGAACCATAGGCTTCGATCGTAACCGGATCCAGAATGTTAGCGGATGCGCGGCCGGTGCGCAGCGAGGCGATATCGCTCTTGAATGCCGCGATGGCGCCGTCCATGCGGCGCTTCAATTCCTTGAGGTCAGTGCCTTCACTCATGTCTATACTCCCCTGTAATAAGGCGACGCCGGGCATGCCCGGCGCCACAGGAACGTCAGTTGTCTGATACGATGGTCTTGCGGCCGCCGCCGGTCAAGATTTCCGCGAAGCCGCCCTTCTCGTGGATAGAGAAAACGATGATCGGAATTGAATTTTCCCGCGCAAGCGCCACGGCGGCTACGTCCATGACCGCCAGCCCTTTTTCCAGCACCTGACTGTGGGTCAGATGATCGAAACGCTCGGCATCCGGAAACTTCTTCGGATCGGCGGAATAGATGCCGTCGACCTGCGTGCCCTTGAAGATGGCCTGCGCGCCCATTTCGGCGGCGCGCAATGCGGCTGCGGAATCAGTGGTGAAGAACGGATTTCCGGTGCCACCAGCAAAGATCACCACACGGCCCAGCGAGAGATGATAGAGCGTGGCGCGCTGCGAGAAACTCTCGCAGATCTCCGGCATGGAAATGGCCGAGAGCACAACGGTCTCGATGTCGAGCTTGCGCAGCGAGGTTGCCAGCGCCAGCGCATTGATGACGGTTCCGAGCATGCCCATATGGTCGCCGGTCACGCGATCGCCGCCCTTGGAGGCCACGGCGACACCGCGGAATATATTGCCGCCGCCGACGACCACGCCGACTTCGACGCCCATTGCGCGCGCTTCGGCGATATCGGATGCAATCCGGTCGGAGACGGTAACATCGATACCGAACCCCTGGCTACCCATGAGGGCTTCGCCGGAGGCCTTGAGCAGTACGCGCTTGTAGATCGGCTGAGACATCGTGGCTCCTTGAAGTGATCGCGGGGGATGATTGTGAAAGCCGGATACACGAAGGGCACCGCGTTGTCACGCGATGCCCTGAGGTTTTCCCTGATATGGTTTCACCAATCCGGGAGATGGCTTCTTTTTGCCAATCAGCCCTTGGCGACAGCCGCAACTTCGGCAGCGAAGTCGGTTTCTTCCTTCTCGACGCCTTCGCCGAGGAGCAGACGGGCCATGCCAACGACTTCGATCGCGGCGCCAGCG
>Ga0182007_10001731_pt1 | contig 11493 bp, 9 predicted proteins | sample Sormic07211113_1_FD_123023 | JGI IMG/M metagenome (GOLD analysis project Ga0182007, IMG submission 123023) | Rhizosphere microbial communities from Sorghum bicolor, Mead, Nebraska, USA - 072115-113_1 MetaG | ecosystem: Host-associated > Plants > Roots > Rhizosphere | place: USA: Nebraska... | reverse complement strand
GGTAGTTCGGCCCCCCGGGGAGGCCCTTGATCTCGTCGGGCGGGAGGGGAAGCCACACGTCAGGAGTCATGACAGGAGGCTATGTCAGGCCACCGGGGGTCCAGAGGTTAGGTTGGGGGCTCGGCACAGGGAGGGTCACGGGCAGGTGGAGCGCAGGACGATCGGCGTGAGGGCACTCGCGGTGGGAGCCGTCGGCCTCGGGTGCATGCCGATGAGCTGGGCGTACAGCGCCTCGAAGCAGCGGGGCGACGAGTCGGTCAGGGCGGTGCACCGGGCACTGGACGCCGGCTCGACGCTCCTCGACACCGCCGACATGTACGGCCCGTTCACCAACGAGCTGCTGGTGGGGCGGGTGTTGAAGGAGCGGCGCGAGGACGCCTTCGTGTCGACGAAGGTCGGCCTGCTGGTGGGCGAGCAGCATGTCGTCGCCAACGGCCGCCCCGGCTATGTGAAGCGCGCCTGCGACGCCTCCCTGCGCCGCCTGCAGACCGACGTCATCGACCTGTACCAGCTGCACCGCGCCGACCCCGAGGTCCCGGTCGAGGAGACATGGGGCGCGATGGCGGAGCTCGTCCAGGCCGGAAAGGTACGGGCGTTGGGACTGTGCGCGGTCGGCGCGCGCGGCGGCCGCCGCTCCGGAGGCCGGCTGCACGACGCCACGATCAAGCAGCTCCAGCGGGTCCAGCAGGTGTTCCCGGTGAGCGCGGTGGAGGCCGAGCTGTCGGTGTGGTCCACCGAGTCCCTCGAATCGCTGCTGCCGTGGTGCGAGGCCCGTGACGTCGGCTTCCTCGCCGCGATGCCGCTCGGCAACGGCTTCCTCACCGGCACCCTCACGCCCGGCGAGGGCTTCGAACCGGACGACGTCCGCGCCCGCCACCCCCGCTTCACCGCCGAGATGATGGCCGCCAACCAGCCGATCGTCTCCGGCCTGCGCCGCATCGCCTCCCGGCACGGGGACAAAGTCACCCCGGCCCAGGTGGCCCTGGCATGGGTCCTGGCGCAGGGCCGGCACGTGGTCCCGGTCCCGGGCACCAAGCAGGAACGATTCGCGGCGGAGAACGCGGCGGCGGCCGACCTGCGCCTGACGGCCGAGGACCTCGCCGAGGTGGCACGGCTGCCGGGGGCCCGGGGATCGTGGGACTGAGAAACGGCACTTCCACAATCGAAGCCGGCCATCCTGCGCGACCTCCAGCCCGCGAGCCCGAGGACGCGTAGGCCTCTGGGCCTCCGCGGTGCCGAAGATTCCCGGTCGACCGACCGGGAACCTGAACGGGGCGAGCGGTGTATGAGAGGTAGAACCTGCCGCTGGACCGCCGCCGAAGGGACCAAGATCGTGCTACGACGAGCTGTGCCGGCCTTACTGGCCACGACCGCGCTCCTGCTCACGGCCGGCTGCTCCGGCGGCGGAGGGGGATCGTCCGGCGACGGCGGCACCACGACACCGGCCTCGGCCCCCGCGCGCTCGTCCCCGTCCGGGCAGGCGGCCGAGCAGGCCCCGCCCGCCAAGGGCTCCGTCAAGGTGCTGCGCACGGTCGCCACGGGCCTGAACACCCCGTGGGGCCTGGCCCCGCTCCCCGACGACAGCGCCCTGCTCGTCGCCTCCCGCGACCGGGGGACGATCACCAAGGTCGACGCGGAGACCGGCAGGAAGACCGAGCTGGGCAAGGTGTCCGGGGTCTCCCCGGCCGGCGAGGGCGGCCTCCTAGGCATCGCCCTCTCCCCGGACTACGCCTCGGACCACATGATCTACGCCTACTTCACCTCGGCCTCGGACAACCGCATCGTGCGCATGCTGTACGACACCGGGAAGCCGGCGGGTGAGCAGCTGGGCGCACCGGACACCGTCTTCAAGGGCATCCCCAAGGGCTACATCCACAACGGCGGGCGGATCGCCTTCGGCCCGGACGGAATGCTGTACGCGGGCACGGGCGAGAGCGGCAACCGCGGACTCGCCCAGGACAAGAAGTCCCTGGGCGGCAAGATCCTCCGCCTCACCCCGGAAGGCGACCCGGCCCCGGGCGACCCGTTCCCGGACTCCCCCGTGTACACATACGGCCACCGCAACGTCCAGGGCCTCGCCTGGGACAGCAAACAGCGCCTGTTCGCCTCGGAGTTCGGCCAGGACACCTGGGACGAGCTGAACGCGATCAAGCCCGGCGACGACTACGGCTGGCCGAACGCCGAGGGCAGGTCCTCCGACCCGAAGTACCACAACCCGATAGCCCAGTGGCACACCGACGACGCCTCCCCCAGCGGCATCGCCTACGCCGAGGGCTCGATATGGATGGCCGCGCTGAAGGGTCAGCGCCTGTGGCGCATACCCCTGAAGGGCACGGCGGCCTCGGCAACCCCACAGGCCTTCCTCACCGGCACGTACGGCCGCCTGCGCACGGTGGTCTCGGCGGGCGGCGACAAGCTGTGGCTGACGACCAGCAACACGGACGGCAGGGGGTCGCCGAAGAGCGGGGACGACCGGATTCTGGAGCTGGAGGTGAAGTAGCGATGCGAGGTGAGGTAGCGATACAGGGGAGGGATGCGATGTAGATGTAGGGGAGGGATGCGGGGGGAAGCGGACTGAGGGGCACCGCAGCGGACGGGAGTGGACCGGAGCGGACCGCCCTCAGTACACCTGGTCCTCCGGCTCCCCCGGCTCCTCGGGCTCCCCCGGCTCCTCGGGCTCCTCGGGCTCCCCCGGCTCCTCGGGCTCCCCCGACCCCGCGGCCCCCTCCGGCTCCCCCGCCCCCGCGGCTTCCGGCGGCTTGGGTGGTCGTATGACGACCTGGCCGGAGTCGAGGTCTATCGGTCCGCGGCCCGGGTCGTTGTCGCCGACGTCCTCCCGGGTGAGCTCCAGTCTCTTCTTCTCGTCGTTGGTGTGCTTGCGGCCTGGCGCGAACAGTTCCTCGAACGCGTTGAACACGGTGTCTGCCTCCCTGTCCGGTGCCTCAGCGGGTCGAGTCGAGGGCGTCGACCGGGAACAGGCCCGTTCGATGCGCCACCGCCGCCGCCTCTCCCCGTCCTGAGACGCCGAGCTTGGCCAGAATGTTCGACACATGGACGCTGGCTGTCTTCGGGGAGATGAAGAGTTCCTCGGCGATCTGGCGGTTGGTGCGGCCGACGGCGACCAGGCGCAGGACGTCCCGTTCCCGGCTGGTGAGGCCGAGCGCCTCGACGGGGTCGGCGGGCCGCCGGTCCGGGACCCGGTTCAGGGCCAGACGGGCGCGCTGGGCGAGCAGGGTCACGGCGTCGGCGAGCGGGCGGGCACCGAGGTGGGCGGCGACGGCGTGGGCGAGCCGCAGCAGCTCCGTGGCGCGGTCACGCTCGTCGTCCCCGCCGGCCGCCAGGAGGGCCTCGGCGAGGCGGTGGCGGACCCGGGCGAGGTCGTAGGGGCGGTCCAGGCACTCGAAGGCGGTGACCACGTCCGCCCAGAGGTCGACGGTGTCCCTGCCTTCGGCGCGGGCGAGTTCGGCACGGACCCATTTCTCGTGGGCCAGCCAGACGGGGGCGCCGGTGGTGAGCTTCTTGGCCGTGTCCCGGACGACTTCCAGCGCCTCGGCGCGCCCCTGTCCGGCGAGGGGCAGTGGACGGGCGTCCGCCTCGGCGATGGTGGCGCCGAGCAGCAGGAGCCAGCCGTAGCGCTCGGTGCCGGGAGGGAACCCGGCGTCCGCCGCGCGCCGCAGTGCGCTGCGCACGTCGAGGAGGCGGCCCTCGGCCGCGGCGATGCCGACCGCGATGGCGGCCACTGGCAGCGACTGCTGAGGCATGGGGTCGTGGCTGCCGAAGTACACGCGGGCGGTGTCCAGTTGGCGTGCGGCTTCGGTCACGTCGCCGCGGCCGAGGGACACATACGCCAGGCACATGGCGCCGGAGCCCTGGGGCTTGGCGTTCTGGCCCCGCCGCAGCGCGCCCTTCGCGGCCTGCTCGGACTCGTCCCAGCGGCCCAGGGAGTACAGGGAGTCGGCGAGGTTGGCCCACACCCACGCCTCGGTGTTGAGCAGGCCGAACTTCTGGGTGTAGGCGACACCTTCCTGGAGGATCGGCACCGCCTCACGCGAGCGCCCCACCGACTCCAGCTCCGAGGGCAGGTTGGTGTAGGCACGACCGGCGATGACGGTGCCGCCGTCGCGCACCGCCCGCTCCTTGACCTCCCGCATCACCGCGAGACCCGCCTCGATGTCGCCCCCGTGGACCATCAGCCCACCGAGCGTGAGCCGGGCGTGCATCTCGATGTCCCCGGCGCCCACCATGCACGCGTACTCCACGGCCCGCTCGGCCGCGTGGAAGGCGTCCGGGCCCGGTGCCCGCAGCATGGACCAGCCCGCGACGGCGGCCAGCACCTCGGCGTGCACCTGTGAGGGCGGCAGGCCGCGGACCAGTTCCTGGGCGGTGTCGAGTTCCTTCCAGCCGTCGCCGCGGGCCTGGTTCTGCACCAGCAGGGAGCGCTGGACCCAGAACCAGGCCGCCCGCAGGGGGTCGCCCTCCCTTTCCAGGAGGTGCAGGGCGCGCTTGGTGATCTTCAGGGCGCGTTCGCGTTCGCCGGACAGCCGCCCGGCGACGGCCGCTTCGGCCATGAGGTCGAGGTAGCGCAGGGGTGTGGTGGCGGGGTCGCAGCCGCAGGGCGGGTAGACCTCGGTGTAGTCGATGGGGCGCAGTTCGTCCCGTACGGCGTCCGGGGCCGTGTCCCACAGTTCCATCGCCCGTTCCAGGAGCCGCAGCTGCTCGCTGTAGGCGTGGCGGCAGCGGGCCTCGACGGAGGCGTCCAGGACGGCGGGGAGGGCCTTGGCGGGGTCGTGGGCGTGGTACCAGTAGCTGGCCAGGCGCATGACGCGTTGGTCGGCGGGGACGAGTGTCGGGTCGGCCTCCAGGGCCTCGGCGTAGCGGCGGTTGAGGCGGGAGCGCTCGCCGGGCAGGAGGTCGTCGCTGACGGCCTCGCGGACCAGGGAGTGGCGGAAGCGGTAGCCGTCGCCTTCGGGGGTGGCGAGCAGGATGTTGGCGTTCACGGCGGCCCGCAGGGCCTCGATGAGGTCGTCCTCGGCGAGCCGGGCGACGGCGGCGAGCAGCCGGTACTCGACGGTGGAGCCGCCCTCGGCGACGATCCGGGCGATGCGCTGGGCGCTCTCCGGCATGCTCTCGACGCGGACCAGGAGCAGGTCGCGGAGGGAGTCGGTGAGGCCGGTGCCGCAGCCTTCGGTGGCGCAGACGGCGAGTTCCTCGACGAAGAAGGCGTTGCCGTCGGAGCGTTCGAAGATGTCGTCGATCTGGGAGGGGGCGGGTTCGGTGGCGAGGATGCCGGCTATCTGACGGCCGACCTCCTCGCGGTTGAAGCGGGCGAGTTCGACGCGGCGGACGGTGCGCAGGCGGTCGAGTTCGGCGAGGAGGGGGCGCAGCGGGTGACGGCGGTGGATGTCGTCGGCGCGGTAGGTGGCGAGGACGACGAGGCGGCCGGTGCGCAGGGTGCGGAAGAGGTAGGCGAGGAGGTGGCGGGTGGAGGCGTCGGCCCAGTGGAGGTCCTCCAGGGCGACGACGACGGTGCGGTCGGCGGCGACGCGCTCCAGGACGCGGGCGGTGAGCTCGAAGAGGCGGGCCATGCCCTCCTCGTCGTGTCGGCCGCCGCCCGTGGCCTCGCCCAGCTCGGGGAGCAGCCGGGCGAGTTCCTCCTCCTGTCCGGCGGCAGCGGCGGTGAGTTCCGCGGGCAGTTCGCGGCGCAGGGCGCGCAGGGCGGTGGAGAACGGGGCGAAGGGCAGTCCGTCCGCGCCGATCTCGACGCAGCCGCCGAGTGCGACGACGGCGCCCTGCCGGCGGGCGGCCGTGGCGAACTCCTCGACGAGGCGGGTCTTGCCGACGCCGGCCTCGCCGCCGATGAGCAACGCCTGCGGGTCGCCTGCGGCGGCACGGACGAGGGCGTCGTCGAGCGTGCCGAGTTCTTCGGCTCGGCCGACGAACACGGGGCTTACGGACCTGGTCTCCACGGGGGCGAGCATCGCATGCGGCACCGAGGTGAGGGCACCGGTTTTCGCTGTGGGCGGGGTGGGGCCGGCCGTCCCCCGGGGGCTGGGGCCTGCCGTTTCCCGTGCGCTGGGGCCGGCCGTCCCCCGAGGGCTGCCGCCCCCGGGCCCCCTCGGGCGGGGCCGGCCGGCCCCTGGGGCGCCCGTGTTCACGCCGCGCGTGAGCGCAGTCGGCGCAGGCTGAAACTATGCGGTTCGTGCTCCGCCGCGTGGCGGGCCTCGCGACGGGCGGCGCGACGGGTGCGAGTGGCCTCGCGGGCCAGGCGCTCCTGGTCGGCGCGGCGGATCAGGTCGGCGGAGCGCATCTGGGAGATCTCGAACTCGTACATGGTGTGTCCCTTGTCCCTTTTCCCTTTGTCCCTGGTGAGACGGTGGTCGGTGGGTCTCGCTCGGTGCGATGACTCCACTTTCGTCTCCGAGGGGGGTGCGCCACATCGGGAGAGTTCCGCATCTTCGGCGGGGCCGGGGACCTTAGACGCGCGTGAGGGGTCTTAGGGCCTCCGTAAGGTGCTTACGGAGGCCCTAAGACCCCTCAGGACCTGCGGTGATACGGCCGCCGACGGTCAGCGGACGATCAGCGGGCGATCAGCCGGCGGAGGGCAGTCCGAGCAGGACGTCGGTGTACTTCAGGACGGCCAGCAGGAGGCCGATGACACCGAGCCCCACACCGGCCCAGGAGACCGACTTGATCCACCCGGCCTGCGGCTTGCCGGGCGCCCCGAACGCGGGACGCGCCAGGACCAGGACACCGACGACCAGGGCGAGCAGCGCGAAGGCGCCGCCCCAGAGCGCGGTGGCGTGCCAGGCGTCGCCGTAGCCCTCCTTGAGCAGTTTGTTGATGTTGGAGGAGGACGAGGTCTGCGCGCCCAGCTGGCCGATGAGCGACTGGCGCGCGGACGCGATGGTGCCCACCCAGCTGCCGGTCAGCGAGACGACACCGAGCGCCGCGGAGACGATCGCACCCGCGCCCTGCCCGACGCCGGTGGGGCCTTCCTCGTCGCCCTCGGAGCCGTTCGCGACAAGGTCGGCCTCGACGGCCGCCTCCTCGTCGGTCTCGGGCGCGGTGGCGTCCACCGTCTCCTCGTCGGGCTTCACTTCGGTGGCCTCGGTCACGGTCACGGCCTCGTCATCAGTCTTGGTGGTTCCCATACCTCGCACCGTACGGACGCTGGATGAGAGGTCTCTAAGAATCGCCGGAAGCGATCGGAAGAGCCTCCGTCTTATGTGTTGTCTTGGTTGTTGTCTTATTTGTCGTCTGCGGCACGCCCGCGTGCTTCACGCCACTCGGGGGCCAGGATCGACCACACCTCGGAGTCGTGCCGCACCCCACCATAGGGGTACGCCTCCCGGTGCACCCCGTCGCGGGTGAATCCGAGGCGCCGGGCGACGTTCAGACTGGGCACGTTCCCCGAGGCGGCGATCCACTCGACGCGGTGGATGCCGCGCTCCTCGACCACCCAGTCGATCAGCACCCGCATCGCCCGGGTGATCAGCCCGCGCCCGGTCGCGGCGGGCTCCAGCCAGCAGCCGACCTCGCCGTTGCCGTTCTCCGCGTCGAAGTTCAGCGTGAGCACCCCGCCGACGAGCTTGCCGTCGAGCCAGATGCCATGCAGCGACCCCTTGTCGGCGGCGCGCATGTCGGCGTAGCGCTGCAGGGTCTCGCGTGCGGAGGGCACGTCGACGGCCTTCTGTCCGAAGGGGATGAACTGCCCGATGAACTCCCGGCCGCGCTCCAGGTTCGCCAGGAACTCCGCGGCGTGCCAGGGCTCCAGCGGCCGCAGTTCGGCTCCGTCGTCACCCAGGGATATCGCGTACATCGCCCCGTTGCTCCTTCTCCAGTTCCGCCACGACATCGGTGAGCCTCTCATGGGCGGCACGGGACTCGGGCGGTTCGATGCTGATGCGGGGCATACGGCGGTCCAGCCAGGCCGGCAGCCACCAGTTGGCGCCGCCGAGCAGATGCATGAGGGCCGGGACCAGGAGGGTGCGCAGGACGAAGGCGTCCAGGGCGACCGCGGAGGCCAGCGCGATGCCGAACATGGCGATCACGCGGTCGCCGCTGAGGACGAAGGCGAGGAAGACCGAGATCATGATGACCGCGGCGGAGTTGATCACCCGGCTGGTCTCGGCGAGGCCCACCCGCACGGCGCGCCGGTTGTCGCCGGTCTCCAGCCACTCCTCGTACATCCGGCTGACCAGGAAGACCTGGTAGTCCATGGAGAGCCCGAAGAGCACCGACACCATGATCACGGGGAGGAAGGGCTCGATCGGGCCGGCCCGGCCGAGGCCCAGCAGCTCGCTGCCCCAGCCCCACTGGAAGATCGCGACGACGACGCCGAAGGCGGCGGCGACGGCGGCGATGTTCATCGCGGCGGCCTTCAGCGGGATGCCGATCGAGCGGAAGGCGAGCAGCAGGAGCAGACAGCCCAGGCCGATGACCACGCCCACGAACAGCGGCAGCTTGCCGACGATCACGGCCGCGAAGTCGTCGTACGACGCCGTCACACCGCCGACCTGGATGTCCAGGGAGGTCCCCGTCTCGGCGGGCGGCAGCACCTCGTGGCGGAGCCGGTCGACGAGGTCGCTGGTGCTCTGCGACTGCGGCTCGGAGGTCGGGACGATGGTGAAGTACGCGGTGTCGCCACCGGTGTCGTAGGTGACCGGGGTCACCGAGGCGACGCCCTGGGTGGTGCGGATGGTCGCGTCGAGGTTGTCGAGGATGAGCTTGTCCTCGGCGCCGTCGACGTGGGTGACGAGGGTGAGCGGGCCGTTGACGCCGGGTCCGAAACCCTCGGCGAGCAGGTCGTACGCCTGCCGGGTGGTCGAGGTCCCGGGGTCGTTGCCCTGGTCGGAGGTGCCGAGGTGGAGGGAGAGCGTCGGCAGGGCGAGGAGGGTCATGACGGCGAGCGCGACGACGCCGAGCACCTTGGGGTGGCGCTCCACGAACGCCGACCAGCGGTGCGCGAACCCGGTCGGCAGCTCGGGCTGCGGACCGTGCTCCGCCAGCCGCCGCCGTTCGCGCCGGCTCAGGGCGCGCATGCCGATGAGGGACAGCAGCGCGGGCAGCAGGGTGACGGAGGCGGCGACCGTGAGGACGACCGTCAGCGAGGCGGCGACCGCGACGCCGTTGAGGAAGCTGAGCCGCAGGATGAGCATCCCCAGCAGGGCGATGCACACGGTGGCACCCGCGAAGACGACGGCTCGGCCCGTCGTGGCCACCGCGCCGGTGACCGCCTCGGTGACGGACAGTCCGCGTTTCAGCCCGCGCCGGTGTCTGGTGACGATGAAGAGCGCGTAGTCGATGCCGACGCCGAGCCCGATCAGCATGCCGAGCATGGGCGCGAAGTCGGCGACGGTCATGACGTGTCCGAGCAGCACGATCGCCGCGTACGCCGTGCCCACGCTCACCAGGGCGGTGGCGATGGGCAGCACGGACGCGGCGAGCGATCCGAAGGCCAGGAAGAGCACGACCGCGGCGACGACCACGCCCACGATCTCGGCGACATGGCCGCCGCCGGACTCGGTGAGCGCGACGGCGCTGCCGCCCAGCTCCACCTGGAGCCCGTGGCCGTCGGCCGCCTTGGCCGTGTGGACGACGGCCTCGACCTGGGACTTCTTGATCTCCTCGGCCCGGTGGTCGAAGGTGACGGTGGCGTAGGCGGTGTGCCCGTCCTGGCTGATGCGGGCCGAGCCGTCGTCGCCGTACGGGCCGCTCACGGAGGCGACCCCGGGCAGGTCGGAGATCTTCTCCAGGGTCTCGGTCATCGTCTGCTCGACGGCGGCGGCGCGAACCGTGCCGGAGCTCGTGTGCCAGACGACGGTGTCACTGTCCCCGCCGAGCCCCGGGAACCCCTGTTGCAGCAGCTGGGTGGCGGCGCCGGACTCGGTGCCGGGGGCCTCGTAGTCGTTGGAGTACGCCGAGCCGGTGACGGCGGCGGCCGCGGTCACCCCGCCGAAGGCGAGGAGCCAGAGCAGCACCGAGACGAGACGGTTCCGAACACACCAGCGTGCAAGGGCTGCCACGTACGAGCTCCCGGGGACGATTTGTGGATCTTTGACCGGGAACAGTCGTGGAACAGTGGTTCACCACATGAACAGCCCGCAAAGAACGCATGAGCAATGCGAGGACCATGTTTGCAGGCAGAAGTGATCGTTTATACCATTCGTGGGTTTATTCACAGGAGTGCGAGGCAGATCACAGGACAGTAACGGCGACTCTGTCACCTCAGTCCAACTGGTCCCCCAGCGCCATCACCATCGCCCCCACGATCAGCAGCCACAGGGCCCGGCGCGTGTGCCCGCGGGCGCCGAGGACCGCGGCGAACGCACAGACGGCGGCGCCGAAGGCGTAGGCCCCGGGCACCACGGCCGGGGCGGGCCCGGTCAGCCGGAGCAGCGAGGCGGCCAGCCCCGCGAGGGTCAGCAGCGTGCCGGTCCCGGTGGCCGTCCAACGGGCCCGGCGGGCGTCGTGGGCGAAGTCCAAGTCGTCCTCGACGTCCCGTATCTCGGAATCATCTCGTCCGCTCATGGCCGTGGAGCGTAGCGCGTCCTCCTGGGAAAGCGGTCGCGGTGCGACCCGCACAGCTGCTAGCTTCCGCTGGTCAGCCCTCACCGGCTCCTCGCCGAAGACCGAAGCGGGTGCATTGTTTGAAGGTCCGACCGAGCTCCTACGCATCGACTTCCACTACGAAGATCACAAGGAGCCCGTTCAGCGATGTCCGACATCAGGACCACGGACGACGACCTTTCTGACCGTCTGAACCACCCCGCCCACCCGCGCAGCAGCCAGTACGACGCCCGCTGGACCGTCGCCAACCAGATGGGCCCCAACGCCCTGTGGCTGCTGGAATGGCTGGCCCCCGCGCTCGGTCTGGACACCCTGCGCCCCTGCGCGCGCGTCCTCGACCTGGGCTGCGGCCGCGCGATGACCTCGATCTTCCTGGCCCGTGAGTTCCACGCCCAGGTCACCGCGGCCGACCTCTGGGTCGGGCCCGACGACAACGCCCGGCGGATCGCCGAGGCCGGCTTCGCCGACCGGGTGCAGGCGGTACGCGCCGAGGCGCACGAGCTGCCCTTCGCCGAGGGGTCCTTCGACGCGATCGTGAGCATCGACGCGTACCAGTACTTCGGCACCGACGACCTCTATCTGCCCACCCTCGCACGGCTGCTGAAGCCCGGCGGACGGATCGGGATCGTCGTACCGGCACTCCGCAGCGAACCGGAGGGCACCGAGCCGCCGGAGCACCTCAGGCCCTGGTGGGAGCCTGATTACTGGTGCTTCCACTCCGCCGACTGGTGGCGGCGCCACTGGACGCGCAGCGGCGCCGTCGAGGTCGAGGCCGCCGACTGGCAGCCGGACGGCTGGCGGGACTGGCTGCTGTGGTGCGAGGTGGTCGCCGAGGAGAGCCCCGAGGAGTTCCACCGCACCATGGCCCGCCGGGTGGGCGAGATGGTGCGGGCGGACGAGGGCCGCGCGCTGGGATTCGTACGG
>Ga0182007_10001730_pt1 | contig 11495 bp, 14 predicted proteins | sample Sormic07211113_1_FD_123023 | JGI IMG/M metagenome (GOLD analysis project Ga0182007, IMG submission 123023) | Rhizosphere microbial communities from Sorghum bicolor, Mead, Nebraska, USA - 072115-113_1 MetaG | ecosystem: Host-associated > Plants > Roots > Rhizosphere | place: USA: Nebraska... | reverse complement strand
CTGGACCCGTACACCACCCACGGCCAGGACGGCCTGATCGACGACGACGGCTACGTGATGAACGAGCCTACCGTCGAAGCGTTGATCAGGATGTCGCTGGCCCAGGCCGCAGCCGGCATGGATTTCGTGGCGCCGTCGGACATGATGGACGGCCGCATCGGCGCCATCCGCGACGCACTGGAAGAAGCCGGCCGCATCCACACGCGCATCCTCGCCTATTCCGCAAAGTACGCCTCCGCGTTCTACGGCCCGTTCCGCGACGCGGTCGGTTCGTCGGCGAACCTCGGCAAGGGCAACAAACACACCTACCAGATGGACGTGGGCAACAGCGACGAGGCACTGCGCGAGATCGAACTGGACCTGCTCGAAGGCGCCGACGTGGTGATGGTGAAACCCGGCATGCCGTACCTCGACGTGCTGCGTCGGGTGAAAGACACCTTCGGCGCGCCCACCTTCGTGTATCAGGTCAGCGGTGAGTACGCGATGCTGAAAGCGGCGTCGCAGAACGGCTGGCTGGATGAGAAGGCGGTGGTGCTGGAATCGCTCACGGCGTTCAAGCGGGCGGGCGCCGATGCCATCCTCACCTACTACGCGGTGGATGCGGCGCGGTGGTTGCGGGGGGAGTAGAGAAATCAGCTTTTCAACGCCCGATATCGGCTCGAAACAGATATTGCCTTTCGTAATGTGCTCCGAGGGATTCAAATGAATCTGTGGCAGCTTGCTTCGGGTTTGGAAGTGTTAGTTGCGGATATCGTGCAGGTCGATGGTTTGCTCTTCATCAATGATGGAAGGTTGCCGCTAGTCGAGCTTCGCGCAAGGATCGCTACCTACAGCTCACAGAAAGATGCACAAGCGTGGCTGAACATTGTTCTTCTCGACGGGTTCATTACGGAAGTTGTCGGCGACGAGTGGGAGGACGATGAGCCTGCTGCGGCGCGAGTTATCTTCGCGATTTCGCGTGCGTGGTCCTACCAGATCGAACTTAAATTCCCGGGTGCCCAATACTCGATTGAGAGAGTCAGCGACACGGAGTACGGAGACTTTGGGGTTCGGTTGCTCGGTTCTATCGAATAGTTCTCCGGATGTGCCAAGTACAGTTTCTGCGCTAAGCCAGCGTGTGTCGCAGAGACACGATATCGGGGTCACCATTTCGCCGTCCGTAGTCAATAGGCGCGCACTTGCTCTTCCCCGACGATGCTGAGGGTAGGTGCCCGTCTTGCCGTTGACCATCCGCCGCTGTGTTTCATCCCGCCAAGATCGCGCCAGTCACCGTTCTGGTTAGGGCCGCGTCAGTGGTCTTTGCTGCTTGCCAAACACTCATCGGTCATCGCGGATTTCGTCCAGGTGCGCGTCGTGCGTCGCAAGAGTCTCGGGCTCAAGGCCCACCCCTTGATGGCTCGGTCCGCGTGCGGTCCTGCGTACAACACGGGTGCCGACGGCCGCGACCTTTCAGAGTGACTGGCTCGAAGCCAAACCCCGGTTCCGGCCTGCGACCGTCAGCGTGATCAGCCGAAGGCACGCGTGAGATCGAACGTCGTGCCTTCGTGCAGCATGGACAGCGTTGCGGGGATGAGCTACTACGTCAATCCCGAAGGGCAGCGGCTGCGCAAATCCGGCGGTGCGGGCACCAATTACTTTGCACCTGACCGGAGCGGTGCAATGCTGTCCGAGTACACGGGTGGTTGGATCGACTACGTGTGGCTTATCGGGCGGTTGATTGGGCGAGTGGTTGCCGGCCAGATCTATGCCGTTCATGACGACCAGGTGGGGCGTCCGGAAGCGATCACCGATGTGTCAAAGACGATCGTGTGGCGTGCACAGAACTTTGCTTTCAGTCAGAAGGTGGTGGTTTCAGGCATCGCGTTCAATCTTGGCTTTCCAGGACAGTATTACGATGCAGAGACATCGGCCTGGAATAACGGCTACCGGGACTACAAGTCGGAGTTGGGGCGGCATCTGGAGAGTGATTCGATTGGGTTAGACGGAGGAATTAACACGTATGCCTATGTCGGAGGGAATCCGGTGAGCCTTATTGATCCCTTGGGGTTGCGAGCGTTGACCGATTGCGAAAACAGCATCCTCTCCAAATACTTTCCAATAAGGACCTCAGCAAGATCGACATTAAGCAGGGCATCCCTTACCTAGCGAGGAAAGGCGGTGCTGAAGGTGCTGATGCGTGGACATTCAGGAACACGGTCTATCTCGGTGTTCCGGATGCACCCGATACGGTTGGGGGATTTCATTGATCAGCCACGAGATCGTGCACTCCACACAATATGACCAATACGGCGTCATTGGAATGGCACGTCGCTATAATGCGGCTTACAAGGCAAATCTCAAGGCGGGCATGTCTGAGTACGACGCCTATCGGAATAATCCCTTCGAAGTTGCGGGTTTTGATATGGGCGCGAAGGTACTCAACGATCTTCAATCGAAGGGAGGTGACCCTTGTGACTGTGCGAAATAATGCCTTCCTTGTGTTGATGCTGCTCGCAGTCAATGCCTGTGCGAGTGAGCCGCCCGGGGAGAAGTTGATGGAGCTGCGTCAGCTTCCCGAAAGTCAGAGAGCACTTGCGTTCAGTCGCTTGGACGAACAAGAAAGGGTTGAGCTGTTCTTCCAAGCCAATCGGCGCCATCCGCCATACAGTGGCTTGAACGATGCTTTTGGGAAGGAAGGCAAAGACTTCTTGACGCGGCTCCACGGGGAGCTTGATGTGCGTGGCGGAGTTCCTGGGGTGCTGTCGTTCATGGTGATCGTTTCCGACCTGAAGCATCGGGGCAAATTATCGAGTGGCGACTTGCAGGACTTGAGAATCAACGGCATCTGCAAACTTGCCAAGCAGAGTCAGTATTGCCCAGAGCTTGAAGCTAAGCTCTTGGTACCCTAACCAAAAGCTCCGCGCGCGCAGGGCTCTTTTATGACTGTGATTAAGCCGGCGACGCCGACGCTTGCCGGGCATGCACTCGGCAAGTCCTTGAGTCGGGGATGGCGCCTTGAGAGAGCGCCGCTACTCATGCCGATTATTTGCAGTCAGTTGCCGTGACCAGGTGAGTGCAGGGAGGGAGCTAGCGCCGCTTCCAGATCTGTCCAAGAACCTGGTCGCGCTGCATGCGAAGGACCTCCAACGTATGCGCAGCGATGTCTGGAACACCGTGATCAACCAGAACTTCAACAACGTCTTTCTCTGGCTTCCCGTTTTTCTTTGCGGGAAAGTGCTGGATACGCTGGAAGACGTTGACGCCTCGGTGGTGAGGTATGGGCAGGGTGTTCCCGGAGTTCATGTGACAAAGCCACACGTTTTGCAGGTGAGCTGTGACCAGGCTTCGGGTGTCCAGGATCAAAACATCGTGCTCATCATGCCCGTAAGCGTTTAAAAGTCGAACCAGTCGATGATGCTCTGCCCAGAAAAACACTTTTCCGTTGATCAACTGATACCACTGCTCGGGCGTGGTGCCATCAGTCAGTGCAATACGCAACCTCTCAGGAGGCATGGGCTTTTGATCACGTAAGACGATCGGGTCCGGTCGCCCCGGAAGCACGGACAACATCTCGCGCCGGTGCTCGACTTCGTAAGCATCCCTCTGCTTTCCCTCCAGGTGGAAAAAATCAAGAACGGCGGATGCGGAGAGAAGTCCGCGCCGTTGGATGCTCTCCCATGTCCCAGCCTCCGCCATGTGATAGAGCTTGGGATACATCTCAAACAGTTTTTCGAGAAGCATGTCGTTACCTGATGGTCGATCGTGCGGTCCAGTTCCTGCGGTCGATGATCGAGCGCAAATCTCGGAAGTCGTCCTTCTTCTTTGGGAAGCGCGTGTTGATTAATGAGACGGGGGCTTGGGCGACGCGTTCCAGCTCTTCGATGAACTTGATCGTGTCTATGTCCAGCTGCTCGAAGCGCCGCGCCTCTTGGTTCTTTGCCCTCAGGTAGTCGACGAAAGTGAGAACGATATCGGTCGGAGCATTGAGGTCACAAGCCTTTCGAAATTGCTCCCATTCAAACCATCCCACGCGCCTGGGGCGCCTGGTCGTCGAGGTGATCTCCGAAGTTTCAACTTCTGACGGATCCAGCCCTGCCTCTTTAGCTACGGTCGCAAAATTTGTCTCGTGCTTCAGCCTTCCCGACGTATTGTTCTCATTCCCGTCGGGATCAGCCACGCGAATGGGCGTGGAGCGCACCACCATGAGAATTTTTCGAACCCTGCTGGGCGAGATGCCAGCCTCCGCAAGGCAACCAGCGACGTTGGTATCCCTGGACGTGACGTGAGGATACTGGCCGTGGTAAATGCTCAACCCACTCCCCTGAGTGCCCTCTAGGAGAATGGAGTGCCCCGCGCGGTAGGAGCGCTCCAGTTCGTCCACTGTGGAGCCGAGGTAGTCTTTAAGTTCAGGGATATCGCGTGCCAGGCGAACTGGGCTTTGCTTGTCGCCGCGGCTGGTAATTCGACGCGCTTTGGCTGCGCCGCTGCCACTGCCGGTTGAGGCAATGGCCCCGACAATGCCCCCTTTTTCTGCTGCGATGTCTTCCTCTTCAATGATGCTCGCCTGCGGGTCGATGAAGAGGCGACCGGGTTTGATGCCAGTCTCCTTAATCTCGTCCAGCAGGCCCTGGACGTGAATGGTCATGCCGGGGCCAAGCAAGAGTTTGCCGCTCGTGAAGCCAGAGCCGGAGGGGAGGAGGTGGTGGATGAACTTGCCTTTGCTACTGGCCACGGTGTGGCCAGCATTGGGACCTCCTACACGGACCAACACATCGTATTCGCGGGCCAGGTAGGCAACGATGTTGCCTTTGCCCTCGCTCCCATACTGACCTCCGACGAGAACGTCCACGCATCGAACTTCCGGAGGTGTAAACAGGTGAAGGCGGGCTGCCACTCGGACCAACGTGTCTGCGTCGTCCGTTCGATCCGTGAAGATCCGGACATCAGCATCGTTCTTCAGCTTGACGATCTTGCTGTCGTCAGTGAGGTGGTCGATTTCATCGTAGGGCGGGGCATTCGGGGCCTTCCCTTCTGACTTCGCGTAACGCCGTAGGAGGGTTTCCTTAGTGGCGTATAGATGGACATGGATGAGGTCCGGACCGAATTGCTCCCGGCACTTCTCGACCTGCTCCGGGGAACTGACGTGATCGACCACAATTCCCTGGCCTTCTTTCAGCGTGCCAATGATTGATTGGATCGCCTCGACCACCCAGCTAGATTGGGTGTCTTCATCCCGGGCGCGCCCCCTTCGTATGAGGCCCGGGCGGGCGCCGGCACCTGCGCCAAGCTCCAGTTCGCTGCCGAGGACAACGCGGGTGGATATGACGCGAAAGCCGTAGCGCTCATGCAGCAAGTTCGCTAACCCGGTTTTTCCGCTGCATGTCTTCCCGCTGATGATCACGATCTGATGGTCAGACATGGTTAACTCCCCCAAGTGGACCAAATTTGCTGAGCCAGGAGTTCTGCATTTGCAGCAGACGTGTCGAGCACGAGGTCGGCCAGCTTTTTCAGGCTTCTCGCATTGACTTCGTTCGGATGGGCAATCGCTGCGTCGTAATCGCCACCTTTTTCGGAATACCTCGACCGCAACACCTCTTCGGATGCAGTGAGATGCACATGGCGAATGAGGGATCCGAAGCGCTCCCGGAAGAGCTCAACTTGGCGTTTCTTCCGCACGGCGTCAACGAGCCAATTCTTGACGTCGGGGGCGCCCTCTATGGCTTGGACAGCTACGGGGTCGAATATCCAGCGATAGTCTGTTTCCTCATCCAGGCGATCTCCGAGTTCTTGGAGTTGCCGTCGTCGTTCGTCGCCCTCTTTGAGTTTATCGGGCGGAATGAGAGAGGTCAGGTAGCCGCCTGAAGCGACTTTGACGAACTGGAATGTTCGGGTCAGTTCCTTGGCGACTTCAGTTTTACCAGACCCAATAGCTCCGCTAAGAAGCAATAGCTTTTCAACTGCCATGTCTACCCCCGTATTGCATATTCCGTGCACATCCTTCCTTCACTACGGGTTAGGCCCGGAAGAGGAAGGGCGTGTGAAGATTGCCACCGAATGGGGCCAATTGCCAAACCTGCAAAATTGAGGCAAAGGGCATATGCGCCTTATTCCTTGTTTAGCCACCCGACCAGCCATGACCATGCCGATTTGTGAACTTCCTTTTGCAGCCTGAGTGTCTCAGAAGTTGTCGAAGGCCGTCCATAGTAAATATCGCGATCCGTTTGGTCGCGGCGCCTGGCAGCATCAACTTCATCGCGCGACATTTGATAGGACCAAACTACAGCTCCGCGCTTAATCCAATAATGCGACCTGCAGGGTAGAGCGTCGTTCCCGATCGATGGATTGAGCGACACGCTTTCGCCGTCGAAAGTCATACTCCATCCAGCCGGGGAGAGCGGTGTAACAACTTCTCGTCCGCAGCCGCACGCGCATCCATGCGCCGAGCTGGCAAATGGAAGCGATATATAGAGAACGCCGCGATCCAGTTGATCTGGAAAGTGATCGACGAACCGGTGCTCGAAACGCGGGACCTTCATGCCTGGCTCTCATCATTCGTGATCAGATTGGTGAAGATGGTGTAGGCCGTCTGGTGGCTGTTCTCCAGGTTGGCATAAAAGCCACATGCCTTCTTCCACCTGATCACGGCTAGCGAAGCGTTCAGTGCATTCAGGTCTGCAATCTGTACGTTGTTCGTATAGATGCCATGGTCTTTCATGTCCGCCATTGGGATGCAACGCTCGGCGAGGGCGTAGGCGCTACCCGCGAGCGCCGTAACCCGGCAGATCCCTGAGACAGTTTGCGTTTCTTCGTCGAGTTCGACCCCCATACCGACGTCGAACAGGCAAGTGGATGAGCCACGCAGGGTATCGACGACCCAGCGCCGGACGCTACCTTTGTCGACGCAGAGAAACACATGATCGAATGCTCGAAGCTGTTCCACGTTCTCCGGCGTGATCATTTCAGTATGGGGAACAACTCCGCGTCGCATCTTCGAGTAGACTGACTGGAGGTATTCCACCTTGCCTGGCGCTTCCTCCAACTCGGCGAGTGACAGTGCTCCAGGCGTCCGGAACGCGTTGTGCTGTTGAAGCACGTCGCTGTCAAAAAGATGGATTTCCGCGACAGGTGTCTTGGCTACCTGATCGAGCACGTAGGCCCCTGTCCCGCCAAGCCCAACGATAGCGATCTTCAGACCATGAAACCGCTGGGTTGCTACGAGAAGCCCGGCGCGACTCGAAGCCGTATCAAGGTAAAGAAAGACGGAATCTTCTTCAGGTGATGCGACTGGCTTATAGGTGCGAACTGAAACGTCAGGCCGCACTGCCCGTGCCGGGCCGCTGATCATTTCCACGTAGAGCGTGACCTTCTCATGGAAGTTTTCGTATCGGCCTGCACGAGGCTTTGCAGACAGGTAGTGGTCGGCCACCAACCCAGTCGCCAGCGTTCGTGTGCCGCTGGAGTTCACGATTTGGGTCAGCGCTGCACCGTCCTTGGTACAAGGGTGCCCGCCGATGAAGTACGCCGTGTGATCAGGAGGCACGGTGGATGCCTCGCCGGCGAGTTTCATCACGAGGACGCCGTCTTCCTGGACCTCGCCGCTGGCTTTCACGTAGGGCACGGAGTGAACGAGGAGGTGCATTTGACGCACCTCCAGTTCATACCCTTCGTTGAGAAGTTGAAGCAGAGAGGGATCACGAGCGATCAGTGAGTGTGACATTGAAAACCATCCTCTCTTTGATCCAGACGGACTGCCCGTCCTGCAGGTTGCCTTCGGGGTTCTGTTGCGGCCCGTGCGAATAGGTCACGGTGTAGAGCACCTTTTCGCCAGGGCGGGCGTCAGGGAAAGCGAGCCGGATCACTTCCCAATAGGTCAGCGTCCGCTGGTGGACCTGCTTCGGCCGGGTGTTGACGAAAATCGTGACGTCGATATGCCGGGTCACGAAACGTTCGAGCCCCGGTGCCGCAAGCTCACAGAGCTCTTTGTCTTCGATCAGGTGCCGCTTCCGTCAGCGGCATCTCGGTGACGCCAACCTATTATCTGTTCAACAGCCTACGGAATGCCTTCCGTTCCAGTCTTCGGGAAATGTGGCAGCTTGGCGCGCCAGATGAAACACCTAAACGGTGGAAGGAAATCTCGCCCGCGTATCAGCTCGACAGGATCAAGGCGCCGATCCTGTTCCAGTTGTCCGAGCAGGAATACCGGGAGACGCTGGACTATGCGCTACCCTTGGTGCGCAGGCAGCAGGCGGACATCTACGTGTTCCCGGATGAACCCCACATCAAGTTCCAACCCAGGCACAAATTGGCCGTGTACGAGCGCAATGTCGACTGGTTCCGTTTCTGGCTTCAGGGTTATGAAGACCCGAGTCCGGAAAAGGCCACGCAGTATCGCGTTTGGCGTGGAATGAAGGAAAAACCCGCGTTGTCTCGTTCTGGTATAGGCGCTTACCATGGATCGTGACCTTGTTGACGCGCCCAGTTCTCGGCCGCGCACAGATCGAAGATGCGAAGAAATGACAGGTCCCGGGGCGCAAGTTCATTGGTGAAGAAATTCGCCAATGCAGAGCGGTCTAGCAGGTCATGCGCGCGTAGCTGCCCCTCCTCCAGGGACTCGCGCATCTTCGGCTTGTTGCGTGTGTAGATAGCAGCCATGTGGCCGGTGTACGAGCCCTTGCTGCGTCGATCGAGAATTCCGCTCGGCAGTTGATCGGCAAAAGCCTCGCGGGCGATCGCGCGGTTTCGCCCATCGGCGATCCACATCCAGGTCGGGACTTTCAGGCATGCCTCCATGACGGGTTGAGACAGCAGCGGAAAATACATGGAGCGTCCCAGGCCGCGTGATGCAGCATCCCTGAACAACTGGGTTCCGATCAAGTTATGAATTTTCTCGCGATCGCCCGACAGCGCGTCCGAGGGCGCGTCCATCCAGGGATGGTGCTCAGGCACAGTTGTCATCCAGGATGGGTTGAGCAGCGTGCGATCCGCTTTCCAGGCCGTGCGTGGCCGACGCAGCATTTTCTTGAGAGTCAATCGGCCGGCCTTGAAAACCGTGCATCGGTGAAGGGTTGCGAGATCCTCGATGGCTGTAATGCCTGCCATGACGCCACGTTCCCGGAACGCGTCGGCGGCGGGCGCGGCGGTCTTCAGATAGCAGAAAATGGTATCGCCGCCGGCACCCGAAAAGAAGCCGTCCGCGCCATGTCGGGTACCTGCTGCCTCCCAGGCTTCGTTCAAGGCATTCTGCGGAATCCCTATCGCAGGAACGACGGATGAGCGAGGCACGGCAAATTCAAGTTGTACATCGTCGAATCCAACTTCCACCGGGAAGAGCCCTTGGCCCAACGTGTCCGTCACCAGTCGGGCATATGGACGCTCGTCGGTTCCGGCCACGGGCATGACCAGCGTGCAAAAAGTGGCGCGCAGCGAAGCATCACGCAGGCAGGTGGCGACGACGGAGGAATCCAGTCCGCCCGATAATTCGACCACGAATTTGTTGTTCCTCGCAGATAGAGCCCTGACCACGTTGGATACGGCGGATCGGACATCTTCGGCTGCTTCACGAGGATATTTGTGCCGGACGCCTTTCTCCACGAAGTGCCAAGGCGACCATGCGGAACGGATTGAAGTATCCCTCCCTCGGCAAGTCAGCATGCTGCCTGGAAGTAATTCCTTGACGTGCTTCAGTGCCGTATGAGACGTCTTCAGGCAGGGGAAATTGAGGCAGTGTGCGATGATCTGCCAGTTCACCTCCCTGCGATAGAGTCCCAGATCGACTGCAAGGCCGATGTCCGAAGTGATGAAGCCTTCACCATCGGCCAGCGAATAGACGCATGGCACGGCGCCCGAGGGGTCGCGCAGCAAGGTGATCGCAGAGCAATCGTTGCGGTCGACAAGAATGGCGAGATAGTCGCCCCAAGTGTTATGCAGCAGGTGATTGCTGAGTTCGCACGTCGAACCGTCGATATCCAGACGTTGCGAGATTGGCTGGCCGACATTGGTGAAAGCCTGGCCGATAAGCAGGCCGTGCCCGGGCATTTCAAGGATAGGGGCATCAGCGGAAACGAAGACCTTGGCCGAGGCTGATTCAAGCCTGCAGATCATTCCCGCAGCGCGCAGGAGCGTGTCCAGCTGCGGCATGTAATCGGCGTTTCGATTCAACCTTCCGCCGAGTAGAATGATATAGCGGCATATCATCAGACGCTCCTGATGGGAGTATGCGCATTGGCTTCGGAGAGCGTTTCATTCAAGACAATGTCTCCAGCCTGCACCCAGCAATGCGCCGCGAATGGCTCCGAAGTCACGCCGAAGACAATGTTTGTCGGCATTCCCCGCCGCGCAAGGAACCGGAGCAGGGACAAGGAGTCCAGAAGGCAGATCGGCTCGATCGGCGCGTAGCGTCGCGCATAAGCGAATTGCCAGTTTGCATGGATCAGGTTGTCCTCGAGAGCGGCGGACTCAGCGACTTTGCGTAGAACGCATTTTCTGTCGCGATATGCGCTGGCTTCGTCGAGATTCGTTTTTAGTGGGCGAAGCTTCAGCTGACGACGCGTAGACCAGACGATCGCCATGACTTCGAAGATAGCAGTCATGTTGAGCCGGCGATCACCGATTGCAGGGGGGCGTTCGATTGCGCTACGGGATGGGCGTTGGATACTCGCTGTCGCGACATACACTCCGTCCGGTGCTTCAACCAATATTCCCGCAGTTGCGAGGTCCTCCAGAAGCATGGGAGCGATATCTTCATTGGCCTGGAAGCGTCGCATGGCTTTCTCGCGATGACCGGTCAGTCTGAAGTACCGGTCTCGCGCTATGTCGAGAAAAATCATATGGCCGTCCACGTCACAGCACGAGAGATCTTCTCTAAGTTGGTAGCTCATCGTCTGCCTCCCAAGAGTAGGGCGCGCACCAGGGTGCGCGCCCGGAGCCCTTATTCCTCGGAAATGCCGGGAATCATCGGCTTGCCTTGCCCACCCCCCTCGGTTACGCCAAACTCGCCCTTGGTTTCAACGCTGGCGACGCCCAGCACGATGACGTCTTCCGGCGTGTCGTTGCGGATGTTCTCGTTCGTGTTCATCTCGATCTCCTACGGTCGCGTCATGGCAATCCCATGACGCGAGCAGCGTAGGAGTCGGAAAATTTGATTTTCAAATGATTATTGCGTTGTCATCCGGTGATTATTCCGGAAGCGCGACGGCCGTCCTGTAGTGCCGGGCTCTGCTTCAACGCCTCTTCGGCTGGCGGCATAGCCGTACATTGCGCACACCGCTGAACTTGATCGCCGGAACCTACCGCTCGTGATCAACTTGCTGGCGCTGATCAGCTTCGGGCTGAGCGGCTGTAACCGGCCAAGAGCAGTCGTTCAAAGAGATGTGATTTTGCCTCCATGCCACCTTGGTAATGTTCGCGTCAGCGGGATAGAACCCGCCGGAAGCAGACGTTTGCGCGTGCCAGCTTTCGCCTAAGAAGACCAGTTGGGGTATATGCAGGCTGCTTGGTCACAAAACTTGCGGATGGCG
>Ga0182007_10001728_pt1 | contig 11502 bp, 15 predicted proteins | sample Sormic07211113_1_FD_123023 | JGI IMG/M metagenome (GOLD analysis project Ga0182007, IMG submission 123023) | Rhizosphere microbial communities from Sorghum bicolor, Mead, Nebraska, USA - 072115-113_1 MetaG | ecosystem: Host-associated > Plants > Roots > Rhizosphere | place: USA: Nebraska... | reverse complement strand
CTAGTGCAGTGCGCCACGTAAATATGTACTTATCTTGTGCTCCGTGCCAGCGCCGCCTTGGCGCGCGTGACCTTGGCCAAGATGTCGGTCGCGCTCTTGGTCCAGATGAAGGGTTTGGGGTTGGCGTTGTGGTGGGCCACGTACAGATCGATGGCGAACTCCAGTTCGGCCACGCTGGTGAAGCTGTCGCGCCGGATGCGGTTCTCCGAGATGTCGCGGAAGAAGCGCTCGACCATGTTCAGCCACGAGGCACTGGTGGGCGTGAAGTGCATGACGAAGCGCGGGTGCTTGGCCAGCCAAGCCTGCACGTCCGGGTGCGTGTGGGTGCCGTAGTTGTCCACGATCAGGTGCAACTGCAGGTGCTTGGGCGTCTTGCGCTGGATCAGCCGCAGGAACTGCAGCCACTCGGCGTGGCGGTGTTGCGGCTGGCACATCGAGATCACGGTGCCGTCCAGGGTGTTCAAGGCGGCGAACAGCGTGGTCGTGCCGTGGCGCTTGTAGTCGTGGGTGACGGTGCCGGCGCGGCCTTTCTTCATCGGCAAGCCCGGCTGGGTGCGGTTGAGCGCCTGGATCTGGCTCTTTTCGTCGCAGCTCAGAACCAGGGCGCGCTCGGGAGGATTGAGGTACAGCCCCACGACATCCAGCAGCTTGTCCTCGAAGCGGGGGTCGCGCGAGAGCTTGAAGGTGCTTTGCCGATGCGGCTTCAGACCGTTGCGCTTCCAGACGCGGCGGATGGTGGTCGGCCCTACACCGAGTTGCGCGGCCAGCGTGCGCGTGCTCCAGTGCGTGGCGGCGATGGGCTTTTCGTGAAGCGTCATGTCCACAATGCTCGACTCAAACTCGGCGGTGGTCACGCTGGGGGTACGCCCGGGGCGCGGCGCGTCATGCATCAGGGCTTCCACCCCGCCTTCCAGGAAGCGCTGGCGCCACAAGGCCACCTGGCGCCGATCCAGATCGACCTCGGCGGCGATGTCCTTGTTCTGCCAGCCCTCGGCGGCCAGCAACACGATCTTGGCTCGTTGCTGCACACGAGCCTCGACGCGGCCTCGTCGCGCCAAGGCCGTCAGCTCTCGTTGAACAGCGGCATCCAGTTCGATCTTCGGGGCAATGCGCATGGCTGCGACCTCCATCGAGGTCGGAGTGTGCCGCATCTATTAAGTTCCACTATTTCGAGCGCACTGCACTAGGAGAAGGAAGCATGGGATACATCATCTTCGTAACCCTTTTGCTATTCTTTGTGCTGTTAGGAATGTCTGTGCTGTTTCAGTGGCTCAGTTATTCGCAGCTTCCTCCGCAGGAAAGAGGCCGCTTCCTGGCAGAGAAAGTGGAGAAGATCAGCAAGGAGGCATGGGAGTTTGGCAAGCCACTGCTTCATGCCGCCTTGGTTCTCGCAATCGCGATGAGCCTCTTGAGCTTCTTTAATCTAGACCTGAAGCAGTTAACAACGCATATTCAGGACATCAGATCTGCACTTGCGTTCTTGCTTGTGGGCTCGTTCTGTGTCGCGGCGATTGCGGGCTCAGCCTACTCCAGCCTACTGAAAGACGTTGTATTGGTCGTCTTGGGCTTCTACTTCGGGTCCTACGTCAAGTAGATGCCAATCGTCAGCGTATCACTCCGATTGGGGTTGTCTGGCTCGATGGTTGATGGTCAGATGCTCCGGCCACTTGAGAACTCGCCAGCACACTTTGCCCTAAGCGGACAGATTGCTGCATGGTGTCACGTCACGTCTTGGGGAACAAGACGTGCTAAGGAGCTGTGATGAAAGGCTGTTCACTGAGCAACTCTCATGCTCTTCTCGCGATCGTGCTTATGGTATCGACCGTATCGGCGGCGGCGGATTGCAAGACCCTAGCCGAACGCTACGCCAAGTCTGACTTGATGTCGGAGGGCGAGTTGACTGACCTACGCACATGCATTGACGGCTCGTTGCGAAGCAAAATTGCTGCGCCCGCCGGAACTCTTACCGAAACAGCCAAGAAGAAGCCGGCGCTCGTTCCTCCAGTTGTGATCCCGCCGGCGATGAGAGTGCCAAGAATCACACCGTAGCTCGCCGACCACCTTTGCCGGCGAAGGAAATGCCTCTTCTTTCCAGTGCTGCTGTCGTATTTGAGGCCCTCTGGCCGATACTCCTTGCCGCGCTTGGAGTGGCGTTGCTCGTTGCCTTTCTGTTGGTTGTAATCTCCTCCCAACTGCTTCCCATCTTTGCGCTAGCGCTACTCGGAACGGCGACAGGAGTACTGGCGGGATTGAGCCGGGAATCTGCGATAGGCGCTGTTGTGCCCGCTGTACTTTCGTTGGTCGGCGGCCTGTCAATATATCTGCTCGGCTTGAAGAAGGGTGATTCCAAGCTCGTCAATGGTGCTGTCGTTGCCCTTTCTATATCGCTGATCCTTGGTACGTTCTGGGGCGCGATGATGCGGAGCTTCGCTGAGCGTGATCATGCCAACTGGCAAGTTGACATGGAGAGAAGTAAGATTTTGTGGAAGACGCAGCAGGAGCGTGAGAACGTCAGTCTGGCGCGTCGGAAATTGGAAGCGCTGGACGAGGACGCATTGAATACCTTCAGGCGCAAACTGGGTTTGCCACCGTTGCCGCCACTCCCCGCATCGGCTGCAAAGGCTGAGCCTGTGGATGGCGATTCTGAAGCAGCGACTAGCAAGAAGAAATAGCCGAATCTTCGCCAGAGTAGAAGTGGGTGGCCACAGAGGTTATTTCGATAGGTGGCGGAGTAGGACGGGTCGCGCGCCGGGTTGATTATGGTGCCGCGCCGAGCATTGCCTCGTCAGCCGGCGCGGCAGCGACGGTAAGCAGTAGTAGAGAACGATCTCTCAGGCCAAGCGTTCTGTGTCGCTGGGCGGCTCCTCGGTTGCCTGCTGCACTGGGGGCAATACCATCCATTGCGGGGCTTTGATTTGCACGGGCGTCTGATGAATGCACCCAAACATCTCCCCAGTCAAAAGCCAGACCCCTGCAAAGCCTGCGGTCACTGGTTCGCAGTATCTTTGTACCTCTGCAGGATCAAGGTCTCGTGCGCCCAGGTTGACGTAGACGAGCAGTTGCAACCGGGCTTGATCAGAGTAGAACTTCTGCGCCTTTGCCTCAATCGCCCCGTGGATATGACGCATGGCCTCTTCCGGATCCATCAGCGCTTCGAGCCATTGAGAGCCAGGCCCGCGCTCACGGTACTCGTCACCTCGACGCCGGCCCTCCCGTTGAACTTCTGCGAGTTCAAAGGTTTGCGTCCGCCCACCTTCGAAACGGATCGCGAAATCGCCGCTTCGCTGATCATCAACATCATCCATCAAGACCGTGCATGGCGCGATGTGATGGTCCACGCCCGCTGCAAATCGCGATGCGCACCACATTTCTCGCACTCGTTGGAGGCCGCGTTGCCTAAAGAACTGCTCGGCCGTCATCGGGGCACGAATGCTCTGGTACTTCGACAGCAGCTCAGCCGGTGTGTACTCCGTCATGTTGCTGGCGGCTACTGACCCGGCCCCAACAAGTCCGGCAGCCAGCCTCTTCTGCCTCATTTCATGAGGTCCGCGGTGCACGCGACGAAGCTGTCCACCATAGCGTTGCTCCTCGTCCGCACAACCTCGTCGCCTTGAATCTCTGTCTTCTCCACAGTCAGATCGACGCGAGTAGGTACGTCTTGCTGGCCCGGCTTCCGATTGAACACAATCACGAACTCGCGCTTTTCGAGAATGGATTGATAGGTTGTCATGAAGGAGTCGTCCAAGCCGCTGATGTAGAGGCCGAAGCCTTCGTTCTCGGCTCGAGTTGGGATGACCTGGCTCGGCGCATCGCCGCGCTCTGACCGAGCAAATGCCTTGTTCGGTCTTGCTGTCGGAGGCGCGTTGAAATCGTCGAACACCCCCAGCTTCAGCGCGACACCCATCTTTTCGCCCCGTCCTCTGAGGTAGTAGGACCCCACAAGCTTGATAGGGGCACCGTTCTTGGTACTGAAATCCCTGCTGAGCGCGCTAAATTCGAGCCCGCAAGCCTCAAGCTTTCCGTCAGCAGATTCGCGGTGAGGGACTATGAAAATCGTTCCTCGCAGCTTTTCAAACACGGCCTGCTGGGCGTCGGTCAACGGGGCAGAGTGGCTGGACGTGGCGAGCAAGGCCGCAAGCAGCGCAGTATGTATTTTCTGCATTCACAAGCTCCATGCATCGCGTTACTGGCCCGCAACTAGATCGTAGGCTTTGCCACCCGCGTCAACGCAGCTCCCTACGGCCTCATTCTTTCCGGCTGCGAACTGGCACCGAAGCACCTGATTGTCGGCCGAGACCAAGACGGCGCGAGCGTTGCTCGATGTGGTGCTGCCGCCCCCGAAAGCGCTCGCAGTGGACTGCCCATTGGTCGCGAACCCGGACCCGACGCTACGGGTTGAGTCAAGGACATACGTGCCCTTGTACAGGCGACCGTCGATGTTCACGTCCATGGAGCTCGTGCGCTTGTCATAGGTGCCGGCGTAGGCCTTCCCATCGGCGACCATCCGAAGTAGGCCGCTCGTCGCGGCGCAGCCGGCGAGGATGGAGGCAGCAACGGCGATGCAAAGATTCTTCATGAGGTTGCCTTCATTGGTGATCCATCTTGGTTGGTCAAGCCGCGTCCGCGTCAGACTTCATTCCGACCGCCAGCTTTTCGATCAGTTCGACGCAGCGCAAGACGGCATCTTCCCGAATAACGATCCTCTGACCTGCCTTGTAGCGATGGTCATTGCTCTTGCCGATGTAGTCCTCGTCCACAGTGCCTTCCTTGTGAGCAAGGAGGTGGCGTTGCTGAAAGAGAGTCCCTAGCGATGAAATCTCGTCTTCGGTAAGGTACTCGGCGTAGGTCTTTCCGAACAGAGATCTCCAGAGTTCGCTTCCTTCGGCCAGATTCTGAAATGCGTTTCTGCGGTACTTGGGCGCATCAGAAGGCCGCTGAAAAAGAGCCTCAGCAAACCTCTGGAACGCAGTCACGGCGTTCTGAATGCCGCCTTCGACCAGCAATCTAGACATGTTGTGAGCGGTGTCAGCGTCATTGAGGATCGCCCTCACGGCCGGGAGCGAAGCAATACTGTTGCGGATGGCGCCCAACGCTTGCCCAAATACATGCTCTGCTGCGTTGTCCCCGCAACCTGGGCAAAAAAACGCGGACCCCACAACGGCGTACCTGCAATGACACTTCTCGCAGTCGATGCGTAGCCGCATGGGCTCCGTCGCCTCAACCGGCATCACGGTCGCGAGCGGAGCACGGGAGACATTCATCGTGATTTTCAGGAACCCGTTTCGCGGCTGCCGCCGATTCCACTCTGATGCGTCCGCAGCCAGAGCACCGTCGATCGCCTGTTGGAGATGTGAAACCGCGTGTTCCTGCAGGTAGTCCGCTTGTTCGGTCGTAAACCATGAACGGGCAGGCGCAGCGTGCCCGCAGAAGGGGCAGAACGCCTCATCGTCGCGCACCTTGTCGCTCCACCAGTCCTCTGCAAGAACCTTGAAGGTGAACAGGCAATCTGGAGTGGGACATTCCCTATCGATGTAGCCATCGCCGTCCTGGGGAATGGCCCCTGTCACAGGGATCGTACTGTTCGAAAGTTCGCGGATCGAGGCAATGGTTTTTTCGAACATAGAGCCCTACTGAGTTGAGCAGCCATTGGCTGAGAGCTCCGCACGGAGCCCACGCATGCGTTGCTGGTCTGGGTTTATGACCTCTGGCGGCTGCCACTGCCAGTTCGTGTAGCGGCCTTCGATCTTGTTGCGCTCCGCGACGAGTTGGGCGCACCGGGTGGCTCGTTGGGAATCGCCTGTGCTGGCCTGAGCCTGCTGAGTCCGTGCGGCCTTGCCTTGCTCGGCCTGCTGAACCTGTTGATCCCAGGGCACGTCGGCGACATTCTCAATACGCTCTATGAGCGCGTTGTGCTGGTTGCAGTGTGCTTGGGCCCAGAACGTCGAGCCGTTGTATGCCTTGCAAAGATAGATCGTGCCGGCGTGCGCTGAACCGGCCAGCAGCGCCGCGGCGCAGATTCCCCAAGTTTTCATTCTTCTTGCTCCTGGCGTGAAGTCTAGGCGGCCCGACCTTCAGCCCCGATGCGCCAACTGGTTATTCAACCGGTAATTTGTTGAATTTTCCCTATCAACGCAGCGTTCGCGCCCTAGCTGCTCGCCCGCCCTCAACAACTTTGAGGAGCTGCGAGACTCCTGCTGGGTCAGGAAAGATCGACTTCGAGCACCCCGGATGTTGGCTCAACATCAAGGGCACCGACTTTGAAAGGAATCCGCAGTACCTTCGGCACGAGTCCTTGAGCGATCGCCCGTCCCGGTTCCAGCCCGAGCCACACACCTCCCACTCGGATATTCATCGTCGGGTGCAAGAGATCCGAAGAATCCGCGGCGTGGAGCCAGGAGCCGTCTGGATTTGTCATCGCGAGCTTCAGCACCTCGGTTCGATTGCCGTCGATGCCATAGGTATTGCGCGTGAAGGGGCCAGCGACAGAAAGTTGGAGGAACAGGCCGCGGGCTGCTCCTCGACCGGCGTTCGCAACCTGAACCTGGACTTGATGCGCTTCCGCGTGAATTGCGGCGACTTCAAGTTTCGGGCGGGCCCGTCTTCCGAACATATCGGCGATCTGAAACGGCTCCATGCGCATGAAGCTGAGGCCGATGCGCTGGTAGTAGCGGTCCTCCCCGAAGCGCGCCATGTGCGGCCCCCCGTCGCTTGGAGGGACAAAAGTGACGACGAAACCATGCGCTTGGCCGCGAGCAGCGAGCGCGCGGTGCACTACGCCGGGAACGCCAGGCGCCACGGCCTGCGGGGTCAACTCATCCAGTCTGCTTGCAAGCTTGCGTGCTTCCGGAACGCCGGGAAAGTCGGTAACGCAATCGATCCCGTGTGCATTCTTCTTCGCGGTGACTCCCCAGAGACAGACGCCGCCTGCCCCATTGGCGAAGCCAGAGAGGACCGTCGCAAGGTTTCGTTTGATGTCGCCTTCGTCTCCGACGCGCTTGCAATCGAAGACCTGCGACTCCACGTCGCCGGCCATTTTGAGAATCTTCGCGTGCGTCAGCGATGTAAACCAAGCGTGGAGGTCCATTTCCGCCCAGGGAAGTTGCGCTGCGGAATGATAGGGCCGCGATGGGGATGGGCCGGTCGGCGAGTGGCAGCAGCTGCTTTTGTAGCTTTTGTAGCCCCTATCTCGCCCCTTTTGCAGATCTGGCGATGGCGCGGTCCAGGTCGGAACGCCGGTATCTCACTGCACCGCCCAACTTGAAGTAGGGCAGCGTCACACGGTTCGTGCAACGCCAGACTGCCAAGGTGGAAACGGGGATCTGCAGGTACGCGGAAGCCTGCTGTGCCGTCAGGATTTCACCGGTGCACCCTGGAGGGGGAGGGGAGGGAACTCGGCTCGGGCGGCGCGACGGAGGTGCCGTTTCCCCGATATTTGGAGTTGATGGTGACAGGAGGAGGCTTAGACATCGCCCTATGCTCGTCCCGGGGTGTCTTGGGACGACGGGGAATGGCTGTGAGCGAGCGGCCCCCGCGATCAGCGGCGGTCGGCAATCGAGAGCGAGTTTTCGAGCCACAGGTTACCCCCGCGTTACCCGAGGAGCCGAGACCCCACACGGGATCTCGGCTAACTCCTTGATTTCATTGGTCGGGGCGAAAGGATTCGAACCTTCGACCCTCTGGTCCCAAACCAGGCACGCGACCTTGCGTCATATCCGGTGCCTTTCGCCGTGCCGTTTTTCGCCACCGTCAAATTTTGATTTGGTCCGGCCGCGGTTTACCTGCGTCGATCATTCGAGCTACCGCGCTGACCTGAGCGGCCCCCGCCCTGAAGTACCCCGCCACAGTGTCCGTGCTGCGATGCCCTGTCATCGCCATCGTTTCCTGCAGCGGCATGTTCTGGCGCCCCGCCTCGGTGACAAACCCCGATCGCAGCGAGTGCGCCGAAAAATCCTCCCCCACACCCGCGAGCGCACACCGCGCCTTCACGATGTCCCGCACCGCCGTCCCCGAGAGCCCGTCGGTGCCGAGTTTTCCGTTCTTGAGGATGCGCCGGAAGAGGGGCCCCGAGGTGATGCCACTCGCCTCGAGCCAGGCCTTGAGCGCCACGGCGGCCGACCCGACCACCGGCTTCACGTCTTCCGGTCGGATCTTCCCGTTGTGATTCGTCTTCGAGCTCGCCAGGGTGTACAGATAGGCGCCTTCATCCCCGCGGTGCAGGTTCTCGAAGACCGCTTCGGGGTCGATTTGATTTCAGTGCAAAAAGTGACGCATCGACCGACAAGCATTGGCGCGGGTTCCGAGGTGCTGGCGCTCGCAAGTGCTTGTCACTGCACAACTTTCTGCTACCCCTCGAATAGCCCCGCAAAGCGCATCGTTCAGCGGCCGAATTCAGCCACTGGCCCTTGTTTTGCCTGCACTTTGTGACGGTAGCAGCTGCGCGGCGTAGCGCTCGACGGGGAAGCGGAACACGCCTCGCAGATTGATGCCTTCCAGTCGCGTGGGCGCGATGCGCCCCATCAATTCCGGCGGCACGATTTGGCGCCGGTTGGCCCAGCGGTCGACCACCGCCTGCATCTGCGCCGTGTTCCACGCCATCACGATGTTGGCCAAAAGGCTCAGTGCATCGGCCACGGCTTGCATCTCGTCGGTGCGCCGGGCCTGCGCCGGCGTGGCGCGGCCGACATAGATCGCGCGCTTGAGCGCGTTGACCGACTCGCCTCGATTGAGCACCCGTCGCAGCTCGCGCCGGAAAGCGACGTTGACAAAGTAGTCGGCCAGGAAAACCGTCCTGAGCAGCTTGCCCAGTTGCACGCCGGCGTCATAGATCGGGTCTCCTCGGGCTGCCGAGCCGAATCTCGCCAACGCAGTCACTGCGCTGGCATGGCCCAGCATCACCGAGGCGGCCAAGTGAACCAGACTGTCCCAATGGGCTTCCAATGAGCGTGGTGTCCACGCTGGCCTGACACACGGCAGCTATCTCGCGCGGAACCTTCGTGCCCCGCGGGACGAAGAGATACCGTTGCCTGAGTTCCCTGAGCCTTGGACACAGGTCGAAGCCCAGAAGTCGGGACAGAGCCATCGCGAAGTCGGTGAAACCGTGCGTGTCGACAGCGAGCTGAGACGTCTCGATCCGTTCCTGTCGAATGACACCCTCGATGGCAGCGCCCGCCTGCCGCTCATTGAGCACGATCGGCTGCGCGTGGAAGATTCCCCATCGGTCCTGCACGTGGCTGCACACGCCGATGGAAGCCACCTGGCGCCGCGGGTCCTGGCGTGCTTGCCATACGCGCCGACTGGTCTCCAGGCTCATCATGTCCGAGGAGGCCAGGTCAGTTCGGCCCCAGGTCGCCGCGATGGGGTGGCCCTGCATGAACTCCAGCACCGCCTGGCAGGCCCGTGCCAGTCGACGCTCGTCGCCGGCCCAGCGCATGGCTTGGCGAATGCTGGTGGCCGACAACTGCGGGATCATGCGCGCGCACTCGGCCGCCGTGAGGCTGGTGCCGTGCGCGAGGATGCCGGCATAGGTCATCAGCAGTTCCTGCCCCGTTCTCGGCTCGCGCCCGAGCATGATCCAGCTGAATCGCACCTGGGCGTCCACGGCCAGGATGACCTCGGGCAACTGCGCTTCACCGATGCGCTGATCGATCTGGCTGCGCAGCCTCACGACTTGGGGGTCATCTTCGTCCGCCGGCAACGACGCCAGATGCAGTTCGTCATCGACGCGCAGATCACCTGAACGCGCGGCGGCCGCGACCGCGTCGATGCCAATGAGCATGCGAGCAAGTAGCGGTACGAGGAACTCGCTAGCCTTAGCCGGCAGCTGCAACCTGGCGTAGTGCCTCGGCGCTTCGGCTTGCCAACGCTCCTCGGGCAGGAACAGACGCTCGCGACCGCGGAAGCTCAGTGAATGAGCTATCCAGACCGAGCCGTTGCGCACCGCCCGGCACAGAGCAAGCAGGGTGGCGACCTCCAGCGCCCTGAAGGCGCGCTCGCGGTCGGCGTCGGCGATGGCTGCACGCCAGGCGGCTCCCCAGTCGTGGGGTCGTGACTTCACTGGGAAGTCGCTTGATGCCAGCGGCATACCCGGCTCGGAGCTTGTTCAGCGCATCGAGTGCCGGGTGCTCGCCGGTGGCCTGCCAAGGCAAGCGACTGACCCCCACCAGCAGAGAACGCACCGGCGCGATCGCATCGATCAGGCGTTGCCGGATGACTGACGCCCGACTCGGCGGGCGCTGAGCGTGCTTGGCCGCGACGATCTCGCGAAGGCGTGAACGCAGTTCGGCATCTGGCACCGCATCATGACCTGCGAGCTCGGAGAGCTCCAGCAGCAGCTCCTGGTACTGCCGTGCCCAATCCACGGACGCGACACCGTCCGCACAGTGGCGCCCCAGGTCGGCCACTCGACGCTGGAACATGAAGATGATCTGGTCGGTGGCCGTGAGCAGGCAGTAGCGCAGGAAGCAGCTGAGCTCCAGCGTGCGGGCCGGCTCCTTGATCCTGGCACTGACCGATGGGGGCCGCCCGGCCATGCGCCTGGCGTAGCGGCGCACCAGTACATCGTTGAGATCCTCCAGATGTCGATCGATGCCGAGGTCCGTCAGGAACGCGATCCTTTCCAGGACCTCGGTGATCTGGCGCGTGGAGTGCCTTGCTGGCGCGCTCCACAGCCAGCTCTGGCAGTGTTCGCCGTCTGGACGCGGCGTGTCCAATGCCGATATCCAACGTTTGCGAGTCTCGGCAGACACCGATGTCATGATGGCGTGGCTGGTTGTTGCTTCGAGTTCGACCAGGGCGGCCGCCACCATGGCGCGGATCACGCGGTCGTGCACGATGAGCAGGCGATGGTCGTAAAGCCACTGCCTGGCAAGGAGCAGGAGCCGCTCGCGGTCCGAACAATGCGCAACCTCGTCGCGCAGGACCCGTACCAACGCTCGGCGCTGATGCTCGGTCATCCACTTGAATCCCAGGCATTCGCAGGCTTGGTGCTGGTGATCGAACAGGGTGCGTCCGCGGGCGTACAGCGCGCGCAGAGATACCAGATCCGGCGCGGGGATATCCAGTTCTCGGCCAAGGTGGCGAAGCAGGGCAGGGGGCACGATCCGCACGCTGTTCAGAGGCCGTCCGGTCATGCGGGCGAAGCCGATGTGTAGCGCCAAGCCAAGCTTGAGGCTGTCGCTGCGCCGACGAGCAATCAAGTCGAGCTCAGTGCGGCTGAAGCTGAAGAACGTCTCCAACTCAAAATCGCTGAGCTCGCCGGGCATGTCGCGCAGGCCCAGATAGGACGACTGCCATCCTTGCATCGTCGCGCTCCTTCGTCGTTCAGGGGGCGCAGACGATACGCCGCAAAGAAGTGAACAGCAATGCTCGCGAAATCAACAACTTAGCGAACCGACCCCGCGCCGTTGCTGGAGTTGCGAACCGTCACTTTTGACACCGAAATCAAATCGACCCCGGAGATCACCTGGTTGACCGCGGATTCAACGAAGCCGGTTGCAATGCGAT
>Ga0182007_10001726_pt1 | contig 11507 bp, 15 predicted proteins | sample Sormic07211113_1_FD_123023 | JGI IMG/M metagenome (GOLD analysis project Ga0182007, IMG submission 123023) | Rhizosphere microbial communities from Sorghum bicolor, Mead, Nebraska, USA - 072115-113_1 MetaG | ecosystem: Host-associated > Plants > Roots > Rhizosphere | place: USA: Nebraska... | reverse complement strand
TCGAGCAGTTCAATGAATTCCTACGATTCAAGGATCTGACCAAGAGCGCTGTCATTGAAAAACTGATTCGATCACAGCTCCTGCGGAAACGTTGATCATGGCGATCACTCTCTACGCCAGCGCATTCACACCTGGTCAAGTTATGTCGCTTTTCCGTGACCGACCAGGTGTGACTGGACCAGGACAGGTCACACCTGGTCGGTCACATTCCTGTGACTCGGCGACCGTGACTCATGCCGGCACAGTCACACCTGGTCAGTCACAGTCGTGTGACTCATCGATCGTGACCAACGGGCGCCGGGTCACGGCAGCTGGGTCACAGCTGGTCCTGTCGATCTTCCCTGGCATTGACCTATTCGGCCTGGGCTTCGAGCAAGAGGGGTTTCCTGTAGTGCGCGGACCGGACCCGCTGTTTGGTGGCGACATACGCGCTTTCACCATTCCGGCCGGAAAATTCGACGGCATCATCGGCGGACCACCCTGCCCGGATTTTTCCAAAGCGCGCAGATCCGCACCAACAGGCTACGGTCTAGAAATGATTGATGAATACGTTCGCATCGTCCAAGAAGGACAACCGCTATGGTGGCTGATGGAGAATGTCCCTGGTGTACCTGATGTACGCATCGAGGGCTACTCGCACCAGCGTATCGACCTTAATGCACGTGAAGTCGGACTGGATCAAAACCGGCACCGGCATTTTCAGTTCGGACATCGTGACGGACTATTGATTTCCATCGCAAGGGGCAGGAAGTCCACACTCTTTGAACCATGCTGTACGGCGTCGGAAGGCACTCAGATGGGGCGGCGTGACTGGGACAAGTTCTGTCGCCTGCAAGGACTGGAGAATGGGCTTGATCTGGATCAACTGACACTCTCAGCCAAGTATCGCGCTGTGGGGAATGGCGTACCCGTACCAATGTCCCGCGCGCTAGCACGTGCGATCCTGAACGCTCAATCTCCGGATGAAGTCAGACTATGCGGATGCGGATGCGGACGACCCGTAACCGGCAAAGCTCTCTATGCCATTCCGGCATGCCGCAAGCGGATGTCTCGACGCAGTTAATTATCGTGACAAGTCACGTTTATTTGGCCGCAACCTCAGACGCCAGATCCTGCGATGAAATACCAGCATGCGCTTGCCGGTCCAAGTGAAGAAGTGACGCTCTGACGGATCTGGGAAAAGCCAGTCAGCCACGCGGTCACGCGTCGGCAAAAACCACCAACCGAAAAACACACCCAAACCGATACCAAACACCAAAAATTGCAAACCAATATGCGTAACGATAGCCTGGACGGCCACGAGCTGATCAGGTGTGAGCGGCGTCATCATTTCCCCCCCGCAGCACGACCAGTACGCTTACCAAGCACGCCGTAACCATCCTCATCACCAAAATCCAGCACAGCACCACCAGAACCGGCCATAGCGACCTTTTCAACCTTGTCATTCGCACGGATATCGGCACGAGCCATTGGAGCCTCCTGAGTCCGATTGTTACCGCCCTTGTCATCAAAATCCACGAAGTAACCACGAGCGACAATATCGCGGCACAGCAGATCAGGCACATTGATAGGAGTGGCTTGCTGCGTAAAACAATCGCACCTAGATGCATTAGCCACACAGGCCACCGGCACCGGGGCCGTAGTAGCTTTAGTCACCTCGTCATAACGAGGTGCAGTTTGAGGCAAGCCTTGCAACCGAGGCGTACGATCAAACAAATATTGCTGAGCATCTTCCTTAGCATCCTTGTATGACAAACGCCCACCCTTGCCAGCCGCAACCACACCGGATTGTCCAGGCACAGCAGCATCGACACCATTAGGATGAGCCATCTTTTTTTCCACGTGAAGAGCCGCAAATACAGCACCACCAAGCAAAGTTGGAATCAAGAGACAGGCAAGAATGATTTTCATGGGAACACTACGCTTATGCGTATGCACCTCAGCACTCTTGTAATAGCCGTAAGCGACCTTCGGGAAAGCCCACTTGTAGATAACAGCATTCTTACGACTGGCAGCACTAAACGGTGCCAGGTTGACCACAGACCATTCATAAATCGTAGAGCGAGACATGCCGAATTTTCGAACGCAGTGCAAATGCCGACCAATCAACTTGCGCGGAAACTGATCGATCAGCGCCGGGTCTTGCGTAATCAAAAATATGTCGATACCCATATGCCGATGGGTCGCCAGTTTTTCATAAAAATCCGGCAGCTTGGAACCATTCGGCTTTCTCGGAAACACAAACTGAGCCTCATCAATGACCATAATGGAACCCGGCGGCAACGTCTGCCAATCCTCGGCTTCAATCTCCGTCCACGGCAACAACAAATCCTTAATGCCCGAGTAAAACACCTCGCGGTTTTCTTTCTCGGCCAACGCTTTGATATAGACCAGCGAATACAGCGTTTTTCCATTCCCCGGCAAGCCTGAAATCAGCGTAATCATTTAAAAATCATCCTCTTAACACTACCGCCAATACCGCGAATAGCGATAGACGCAGCAACCGCAGAAAAAATAACAGTCACAGCCTTATCAACCCACATGAAACCTAAAAAATTCACCATCAAGACAGGCATGCCAGTCATGTTGTTCATTATCAGATTTTCCATGCCAGTGATAACCACCATCGTGCCGGTGTAAGTCACAAAGCCGATTCCGAGGGCTAACACAGCACGACCAACCAACGACGCCATCATCGCTGCCAATGCACCCCACAACGCAGGTATGAAAAAAGCGAGAAACATGATTTAAGCTCCTTGAATAACCGACTTACTCACCAACAAAAAAGCACCGATCAACGCACACACCAGCACCGCATAACGCAAGGGACTAGCGTTCGCTGAAATCTTCGAAAACGGCAAAGTGATCGAACCGTTACCAACAGCGACAGTCTGATCCACAAATCCGGCACCATTCAGAAAACCATCCTGACTCAAACTGTTAGCGCTCAAATCAACAGTAGTTCCAGTCATAGCGGTATTAATCTGACCTTGCATAGGATCATTACCAGTCATCAACTGATTACCCAAAGTGCCAGCAGGCGTAACAACCTGCTCCGAACACTGCTCATCAGCGACCCGCTTCAAAATAGTCCCCTGGATAGCATCACCACTCCAAGCAATCTGCGACACACCACCAGCACAATTATTTCCACTTACTTGCGAATTTGAGCAAGTATTCAATTCCGGATGGTTCTTACACAGATCATTACCAACACCACCACCACCCGCCCCCGTACCATCACTTTTCCCCGGCGCACCGGCTGAATTTGTACCAGTGTTACTCGAATTTGTGCACGTCTGACCGCCATTAGTGGCGACAGTACAAGTAGTCGTATTAGTCGTGGTACTACCGTCCGCATTAGAGGACGTGGAACTGTTGGTTGTAGTCGTAGATCCATCAGCATTAGACTTCGTTACAGGAGGCGCCGTAGCTGTGTTCTGCGACGTTGGCGAGGTCCCCGTGCCATTACCCTGACACATGGACAGTCCAGTCGAATCAGTCCCTATATTCTGCGTACCGGCAGGACACGAATTATCAGGATTAGGAGACGGAGCAGCCATAGGCTGATTAGTAGCTGCCGGAGTTGTTGTCGGCACCACAGGCACAGGCGCAGTAGGACCCGGCGGGTCAGGCGTGTAATTTCCAGTACCATCATAGTGATACCCCATCGGGCAATACCAATCATAAATACCCGGAGTACCAGTAGCATACGAAACACATTCACCTTCCAACTGATCAATCTGAATGCCGCAACCATTAACCTTCTTCGGCCAACCCTGGGATTTTCCACGACCCGCATACAACATATCAGAATGACTACCAGGTAACGGATCACTACCAATGCCATCCGGCGTACATTTTGCTGGGCCATCACAATTACCCGTCTTAGCGTTATAAGTGGTGCCAGTGCCACACGAGCTAGCCCCAGAACGAGTTACATAATCGACGTCCCACGGAGATCCAGTCGTCTTATTGACAGTCCAGCAGTCAAAACGAGTATCACTCACATAGCGCGCACTATCATATGTCTCTTTACGAAGAGTCGCAGCCACATACTGACACCCAGCAACCGGTGTCGCAAAGCCACCCGCGCTATTACTATTCACTGTCCACGTATAAGCACAAGCGCCATGCACCAAAGCGACGAACAACAGCAGTCCAAGAATGATTTTTTTCATGATCTACCCACGCGTGAATTTATGCACCACCATCATCACCAACGCGATACACACGCCGACAAAAACCCGCTTCAATAAATAGTTCATGATCGAAACAAGATCCAAAACGCACCGCAAAACGTCACGATAATTATTAAGCCGCCACCAGCCATATAGCCCCCATCATCATTCAGAAAAATTAGCCGTCACTCTGGATAGCCGCTAGCCGTCATCGGCTCTTCGTCAAAATAGCGATGCTCGAAGGCAGCAAACTCTTCACTGTCATTATAAAAATCAGAAGTGCGCCTAATATCGCCTTGTTCATCACGACTAATCGGACCATATTTTTCATCCGCATCAAAAACCGGTTCACTACGAACAGAAGCAGCAGTATCACCAGGCTTCGCAGAAGACGACTTACCGGAATCACCAGTCAGAACACGACGAACCCATGCAAACGCCACGATAGCCACAACCACCAAAAGAATCGCAACACCGATCAACCCAACATGAGCAACTGAAGCAGAAATTTGCGGAGTGACCGCAGTAGTTATCGCAGAAATCACAGCACCCGCTTCAGCAGGGCCACCAGCGTCCAAACCACCCGAACCTGTAGTCATATATCCCCCAAGGAAAAACAGGGAGCCGAAGCCCCCTGTACGCAGCACAGAAACGCAACGGCACCAGACTTACTTGATGACGCGGCGAACCCAGGTGAAAGCCACAATAGCAACGATGACACCCAAAATCAGAGTGCCGACAGTTCCAACGGTCGCGATTGCCGAAGTTACAGCAGTAGTTACACTAGTCACATCCATTTTGATTTCCTTTAATAACCCGCGCTACGGCGGTAAAACAATATGCAGCCCCCCAAACAGCCAACATCGCGCCAGATATCAAGAGGCCATTCGATACCGATAAAGTCAATAAACTATTGCCCAGATCGACCCCACTTTGCACGACGTAAGTACACGTCGTAACATCAGTCACCGACGGGTCAAGACTCAACGAATATGACCCATCAGCTTGTTGCACAGCTACGGCACACGTAGCCATTAAAAGTTCTCACAGAGCCAGCCATGCAGCGCATAGACGCCCCACAAGCTCAGCGGAAAAGAGGCCAGCAACCCAGACATCAAATACGCAAATTGCAGTTCTGGCCCCATCACAACCTCACTATTTATCGTGACAAGTCACGTTTATTTAAAACAGATTATTCGTGTATAAAAGAAGCTGCCTGATCCACCACCTTTGTCACGTGAAACCCTTCGTGACAATGCAACTCCGCTGTATCCACCGCCTCACCGTAATCAGCAAATCGCCCCGCTTCGTGCGCCCAAGAAGTGAAGCCGACATCACCATCTTCCGGCATCAAAAAACACTTGCTTTCACTGTCCTGCACGATGAACAGGACAACGAAATTAAGCTGTTGCGCCATTCGGTTTCGGTGCTGGCGCGGCAACCTTGACAGGAACCAATTGCAAAATGACTTGCGAACGAGTCTTACCATTCGTCACAGTTTCAATTTCAGCCTCGGCAATGAACGGCAACGGCAGATGGGCGTATTTCGCGTACTCATCCGAAAGGCCAATCGCGTACTCAGTCGAGGCAGTGCCGCGCATGTTGCCCTTGCTTTCATCCAGTCGCGTTTCGGCAAACACCTTGGTGCTGTCGAATTTCTGACCGTTATCCATCTGACCCTTGTTCGCCTTAAAGCCAGTGATTTTCAGCTTGGCAATCGTGGAAGTTTCTGAAGTTTGTTGAATGCTCATTGCAATTTCTCCGTTAAGTGAAAGGCTTAAAAAACCTTATGCCCCATGCAGCCCATGCGATGGGAGGTTGAAATAGGAAGGCCCATATGGCTTAACCTGGAGATGCATCGGCACAGGACCCGTATCCAGTGACGCCCCGAGTGGTTTCATTCGCTTGGGCCACGCGTTTACATCTGGATGACAAAGCAAATCCAACGTTGCCTTATCACCGTGAATATTACGAAGCTGCCGGATGCCTTTTCCATAGGCGACATTGACGTTTTCCACATACGCGTCCATGACAATGTGCGCAGTTTGAACTTTCAACTCATGACGCTTAGGCGTCTCGGTTTTCGCGAATTGCGAAATGCACGGATAGCCGTCGCAGAAATAATCAGAGGGATGCAACAGAACATCGAATTCGATCACACGATCCGACGATTTGAACTCGAATTCAGCACGACACCACAAGCTGTTTTTATCGCCTTCTTTACGGCCTTTTTCATAGAAGCGCAGGAACTTGCCGGAGGTTCTCCGGCCAATAGTCAACGTGCGGCCCTTGCCCGATGGCCGATGCCAATTACCGACACGCTGAATTTCCGGAGGCAAGCCACCAGTACGCGCCGTAAAACCATGTTCATGCCACTGCTGCTCTGCCCAATCCACCGAGAGATACGCACCGGTGAAATCGTCATGAGCCAAGTCGATACGGGAGATTTGCGGTTGAATCGCAATCTTCGTCAGGAAATCAAACAGCCGTTTTTCCCATCCAGCCGCAGCATTCGCACAGCCCAACCCATTCAACGTGATACCCATCTTTTGACGCTGGCCACCGAAGCACACGAAGCCCATGTCATCACCCAGCACCCACGAATCACGAAAGAAATTGAGGCCTTTTTCACGATGCGCCGTCACACCAAAACCAAAAATCTTTTCCAGTTGACGACTCGCTTCCGTCACGATCTGTTCATCACCAATCAGCGTTTCCCGCGCGGTACGAAACCATGTATCTTCCAGAACGCTGAAATTCACCCAATCAATGATCGCGCACTCACCTTCAGCACGACCACGCACCATCACCTGTTTCACAACCCCGCCGGCCATCACTAAATCGACCGTCTCCAGCTCCGCGACTACCGTTTGACCCATGTTATTAATGGGTGCATCTTCAAGCCGCCCCACCGGCTGAACTGGGGGGGGCGCTATCGCGGCGGCCCTGTCGTCAGCAAGCTGCCGACCAGCCGCCGCGATAGCTTGGTCCTTGCCCATAGCGTAGATTTGCGCCTTGACGAAGCCGGAAGCAGTCACAGAGCCACCGGAGCGACGGAGATAGTCTTCAGCAGTGATTTTTGATTTGACGCGCTTCACGGACGTTTACCTTTAGGACGAAAGTGAGGTATGGTTAACCCAGTTAGGCCATTTAGAGCAAGTCCAAATGGATTAATCGGGAGATTAGTCCGAACGCGGTAATTACGCAAGGGAAATTTATGAGTTATTTAGAAATCGTGCAACGGGCGCTAAAAGGCCGTTCAGTGAACGCAGCCGCGAAACTATGGGGTGTACCGCAATCCACGCTGGATAAGTACGCACGTGGAACAAGATTGCCGGACTACCTGACAGCGAAAATTATCGCGTCAGAAGCCGGAATCACGGCTGGTGAAATGCTAGACACGCTAGCAGAAGAAGAGGCAAAACGGAAAAGTCACAACCCGGTAAAGGCTGCGATTAAAGGACTGGTGCCGGAGAGAGGAGTTGAACCCCCGACCTCTTCATTACGAATGAATTGCTCTACCAACTGAGCTACACCGGCACTGCTTTTGCAAAAAAAACAGGCAAGAACACAAATAGATTTTAGCAGCAATTAATCGCTGAATTAAAGCTATTCAATGCCCGGTCTGATTGACATCTGCACTTCGTTCCGGACGACACCGGTAAATCTCGCGGAACGCCGCCAGCCGCGGCTGCAGGGCTGCATGGCGTTGCGCGTTCGGGGTAAAGGCTTCGCGTAACGGCGGTTTGGCGCAGATGACGGCTTCCTTGTCCGGCTGGTCGTTGGCGGCCAGCCAGGCCAGGCGAGCCGCGCCCAGCGCGCCGCCGGTTTCGCTGCCAATGTGGGTCACCATGCGTACATTCAGCGCATCGGCGATCAGTTGCGCCCAGTACGGGCTGCGTGAACCGCCGCCTACCAATGATAATTCGGTGACCTCAGTGCCGGCGGTGTGCAGAGCGGCGAGGCCGTCGGCCATGCCGAAGGTGACGCCTTCGATCACGGCATAACCGAGCGCGGCGCGGCCGTGGGCGTGCGACAGGCCATGGAATACGCCTTGTGCATAGGGATCGTTGTGGGGCGTGCGTTCGCCAGACAAGTAAGGCAGGAATAGCGGTGCATTTTCCAGTGCGGCTGAATCAAGCCCGGCGATTTCATTCAGCAATGTGGCCTCGTCGACACTGACCAGCCGGCAGAACCAGCGCAGGCAGCTGGCGGCCGAAAGCATCACGCTCATCTGGTGCCAGCGGCCGGGCAGGGCGTGGCAGAAGGCGTGCACGGCCTGGGCTGGATTTGGGCGGAAGCGGTCGTTTACGACGAACAGTACGCCCGAGGTGCCGAGCGAGACAAAGCCGTCGCCGGGATTCACCGCACCGATACCTACCGCACTGGCGGCGCCGTCGCCGCCACCGCCGGCCACGATAACTTCTGGCGACAGGTCCCAGGCATCTGCCACTTCAGGCAGCAGCGTGCCGGATGACTCGCCACCTTCCACCAGGCGTGGCATGTGCGAGCGGCGCATGCCGGTCGCTGCCAGCAATGCATCCGACCAGTCGCGTTTGGCGACATCGAGCCACAGGGTGCCGGCGGCATCGGACGGTTCGGATACCTTGTTGCCGGTCATCTTCAGGCGCAGCCAGTCTTTCGGCAGCAGCACCATCTGCATGGCGGCAAATATTTCCGGTTCGTGACGCGCCAGCCATAGCAGCTTTGGGGCGGTAAAGCCGGGCATGGCCAGGTTGCCGGCGATCTGATGCAATTGTGGTGCAAGTTCGGTCAGTTCGGCGCATTCGCTGATGCTGCGCAAGTCGTTCCATAGGATCGCCGGACGCAAGACGCGATCTTGTGCGCCGAGCAGCACGGCACCGTGCATCTGGCCGGACAGGCCGATGGCACGCACGGCGCGAAACTCCGCGGGCGCTTTTGTTCGTAGTTTAACGATGGCTTCACAGGTAGCCTGCCACCATTGTTCAGGATCTTGTTCCGACCAGCGCGGTTGCGGGCGGGATACGGTTAATGCGGTGCCGGCATCGGCAAGCAAATTGCCAGCCTGATCCATCAAAACTATCTTGACTTCCGAAGTGCCCAAGTCGATGCCGAGATACATATCTCCATCCTATTGTATTTTTATGCACGGTTATCATGGTTGTTGCGGTAACAGGTGCTGCGAACGCAACACCCATTCAGGTTTGCCGGGCAAGCCAATCCTGGACATGTATCACCGCTTCACGCAATGGCTCTTCAAGCTGCAAGCTGCCAGCTAGTGTGCCCCATAAGGCGGGATCGGCGCAATAGGTGCGGACCGGGTCGGCGCTGTTTAGCATGGCGCGGGTGGTTGTTTCGTCGAAGACGCCATCTTGATAAGCATAAGGCAATTCATCGCTGGCCCAGCGTTGCAAGAACAGGAAGAATAGCGCCGGCAGGATCAAGGTGGCATGCGGCACGACGCCACGCTCAATACATTCTTGTAGAGTCGGTACGATGAAGCCAGGGATTTTCGAGAAGCCGTCGGCGGCAACCCGTTGATTACTGTCCCGGATATTCGGATTGCCAAAGCGTTCCAGCACAACGTCGCGATAGTTCCCCAGGTTGAGCGGGCTCGGCGTCAGGCAAGGGATGACATCTTGGGTGACATAGTCGTAAGCCATTTTGCGGATGTCAGCCCGAGCGCAACCTTCGTGGATATAGTTCAGTCCGACCAATGTGCCGGCCCACGCGATGCAGCTGTGAGTGGCGTTGAGTATGCGGATCTTGGCTTCTTCATAAGGCAGCACCGATTGCACCATTTCGACGCCGACTTTTTCCAGAGGCGGACGTCCGGCGACAAAATTATCTTCAATCACCCATTGGATAAATGACTCTGCCATCAGCGCGCAGGGATCGGCCCGGCCGCAGGCTTGCGCCACGCGCGTCCGGACTTCTTCGGTGGGACGCGGCGTGATGCGATCGACCATCGAGTTGGGGCTGCTGGTGTGTTCTGCCACCCATTGCTGCAAATCGGTTTCGCCGCGTAATGCGAGAAATTGCAGCAGGCCGTCATGAAAACGTTCGCCGTTGTGGCGCAAGTTGTCGCAATTGAGCAGGGTGACCGGACCGCCGTTGGCAGCTGCGCGCGCGCGCAGGATGGCCGTCAGGGCGCCGTAGATCGTATTCAGTTCGCCTTGCAGGTCGGCGGCAAGATCGGGATTGCTGGTGTCCAGGCGGTGATGGTGATCTAGATAATAGCCGCCTTCGGTAACGGTGAATGAAATTATCCTGGTGGCGTTTCTTGCGCCGAAGCTGGTCAATTCAAGCAGTGCTGCATCCCAGGGAACGATGGTCTTGATCGATCGAATCGTTTCGTAATTGCGCACACCGCCGGGCGTCACGGTCTCCAGCGTATATGCGCCGCCCTGGCGCTCCAGCGCATCCAGCAACGGTGTCATGTCATCGCGGATGTTAGCCAATGCGAGTGACCAGCCGGTGTCGCCGGCCTCCGTCAGATGGTGCAGATATACGGCCTGGTGCGCGCGGTGAAAAGAACCTGCGCCGATGTGTAGCCAGATGTTGTCGGCAGGCTCAGCGGCGGAAGCGGAGGAAGTGGCTTGCATGGTGTGTCCTGAATAAATAAAATTTTATGCTGTCTGCGAAGCAGCCTGCTGTGCCTGGCCCGTCGCCGCGTGCGGGGCGGAGGCGGTCGAATCCAGTCGGCGTAAGGCGCGGCCGCTTTGATCGAACAGGTGGCAGCGCTGCGGATCGGCAGACACGCCGATTTCGCTGCCGCGCTGCATGCTCACAGTGTCGGCCACGCGCAGTACCAGTGGTTCTTCGGACAGTGAGGAGTCAGCGTACAGATAGGAAAAATCGCCGAGTGCTTCGAGCACCGTGAATTTTGCCTTCAGCATCGGATTGTGCGGATCAAGCATCAGGTGCTCCGCACGCACGCCGATGCTGACGGGAGCGCCGATCTGCAAGCTGCTGCCATCAACCGCAACCGATTGCCTGCCGCCGCTGGCCAGTTCAACCAGCACGCCGTAATTAGCGATGGCAGCTACTTTGCCATCGATGAAATTCATTTTTGGCGAGCCGATAAAACCCGCCACAAACCGATTCGCCGGATGATGATAAAGCTGCTGCGGCGAGCCGACTTGTTCGACCCTGCCGGCAGACAGCACTACGATCTTGTCGGCCAGCGTCATGGCTTCGATCTGGTCGTGAGTGACGTAGATCATGGTGGTCTTGAGTTGGTCGTGCAGTCGTGAAAATTCGAGACGCATCTTGACCCGCAGGGCAGAATCCAGGTTGGACAAAGGTTCGTCGACCAGGAACACGCTCGGTTCACGCGTAATG
>Ga0182007_10001723_pt1 | contig 11529 bp, 9 predicted proteins | sample Sormic07211113_1_FD_123023 | JGI IMG/M metagenome (GOLD analysis project Ga0182007, IMG submission 123023) | Rhizosphere microbial communities from Sorghum bicolor, Mead, Nebraska, USA - 072115-113_1 MetaG | ecosystem: Host-associated > Plants > Roots > Rhizosphere | place: USA: Nebraska... | reverse complement strand
TGAATGCCCGTCTCCCCGAAGTCTCGCCGGTGCCGGCCCGTCTCGCGCTGCTGCGCGGCGCCATGGCCCGCGAGAACCTGGCCGCCTATCTCGTGCCGTCCGCCGATCCCCATCTGTCCGAATACCTGCCGGAACGCTGGCAGGCGCGCCGCTGGCTGTCGGGCTTCACGGGCTCGGTCGGCACGCTGGTCGTGACCGCGGAGTTCGCCGGGTTGTGGGTCGACAGCCGCTACTGGGTGCAGGCCGACGCCGAGCTGGCGGGCACGGGCGTGCAGTTAATGAAGATGACGGGCGGGCAGCAGAGCGCACCGCACGTCGACTGGCTCGCGCAGAACGTGGCGGCCGGCGAGACGGTGGGCGTCGATGGCGCCGTGCTCGGCGTCGCGGCCGCGCGCGGGCTGACGGCCGCGCTGAGCGCGCGCGGCATCGCGCTGCGCACCGACGTCGACCTGCTCGACGCGATCTGGCCGGAGCGGCCGGGGCTGCCTGGCGACGCGGTGTTCGAGCACGTGGCGCCGCAGGCCGACACGACGCGCGCGGCCAAGCTCGCCGACGTGCGCCGCGCGATGCACGCGCAGGGCGCGCAATGGCACTTCGTGTCGACGCTCGACGATCTCGCGTGGCTGTTCAACCTGCGCGGCGCCGACGTCAACTTCAATCCGGTGTTCGTTGCGCACGCATTGATCGGCGCCGATCGCGCGACGCTGTTCGTCGCCGACGGCAAGGTGCCGTCGGCGCTGGCCGCGTCGCTCGCGCAGGATGGCGTCGACGTCCGCGCCTACGACGCCGCGCGAGCGTCGCTCGCGGCGCTGCCGGACGGCGCGACGCTGCTGATCGATCCGCGCCGCGTGACGTTCGGCACGCTCGAGGCCGTGCCGGCCGGCGTGAAGCTGATCGAGGCGGTGAACCCGTCGACGTTCGCGAAGTCGCGCAAGACGTCCGCCGAGATCGAGCACGTGCGCGTGACGATGGAGCACGACGGCGCCGCGCTCGCGGAATTCTTCGCGTGGTTCGAACAGGCCGTCAATCGCGAGACGATCACTGAGCTGACGGTCGAGGAGAAGCTCACGGCCGCGCGCGCCCGCCGCCCCGGCTACGTGTCGGCGAGCTTCGCGACGATCGCCGGCTTCAACGCGAACGGCGCGATGCCGCACTACCACGCGACGCGCGAGTCGCACGCGACGATCGCCGGCGACGGCCTGCTGCTGATCGATTCGGGCGGCCAGTACATGACGGGTACGACCGACATCACGCGCGTCGTGCCGGTCGGCGCCGTCAGCGACCTGCAGCGGCGCGATTTCACGATCGTGCTGAAATCGATGATGGCGCTGTCGCGCGCCCGCTTCCCGCGCGGTATCCGCTCGCCGATGCTCGACGCGATCGCCCGTGCGCCGATGTGGGCGGCCGGGCTCGACTACGGCCACGGCACCGGGCATGGCGTGGGTTACTTCCTGAACGTGCACGAAGGTCCGCAGGTCATCTCGCACTACGCGCCGGCCGAGCCGTACACGGCGATGGAAGAGGGGATGATCACGTCGATCGAGCCGGGCGTGTACCGTCCGGGCCAGTGGGGCATCCGGATCGAGAACCTGGTCGTGAACCGTGCGGCCGGGAAGACGGAGTTCGGCGATTTCCTCGCGTTCGAGACGCTGACGCTGTGCCCGATCGACACGCGCTGCGTGCTGATCGAGATGCTGCACGACGAAGAGCGCGCGTGGCTGAACACGTATCACGCGATGGTGCGCGAGCGCGTCGGCCGGCATCTGAGCGGCGACGCGAAGGCGTGGCTGGATGCGCGCACGCAGCCGATCTGACGCAGCGCGCGAGAACGGCCGGATGGCGATCCGGCAACGATCGGACGACGTCCGGACAATGACAGCGAGGGCAAGCCATGGCGGACACTGCGGTGATCGTGGTCGACATGCAGCGCGGGCTGGTGGAGCGGGCGCAGCCCGCGTACCGGCTCGACGATGTGGTGTCGGGCATCAACCGGTTGACGGCGGCGGCGCGCGCGGCGAACGCGCCGGTGTGCTTCGTGCAGCACGACGGCGACGCGGACGACGACATCGTGCCCGGCACGCCGGGATGGGAACTGCATGCGGGGCTGGTCGTCGGCCGCGACGACTGGCGCGTGCGCAAGCAGGCGAGCGACGCGTTCCACGACACGCCGCTCGCCGCGCAGCTCGATCGCCACGGCATCCGTTCGGTACTGATCTGCGGCTATGCGACCGAGTTCTGCGTCGATTCGGCCGCGCGCCGTGCCGCGCTGCTCGGCTACCGGACGACCGTCGTGTCCGACCTGCACACGACGAACGAGCGCGCCCACCTGTCGGCGGCGCAGATCGTCGCGCACCATCAGTTCATCTGGCACAACAATTCGCTGTCGGGCAACGCGGTGACGCCGCGTCCGCTCGCGGACGTGCTCGCCACGGAGTTCGCATGACGATCAAGGCAGTGGTGTTCGATTTCGGCGGCGTGCTGATCGACTGGAGCCCCGAGTACCTTTACCGTCAGCTGATTCCCGATGCCGCCGAGCGCCGCTGGTTCCTCACACACGTGTGCGCGATGGAGTGGGTGGTCCGCCAGGACGGCGGGCAGACGATCGAGGAGGGCACGGCCGAACTCGTCACGAAGTTTCCGGAGCACGAGGCGCTGATCCGCGCGTTCTACGCGCGCTGGCACGAGATGATCGGCGGCGTGCTCGAAGAGGGCGCGGCCCTCGTCGACCGGCTGGACGCGCAGGGGATGCCGCTGTTCGGGCTGACGAACTGGTCCGCGCAGACGTTTCCGTATGCATGGGACAACTTCCCTGTGCTGCGCCGGTTCAAGGACATCGTCGTGTCCGGCCGCGTGAAGCTCGTGAAACCCGATCCGGCGATCTATCGCGAGATGCATGCGCGGATCGATCCGCACCTGCCCGGCATCGCGCCGCACGAGCTCGTGTTCATCGACGACAACGCGCACAACGCGGCGGCTGCGACGGCGCTCGGCTGGCACGGCATTCATCACACGAGCGCGGCGGCGACCGAGACCCGACTGCGCGAATTAGGCGCGCTGGTGTAAGCGGCGGGGAAGCGACGCGGGATAAAAAAAGCGAGCCAAGGGCTCGCTTCTTCGTTGTGCCGCTCCTGAAGCGGCCAGCTTCGGCGCCGGCCCCGCGTGATCGCGGCGCCGGGCGCCCGGGCCGCGCCGCTCAGCGGCTGATCGGCTTGTAGCGCAGGCGCTTCGGCTTCGCGGCTTCCTCGCCGAGGCGCGCACGCTTGTCGGCTTCGTACTCCTGGTAGTTGCCGTCGAAGAATGTGACCTGCGAATCGCCTTCGAACGCGAGGATGTGCGTCGCGATCCGATCGAGGAACCAGCGATCGTGCGAGATCACCATCACCGAGCCCGCGAATTCGAGCAGCGCGTCTTCGAGCGCACGCAGCGTTTCGACGTCGAGATCGTTCGACGGTTCGTCCAGCAGCAGCACGTTGCCGCCCGAGATCAGCGTCTTCGCGAGGTGCAGGCGGCCGCGTTCGCCGCCGGACAGGTTGCCGACGATCTTCTGCTGGTCGCCGCCCTTGAAGTTGAAGCGGCCGATGTACGCGCGCGACGGCGTTTCGTACTTGCCGACCGTCAGCACGTCGGCGCCGCCGGAGATTTCCTCGAACACCGTCTTCGAACCGTCGAGCGCGTCGCGGCTCTGGTCGACGTACGCGAGCTTCACCGTCGGGCCCATCACCACTTCGCCCGAATCCGGCTGTTCCTTGCCCGTCAGCATCTTGAACAGCGTCGACTTGCCGGCGCCGTTCGGGCCGATGATGCCGACGATCGCGCCGGCCGGGATCTTGAAGCTCAGGTTGTCGATCAGCAGGCGGTCGCCGAACGACTTGCTGACGTTCTTGAACTCGATCACTTCGTTGCCGAGGCGTTCGCCGGCCGGAATGAAGATTTCCTGCGTTTCGTTGCGCTTCTGGTATTCCTGGCTGCTCAGCTCCTCGAAGCGCGCGATACGCGCCTTCGACTTCGCCTGACGGCCCTTCGGATTCTGGCGCACCCACTCCAGTTCCTTCTTGATCGCCTTCTGGCGCGCCGATTCCGACGCTTCTTCCTGCTTCAGGCGCTCTTCCTTCTGGTCGAGCCAGCTGCTGTAGTTGCCCTTCCACGGAATGCCGTGGCCGCGGTCGAGTTCGAGAATCCACTCGGCCGCGTTGTCGAGGAAGTAGCGATCGTGCGTGACCGCGACGACGGTGCCCGGGAAGCGCACGAGGAACTGCTCGAGCCAGTCGACCGATTCGGCGTCGAGGTGGTTGGTCGGTTCGTCGAGCAGCAGCATGTCGGGCTTTTCGAGCAGCAGCTTGCACAGCGCGACGCGGCGCTTTTCGCCGCCCGACAGGTGCTCGATCTTCGCGTCCCACGGCGGCAGGCGCAGTGCGTCGGCGGCCACTTCGAGCTGCTGCTCGGGGCTGCCGCCGTCGCTCGACGCGAGGATCGCCTCGTACTTCGCCTGCTCGGCCGCGAGCGCGTCGAAGTCGGCGTCCGGTTCGGCGTAGGCCGCGTAGATTTCTTCCAGCTTCTTGTTGGCCTGGAACAGGTCGCCGAGGCCTTCCTCGACGGCTTCGCGCACGGTCTTCGTCGGGTCGAGCTGCGGTTCCTGCGGCAGGTAGCCGATGTTCAGGTTCGGCATCGGCGTGGCTTCGCCCTCGATGTCCTTGTCGACGCCCGCCATGATGCGGATCAACGTCGACTTGCCCGAGCCGTTCAGGCCGAGCACGCCGATCTTCGCGCCGGGAAAGAACGACAGCGAGATGTCCTTCAGGATCTGGCGCTTGGGCGGCACGATCTTGCCGACCCGGTTCATCGTGAAAACGTATTGGGCCATTTCGGTGTGAAAGTCAGAAGTGGTTGAGACTGCCGCGCAGCGCGCGCGGGCGTGGCGGCGTCGGGTGATTCGGTACGGAGCGTGCCGCGCGTGGCGCGGCGGTGCGAGCGCGTATTGTACTTCGCCGCCGGCTGCCGCTGGCGCGGCGCAGGCCATTCGGCCGACCCGCGCTCACAGCCACGCGGCGACGCCGCCGTGCCCCGAGCACGTGCCGCGCCGGTGGCGGCTGAAGCTGTACGTGCCGTCGCGGCAACGCGCGCTCGCGCCGTCCGGCACGCGGCCCGATTTCGAATGCGCGGGCGCATGCACGGTTTCGCCGTCGCGGTTGCGATACGTGTCGTGACGGTCGAGATCGGCTTCGTTGCCGTAGCCGGGCGGCGCGCGATAGGCGTGCGCGGGAAGCGGCAGCGCGGCGCCCGCGACGAAGAGCGCGGCGGACAGGGTCGCGACATGGGTCGCGCGGCGGAGCAGGGTGCGCATGGTCTCTCTCGTTCCGTTCGTTGTTATCGATGTCGGGCCGATCGCCCGCGCCGCATGTTAGCGGATCGGCGCCGGTGCCGGCGCGACGCTACGCCGCGCCGTCGGCCTGCGCGGCATCGAGAATCCACCGGCGGAACGCGGCAACCTTCGGCCGTTCCGCGTGATGCGGCGGAGAGTGGGCGTGTCGCGCGGTTTTCGGTACGGTGACCGGACCGTCGACCAGCGACGCACGGTCGGGGAGGCATCGTGACATTCGACGAAGTCCGGCAGATCGCACTGACGTGGCGCGGCGTCGAGGAAGGCACGTCATACGGCACGCCCGCGCTCAAGGTGAAGGGCAAGCTGCTCGCGCGGCTGCGCGAGGACGGCGACACGCTCGTCGTGAAGGGCGTCGGCCCCGACGAGCGCGCCTGGCTGATCGAGTCGGCGCCCGACGTGTATTACGTGACCGATCACTATGTCGGCTGGCCGATCGTGCGGGTGCGCCTGTCGGCCGCGCATCCCGACGCCGTGAAAAACCTGCTCCTGCGGCAGTGGCGCGCAATCGTGCCGGCGAAGTGGCGGAACGAAGCCGCAGGCGACACGAACTGAACGGCGCGCGCAGCACGCGAGCCGCCGCCGAAACCGGATCAAGCGTTGCATCGGTTCGTGTCGATGCAACGAGTGGTTCCATCGAAATTCTCCAATTGGTTCTTAGTGAAGAACCGTTTGGTGCTTACACTCCTTCGCTTCGAAGGCGGCTGACGACGGCCGACGGAACGGGCGTACGCGATGCCCGGCGCCCGGTGCGCCGCATCGCACCCGCAGCTTCGCAGACTGCGCGGACGACCCGACCGGAACGGCCCCATCCGGCCTCATGCCCGCGTGCGCCGCACGCGCGGCCGCGGCCGGATTCAAGAACGACAACTCCCGCGCCGCCTTCACGCGACACCGGTCGTACCGGAACCGTTTTTTGGAGAGAGACAGATGAGTGGAAGCAACACAGGCCTCGGCACCGGCCTGAAGCAGCGTCACGTCACGATGATGTCGATTGCCGGCGTCATCGGCGCGGGCTTGTTCGTCGGCTCCGGCCACGCGATCGCGGAAGCCGGGCCGGCATCGATACTCGCGTATGCGATCGCGGGCGTGCTGGTCGTGCTGGTGATGCGCATGCTCGGCGAAATGGCCGTCGCGCATCCGGACAGCGGGTCGTTCTCGACCTATGCCGATCGAGCGATCGGCCACTGGGCGGGCTTCACGATCGGCTGGCTGTACTGGTGGTTCTGGGTGCTGGTGATCCCGATCGAGGCGACCGCCGCCGCGACCATCCTCAATGCGTGGTTTCCGGGCATCGCGACGTGGATCTTCGCGCTCGGCATCACGCTGCTGCTCACCCTCACCAATCTCTTTTCCGTCAAGAACTACGGCGAATTCGAATTCTGGTTCGCGCTGATCAAGGTCGTCGCGATCGTCGTGTTCCTGTGCATCGGCGGCGCGGCGATCGTCGGCATCATTCCCGCGCCGGCCGTGTCGGGCGTGTCGAACCTGTTCGTGCACGACGGCTTCATGCCGCACGGCGCGAGCGCGGTGCTCGCGGCGATGCTCACGACGATGTTCTCGTTCCTCGGCACCGAGATCGTGACGATCGCGGCCGCCGAATCGGACAACCCGCAACGCCAGATCGTGCGTGCGACGAACTCGGTCATCTGGCGTATCACGCTGTTCTATCTCGGCTCGATTCTCGTCGTCGCGGCCATCGTGCCGTGGAACGACCCGCTGCTGCCGAAGCACGGCTCGTATCAGCGCGCGATGGAATTGATCGGCGTCCCGAACGCGAAGGCGATCATCGACGTAATCGTGCTCGTGTCGGTCGCGAGCTGCCTGAATTCGGCGCTGTACACGGCGTCGCGGATGCTGTTCTCGCTGTCCAGGCGCAAGGACGCGCCCGCCTTCCTGCATCGCACCGATTCGACCGGCACGCCGCGCGCAGCCGTGCTCGCGTCGACCGCGTTCGGTTTCCTGACCGTGATCGCGAACTATCTGATGCCGGAACAGGTGTTCGGCTTCCTGCTCGCGACGTCGGGCGCGATCGCACTGCTCGTGTATCTCGTGATCGCGATCTCGCAGCTGCGGATGCGCAAGACGCTCGAGGCGGGCGGCGCGGACCTGACGCTGCGGATGTGGCTGTTCCCGTGGCTCACGTGGGCGGTGATCCTGTTCATCTGCGGCACGCTGACCGTGATGTTCGTCAGCGAGGAACACCGGATGGAGGTTGGCGCGACGGCCGTGCTGGCGTTGATCGTGCTGCTCGCGTCGTGGCTGAACAAGCGTGGGCGCGATGCGCGGGCGGATGCGGGGCGGCGGGTGTCGGCGACGTGATGAATTGAAGTGGCGGCGGGGCGCGAAACCCCGTTCATGAAAATGGCTTGATCGGCGGTTGCCGGTCGGGCCATTTGTCTTTTTTGCGCGAGTACGCGGATACACGGAACGTCACGCTGCCCGATCTTTCGTACCCTGCGATCGTTGATGTACGAACGCGTCAAAATCGAACTCGTCTGATTTCATCGCGAACGGCAACGCCATACATTGATCGCTTCGAGAACCGAAGTGAATGATGAGGCCGACTCGCGTTAGCGGTCGCGCCAGGAGAGGAAAATGGCGAACGAAAGCCTGAGATTGAGTGACGCAGGCTGGGCCGAGCTGCGGAGACGGGAAAGCGCAGTCATGGCTTACTACAACGACCAAGCGAACAACTGTACCTATGGTATCGGAACGCTGGCTCACACCGGGCCGTGCACCCCGGAAGAATTGCGCACGCCGGTTGCGACGACGCAAGTCAATGCACAACTCGCGGTCCGGGTCCGTCGGGCAGAAGCCGCCGTGCGGCGACATGTCCCGCTTCGGCAATTGACGCAGTTGCAATTCGATGAGCTCGTCAGCTATGCCTACAATACCGGCAACACAGGTGCGCTGGCCGTGTTCCGTTCAGCGAATCAGAGCGACGACGCGGGCGTCGTGTCGCACATGAATCAGCGCGTCTGGATTCATCCGCGAGACGATAACGGGCGTCGTCTGGCGCCCGTTCGTTCAAACGGGCTTGTCAACCGGCGCCGACTTGAATCGGCGCCGTTCCAGTCACAACAGAGGGCACCGTGAGAACGGCCATGATCGGTTTGCTCGTGCTGACGTCGACGCATGCATTTGCCGGCCCGACGGCAGCGGACGAGATAGCGGCGCGCAGCGGCTTGCCGGCAAGCGAGGTCAACGCGCTGCTCAGTGACTGTGAATCGAGCCAGACGAGCATGAATTTTTGCGCGTGGCGCGATCAGCTCGTCGCCGAGCGGGAATTGCAGCGGATCGTCGACAAACAGGTGAGCGAGCAGCCACGGCGCAAGGCGGCGCTCGACGCGCAGATGGCGAAGTGGAAGAAAGCGCGCGACACATCCTGCGAAAAATCGGCGCGTAACGCATGGGGCGATGGTTCGATGCGACCTGCGGCACGGGCGATCTGTGCAACGGAGGCAACGAAGGAAATGGTGAAAAGGTTGTCGGCTCGCGCTTCCCGCAAACCTTCATGAATCGGTCCGACATGACAAAAGGCCGCTGCGTTCGCGATCTCGTCACTGCCGATGCGTGTTCGCCATGTCATGCAGGAGTGATGCCCTGGCGTACTCGCGTCCTGTTATCAGGAGATCAGGTCGGCTGGCGTCCGCTTAAACGACCGTGCCCCGATGTGTGACGATCGATTCGTTCCCGTTGGGAAATAAATCATCGACACGTGGGATATTTGTTACTGAGGCAGTTTCACTTATTCTACGGGCTCACCACCAATCAAGAGTCCGACCATGTCGATCCGTCATCTGTTTTCTTCCGCATTCGCGGCGAGTGCACTACTCGGCGCCGCATCCGCGAGCATCGCCGCCCCGCTGACCGTCGATGTCTACAATCCGGGCGCGCATGCGATCTTCCCGGTTTCGTCCGAAATCGTTTCGGGCAAGACCGAGGCGATCCTGATCGACGCCCAATTCCAGCGCAACGACGCGCAGGCGCTGGTGAGCCGGATCAAGGCGAGCGGCAAGACGCTCAAGGCCGTCTACGTGAGCCACAGCGACCCCGACTATTACTTCGGGCTGGAGACCATTCACGCGGCGTTCCCGGATGCGAAGGTCATCGCGACGCAGCAGACCGTCGCCGCGATCGAGGCCAGCAAGGACGGCAAGCTCGCCTACTGGGGCCCGATCCTGAAGGACAATGCGCCGACTTCGGTGATCGTGCCGCAGCCGCTCGACGGCAATACGCTGCGCGTCGACGGCGAGCCGCTGCGCATCGTCGGGCTTGACGGCCCGACGCCCGATCGCACGTTCGTGTGGATTCCTTCCACACGGACCGTGGTCGGTGGCATCCCGGTCGCCGCGAACATTCACGTGTGGATGGCCGACACGCAGACGCCGCTGTCGCACGCGAACTGGCTGGCGACGCTCGAGCGGATCGATGCGCTGAAGCCGGCGCGCGTCGTGCCCGGCCACTTCCTGCCGAACCGTGACGGCAGCCAGCCGTTCGCCACCGGCGTCGCGTTCACGCGCAATTACGTGAAGGCGTTCGACGAGGAAGCGGCGCGCGCGAAGGATTCGGCGGCGCTGATCGCGGCGATGGAGGCGCGCTACCCGGATCTCGGCGAGAAGTCGTCGCTCGAGCTGGGCGCGAAGGTCGCCAAGGGCGAGATGCAATGGCCCGCGCCGGCGCCGTTCCCCGCGGCGGGCAAGACGGTGCGCGTGCAGCTCGGCGCTGCCGCGTTCGACCTGCACTTCCAGGACGACAAGACGATGTCGTTCGTCGGCACGGCCGGCCAATTCAACGGTGTGACGGATACGGTGCAGTACATGGCGCGCGAGATCCGTCCGCAGGTGTACATGGTGTACTGGCATGAGCCGTCCACCGGCTCGAACGTCGTGCACGTCGAGGATTTCGAACGCGGCACGGTGGACACGAACATCGTGACGAAGGACGGGCAGTTCCTGCATATGTCCGGGACACTGAAGATCGTCGGGCGGGAATGAGTCGGTCTTCCGTCATCGAAAAAGAAAAAGCCCGCATTCAGCGGGCTTTTTTACGGTCGATGCCGCAGCAACGCTCAAACGTTGAACAGGAAGTTCATCACATCCCCGTCGTGCACGACATATTCCTTCCCTTCCGCGCGCATCTTGCCGGCTTCCTTCGCGCCTTGCTCGCCCTTGTACGTGACGAAGTCGTCGAACGCGATCGTCTGCGCACGGATGAAGCCGCGCTCGAAGTCGGTGTGGATCACGCCGGCCGCTTGCGGAGCGGTATCGCCGATGTGGATCGTCCACGCGCGCACTTCCTTCACGCCCGCAGTGAAATAGGTCTGCAGGCCCAGCAGCTTGAAGCCCGCGCGGATCACGCGGTCGAGGCCCGGCTCTTCCATGCCCATGTCGGCGAGGAACGCTTCCTTGTCCGCGTCGTCGAGATCGGCGATTTCCGCATCGATCGCCGCGCACACGGCGACCACCGGCGCGTTTTCGCTTTCCGCGTACTTGCGCACCGCCTCGAGGTGCGGGTTGTTCTCGAAGCCGTCGTCCTTCACGTTGGCGACATACATCGCCGGCTTCGCGGTGATCAGGCAGAACGGCTTGATCAGCGCCTGTTCGTCGTCCGACAGCGCGAGGCCGCGCACGGCCTTGCCCTGGTCGAGCTGCGCGCGCACTTTTTCGAGCACCGCGACGAGCTTCGCCGCCTCCTTGTCGTTGCCCGACTTCGCCGCCTTCGAATAGCGCGTGAGCGCCTTCTCGATGGTGCCGAGATCGGCGAGCGCGAGTTCGGTGTTGATCACTTCGATGTCGTCGATCGGGCTGACCTTGCCGGCGACGTGAATGACGTTGTCGTCCTCGAAGCAGCGCACGACGTGCGTGATCGCGTCGGTTTCGCGGATGTTCGCGAGGAACTGGTTGCCCAGGCCTTCACCCTTGCTCGCGCCCGCGACGAGGCCCGCGATGTCGACGAACTCGACGACGGCCGGCACGACGCGCTCGGGCTTGACGATCTCGGAGAGCGCCTTCAGGCGCGTATCCGGCACTTCGACGATGCCGACGTTCGGCTCGATCGTGCAGAACGGGTAGTTCTCGGCGGCGATGCCGGCCTTGGTCAGCGCATTGAACAGGGTGGACTTGCCGACGTTGGGCAAGCCGACGATG
>Ga0182007_10001722_pt1 | contig 11538 bp, 11 predicted proteins | sample Sormic07211113_1_FD_123023 | JGI IMG/M metagenome (GOLD analysis project Ga0182007, IMG submission 123023) | Rhizosphere microbial communities from Sorghum bicolor, Mead, Nebraska, USA - 072115-113_1 MetaG | ecosystem: Host-associated > Plants > Roots > Rhizosphere | place: USA: Nebraska... | reverse complement strand
TTCATGGTCTTGGGTGTAGTGCGCCGCAAGTCGGCATTTTCATGCAATTCGAAACAGATCCGACCCGGATGTTCCCGCCCAAACAAAAAGGACGGCCGCAGCCGTCCTTTTTTAACGCTCCGGCGCAAGCCCGAGCTGATCACGAATCACAAAGAATAATACATGTCGAACTCGACCGGATGCGTCGCCATGCGGAAGCGCGTCACTTCCTGCATCTTGAGGTCGATGTAGGCATCGATGTACGAATCGGTGAACACGCCGCCCTTGGTCAGGAAGGCACGGTCCTTGTCGAGGTACTCGAGCGCCTGGTCGAGGCTGTGGCAGACGGTCGGGATCAGCGCGTCTTCTTCCGGCGGCAGGTGGTACAGGTCCTTGCTGGCGGCTTCGCCCGGATGGATCTTGTTCTCGACGCCGTCGAGGCCGGCCATCAGCAGCGCCGCGAAGCCCAGGTACGGGTTCATCAGCGGGTCCGGGAAGCGGGCTTCGACGCGGCGGCCCTTCGGGTTCGCCACGAACGGGATGCGGATCGAGGCCGAGCGGTTCTTGGCCGAATAGGCCAGCTTGACCGGGGCTTCGAAGCCGGGCACCAGGCGCTTGTAGCTGTTGGTGCCGGGGTTCGTGATGGCGTTCAGCGCGCGGGCGTGCTTGATGATGCCGCCGATGTAGTGCAGCGCGAAGTCGCTCAGGCCGGCGTAGCCGTCGCCTGCGAACAGGTTCTTGCCGTCCTTCCAGACCGACTGGTGCACGTGCATGCCCGAGCCGTTGTCGCCGACGATCGGCTTCGGCATGAAGGTGGCGGTCTTGCCGTAGGCGTGGGCCACGTTGTGGATCACGTACTTCTGCAGCTGGACCCAGTCGGCGCGCTGGATCAGCGTGCTGAACTTGGTGCCGAGCTCCATCTGGCCGGCGTTGGCCACTTCATGGTGATGCACTTCGACCGGGATGCCCAGCGATTCGAGCACCAGGCACATCTCGGAGCGCATGTCCTGGAAGCTGTCGACCGGGGGCACCGGGAAGTAGCCGCCCTTGACCGCGGGACGGTGGCCGGTGTTGCCGTGCTCGAATTCCTTGCCGGTGTTCCAGGCGGCTTCTTCGGACTCGATCTTCACGAAGCAGCCGGACATGTCGTTCGACCAGCGCACGCCGTCGAAGACGAAGAATTCGGGTTCCGGTCCGAAGAAGGCGGTGTCGCCGAGGCCCGAGGCCTTCATGTAGGCTTCGGCGCGCTTGGCCAGCGAGCGCGGGTCGCGTTCGTAGGGCTTGCCATCCGACGGGTCGACCACGTCGCAGGTCAGGATCATCGTCGTTTCTTCGAAGAACGGATCGATGTTGGCCGTGTTCGGATCGGGCATGAGCTGCATGTCCGACGCTTCGATGCCCTTCCAACCGGCGATCGAGGAGCCATCGAATGCGTGGCCCGAAGTGAACTTGTCTTCATCGAACGCGGACACGGGCACGGTCACGTGCTGCTCTTTGCCGCGGGTGTCGGTGAAGCGGAAATCGACGAACTTGACCTCGTTTTCCTTCACGAGTTTGAGTACGTCGGCGACGGTCTTGGCCATCAGGTTCTCCTTGGTATGGACAGGGGGTTGGAAGTACGGGAATTCAGGATGCAGTTTCTATGCCATTGTCACAGGGGCCGGGAGCGCCTCGGCGCCCCGGGGAACCCCCAAAACAAGGCAAGTTGTAACCAATATGGTGCGTCGTTTGTCAACGCACCATTTCGGGGCCAAGCCGTGCATCAAAGCCGTGCAGACCGGCCAGCAGCTGGCTGTAGGCGGCTTCGACCCGGCTCGCATCGCCCTTGACGCCGAGCTCGATGTGGCGTCCGTGCTGCGGGTGGTCGACGCTCGGCAGGCTGAACACCTTGATGCCGGGATGGTCGCGCTCGACCGCCTGCATGAGCGGCGTCAGGGTCGCCTCCATGGCGCCGTAGACGATCACCGATTTTTCGCCGGCGCGGCCGCGCGCGAACAGGCCGGCGTAGCGGCCGTCGAGCACCGATTCGATCATCGGCCAGGCCATCACCGGGAAGCCGGGCACGAAGTGGACGTCGCCGACGCTGAAGCCGGGGATCTTGTTGTAGGTGTTCGGAATGATCTTGGCGCCGAGCGGGAACACGCCCATGTTCAGGCGGTGGACGTTGTCCGGGCGGTCGGGCTCGTAGACCGTGCCCTGCTCGCGTGCCGTGTCCTGCATGCGCTCGCGGATCAGTGCCTCGGCTTCGGGATGCAGCGCCAGCGGCACGCCCAGGGCGGCCGCCGCGCACTGGCGCGTGTGGTCGTCGGGCGTGGCGCCAATGCCGCCGGTCGAGAACACGATGTCGCCCGACGCGAAGGCCCGGCCCAGCGCGGCCGTGATGCGCACCGGCACGTCGCCCACGTATTCGGCCCAGCCGAGTTCGAGACCGCGCGCGGCCAGCAGCTCGATGACCTTGGGCATGTGCTTGTCGATGCGCTTGCCGGACAGGATTTCGTCGCCGACGACGATCAGACCGAAAGAACGGCTCATGGGGCACTCCATTGGCTCGCGGCCGCGCTGGCATCCAGCACTTCGACCGCGGAAGAGGAAACGGCGGCCGCGGCACGCTGCGCCCGCAACTGGGCCAGCGCATCGAGGCAATAGTGGGCAAACCACAGCGCCGAGAAGGCGAACACCAGGGTATAGATCCAGATGGCCAGCGGCGCCAGCACGAAGAAGGCGGCGGCGAACAAGAGGCCTGAAGCCCAGACGATGCTGGGTGCCGCACCGAGGTAGCCGCACAGCACGCCGATGCCCAGCAGCGGCAGGCGGTGGGTGCGTAGCAGCGTGTCGCGCTCCTCGGGGCTGGCGTGCTCGGCCAGCGCGTCGAAGCTCATCACGCGGTAGGTCAGCCAGCCCCAGATCAACGGCGGAAGGATCAGCACCAGCGGCGGAATCAGCCACAGCGGCATCGACACCACCAGCGCCAGCAGCGCCAGCACCGTGAGGCCGATCGAACGGGCCATGCTGCCGAAGAAAGAGGCGCCCTTCTTCTGCTCCAGGCTGGCGAAGCGCCGCTCGGCCACCAGCCGGGTGAGCGCCGGCGCCATGATGCCGGCCACGATCAGCAGCGACACCACGACGATCAGCGGCGTGGCGGCGAAGACCACCACCAGCGGCGCCAGCGCGGCCGTGACGTCGCCGGAGAAGAAGCGGCCGATCCAGCCCCAGAAGCCGGCCAGCAGGGGCCAGGCATCGAGCGCCGAGCGGGTCCAGGCCACCGCGGCGTCCCAGTAGAAATAGCCGAGCACCGTCGCCAGCGCGATCATCAGGCCGAGCGGCAGCAGCGACAGCACGATCACCCGCGGGTGCAGGCAGTAGGCGACCGCGCGCCAGAAGGAATCGAGGAGAAGACGCATCGGGTGCCGAGGATAACGCCAGCGGGTGACCGCGGCGCCTCAATCCCTGCCGACCAGGCGCCGCAGCCCGAGCCATTGCTGGGCCCAGAAGCCGCGCCCATAGTCGCGCACCCGGCCACTCGCATCGGGCTCGACCTGGTCGCGGATGCCGGTGGCGTCGTAGCGGTCTTCGAAGTTGACGCTCCGAAAGAGCATGTCCCACCAGGGCAGCAGCACGCCGAAATTGTGGCCTCCCAAGGTCTTCGGTCCCTGGGACTCGTGCCCGATGCCGATCGCGTGGTGCACCCGATGGAAGCGCGGGCTGATCCACAGGCGCTCGCCGATGGCGCCGAAGCCGAGGCGCAGGTTGGCATGCTGCAGGCTCTCGCTGAGCTGGGTGAAAGCGACGATCGCGATGAACTGCCCCGGCGCGACGCCGATCAGCTGCGCCACGAGGACGATGATCGCGTCGTGGATCAGGTCGTCGAGCAGGTGGTTGCGGTTGTCGCTCCACATCGTCATCTGGCGCTGCGAGTGGTGCAGCGAATGCAGCGCCCACCACCAGCGGAAGCGATGCTGGCCGCGGTGGATCAGGTACTCGACGAAGTCCAGCACGACCAGGTAGATCGCGAACGCGATCCAGGGCACGTCGGTCACGCCGGGCCAGAGTTCGTCCAGGTGCATGCTGCCCCAGCCGGCCGCGCGCGCCGCCCCCAGCAGGTCGTCGAACAGCGGTTGCACGGCGAAGAACATGGCCAGCCGGAACAGCCCGAGCCGGTGGATCAGCGTGTAGAGGATGTCGGTGCGGATCGCGCGCCGGTCGACCACCGGCTCGGCTGGCCGCCAGCGCTGCAGCGGGCCGATGACCGCGACCAGCACCGCGATCTGGATCAGGCCGACCAGCAGCCAGCCGGTGGCGTCGAAGGCATCCTCGACCCAGCCGCCCAGGCCGATGGCATAGACCAGCGGCTGGACGGCGGCCTCGAACAGCCATTGCTGCAAGGACGAGAAGAGGTCGGTGAGCCAATCCATCTGCGTGCGATCCGCGGGAACGACCGAAGGTTCAGGAATGGGCCGCGATCCAGGCGCGGTAGGCCGGATGCTGGCGCAGCGTCTCGAAACAGAAGCCGCGGGCCTTGAGGCCGACGATCAGCGGCTCGAGGTCGGCCGGCGCCCACGGGTCCTTGCGCGACCAGATGCCCAGGTGCGCGAGCAGGATGTCGCCGGGCTGGATCTTGTCGAGCGCCTGGGCCAGCAGCTGCGCGTTGCTGTAGGTCTCGCTCGGCAGTTCGTCGCCCAGGAAGCCGGCCGGCGCCCAGGCCACGTGCTCGAAGCCGCAGGCCTTGGCGGCCGCCAGCAGCTTGGGCGAGGTCTTGCCGCCCGGCGCGCGGAACAGCGGCAGCGGCTTCTTGCCCGTGATGAGCTGCAGCCGCTCGGAGGACTTGGCGACATTGGCGCAGTATTCGGCGGCGCTCCAGGTGAACTCGCGGCCGGCGAAGGCGCCGGCCGTCGGGCGGATCCGGAAGCGCGGCTCGACGCCCTTGATGTCGCCGCGCCAGTAGGCATGGTCGTAGGTGTGGGAGGCGAACTCGTGGCCCTCGGCCGCCCTCGCCTTCCACCACGGCGCCCAATGGTTGTCGAGGCTGTCGCCGTCGGTCTGGGTGCGCTCGGCGGCGGCGAAGAAGGTCACGCGGACGTCCTGCCGCTTGAGCACCTCGGCCACCAGCGGCGCAATGCCCATGTGGCCGGTATCGAAGGTCAGGTAGACCGGCTTGGCGCAGGCCTGGGCCAGCGCCTGGCCCGAGACGGCCGCGCAGGCCGCCAGCAGCAATGCGCCGGCGGCAAGCCTAGGCCGGCGCCGGGCCGCCAGCGCGGCGAAGTCCGCGCTTCGCGCAGACTGGCGGCCTGCTGACTCCCCCTCGGGGGGCAGCGACCCACACGCAGTGGGGGAGCGTGGGGGCCATTCAGGACTTGGCATGGTCGAGCGTCCACACCCCGTGCGGCGACCGGCCGACGTTCACCTGCCGCACCACCTTGCGGCTCGCCAGGTCGACCACGCTGAGCTTCTTGGCCCAGCGCGAGGTCACGTAGAGCGTCTTGCCGTCGGCCGAGACGTCCATGCAGTCGGGTCCGCCGGGCACCGGGTAGGTGTCGGTCACCTGCAGCGTCGCGAGGTCGATGCGGCTGATGGTGTTGGCCACCCGGTTGCTGACGAACACGCTGCGGCCGCCGTCGCCGGCGGCGCGGAAGGCATGGGCGCCCTTGCCGGTCGGGATCTTGCCGACCAGCTTGGGCTGGGCGCCCGCGACGTCGAACACCTGCACGCCATCGCTGCCGGTCAGGCCCACCAGCAGCGTCTTGCCGTCGTGGATGCCGAAGATGTCTGCCGGCATCGGGCCGGTCGCGGTGCGCCAGCGGATGGTCTGCGTCGCCAGGTCGACCGCGATCAGTTCGTCGCTGTCCTGCATCGAGACATAGGCCGTGGTGCTCTTGCCGTCGATCCAGATGTGGCTGGGCGTCTTGCCGGTCGGGATGCGCTTGACCAGCTTGGGCTCCTTGCCGTCCCAGCGGTAGACGTCGACGTGGTTCAGGCGGTTGCCCGCGGTGACGAACCACTTCATGTCGGGCGAGAAGCGCAGGTGGTAGGGGTCGATGATCCCGTAGACCACGCGCTGCACCTCGGCCGTGCGCGGATCGAGGAAGGTCAGCGAGTCACCGGCCGAGTTGGCGACGATCAGCGAATGCTCATCGGGCGCCAGGTAGAGATGGTGCGGCTCCTTGCCGGTCGGGATGCGCGTCTTCTCGGTCCAGCCGGTGGGCTCGATCACGCTGACGGTGGCGTCGAGGGAGTTGAGCACGAAGACTGGCGGGGGTTCGGCGGCCTGGGAAGCCACCGACGCGCAGACAAACAAAAAGGCCGCGAAACGGCCCGTCAGGGAGGAAATGGAGCGCAAGGGAGGAGTTCCGGACGAAGACTGGCTATCTTAACGACCCACACCCACCGTTGGCTGACCGCCGCGCGCGCTGCGCAGGCCTTCGACTTGATCCGCGTCAAGCCAGCGCCACTGGCCGGGCGCCAGGTCGTCCGGCAGCGCCAGTTGCCCGATGCGCGAGCGATGCAGCGCCTCGACCCGGTTGCCGACCGCCGCCAGCATGCGCTTGACCTGGTGGTACTTGCCTTCGGTCAAGGTCAGCCTCAGCTGCAGCGGGCCGGTGGCCTCGCAGGCGGCGGCCCGGACCGGCTTCGGGTCGTCGTCGAGCACCACGCCGGCCAGCAGCCGGTCGATCTGGCCCGGGTCGACCGGATGCTTGGTCGTGACCTCGTAGACCTTCGGCACATGGTGCTTCGGAGACCCCATCCGATGGATGAACTGGCCGTCGTCGGTCAGCAGCAGCAGGCCCGTGGTGTCCTGGTCGAGGCGACCGATCGCCTGCACGCCCTGCACGGCCCCCTTGTTCGGCCGCAGCCGCAGCGGCGAAGGCAGCAGCGTGTAGATGCTCGGGTAGGTCGACGGCTTCTGCGAGCATTCGGTGCCGGCCGGCTTGTGCAGCATCAGGTAGGCCTTCTCGTGGTACGCCCAGGCAGTGCCCTGGACCGTGAAGTGCAGGCCGTCGGTCGCCACGTCCGCGCCGGGATCTGTGACCGGGGCGCCGTCGATCGTGACGAAGCCCTGCTGGACCAGTCCGGCGCACACGCGCCGGGTGCCGAAGCCCTGGGTGTAGAGAATTTCTTCGATATGCATTCAGTAGCCGAGCGCGAGGCCCGTGTTGCGGCGCGGATCGTTGGCGCCATAGAAGCGGTTGGCGCCCACCGGCCGGCCCCCTAGCGTCGGCGCGCCGACCAGGATCGCCGCCAGGTGGTTGGCGGGCTGGGCCTCGCCGAATTCGTGGCCCATGTCGACCAGGATCTTGCGGGTGTCCGGCGACAGCGCGAACGGCTCGACGTTGGTCACGTCCGGCATCCACTGCTGGTGGAAGCGCGGCGCGTCCACGGCTTCCTGCACGTCCATGCCGTAGTCGACCAGGTTCAGGATGCTGTGGAGCACCGTCGTGATGATGCGGCTGCCGCCCGGCGTGCCGACCACCAGCACCGGCCGTCCGTCCCGCGAGACGATGGTCGGGCTCATCGAGCTCAGGGGCCGTTTTCCCGGCGCGATCGCGTTGGCTTCGCCCTGGATCAGCCCGTACATGTTGGGTTCGCCCGCCTTCGAGGTGAAGTCGTCCATCTCGTTGTTGAGCAGCACGCCGGTGCCTGCCGCCATGACCTTGGCGCCGAACCAGTCGTTGAGGGTGTAGGTCACCGACACCGCATTGCCCCACTGGTCGAGGATCGAATAGTGCGTGGTGTTGCTGCCTTCGTGCGGCGCGACCCCGTTGCGCAGGTCCTTGGACACGCCGGCGCGCGCCGGATCGATGGTGCTGCGGATCTTGTCGGCATAGCGCTTGTCGATCAGGCGCTCGACCGGGTTCTTCACGAAGTCCGGGTCGCCCAGCTGGCTGTTGCGGTCGACGTAGGCATGGCGCATGGCCTCGATCTGGTAGTGCACGCCCTGGGCCGACCGGAAGCCCAGCGACTTGAGCGGGTAGCCCTCGAGGATGTTCAGCATCTCGCAGAGCACCACGCCGCCCGAACTCGGCGGCGGCGCCGAAATGACGCGATAGCCGCGGTAGCTGCACTCGATCGGAAGCAGTTCGCGCGCCTTGTACTGGTCGAGGTCGGCCTGCGTGATCAGCCCGCCCCCGGCCTGGTTCGAGGCCACGATCGCGCTGCCCACGGGCCCCTTGTAGAAGCCGTCGACCCCGTGGCGGCTGATCGCCTTCAAGGTCTTCGCCAGGTCTTTCTGGACCAGCTTCTGCCCCACGGCGAAGGCTTCGCCCTTGTTCAGGAACACCGCCGCCGACGCCGGATCGCTGCTGAAATCGGTGGTGGCGGTCGCCAGCATGTCGATGTCGCCCTGCTGCAGCACGAAGCCGCGTTCGGCCAGCGCGATCGCCGGCGCGACCAGCGCGCTGCGCTTCATGGTGCCGTACTGTTCGCGGGCCCGCTCGAGGCCGGCGACCGTGCCGGGCACACCGACCGCGAGGTGGCCCCGGGTGCTGAGGCCCGGAATCAGGTTGCCGGTCTTGTCGAGGTACATGTCGGGCGTTGCCGCCAGCGGCGCCTTCTCGCGGAAATCCAGGAAGGTCTTGCGGCCGTCGGCCAGCTGCGCCGTCATGAATCCGCCGCCGCCGAGATTTCCGGCCGCCGGATAGACCACCGCCAGCGCGTAGCCCACCGCCACCGCGGCGTCGAACGCGTTGCCGCCGCGCTTGAGCACATTGACGCCCACCTGGGTCGCCAGGGTTTGGGCGCTCACGACCATGCCGTTCTCGGCGGTGACCGGTGCCTGCGAGGCCGCCTGCGCAAAGGCGCCGGCCCACGTGAATGCCGCTGCCACGCCCAAGCGCAGCGCCTTCGTCCAGCAGTGGCGCCGCGCATGCACGTCGCTGTGGGTCGTCAATGTCGTCTTCGATGAATCCATGGGCCTCTTTGCACGGGACAGGGTGTGCCGTGGAGGGATTGGATCGCAGATGCGCCGCCGATGCAAAATGCATCGGCGGCGCCTTCTTGAGTGGTGGAGCTGGGGGGATTTGAACCCCCGTCCGCAAGCCTTCTTCGCGCAGATCTACATGTTTAGCGGTCTGATTTGAGTCTCGCCACCGGTGTCGCGCAGTCGCACGCTACACCGGCCGCCAGCACCCTATTTTCTCGTCCCGACCCAAGGTACCCGGATCAGGACCAGCCCATGTAGATTATCTTTGCAGCCGGGAGGCGTCAGATTGCTCTAGCGCCCCCTTGCCCAGCCCATCGGCCTGCTGTTGCAAAGCTCACCGGCAATTAAGCGGCGAGTGCGAAACGTTCGTCGTTTGCAGTTAGTTTGTTTGAATCTGTTTTACGAGCGCATTCAGCTCGACATGCCCCGCTGCGATTCCGAACCCACGTCGAAACCAGTGCAGCCCCAAGGCTCGCATTTTAGGCCTGTTTCAGCCATTGCAAGAGCTCCATCGGCGAAGCGATCGCGGCGTCGGCTTCCCAGCGCGCGACTTCTGCCTGCTCGCCCATGTAGCCGTAGGTGGCAGCCACGGTCCGCATACCGGCGGCCCGGCCGGCCATCATGTCGCGTTCGTCGTCGCCCACGTAGACACAGTGCTCCGGCGCGACGCCGAGCCGGCGCGCCGCCTCGAACAGCGGCTCCGGATGCGGCTTCGCGTGCGGCGTGGTGTCGCCGCTGACGATCGCGCGCGCACTCTCGAACAGCGCCATCGCGCGTGTCAACGGCACCGTGAAGCGCTCGGACTTGTTGGTGACGACGCCCCACTGCAGGCCCGATGCCTTCAGCGCCTCGACCAGCTCGGCCACGCCTTCGAAGACCTGCGTGTTGAGCAGCATCCGCGATTCGTACTTGACGAAGAACTCTTCCCGCAGTACCGGGAAATCGGGCGCCTCGGGCGTGATGCCGAACGCCACGCCCAGCATGCCCCGCGCGCCGGCGCCCGCCATCGGGCGATAGCGCGCGAGCGGCAGCGAAGGCAGGCCGCGCTCGGTCCGCATCTGGTCGGCCGCGGCGCCCAGGTCGGGGGCGCTGTCGATCAGGGTGCCGTCGAGGTCGAACAGGACGGCTTCGGTGCGGCGCGTGCTCACAGGGGAGCCGCCGGCTTGCGGGTCGCGAACATGTAGTTGACGCTGGTGTCGCCGCTCAGCCAGTAGCGCCGGGTCAGCGGGTTGTGCTCCAGGCCGCGGGTATGGCGCAGATCGAGTCCGGCCGCACGGCAATGGGCGGCCAGCTCGCTCGGCCGGATCAGCTTCTGGTATTCGTGGGTGCCGCGCGGCAGCATGCCCAGCAGGTACTCGGCCCCCACGATCGCCAGCATGAAGGACTTGAGGTTGCGGTTGATGGTCGAAAAGAAGACCCAGCCGCCGGGCTTGGCGAGGTCGGCGCAGGCCTTGACGACGGAGGCCGGATCGGGCACGTGTTCGAGCATCTCCATGCAGGTCACGACGTCGAAAGCGGCTGGCTGCTCGGCCGCCAGCGCCTCGGCACTGACCGAACGGTACTTGACGCCGCGCGTGCCGGCCTCAAGGGCATGCAACTGCGCCACCTTGAGCGCCTTGTCGGCCAGGTCGACACCCAGCACCTCGGCGCCCTTGCGCGCCATCGAGTCGGCCAGGATTCCGCCGCCGCAGCCCACGTCGAGCACCTTGCGCCCGGCAATCGGTGCGATGCCGTCGATCCAGTCGAGCCGCAGCGGATTGATTTCGTGCAGTGGCCGGAATTCACTTTCGAGATCCCACCAGCGGTGCGCGAGTTCGGAAAATTTGGCGAGTTCTGCCGGATCGGCATTCACGGTATCTGTCATGCAGCGATTATGAAACGTCGCGAATTGAAATGCCGGCGCGCGGCCGGCCATAAAAAAACCCCGCCGAGGCGGGGTTTTCATCAGCGATTCTGGCGAATCACTTGTTGGGGCGGGTGCCGACCACTTCGATTTCCACGCGGCGGTTCTTGGCGCGGCCTTCGGCGGTGCGGTTGTCAGCGATCGGCTGGCTCTTGCCCTTGCCTTCGGTGTACACGCGGTTCTTCTCGATGCCCTTGGACACGAGATAGGCCTTGACGGCTTCAGCGCGGCGGACCGACAGCTTCTGGTTGTACGCAACGGTACCGATCCAGTCGGTGTGACCGACGGCGATGATGACTTCCAGGTTCACGTCCTTGATCTTGGAGACCAGGTCGTCGAGCTTGGCGCGGCCTTCAGGCTTCAGGACGTACTTGTCGAAGTCGAAGAATGCGTCAGCGGCGAAGGTGACCTTCGAAGCAGCGACTGCCGGGGGAACCGGAGCCGGTGCCGGAGCAGGTGCAGCAGCCACAGGAGGTGCCGGAACCAGAGCGCCGTCGCAACCAGCGGCAGCCGTTGCGGGCGTCCAGTTGGCATCGCGCCAGCACAGTTCGTTCGTGCCGTTCTTCCAGACCAGTTCGCCCGTGCCGTTTTGCCAGTTATCGATGACCGGTCCGCCATTCGCAGCGGTGACACGGGTCTGCGCGCCGGCGGCAGTGGCGAGCGCAGCGACTGCAAACATCATCGCCACTTTATTCAGTTTCTTCATGGTTCTCCTCTTGGGGAAAAAGCCGCAGCCGCGCTG
>Ga0182007_10001719_pt1 | contig 11549 bp, 8 predicted proteins | sample Sormic07211113_1_FD_123023 | JGI IMG/M metagenome (GOLD analysis project Ga0182007, IMG submission 123023) | Rhizosphere microbial communities from Sorghum bicolor, Mead, Nebraska, USA - 072115-113_1 MetaG | ecosystem: Host-associated > Plants > Roots > Rhizosphere | place: USA: Nebraska... | reverse complement strand
CTAATAAAGTACAGGTCTTGATTCTAGAAAACCACGTTTTTTTTAGGATCTAGTAACTTACTAACTTATGACAATTTTAAATATCAATATATTCATTATACTTATACATGATTTAGATCCATTTATTAGTGGAGAATTTCGAAGCTATTAATAAATATGGAAGTGTTTTTTTAACTAAGATTTATGAACCTCATGCTAACCAGCTTTTACTTGAAGTGAAGAAATCTAAAACATCTGACTTCAATACTGACGTACATGTAGGAGGTAAAATAATATCCGGATGCAGGGAAGTAACAATAGACCAAACTGGAACGTTTTTTACAATTTTGATAGAGAGACACTGATATATGCGGCCTTGACGCAGAACCCTGGTTGTCCACGAAATTAGTTCTTCAAATAAAAAACACATGACTGAAACTTGAGGATAAGAAGTTTTGTTTACTAATAAGTAACATTTAAAAGCGATAAAGGAAAGCGTGGTTTTCCTTTATCGCTTTTTTATTCCCTGTGTTTTCTGGCTAATGTTTAAGTTTTTCATCAATGTAGTAGTTCAACTTTAATTTATTTGGCCCAAACAGAATGATTTCACGTGGGAATTAGGGAGGATTACAGGTTAATACTATATTTAAAACTCACATAAAGGAAAAAGTATGAACAAATTGATAATTATTGCAATGGCCTTGCTGTTTTGTTTAAAACTCAATGCACAACAGAAAGAAGTACCTGTATTTGTTTCAGGAAATGAGGGATATAAAAGTTTTCGTATTCCCGCTATTGTAAACTTACCCAATGGAACTTTACTTGCCTTTTGTGAGGGCAGGGTAAATGATTCAGGAGATTTTGGTGATATTGATATAGTGATGAAACGCAGTAAAGATAAAGGGAAAACCTGGTCACCTTTAGAGGTAGTTGCTGAGTTTGGTGACCTGCAGTTGTGTAATCCTGCACCGGTTGTGGATTTGACTGACCCGAGATTTCCTAAAGGCCGACTTTTCCTGTTTTACAATTCAGGAACCCATAATGAAGCCGATATCATAAACGGTAAAGGCATTAAACATTGCATGTATAAAACTTCGGTCGATGGGGGTCAAACCTGGTCTGACCAGGTGGATATTACCAGTCAGGTACACCGGCCTAAACAGCCTTCAATTAATGAAACATATAATTTTAAAGAAGATTGGAGGTATTATGCTAATACTCCCGGACATGGCATGCAGTTTCAATCTGGAAAATATAAAGGCAGGATTTTTATAGCGGCTAACCATACTGCCGGAGATAGGAAACCTGGGGCAGGTCATTATGTAGCCCATGGTTATTATAGTGACGATCATGGTGAAACATTCAGACTGGGTAACAACTTAAATCTCCCTGGAAGCAATGAATCTATGGCAGCTGAACTTTCTGGTAACAGATTAATGATGAACAGCCGTAATCAGCAAGGCGACAAAAGGCAAAGGATTGTTTCCATTAGCAGTGATGGAGGAGCAAGCTGGGATAGCACTTATTTTGATGCTAATTTAATAGATCCCGTTTGTCAGGGAAGTATTTTAAACATAGGAACAAAAAAAGGTAAAAACATTTTAGCTTTCTGTAACCCGGCAGATGTTAAACATAGAGATAATTTGTTGCTTCGTATTAGTTTTGATGAAGGGAAAAGCTGGAAAATAAATATTCCAGTTTATAAAGGACAGGGTAAGGACGATGTCTCTTATGCTGCTTATTCTGATTTGGTTAAACTTAGCAATAAGAAGATCGGGGTTTTATTCGAAAAAGATAATTATTCAAAAATTGTGTTTTCAGCAATCCAATGGAAATGAAAATAAGCTATATCCAGGATATCAGGCAAGGTAAGGTGTTCAAAAAACTATTTATTCTCCTGATATTAATATATTGTTCTGTATCACTATATGGACAATCAGTACGAACAAAATTGCCAAATATAGTTGTCATTTATGTTGACGATATGGGCTATGGAGACCTCCAGAGTTATGGTTCAGAAATTCCTACTCCAAATATTGATCGGATAGGAAAAGATGGCATACGATTCACAGATTTTTATTCAGCGGCACCTGTTTGTACCCCCTCCAGGTATGCATTGCTGACAGGAAAATATCCCCAACGTTCAAAACATAATCTAACATTTGCTTTGATGCCGGAAGATAAAAATTATTTAGACCCATCAGAAACTACAATTGCCGGATATTTGAAAAAGGTAGGTTATCAAACGGCTATCATCGGTAAATGGCATCTGGGCTTAGCAGAAAACACTTCGCCTACTGGTTATGGATTTGATGATTTTACAGGTACAACCAGTGGTTGTGTTGATTATTTTACTCATTCTTATGGAGCAAGAGGAAGGGATTGGTATGTCAATGATAAGCCTTCGGTAGAGAAAGGGTATAGTACAGATTTACTCACAAATCACGCCATTCAATTTGTAAACACCCAAAGTATTGCCGGTAATCCATTCTTTTTATACCTGCCATACAATGCACCACATTATGGGAAAACAAATCCGGATCGCATTGTAGATTATACTATTTCTCTTGGTAAAGCTCAATACAAAGGCCTCACAGATCTTAATACGCTACAAGTTCCTCATAAATACATAAAACGTTTCCTGCACATAAAGGATCCTTACCGGAGAGCCTATGCAGCAATGGTTTCATCGTTAGATGATAATATTGGACGACTTATGGAAGTATTAAAAAAGAAGAAATTATTAGATAATACAATCGTATGGTTTATTTCTGATAACGGCGGATATTCTGTATCAAATTTTTCTCATTCTAGTAATGGAATTTTAAGAGGAGAAAAAGCCAGCTTATTTGAAGGTGGAATAAGAGTGCCATCCATGATTTCCTGGAAAAATAAGATAAAAGGGAATAGGGTAGAAAGTTGTATGTCTACCAATTTAGATGTTTTGCCTACTCTGATGGCTTTAGCTGGCGCTCCTCCAATTGAAAAATCAAATATTGATGGAGTAGATCTATCTCCTTTATTATTGAAAAACACTATGCCATTACCTCGTGTGCTGTATTGGAAATTTAAGGATCAACAAGCTATGCGAAAAGGTGAATGGAAGTTGATTTTGGATAAATCAGGTTTTCAACTCTTTAATTTAAAGCATGATCCGCAAGAAAGTAATGACTTATTTCATTCCCAACAAGATATTGTGAAAAAATTAAAACTGTTAATGTTTGAAAAAGAACTTTAAAATAATAGATGAATATAGTGAATGAATTTACTTGTTAGCGAAGAACAGCCTACTAATTCACAGTATGAATCAGAATTTAATTATCAACACCTGTTTACGTCCTTCCCTCAATTTGAATCAGGTTAATTAAGGTTCTGGCCGAACATACTTCATTGAAAGAATTTAAGACAGGTGATTTATTGATGAATACAGGGCAAAATATGCGTTTCGCAATGCTGGTGGCTGAGGGATTAAGGCATACAAGAAATGGTGTTATTTTGTGTTGGAAACCTACTGTTCAAGATTCAAAGAACTGTTGGTTGTTAAAAATCATATATCTTTAAGGCCATGGACAAAAGACTGGAGTCCTACCTTAATAAGCAGCATCAAGACTTAAATTGTCAGAATATTAAAAAATAAAGCTAAATTCGCAAACTGATGAACAGGACTTTATTAAAAATTCAAAAAAAATATCAACGAAATCTGTTTGTATTCGTTGCGATGGTTTTTGTACTGATTGCATCCTGCTCTGTCAAAAGTAGTATCAAAAGCCTTGTCGGTATTCCGCTTAACAGCCAGCATGGGGTAACTAAAATCAACCATAGTTTCTTTGGAAACGGGTCAGAGAAATGTTTCAGTGAAACCACGGATACACAAATCTCGCAATCAGGTTCCTCGCAAACAAATAGTTTACTACCTGCCATAATCCTAACGGCAATTTTTCTTTTCCTACTTGGCTACACGTTTTGCAAGGAGCAAGCACATCCCCTTTACGGAACCTTAAAAATCCCCGGTACTATACCAATCTTTCTTCAGTACCGGAAGCTCATCATTTGATACCCTTCTGACCTCTTGTTTCCTATTGACCAAAAAGTATCAATAGGCAGCATTTCCATTGTTTTTTCATCAGTATATAATTAGTTTTCTAGCGGTGATGAAGCTATCATAAGCTTGTTCATTGTTGTTTGTAAGCTGAAAGCTGATGATGGTTTCATTTGAAATATTCTTTGGTCGGCTTTTCGACTATCAAAACTTTGTAAGATATGATAAAACAGATTATGGCCTCCACAGCTTTGTGGTTTGCCATCGCTGCGACGTTCCCACTACACGCACAGCAGCAAAAGGAGAATACTTTAGGCAAGTTGTGGCCTAAAATAGAAAAAGCCTATCCCGGCGTTGGCGCTAAAATATCGGCCATTGATGCCGCAAAGCTCAATGAGCAGGCTGTAAGGGGCAACACGCTTCCACAGGTAAAAGCGCAGGCACAGAATACCTACGGTACATTCGAGGGAAGCCCAGGAGCATTCTTCCCACAAGCAGGTTTATTTAATGTAAGCGGCGCAACAAATGCCTTAAACGGCAGTTCCATGGCTGCCAACACCTTCGGATCGGCCACTGTAGAATGGGACCTGTTTGCTTTCGGAAAGTTCCGTAAGGAAAACAAAGCCGCGAATGCCTTGTACTATAAAGCAGTAAGCGAAAAGGATGCTTACGTGCTCAAACTTAAAAAGATATTATCAGAACGGTACATTACCTTACTATATAACGATGCTAAACTGAAATGGACGGAAAAAAATGCCGAACGCCTAGATAGCATACGCAACATTACTTCCGGTCTTTCCGCTGCTGGTCTAAGACCTGCGGCAGACAGCCTTCTTGCATCATCTTCCTATCTGCAGGCAATGGGAGAACGAGATAAATGGAACGGTCTAAAAGCTGCCTCTGTTATCAAACTAATGGAATTATATGATGAGGATATGGTTGATTATACTGTGTCCGCCATCCGTTTTAGCAATCCAACAGAAAACCAGTTGAATGGGGAAAATATCATAAATGCCTCGCACCCAATATTGGATGCACTGGATAGGCAATCCCAGTATTATACTTTAAGCGGTGAAGCTCAAAAAAGGTCATCACTTCCATCCTTACGCCTGTTGGGGGGCTATGCCTATCGCGGTAGGGGTATTAACACCAATGGAACCGTATCTGGCGCATGGAAAGACGGTTTTAATAATACCACCAACAATGCGCTTGCTGGGATTGGTATAACTTGGAATATTACCAGTCTGCACACCAACCGACTGAAAAGTGAAGAACTTCTTAAAGAAGCGGAAAGTTCAAGGCTACTTCACTCCCAATATGAGCAGGCTATGCAGGCAGACCTCTCGGCCTCGCGGGCAAAAATCCGGCAACAATACAAACAGCTCGGCAAGACAAAGCTTGCCGTAAAGCAGTCGCAGGATGCTTACGGGATGTATCTGGCAAGGTACAAAAGTGGGCTTATCGCATTGAGCGAATTGTTACAGATACGTACCCTGCTTGAACAGGCGGAGAATGCGCACATCGAGGCTTCAAGTGCTTATTGGATGCTGCTTGCTTCCGAGGCGGAACTGACTTCCAATTTCAATTTTCTGTTTAACAATCTTTAAATATTACGTATGAACCTGATAAGATTTGCGTTAAGAAAGCCGATTGCCATTATGGTTGTGGTACTGGCGATAGCTTTCTTTTCCTTTAACACAATAAAAAAAATAAACGTTGATATTTTCCCGGAAGTGGAATTACCTGCGATGTATATCGCCATGCCTTATGGCGGATTATCTCCAGCATATATGGATGGATTTATGGCAAACGAGTTCCAAAAGGTACTGTTGTTTGTAAGTGGGGTGAAAAATATTGACTTTAAAAGTGTGCAGGGCTTGACCCTCATGAAGCTGACTTTTTATCCCGGAACGGATATGGCGCAAGTTGCAGGTGAAGTATCAACCTCCGTTTCAAGGGCCATGGGCTTTCTGCCTCCCGGAGCCGTCCCACCAATGGTGGTGCGGTTCGATGGAAGTTCGCTTCCTGTTGGACAACTTGTGTTTGAAAGCGACCAGCGGTCGGTAAACGAACTGCAAACGCTTGCGATTACCAGAATTAGACCCATGTTTGTGGAGATACCTGGCATTACAGCACCTGCACCGTTTGGGGGTAACAGCCGCTCGATTGTGGTCAATGTTGACCCCGAAGCCATGCAAGCCAATGGTTTAACTCCAGAGGAAATCACGGTAGCGATCACCAAGAGCAGTCTTCCATCCCCTGCTGGAAACATCCGTATCGGTGACAATAATCTGATGGCTCCGATCAACTCCATTGCCAAAAACCCTGAAGAGTTTTTGAATACGCCTGTTAAAACAAGCGACAACCGTACCGTATATGTCAGGGATATTGCCAGCGTAGAAGATGCAGCCGACCAGACTGTTGGATATGCACTCATTAACGGCAAAAGATCGGTTTATCTGCCCATCATCAAAAAAGCCGATGCTTCCACATTGGATGCGGTAAAGAACCTAAAGGCATCTATCCCGATGCTGAAAAGCCAGTTGCCTGACGATGTGGACGTACGATATGAGTTCGACCAATCTACCTATATTGAAAGGTCTCTTTCAAACCTTATCCATGAGGGTTTATTGGGGGCTGTTTTTACCGGTTTGGTGATATTGCTTTTTTTGGGCGATACCCGTGGAGCCATTATTGTCGTACTTACTATTCCAATTGCCATTCTTTCGGCAGTTACGGTGCTGCACCTTTTCGGGCAGACCATCAACATCATGACATTGAGCGGTCTTGCTCTGTCCATCGGTATTCTAGTCGATGAAGCCACCGTAACGATAGAGAACATCCATCAGCACATGGAGATGCGGAAAAGTAAAGAGCGTGCAATCGTAGATGCACTGATTGAAATTTCGATCCCCAAACTGTTGATATTGCTCTGTATCCTTGCAGTCTTAACGCCTGCCTTTATCATGACCGGTATCCCGAAAGATATGTTCATGCCACTATCTATGGCAGTTGCTTTCGCGATGATTGCATCCTTTTTGGCATCCCAAACCTTTGTGCCGATACTGGCTAACTGGATGATGAAGAACAAGCAAAACAAGGCAGCCAATGCACCAAGAAAACGAGCTTTCTTTGAAAAATTCAGGGTGAATTATACCTACAAGATGCGTAAGTGGTCAACGAAGTCGCTCCCACTATTTGTCGTGTACATTGCTGTTGCCGGAGGTACTGTCGCATTGTTATTGAATGTGGTCGGCACCGATGTGATGCCGGTTTCAAATAACGGGGATTTTCAAATACGCATACAGGCCCCGCAAGGGAGCAGGCTCGAGAAAACCGAGCAAATCGTTAAAGGTATTACCGAGGACATCAAAACACAACTGCCGGAAAATGGGATAAACATTACGTCAGCTTTTGTGGGGATGCATCCAGCAGGGTCACCTATTAACCCTATCTTTCTTTTTAGCAGTGCCTCACATGAGGCGGTATTGCAGGTGTCAGTCAATCAAGATGTTTACAGGAACTCGATAGAAGAACTGAAAGAAAATGTCAGGAATAAGATTAAGGAAAAATATCCTGAAGTGCAGTTCAACTTTGAACCGATGGAGCTGACCGAAAAGATCATGGGAATGGGTGCAATGACACCAATTGAAGTAAAAGTAGGTGCACGACAGGTAAAAGGCGCATTTGAATACGCATCCAAGATTGAGGCTAACCTGAAAGCTGTGCCCTTTTTAAGGGATGTTCGCATTGCCGAAGCCATTACCTATCCCACATTGGAAATCAATGTTAACCGTGATCTTGCCGGACAGTTTGGACTGACCATGCAAGATATTTCGCGAAGTCTTGTTACCGCGACTTCATCCACGCGTTTTACGGACAAAAACCTTTGGATTGACCCCAAGTCGGGGTTGGTATTCCAAACACAAGTGCAGATACCGGAGCGGATGATGGCATCGGAAAAAGAATTACGTTCAATCCCATTGAAAAAAGGTAGTGTCCGTCCGCTATTGGAAGATGTGGCAACCATCCGCAGGGTTACCAGTCCGGCACAGGTAAACCGTAAAGGCCCTAACCGCTATGTAACCGTGGTCGCCAATGTATATGGAAAGGATTTGGGAACAGCTTCAAGATCGGTTAAACAAGCCATTAAAGATGCTGGAGAACCGCCCCGCGGAACAACAGTATGGACAGAGGGAACGTTACGGCTTTTGGATGATACATTGGGCAGTCTTTTGGCTGGATTAGGTGTCGCCGTTGTCGCCATTTTCCTGATGCTTTCGGCATATTACCAGTCTTTTAAAGTGCCATTGATTATCCTATCGGTATTGCCTGCGGTGATTGCCGGAAGCCTGATCATTCTTTTCCTTACTGGCAGTACGCTCAACCTCCAATCCTACATGGGAATTATCATGTCGCTCGGCGTGTCCGTGTCAAATGCCGTGCTGCTTGTTAATCAAGCTGAATATTATCGGAAACAATTGGCCCTCAAGCCCGCTAATGCCTCAAGGCTGGCAGCCTCGTCCAGGTTGAGACCTGTATTGATGACTGCAGCTGCGATGATGGCTGGTATGCTTCCGATGGCAATGGGTATCGGTGACGGAGCGGAACAGATTGCACCATTGGGTAGGGCCGTTATCGGCGGGCTTCTCGCGTCCACGGTAACCATTCTGCTATTGGTTCCGCATTTCTTCTCTTCCCTGATGTCCGGAACATCAATTATCAGTCCTTCATTAGATCCGGACGATCAAGAGAGCAAGTATTATTCAGAACAAAAAACCATATAACAATTTTTAAATAACAATACGATGGATCAAAGCATTTCAAGAAATAAAACAATAGCAACATTATTGGCACTGGTAACCATTCTTGTATTGGTTTTACCCGCCTGTACACAAAAGGGTCAGGGAAAGGAACAAGAGCAAAAAAAAGAGGTGAAGCCCACTACATATGCTACGGCGCCAATACAGGTCATCAATCCGGAATATGAAATATCGGTTCCGGCAGAACTGAAACCCTATGAACAGGTAGCGATATATGCAAAGGTTACCGGATTTGTAAAGCAGTTGTATGTGGACCGTGGCGACCATATTCGAAAAGGACAGCAATTAGCGGTATTGGAAGCTCCTGAAATGGAGCAGCAATACCTTTCAGATAAATCTAGTGAGCAAAAGGTATATAGCGATTATCTTTATGCGAAACAGTCGTATGAGCGACTATCGGAAGCCTCCTTAACTACAGGTGCGGTGGCTGCTATTGAACTGGACAGAGCCAAAAGTGCAATGGAAAGTGCAAAATCTGCATACAACTCTTCAAAAGCAGGCACGGCACACTCTTCACAGTTGCAACAATACCTCCGCATCACAGCTCCATTTGATGGTGTAATTACACAACGAAACGTTTCGGTTGGTGCATTAGCCGGTATGGGAGCTGACCTACCCTTATTTATGATGGCGCAAGGCAATAAATTGCGTTTGACATTATCTCTTCCTGAAAAACACGCCTCATCTGTGAAAAAGGGTATGGCGGCTACTTTCACGGTTAGCTCGCAACCGGGAAGAACATTCCAGGCGGTACTTTCCCGCACTTCGGGTTTGCTAGACCAACAGGACCGGTCCCTTAAGCTCGAGTTTGACATAAGCAATTCATCAGGCGAATTGCAGGGAGGGGATTATGCACAGGTAAAACTGAAGTTACAACGCAAAAATGCTTCTCATTGGGTCCCGGTAAAAAGCGTGCTTACCACGCAATCAGGACTATATGTGATGACGCTGAATAATAATAACGAAATCAAGCGTATCCCAATAAAGGAGGGAGTACGCCTGGATACCTTGACGGAAGTGTTTGGTAATCTTTCCCCAAATGAAAATATCATTTTAAAACCATCGGAAGAAATACAAGAGGGACCAATAAAAAGGTAGTATAAAAATAACTTATCATGAAAATGCAATTTAAAAATTTGACCATTTGTTATGGGCTTTTAATCATGGCAACAATTTCATTGGTTGCCTGTGGAAATGTCGACAAGAACAAGGAAGGTAGTGCAGGGAACGGGAATACCATGACGCAAGAAGTATCGAAAACTATAGCAGACGGAACTGCCGATCTTTCATTTAAAGACAAAAACGGAAATACCGTTTCGTTAAAATCGTTAAAAGGCAAAGTCGTATTCATTAACTTTTGGGCTACCTGGTGTCCGCCGTGTATTCAGGAAATGCCCTCCATCAATCAGCTAAAACAATATTTTAAAGGCAATGACAACATCGAGTTTCTGATGGTAGATGTGGATTCAAATATCGAAAAATCAACAGCCTTTATGGAGAAAAATAAGTACGACTTATCAGTGTATATTCCCACCAGCAAAATTCCGCCTAACTTTTTAGGAGATGCTATTCCAACAACAGTAATTCTCGCGAAAAACGGTGATATGATTGCCCGAATAGAGGGTGGAAGGGATTATACAAGTCAAGAAATAGTGAAAGCCTTGAATGAATTAGTCGAAAGTGATTAATCGGCTTTGGAAGCGATAAATAGAACTAAGCTCTAAACTTCATATAGAAGTTATTAAATTGGCAAGATGGCTTATTTTCTCCTTCTTGGGCTTTAGCATTTGTCTTGTGGCGCTATTTGCCCGGGAAAGTGCAAAACGACCCAGGGCAAAAAAATAAATTGATGATAATGGAGTAAAACGCTATGATATATATGGACCGTTTTTTTGCTCGATTACCGAATTTACAGAAAAGTTGATGTAGTTGGTGATCCAAATGAAATGATCATTGTTCAAAGGTAGCAGGTTGCAGGTATGTCTGCAATTGAAGTCTTCAGCAAAATAATTGAACGCTATCATAAGGAAGGTCAAAAGCTTCATTTGAAACATCACAGTAAAGATTGCGTGTCTTACTAAAAAATGCAGGATATGTAATTGACGTCAATATCTTGAAGACCTGACTTATCGTGTCTAGCTTGACAAGCTTGAAAATAATTTTGAATCGGATGGAGCTACTAGTTACGGCTCCTCCGCTTTTGTTCATTATCATTATTCCCAGGTTTTCTGATAACGCAAGCCAGTGTCTCAGAATTCCCCTGTTTTTTGTAATATTTCCTTTCTCCCCAAAAAATCTTTTTATAGATCTTCATGTCTTTCATATGCAGGCGATCATCTCACCCGGCTCCATATTTCATAAATCGGATCACCTTTCGAGCTTAGGCCACTATGATGCCATTCCCCATTTTCCAGCTTCCCATCAAAAGTCAGGGAAGCACCTACACGTGAGCTGTCTCGTGAGAAAAATTCAATAGCTTCCATGTATTTTCCATTTATGAAGGTATAGGTACCCCCTCCGGTTCCTGAAAATTCTTTTTTATCAGGATCTATTGCTGCCCACTGAAAACGAGTGCCGGTAAGAATTTTATAGGTCTGTCTTGAGCCCGTTTGATGAATGGGAGTCATTTTACCATCCTGCATACGCGAAGTAATTCGCCATACACCAGCCAGGGGTGCAGAACTATCATCTAGTCGCTGCCAATTTTG